>R25__coassemble_571_pt1 | contig 21671 bp, 12 predicted proteins | sample R25__metabat2_high_PE_017 | metagenome-assembled genome bin R25 | reverse complement strand
CTGCAACTTTTTGCAAAAAAAAGAGAGTGCCCCAAAACTTATGGGACACCCTCTTATAATTGTTGACATTAAAAATTATTGGTTGGAAGATTTGATGAGCTGTTCAATTTTGGCATTGATGGGTTTCAGCTCGTCATACATTTCCAAACGTGCATAGACAGTCTTCAAAGCATCGAGACATTGTTTGAGATTGCTACGGTTATGACTCTGCTCCTCGGCCGACATGTTTTCAATGAAAGTGATGGCTTCTTTTAAATAAGGAATTGACTGACGGAAGAAGTTTTTACTCTCTTCGGTGTATTTGTCAGCCAGTCCAGTTTCATCATCAAGGGGCACATCGTTGACAGCTGTGAGTTTGTCCACGGCACGGTTGTAGAACATTTTTCCCATTCCGAAGTTGGCCAGAAATTGGTTAGGAAGGGTTTTCAAGGACTCTTTGTAGTAGGTCTCAGCATTGGCGAAGTCCTCAACATTCTCGAAAGTGGCACCGGCTGCGGCTAATAGGTTGGCATGCAGTTCGGGTTTGTCAACAGTCTTCTCAAGGGCTTTCTGTATCTCGAGGTTGCCTTGTTCCATATTGCCTTTCATCATGAAGGCCTCGGCCAACATCATGTTAGCATTGTAGTCTTCAGGGCAGAACTTAACATAATTCTGGGCCAGTTTGATTGCTTCGTTGGTGTCGGCTTCATTTTTGTAGAGTCTAAAGAGTGTGGTATAGACCAGATTTTCTTTGGTCTTGGTACGAACTAGCGGCTTGAAATACTTCTTGACAGCGTCGTTGTTCTGGGCATTGGCAGCTGCCTTGCCGGCCATGAGGTAGGACTCGTTGGCATATTCGCGTTTGGCACTGGCCATGAACATCTTGATGGACTCTTCGCAGAGACTCATGCAGCCGTCCCAATCTTGGGCGTTGAAGGCCTCGTAAGCTTTTTTGTAATATTCGTTGCCAACGAAGCTGAGGATGGCGTTGTTGCCTTCGGCATACTCTTTGTCGACATCAAGGTCTTTGCAGCGGAGGGCTGCATCTTTGCACTTGGTCAGCCAGTCGGGGTCAAGGTTTTTGTATTTTGATTTTGCCTTGCTTTGCTCACCACCGATTTGGCTGTAAATTAGTGCTGCATAATACCATGTCTTGGCATCGTTTTTGGTTTGTTCATGTTCGCATGCGGGGTCAATGAGTTTCTTGGCCTTGTCGAGATAGCCTCTGTTCTGGGCTTCACGTGCGCTAGAGACATTCAGTGACTGCGCGCTTACTGCATAACCGACGACTACAAGAGCCATCATTAAAGCGATTTTTTTCATTTTTTTTAGTTCTAGTGTGTTGATTATTTTTCTATTTTGTACTCTTAATTGTTAAATTATTGCATCCTCTCCCCTTTCGGCTATTCATTGGGCGAATCGGTGGCCTTGGTGGAGTCGGCATCAGTTGACCCTTCGGCATTTTCGTTTGACATTTCTTCCTCATTGTCAGTGGGTACCTTGGTGATGGAGGCAATGTAGTCTTTGCCGCGCAAATTAATCAGCTTGACGCCTTGGGTGTTACGGCCAAGGACACGCAGTTCGCTTATCTTCATGCGAATGGTGATGCCGCTACGGTTGATAATCATCAGGTCTTCGTCGTCGTTGACATTGGTCAGAGAGATGATACCGCCCGTCTTGTCGGTTAGTTTCATGGTCATCACGCCCTTGCCGCCACGTTTGGTCTTGCGATACTCGTTCAGTTTGGAGCGTTTGCCATAGCCGTTTTCGCTGACCACCAGTATGTCGTCGTTCTCATCGTTGGACACCAACATGCCGATTACCTCATCGTCTTCGGGTTCTAAGGTAATGCCTTTCACGCCAATAGAGCCGCGTCCACTCTCGCGGAATTCTTCTTCGTTGCATCGCATCACCTTGCCCTTCTTCGAGGCAAGCAAAATCTCGCTCTTTCCGTCGGTCAGACAGGCCGAAATCAGTTCGTCCCCCTCTCTGATGCCGATGGCGATGATGCCTTTGGTGCGTGGGCGAGAATAGTTCTCCAAAAGGGTCTTCTTCACGGTGCCGTTCTTGGTGCACATCACGATGGAATGGCCTTTCAGGTACTCTTCGTCGCTCAAATTCTCCACGTTGACATAGGCCTTCACCTTGTCGTCGGGCTCTATGTTAATCATGTTCAGGATGGGGCGACCCTTGGCGTTTTTCTCGCCTTCGGGCACCTCAAAGGCACGCATCCAATAGCAGCGGCCTTTCTCGGTGAAGAACAAGAGATAGTTGTGGTTGGTGCACATGAAGATGTGCTCCACGAAGTCTTCGTTGCGCACGGAACTGCCCTTTGAACCCACGCCGCCACGTGATTGGGCGCGATATTCGCTGAGCAAGGTGCGTTTGACATATCCCATGTGCGAGATGGTGATGACCACCTCGTCGTTGGGGATGGTGTCTTCGATGCGGAAGTTGGAGGCTTCGTATTTGATTGCCGTGCGGCGGTCGTCGCCATACTTGTCACGGATTTCGACTAGTTCGTCTTTAATAACGCTGAAAAGTACGTTTCGGTCGCCCAAAATTTCTTTGCAGCGGGCGATGAAACGCATCTTCTCGTCATACTCTTCTTGCAGCTTCTGACGCTCTAATCCGGTCAGCTGGCGCAGACGCATCTCCACGATAGCCTGTGACTGCAAATCACTGAATCCCCATCGGTCCATCAGATTTTGCCGGGCTTCATCCACCGAAGCCGACTGCTTAATCATCTGGATGATTTCGTCAATGATGTCGATGGCTTTGAGGAAACCCTCCAGCAGGTGGGCTCTTTTCTCGGCCTCGGCCATGTCGAACTTGGTGCGGCGGGTGACCACCTCTTCGCGGTGCTCCACAAAGTTTTTAATCAGGTCTTTGAGGTTCAGGAGCATGGGTCGGCCATGAACCAGGGCGATGTTGTTCACGGCAAAAGAACTTTGCAGTTCGCTCAACTGGAACAGCTTGTTCAGGATTACGTTGGGAACCACATCGTGGCGCAACATGTACACCACGCGGATGCCGTCCTTGTCGCTCTCGTCACGTATGTCGGTGATGCCGACAATCTTGCCTTCCTTCACCAGTTGGGCCTGGCGTTTGATCATCTCGCTCTTGTTGACACCATAGGGAATGGTGTGGGCGACGATGATGTTGCGGCCTTTGTTGTCAACGTCGATGGAGGTGTCGGCACGCAGCACGATGCTACCGCGGCCGGTGTTATATGCATCGCGCACTCCCTTGTAGCCGTATATGGTGCCGCCACCGGGGAAGTCGGGGGCTTTCACAAACTGCATCAACTCGTCCACCGTGATGTCGTTGTTGTCAATATAAGCGATGCATCCGTCCAACACTTCGCGCAGGTTGTGGGTGGGCATATTGGTGGCCATACCCACGGCAATACCGTTGGAGCCATTGATCAGCAGGTTGGGCACACGGGTGGGCAACACAGTGGGCTCTTCGCGCTCATTGGTGTAGGTTGGCATCATGTCGACGGTCTCTTTTTTGATGTCGGCCATCAACTCGTTTGCCATCTGCTGCATACGGCACTCGGTGTAACGCATGGCAGCAGGGCTGTCGCCATCGATGCTGCCGAAGTTGCCCTGCCCGTCCACCAAGGGATAGCGCATATTCCAACTCTGTGCCAAGCGCACCATGGCAAGATAGACCGACGAGTCGCCGTGGGGGTGATATTGGCCAAGCACCTCGCCGACCACGGTGGCCGACTTGCGATAAGGAGTGTTGTAATACATGCCCATGTCGTTCATGGCGAAAAGAATTCGGCGCTGGACCGGCTTCATTCCGTCTCGCACATCGGGCAGCGCACGCGACACGATTACCGACATTGCATAGTCAATGTAGGCTGATTTCATTGTAGTTTCAATGTCTACGCGCGTAATTTTTTCGTTTTCAGAAATCATTATCTATATTTATATTGTTGTAATTCAATTATAAAAAGTAAATCTATTGTCTTATATAGAATACAAAGATACGATTTTTTTTCCATTTGACGTATCATTCAAAGTCCTTTTTATTAACAATTAACAGCCAATTCACCTCAAATAAAAAACTGATTGTATTCCTTCTGGCATACTTTTTGATAATACCAACATATTAAACATGCATTTGTTGAAAACAAACCATCTCTACCTCCTTCTCATATTGAGATTTTGTTGTACTTTTGCAACGTCAAATATTAACTATGGAACCTAAACTAACAGAACATGCCAAACAAGCCCTGTCCAATAGTCGTGACGAGGCTATCCGTTTGAAAAACGGCGCTATAGGGGTCGAACATATCTTCCTCGGCATCATTCGCATCGACGATTGTTCGGCCATGAAAATGATGACAGAACTGGGAGCCGACATCTATGCCATTAAGTCCAAAATCGAAACTACTATTGGACAGATGGACAGCGACCTCCACTATACTGTCGACAGTGAAATACCCATGCTCCGCCAGTCCGAGAAGATACTGCGCCTGAGTTTTTTGGAAAGTACACGGCTCAAATCCAAAGAAATACACACCGTGCACCTTCTTTTGGCCATATTGCAGGATGGTGAAAATCTTATCGCCCAGTTCCTCAAGCAATACTCGGTCGACCATGCCAGATGTATCAAATACCTCCAGAAGAACGGAGCCCTGCCCCCTTCTGCCAATCCTTCGGACTTCTCCTCTCCCCTACCCGACTTTCGATCGCAGACCAGCGAGGACGACAACGACGACCCATATGCTGACCCCGAAGATGATCAAAATCGTCCTTCCGGTTCCCGTTATAGAGCCAGCGCCGACTCCTCCAAGTCCGATAACAAAACACCTGCATTGGAGAATTTCGGCCGTGACCTCACCCAACTGGCTCACGAGGGCAAGCTTGACCCCATTGTGGGGCGCGACAAGGAGTTGGAGCGTATCGCCCAGATTCTTTCGCGGCGCAAAAAGAACAACACTGTCCTCATTGGCGAACCAGGTGTGGGCAAAAGTGCCATTGCCGAAGGGTTGGCGCTCCGCATCATCGAAGGCAAAGTGCCCCGGACGCTTTACGACAAGCGTGTCATTTCGCTGGATTTAGCCTCCCTCGTGGCTGGCACCAAGTACCGCGGCCAATTTGAAGAACGTATGAAGGCCGTCCTCAACGAGTTGGAGAAGAATCCCGACATCATCCTCTTCATTGACGAAATCCACACCATCGTGGGGGCTGGCAGTGCCAGTGGCTCGCTCGATGCTTCCAATATGTTCAAACCCGCCCTTGCCCGGGGTGAAATCCAATGCATCGGCACCACCACCCTCGACGAGTATCGTCAGTATATAGAGAAAGATGGAGCCCTTGAACGGCGATTCCAAAAGGTTCTTGTCGAAGCAACTACCCCCGAGGAGACTCTCACCATCTTGCGCAACATCAAGTCCAAATATGAGGACCACCATTTAGTTCAATATACCGACGAAGCCCTCAAAGCCTGTATCTCCCTCACTGAACGTTACGTAAGTGACCGCGTGCTGCCCGACAAGGCCATCGATGCCCTCGACGAAGCTGGTGCCCGTGTGCGCATTTCCAACGTGAAAGTGCCCGAGGACATTATTTCGCTCGAAAGCGAAATTGCCAAGGTGGAGAAGCTCAAAAAGGAGGTGCTGGCTCAAAAGAATTACAATGAGGCAGCCGAATATCGCGACCAAGAGCGTCAGCTTCGTGACAAACTGGCAGAGCGCAAACATGAGTGGGAGGTCAATGACCGCGACAAGCGTGTCCAGGTCTCCGACCAAGATGTGGCCGAAGTGGTGGCCATGATGACAGGAGTGCCAGTGCAGCGCATAGCGCAAAATGAAGGCAATCGCCTCATGGTTATGGAAAGCGAAATACAAGGCTCTGTTATTGGTCAGGACCAGGCTGTCAGCCAGATATCTAAAGCCATCCGCCGCAATCGTGCCGGTCTCAAAGACCCCAACCGCCCCATAGGCTCTTTCATTTTTGTGGGTCCCACGGGTGTCGGAAAGACTTACCTCACCAAGGTTCTTGCCAAATATCTGTTCGAGAGCGAGGCCAATATGATACGTATCGACATGAGCGAGTACATGGAGAAATTCGCTGTCTCTCGCCTCATAGGTGCTCCTCCGGGCTATGTCGGCTACGAAGAAGGTGGCCAACTCACCGAGAAAGTACGCCGCAAGCCCTATTCCATTGTGCTGCTCGACGAGATTGAGAAAGCCCATCCCGATGTCTTCAATGTGTTGCTGCAAGTCCTTGACGACGGCCAACTAACAGATGGCCTGGGTCGCAAAGTCGATTTCAAGAACACCATTATCATCATGACTTCCAATATTGGCACTCGACAGTTGAAAGACTTCGGCACCGGCGTAGGATTCAACACTGCTGCCCGCGAGGCTGAACGCGACCAGTTGGAACGCTCCGTGATTGACAAAGAGTTGAAGAAACGCTTTGCCCCCGAATTCCTCAACCGTATTGACGATATTGTGTTTTTTAATAGTCTTAAAAGGTCTGATATACACAAGATTATTGATGTAGAGCTCAAGGGGCTATTCAAACGTGTCAAGGCCATGGGATATGACATTGACCTCGACGACAACGCGCGTGATTTCATCCTCAAGAAAGGATGGGACGAACAGTATGGTGCCCGTCCGCTCAAACGTGCCATCCAACGTTATATCGAAGATGACCTGGCCGATGAGATTATCAAGGCTGACATTCTTCCTGGAGACACTATCCATATCACTTCCCAGAGCCCAGACGACAAGGAGGCTGAAAAACTCACCTTCACCATAGAGAAAGGCGATACCAGTGCCCAGCTTGCTGCCGCCCTGCCCCCTGTTGCTGAAGAGGCATAACAGTTTTCCATTTGTCATAAAAAAGAGAGAATTCCATAGAGTTCTCTCTTTTTTTGTGGCTACTAAAAAAAGCCGTCATGCAATTGCATGGCGGCTTTCTCATGAAGGTTTAGTTAAACTATTCTTGCCAGGTGGCAATCAGATTGCGGTCGCCAACGGCATCGTTAATCTTGCTGATTGTAGGCCAGTATTTGTCCTCATGTTCCATGGGGAAGGCGGCCACTTTGCGGCTGTATGGATATTCCCATTCCTCTGCGCAGACCACTTGCATCGTATGGGGTGCGTTGGCAATGGGGTTGTTGTCCTCGGTGTACTTGCCGTTCATCACGTCGTCGATTTCCTTGCGGATGGCAATCAGGGCATCGCAGAAACGGTCCAATTCGCTCAGAGGCTCGCTCTCGGTGGGTTCCACCATGAGGGTGTTGTGCACGGGGAATGCCACCGTGGGAGCATGGAATCCGTAGTCGTCCAAACGACGGGCAATGTCGCCCACCTTCACCTTGAGGCTGAACTCGTTGAAGTCGACGATGAACTCATGGCCGCACATGCCGTTCTTGTTGGTGTACAGAATCTTATAGTATTTCTGCAAACGGGCACGCATATAGTTGGCATTGAGGATGGCATGGCGGGTGGCATCGGTGAGGCCGTTGCCGCCAAGCATCAGCAGATAGCCATAGCTGATGGGGAACAGCATGGCGTTGCCATAAGGAGCAGCGGCCATGGCATTGCCTTTGGCACCACCCACCTTGACCTGGCCATGAGAGGGCAGGAAGTCAAGCAGCTTGGCACTGACAGCGATGGGACCTACGCCGGAACCGCCACCACCGTGAGGACCGGCAAAGGTCTTGTGGAGGTTGAGGTGGCACACGTCGGCTCCCATGTGGCCGGGGCTGGTCAAGCCCACCTGGCCGTTCATGTTGGCACCGTCCATATAGACGAGGCCGCCGTTCTGGTGGATGATGTTGATGATGTCAAGAATACCCTCTTCAAAAGCACCGTGGGTGGAGGGATAGGTAATCATCAGGCAGGCAAGGTTGTCTTTGTACTGTTCAGCCTTGGCACGCAGGTCGTCAACATCCACATCACCGCGCTCGTTGCAGTTCACAACCACCACGGTCATGCCGGCCTTGGCAGCACTGGCGGGATTGGTGCCGTGGGCACTGGCGGGAATCAGGCAGATGTTGCGATGGCCCTCGCCACGGTCCAAGTGATAGTTGCGGATAACGGTCAGACCGCTATACTCACCAGCCGAACCAGAGTTGGGTTGCAGCGAAACGCCGGCAAAGCCAGTCACGATGGCCAGCAGGTCTTCCATCTCATTGATCATCTCGGTGTAGCCCAGCGTTTGGTCCTCGGGAGCGAAGGGGTGGATGGCACCAAATTCGGCCCAGCTCAGCGGCAGCATTTCGGCAGCAGCGTTCAGTTTCATGGTGCAGCTTCCCAGCGGAATCATAGCGCGGTTGAGGCTGAGGTCCTTCACCTCCAGCTTCTTCATGTAGCGCATCATCTCGGTCTCGCTGTGGTAGGTGTTGAACACTTTCTGTTTCAGATAAGCGGTCTTGCGCTTGAGGCTTTCGGGCAGAGTGGCATCCTCGTCGGCGCAGTTGCAGCAGCATTGGATCTCTTCGGCTTTCTTACCTGCGGCCTCGGCCAGCACATTGATGATTTCCTGAAGGTCGGCCTTGCAGGTGGTCTCGTCAATGCTGATGCCGATGCATTCGGGGCAGATATAGCGGAAGTTGATATGGTGTTCCAGGGCCACTTTGCGGACGGCGTCGGTGGTGCCGGGGCATTGCAGTGCCAGAGTGTCGAAGAAGGCGCGGTTGTGCTGTTTGTAGCCGTATTTCTCAGCCTCTTTGGCCAGTTTGGCTGCCATCTTGTGAATGTTGTGAGCAATCTCGCAGATGCCTTCGGGTCCGTGCCAAGCGGCGTAGAAGCCGCTCATGATGGCCTGCAAGGCACTAGCGGTGCAGATATTAGAAGTGGCCTTATCACGTTTGATATGCTGTTCGCGCATACCCAGAGCCATACGCAGGGCGGGATTGCCCTTAGCATCGATGCTCCAGCCGATGATACGGCCGGGGAAGGCGCGTTTGAAGTCCTCGGTGAAGGCATAGAAGCCAGCGTGGGGACCGCCGAAGCCCATAGGCAGACCAAAGCGCTGGCTGTTGCCGAAGCAGCAGTCAACCCCCATCTCACCAGGAGTCTTCACCATGGCCAAAGCCATAAGGTCGGTAGCCATACCAACGAAAATCTTGTTCTCATGGCACTTGGCAACAAAATCAGTATAGTCGCGGACCTCACCAAATTGGTTGGGGTTCTGCAGCATGACTGCAAAATATTGCTTGGCATCAAAGTCGAAGTCGTCCACATTGCCGGTGACAATCTCAATATTGCGAGGAGCGGCATTGGTGCGCATCACGTCGAGCGTCTGAGGCAGTAGGCCGTTGTCGACAAAGATTTTGCAAATGCCATCCTTCTGGGCCTGACGGCTGCGCTGGGCGAAGAACATCAGCATGCACTCGCCACCAGCAGTGGCCTCGTCAAGCAAACTGGCGTTGCTCAGCGGCATGCCGGTCATCTCACTCACCATGGTCTGATAGGTCATCAAGGCCTCCAAACGGCCCTGGCTAATCTCGGTCTGGTAGGGCGTGTAGGCGGTATACCAGCCGGGATTCTCAAACACATTGCGCTGGATAACGCTGGGAGTGATGGTATTGTAGTAACCCATGCCGATATAGGTCTTGTACACCTTGTTCTTGTGGGCAAGCTCACGGCAGCGGTTGAGGAACTCAAACTCATTGATACCGTCGGCAATTGGCATCGGTTCTTTCAGACGGATGGCGGCAGGAACAGCCTTGTCGATAAGTTCGTCGATAGAGCTAACGCCGATTTCCTTCAGCATTTTTTCTTCTTCAGCAGCCTTGCAAACACCATTGTGTCTCTTGGTAAAATTATTGCTAATCATATAGTTATTATTAATTATTTATATATTTGTCTATATACATTGAATTTACAAAAATACGAAAATATAATGACTTACACAAAAAAACTTTTACCCTCTTTTTTGCATCCTTTTGTGACCTTAGTGGTTGGCTGAGCGATCGGTTTCTAAATCGCGCATCCTGATGCCAAAATAATGCTGGGCATGCTTGTTGGCCCAACGTTCGGCATACAGCCTGCTATGCCGATAATGCCTGCCATGCAATGCCGTTTCTGCCATTTGGCTCAGCAGTGATGGAATGCCTACAACAATCAGATACCCCCACCCTAGCCTCATGCTGTCCAGCGTGTGCCCAAATTCGTGCATCAGCATTTGTGCAGCCCCGTTGCGTACATAAGTCTGAAAGTCGCCCTCTATGTGGTCCGTCAACCATATGTTCACGCTGCTCCCAAGAGAGAGACCTTTGCACATCCCATCGTCGCGTCCATCCTCAATGGCAAAAGTGACCCCACCGACGGTTTCCACTCTGTCAATTTGTCCGAACATATTACGCCATTGTGACACCATATAGCCTAACCACAACTGAGGCAGCTCCCACCAGAAACGCGTGAATGCCTGCACTGCCGCCCTCCGTGGGTGTTTATGGTCAAAAGTGTAGCGGCCTCTGAAGAGTTTCCAGCCCAATTGTGGCCGTCTCATGATGCCCAGCAGTGTGGCGAGCAGCATTGTCCCCTTTAGTGAAAGAAAAGTCCAGCCAATGGCCATGGCCGAGGTCTGGTCGGTGAACACCGCACCAATAGCACCTCCATAGGTGGCTGCCAGAGTGATGAAACCGATTACGGCAGGCCAAACCCCATTGGTCTTATTATGTTTTATCGCCATGGTTTTTAGCCAAGGATTAAACCGTATTAGAAGTCAAAACCGAAACTAAAATAGGTGCCCATGCTTCTAGAGAGACTGGACCAGTGGACATCGACCGAGATGGGACCTAAAATGCTGTTATAGGTATAGGCCAGCGCAGCTCCTACATGCAGGACATTGGGCAAGATGTTAGCGTGTATTGAATAGGGATTCTTCTCGCACAGAAGAGCATTGGTCATAAGGGTGATGTGACTCTTGCCCACAATGTTGAAGCGGAGGTCCAATCGGAAGACCATTGCATTGGTGATGAGGTCGTATGTGGTATTTTCTCCTACGAATGGCAGTTGTGTTTCGAGGAAACGTCCGGGCATGAGACCACCCACCAGCGTATGCTCGTGGAATCCTGATTCTTCGTAGACCTTATAAGGGATGTATCTGGAATAGAATTGGGGAATGATGGTGAAATTTCCATCGTTGGGTGTGAAATAAGAACGGAATTTGATATTGGTGAAAATATAAACGCCTTCATTGCGTGACCATCCTTTGCCTCCTTCACGTGAGCCTCTGTATAAAGGATATTCTCCCAGAACTTCCAATGTAACGCCGTGTTTGGGCGCGATTCCGTTGTCGAGATTGTCGAACCGATAGCGAACATAAGCTTTGGCAGTAAAGTATCTGGTTGAATTAGAAAGGGAAAATGATTCGAAATGACAATAGTATAATTTGGGTATGCGGTAGTAGTCGCCACTGATACCAATACGCCAGTCGGAATGGCGCAGGTGAAATTGCGAGAAAAAGAAGTCAACCGAATGAGATTGGAAAGTAAAGAATGTGGAGTCATATTCTCTGAGCATTTCCAATTGATTGGAGTTGAACTGATATTCAAAATTGAGGTTGCCGAAGGAGCGTATGCCGTAGCGCGCGCCTAATGTGTATTGCGTGTTAGTACCCAAGCGTGCAGTAAAGTCGGCCTTGAACCCTTCCAACCTATTCTCGTTGAAACCCAGATGTAACTTGAGTGCAGCCTTTTCAAATGAGTCATACCGGAAACCCAGCCCAATGGAGTGAGGCGACGAGGGGGTGAAGTGGAAATGAATGTCATAGGTGGGGATCGTGTCGCCTGGATGTGTGATCTCCGAGGGGTGGATGCTGTAGGTTATGTTTTGATAACAGCGCGTGCCGTAGAAGATGCCGATGGCTTTTTCCAGTTTCTCGCCCGTGATAATGCTGTCGGTAGAGAGTTTGCCTTTGCGGCAAAGCCATGACACCTGATGCTCAGCATTGTTGAAGACCATCTTTCCGATGCGGAATTCACGCCCACGGATGGTAGTGGCCTTCTTGTTCCTGAGCTGCTTTTGACAGGGACCATAGAGTTCCAACTGAGCTTTCAGGGCTAGGAATTCAGTTTCGTGCTTTTTGGCCTCGCTGTAGCCGATGGCAACCAAGGAATCAATAGCCTCTTTGTTGAAACTCATCATGTTGAATCCGTCCATAGAGGGGTTGATATAGAGGTCACACTCTTTGCGGTTCTGTGGGGCATGGTTCTGCGTGGCGATGCTCTTGAGCTGGGCGAGCAGCTGTGGAAGAGTTTGCAGGCTACTGATGTCTTCCAGTGGTTTGGCGGCCACTTCGGTGCCGATGATGATATCGGCCCCCATGTCCTGGCACACATCCACAGGAAAGTTATCAACCAGACCGCCATCGACAAACAGCTTTTTGTTGATTTTTACGGCCGAGAAGAAGCCTGGGATGGCCATGCTGGCGCGAATGGCTTCAGGAAAACGGCCGTTGCGCAGCACCTCCTTGCTACCATCGGCCACATTGGTGGCCACACAGGCAAAAGGTATGGGCAATTGATTGAAATCTATGCTGTCATTGTACACAACTGAAAGACTGTTGAAGAGGTTGACCAAACTGAAGCCGCCCACAATGGAACTGGGCAGAGCCTGAATGAAGGCCTCGTCTTCATCTATCTTCTTGTCTTTCAGCTGCATTTTATGTTTCCGTTGAAGGGTGTTTTTGGTGTCGAAAGATATTTGTAGAAGAAGTTGGTCGCGTATGGCACGGTCGCTGGAAGAAAGCGAATTGCGGCCCATGTTGTCCAAAATATAGGTGTTCCAGTTGAGGTTGGAAATCATCTCCTGCATTTCGGTGGGGCTGTAGCCCAGGGAGTAAAGGCCTCCGATGATGGAACCCATGCTGGTGCCTGTGATATAGTCGACGGGGATGCCGATTTCGTCCAAATATTTCAGCACCCCGATGTGGGCTGCACCTTTGGCCCCGCCGCCGCCAAAAACCAAGCCTACTTTGGGACGCTCAAGGGTGCTGTCGGGCTGGGCATAGAGCACTCGCTCCACCTCGGTCAGCACTGAGTCCATGCTGCGTGTGGGCTCGAAACGGGCCACTACGTTGCCCGAGCGGTCCACCAGGAATTTGGTAAAATTCCACTTGATGTCGCAGTTGCTGCGCCAATTGGTGTCCTTATTGTTATAATATCCCTCAAACAACGGTGTGAGACGATGTTCCGGGTCGAAGCCTTGGAAACATATTTCTTGCTTGAGATATTGGAAAAGCGGTAGAGCAGCCTCTCCATTGACATCGCATTTGCGCATCTGAGGAAACGTGACCCCATAATGAGAGGTGCAGAAGGCCGCAATTTCCTCGTCAGTGCCGGGAGCCTGAGCCCCAAACTGATTGCAGGGAAAGTCCAAAATCTCAAATCCCATGGCGTGGTATTGTTTATACATGGACTCTAGTGCCTCGTACTGCGGTGTGAAACCACACTCTGTGGCCGTGTTCACAATCAGCAACACTTTGCCTCGGTACTTGTTGAGGCTTACTGTCTGACCGCTGGCATCGATCACTTCTAGTTCATAAAAAGAGCTCTGACCCTTTGCACAAATAGACAAAATGGAAAGGAGCAAAACGAATAATATTCTCTTTATCATAGGAATAAATATTATATTACTGTTGAAAAACACTGACAAAGGTACGAAAAAAAAGATAAATAGACAAAGTTTGGCAAGCTTTATCCCCTCTGGTCTTTATCATAAAGCCACAAAATAAAAAAAAGCCCTCCATCGCTGGAGGGCCAATGAAAAACAGAGCAACAAACTCATTTAGTATTCATGTACCACACGGACGGAGCATCCGGTGGAATAGCTCATAGTGTTCTGCATGCCGCAGGCGTTGGGGCCGATGTGGAAGGAATAACCGGTGGTGCCGTTGACGTGGCTGGCAGTCCAGTAGTTACCAATGGTGCCAATGTTGGAGGTGCTGCTGCTGACACGAGCACCAGCGGCGGGCAGGAAGACTGCGCCAGCGGCTTCCATGATGGCCCAGTTGGCGGCATTGTAGACGTTGGTGGTGTAGCTGGTATCGGTGCTCACGAAGTTCTGGCCAGCGGGGAGCTGCCAGTTGTCGGGCAAGATAACATAACCAGGAGTGCTAACCACGGTGGCCAGACCTCTCAGCTGAGAAGCGTTGGGACGCTGGGTCAGGAGGTAGGTCCACTCGCTGTAGGTGAGGGTACGCCAGGTAGCCATCTGGTTGCCGCCGTTGATGATGGGGTTGTAATAGCCCCAGTCGGCATTGGCATAGAAGTCGGTCAGGTCGTTGCCGTCGGTGGCTTCGGTATACTCGGAGTTGTTGGTAGTGGTCTCATAGGGCATGAAACGGCCTGCGCCGCCGTCCCAGCTGCTGGTGCCATAGCCAAAGAGGTCAATCCAAGAGGTGCAGTAGCTCTGCATGTAGACGTTATTGTTGTCGCTGCCGGCAATGTCGTACTGGTGCTCGGCAAAACGCCAAGTCTTGATACGGGGACGATACTGCAGGTTGCCCTGGGAGAAGTTGACACGGGTGTCGGCGCTCACGCTGAAGATGCCGGGCAGGGCACCCTTGATGATGGGGTGTTCGAGGTTGTAGATGTGCTGGCTCATGCTGTCCATGGCGGTCTGGTAGGTGTTGCCCATGCTGTCAAGACGGTTGTTGAGAGCTTGGCCAAGGCTGTCGATACGGCCATTGAGGATGGCAATCAGAGAGTCGACATACAGTTTGTTGACTGCGTCGTAGGCTGAAGTGGGAGTGTAGACATTATGAATCTGGCTGAAGGCGTTGTTGTTGACAGAAAGCACTTCATTCAGCGTGGGGATGTAGTGAGGCAGGACAACATGCTGGTCGCCAACATAGAGGGTGTCACCGCTGATGGAAACAGCAGGATTGGGCAGGACAACATAATGGTCACCCATATAGAGGGTGTCGCCACTGACGTTCATAGTGGGGTCGGGAATAACCACATACTGGTCGCCCATGAAAATGGTGTCGCCGCTGATGCGGAAGTTGGGAGTGTTGTCGGGAAGAACTACATATTGGTCGCCCATGTAGAGGGTGTCGCCACTGATAGAGATTACGGGAGCGTTGAGGGGGAGCACCACATATTGGTCACCCATGAAGATGGTGTCGTGGCTGATGCGGAAGGAAGGAATTTGGTTGGGGAGAACCACAAACTGGTCGCCCATAAAGATAGTGTCGCCATGGATAGAGAAGTTTGGAAGAACCACGTATTGGTCGCCCATATAGAGGGTGTCGCCACTGATGCTGATGGAGGGGTCGGGAAGGATAACGTACTGGTCGCCCATGTAGAGGGTGTCGCCGCTGATGCGGAAGAGAGGAGTTTCGTCCTGGGGAAGAATCACCCACTGGTCGCCCACGAAGAGGGTGTCGCCATGGATGGTCAGGTTGTCGCTGCCAAGGTGGGGAAGAATAACATAGGTGTCGCCAAGGAAGAGGGTGTCGCCACTGATGCTGGGCTGGATAGAGTCATAGGGGAATTCGAGGTCGTTGATGAACTGGCTCAGGCGTGTGGGAGCTCCCTGCAGGCTGTCGTAGTTGTAGCCCCATGCTCTGAAGCGGGGATCCTGCTCGTCGTAGACGAAGCTGCCGTCAATGCGACGAGCCACGTCGGCATAGTGGGCATAAGGAACGGCAAGCATTTTTTGAGTGGTGGAAAGCATGTAGTTGTTGCCGCCTTGGGGGTCGATTTCGCTATGGATGAAGTAAGGACCATTGGCCCAGTTGATATTGGCATACACGGTGGAGTTCTCTCCCACGATAAGGGTGAAAAGGCCATTGGCGTTGGTGACGACATTGTCCTCTTGACTATAGACCACAGTGCCGGTGGCCGAGCCCTGGAGGATGCTGATGCGCACGCTGATGTTACGATTGCTCATAAGCTGTCCCGCAGTGTTGCGGACAACAGCTTGATAGTTGAAGCCTTGCGGAGCCTGTGCAAAGGCACTGATGCTGAATGCAATGACAGCAACTAAAGTGCTAAGAATTTTCTTCATGATTATTTCGCTTTGATAATTTTATAAATGTTCATTTTTGATTTGTCCGGGGTGGCAACCTGAAGCATGTAGTTGCCCGCAGCATACTGCTGCATGTCTATCTGTTCCTGTCCGCTGGTGTAGGTACCCTGCTGGAGGGCCTGGCCGTTGGAGTTGTACAGGGTGTAGTTGAGCCGCTCGGGCTCGCTGCATTCCATCACCACATGGCTGGTGGTAGGGTTAGGATAGATGGCAATGTTCACCGTCAGGGCCTCTATACCCTCATAGCGCACAAGGTCGCGCTCGGTGAAGGGTTGCTGCACTCCCTCGTTGAATTGCTCGGTGATGTTCACCACCGTGATGGCAGGGGCTATGGAAGTTTTCACCGCCACTTCGCCACCACTGAAGCTCAGGCTGCCATGGCCGTTGGCCACATCGCCACCACAGAAAGTGATGGCCTGTTGGGCTTGCAGGCTGCAGCATCCTAACATCACTACCAGCATCAGGGCTGAAGCTTTTGCTAAAATAGATTTGTACATTATTTAATATTTTTAGAGTTTCAGTATTTACTATTTCTCCTGAGTGGTCTTGGGATCGGTGATTTGCATACCCACGTTCAGCACCTCTATTTCAACGCGGCGGTTGTTGAAGCAACCCTCCTCGGTCTCGTTGGTGTCGATGGGGTATTTCTCGCCAAAGCCTTCAGTCTCCATGCGGTCCATGGCAATGCCCTTGCTGTTCAAGTAGCGTGCCACCGATTTGGAGCGGTTGAGCGACAGGCGGTCGTTATACTCGTCGCTGCCCTTGTCATCGGTGTGGCCGATAATCTTGATGCGCATCTCGGGGAAGGATTTCAACATGAGGGCCACGTCGTCTAGCGGCGAGTAGGACTCGGGACGCAGACGGTAGCTGTCAAAGTCGAAGTTGATGTTGAAGAGGCACATGCGCTTGTCGGAAACGTCGATGCCAAGAGTCAGGAAGGCATACATCTCTGAGAAGGAATAGCAGTCCTTGCGCACATATTCCACGTTGGGATCAATCCGGATGGGCTTGTCAACGAAGACAGTGTCGGGGTTCTTCGTAACGTAAATAGTATCAATCTGAGTGATGCTGTCGTTGACCACCACGAAGACGGTGTCGATAGTCTGCTGCAGGGGCTGTTTCTTGGGCTCTTTTTTCCAGCTGTCGTCAAGCGGCAGGGCCAAACGGATGGCCACCTCAATGCCGCGGTTGTGACGCGTTTCTTGCCACAGTTCGGCACCGAAGAAGGGGTTGCCGATGATGGAGCGGTTATAGTCAGCCACATCGGGGTTGTTCAGAATTTCGCGCTGGGCAAAAGTGTTGGTCAGGCCCCAGTTGTAGCCAGCCTCCATCGAAAACAGGATGGGAATGCCCTTAGTGCGAATCAAATAGTCAAAGCCGACACCGGCCAGCACACTCAGGTCCAGGCCGTTGATGTCGGCCTTGGTGATGGGGGCGGTGACGCCGTTGGGATAGTCTACCTCATCGTTGTAGTAAACCTCGCCGCCAAAGGCAATGTTGGCCTGCGGAGCCACCATCAGATAGGGCGAGAAATAGCTGTTGTTGAAACGGATGTTGTAGGTGATGGGCAGGCGCAGGTCCACGTAATGGGCTTTGAGTCTGTACTGCACGTCCAGCCAGTCGAGCGAGTCACCGCGACCCACATACGACACCTCCGGACGGATGGCAAAGTTGCTCTTGCCCAAATGGAAGTGGCCAAACAGACCGCCCATTCCCTGCAGGCGCAGGTGATGGGCATAACGGTCGATGCCCTCATAGGAATAAATCATGTCGGAGAGGTTCACGCCCCCACGCAATCCAATGAGGTTGCGGGGAAACGCCACCTCGTACTTTTGGTCGTTGCTGTCCTTCACAACCACACTGTCCTGGGGTGCCTGGGCCATGGCAAAACTGCCGGCCAGCACCATGGCAATGATAGAAAATAGTTTATGTTTCATACTAGTCTCTTCTTAATTAATGGTTTGCGGTAGTGTCGGGTTGCAGGCGGTCGGCCATCTTGTTGCCGTCGTTCCAGATGCGGAATGTTTCAGGATCAGGAATCTGCGAAGCGTAGTAGTCGTTAATGGCCTTTTTGTCAAGCACAATGTTGGAGTACTGGCAGTCTTTGATGCCGGCCTCTTCTATCACGCCCGAAACCACTGTGGCCGTGGAGCAGGAGTAGAGTGTGTCGCCCCTCTGATTGGTCTTTGCAACAGTCTGGTAGCAGTACATCGTAAACTCGTTGCCCTGTCCAATGACGTTGGCCATGGAGGACTTGCCAAGCACGGTGTCTATCTGTGTTTCGCTGTAGCTGATGGGGCCCCGACGATACTGGCCTGAATAGGTCATGTAGAGGTCATAGAAGATGTTTTGGTAGCGGTCTGAGGCATACTGCAATTCCATCGGCGAAACCAGATATTTGCCAACTATCGAGGGGGGATTGATTCCCTCATGAATGACAAAACCATTATCGCGCAGCGAATCCTGTAGCCTCTCTGGTATGACGGAATAGGGTATTTTTCCGTCAGGAGTTGGCAGGACGAGCGTGTCGTCCCCGTCTTTCAGACAGCTCGAAAATAGCAAAATCGAGCATGAAAGACTCATTAACAGAATTGTTAAACGGTTAATTTTCATAGGCTATTTCTATTTATGTTATTTTTTTCTGTTTTGCAAAGATAATAAAAATATTTCATATATTAGTAAATGCACCAAAAAACACAATCAAACTTCCCCCAATTTTGAATATGCTGCTTCCATTAAACCCCAATCGGTCGTTAGAATTTGTGTCGGACTAGTATTAGTTTCGAACATCTTGGCAGCATCCCTGTCTTGGCCCCGCTACGCCAAGACAGGGATGCCGAAAGAAATGAGGATATGGCATAAATAGAATTTGAAATGAGGATATTATGACCAAGTGTCGGTCTAATGACCGATTGGGGTTAAAAGTCCAACCATCACTCCCACACAATAAAAAATGCATCACTCCGTTATCCATACATATGTTCAAAAAAATTGGAATAATAATGCTTACTGCCCTCCTTATCCTCCTGTCACACATATTCCTTCGTGGCAAGAAAGCTACCGACCCCAGCCAAGCTCAGATTGATGCCGCCTGGCAGTACGTTAACCAGCACGACATGAACCGCGAAATATGCCTCCTGGTGGACTATTCCCTCCCCTCTGGATGCAACCGCCTGTGGGTATGGGATTTCACCGAGCAGCACAAACTCTTCGAGTGCCCCGTGGCACACGGCCGTGGCAAAGGTCTCACCATTAAGAGCACCCCCAAGGACACCGCCATCTTCAGCAACGAACCCGACTCCTGGCTCAGCTCCCTCGGCCACTGCCGCATAGCCGAGCGCTACCAAGGGCACTACGGCGTCAGCTACCGCCTCGACGGCCTCGACGACTCCAACAGCAACCTCCGCAAGCGCAATATCGTCCTCCATGGCTACAAAACCGTACCCCCCAAGCCCATCTTCCCCCTCCCCAGCGGCCGCAGCAAAGGCTGTGTCATGGTGGCCGACAAGAGCATGGCCGCCCTCGACTCCCTGCTGCAGCACCGCTCCAACGTCCTCTTGGTCTGCTACCTCTAAGTGGCGTGCAATGACAGCTCCCGCCCCACACAGAATTCTGAATTTGTTATTCAGCATTCAAAAAATCTCCCTATCTCAAAAAACTTTTGTAACTTTGCAAAATCTTTTTCAATCCACATAATCGTTAACTACATGAAAGTCAAGGTAGGAATAGCCCAACTGGCCAATGTGGCCGACAAGCAGCAAAACATTCAACGTTACTCCGACAAGGTGCGTCAACTGGCAGCCGACGGAGCCCAAATCATCTGCCTGCAAGAACTCTTTGCCTCGCTCTACTTCTGCGACGAGGAACGATACGAAAACTTTCTTTTGGCCGAACCCATCCCCGAGGGACCCACTTGCCAGCACTTCATGGCCCTGGCCAAAGAGCTGGGCGTGGTGCTGATTTGCTCCCTCTTCGAGAAACGCGCCGAAGGCCTCTATCACAATACCACCGCCGTCATCGATGCCGACGGCACCTATCTGGGCAAATACCGCAAGATGCACATCCCCGACGACCCCGGCTACTATGAGAAATTCTACTTCACCCCCGGCGACTTGGGCTACCGCGTCTTCCACACCCGCTTCGCCACCTTGGGCGTGCTCATCTGCTGGGACCAGTGGTATCCCGAAGCCGCCCGCATCACCAGCCTCATGGGCGCCCAACTTCTCTTCTTCCCCACCGCCATTGGCTGGGACGTGCGTCAGAACGAGGACGACAACCGCGAGCAGTACCAAGCCTGGCAGACCATCCAGCGCAGCCATGCCGTGGCCAACGGTGTGCCCGTCATCAGTGTCAACCGCACCGGTCTCGAAGGCGGCATGCAGTTCTGGGGCGGCAGTTTCATCACCAATGCCTTTGGCCGTGTCCTCTACCAAGCCCCCCATAAGGAAGAGGCCCTCCACATCGAAGAGCTCGACCTCGACCAGTCCGACCACTATCGCCGCCACTGGCCCTACCTCCGCGACCGCCGCATCGACTCCTACGCACCCATCCTCCAACGCTATATCGACCAAGACTGCAAATAACAACAAACAACCATTTAAATAACAACTATTAATATAGAATCGAATGACCCCGAAAGAACTCTCCTACTATATGCCCGCCGAATGGGCACCCCACCAAGCCACATGGCTCAGCTATCCCCACAATGAGGACTCCTGGCCCGGCAAGATAGAAACCATCTTCCCCTCTTATCATCTCTTCATCAAAGTACTGGCCGAGGACGAGCAGGTACACATCAACGTCGACGACCAGCGCATGCAGGACCACGTCGCCGAGGCCCTCATCCAGATCAATGCCAATATGGCCAACATCTTCTTCCACCAGTTCCCCACCAACGACGCCTGGTGTCGCGACCACGGCCCCGCCTTCCTGCTCAACCGTGCTGACCCAGCCAAACTCGCCATCGTCAACTGGAACCACAACGCCTGGGGCGGCAAGTACCCCTTTGAACTTGACACCCAAATACCTCTCCATATATTCAACCATCTCTCCCAGTCCGACCCCAAACTGCAGCTCTTTGAACCCGGCATCGTCATGGAGGGCGGCAGCATCGATGTCAACGGCGTCGGCGACCTCCTCACCACCACCTCCTGCCTGCTCAACCCCAACCGCAATCCCCATTTGAGTCAGAATCAGATAGAAGATTATTTGAGAGCATATTACGGAGTGGAGAATATCATCTGGCTCGGCGACGGAATCATGGGCGACGATACCGACGGCCATGTCGACGACCTCAGCCGCTTCATCTCCGAGGACACCATCATCACCGCCGTCGAAGACGACAGTTGGGACGAGAACTACTCAGTTCTCAAAAAGAATCTCGACGCCCTCAACTCCTGCCGTCTGGCCAACGGCAAGCAGCCCACCATCGTCGAACTGCCCATGCCCGACATGGTCTTCTACGACAACCAGCGGCTCCCCGCCAGCTATGCCAACTTCTACATTGCCAACAACAAAGTTATCTTCCCCACCTATCGCTGCCTCACCGACAACGAGGCCGCCTACATCCTCGAAGCCTGTTTCCCCGACCGTGAAATCATTGGCATCGACTCCACCGACATCGTCTGGGGCCTGGGCAGCTTTCACTGTCTCAGCCAGCAGCAGCCCGCCCGAT
>R25__coassemble_537_pt1 | contig 22471 bp, 17 predicted proteins | sample R25__metabat2_high_PE_017 | metagenome-assembled genome bin R25 | reverse complement strand
AAAAGTGCGACTAAAAAGTGTATACAGATGACAAAAAGTGCGACTAAAAAGTGTAATTAGGTGACAAAAAGTGCGACTAAAAAGTGTCAATACTTCGGCTGCAGGGTCTGATTATGGGAGACGAGGGGTTCCCGATGAGGGGGGGATGGGGGCTAATAACAACGAGGGCATCCACCTTGGCGGATGCCCTCGTTGTGCTGCGTTGGCTCAAGACCGGCAGCTGTGGGAAACCCTTGTTGTGACAGGATGCCTGCGGGCCGACGGCCCAAGGCGGACCATGGGGCTAGCGGAGGCTTTCGATGTAGGTGCGGACGGTCTGGCGGTCGTTGCTGAAGGTGAGCACTCCGATGGCCCGCTCGTAGTTCTCGGGGTCGATGCAGTGGGTGTAGGCGGCTTTGAGGAATTCCACCTGGCCGGTGGCGAAGTCGAAGGTGGCTGCAATGCGGGCTATCTGGCTTGCGGTGAAGGGAAGTCCGTTGTTGAGCAGTCCCCTGGCGGTGGTGCTCTTCTCGCTGTCGAACGACTGGTTGTTGAGCACGCCCACCATCTCGGTGACCCATTCATCGCTGACGGTCAGTGGCTCCTCGACCACCACTGTAGGAGGCACAGGTGGTGCTGGCGGGTTGACAATCACCACCTCGGTGTTTGGCTTGTGGCCGTGTTGATGCCCCGCGTGTTGATGCCCGGACGGGCGCGGCAGGCTGGTCTCAGGCGCGGAGAGGGTGAGTTGGTCGTTGCGGCGGCTATAGCTGACGGTGACCGGGGTGCCGTTGAGGTCGGCATAGACCTCCAGGGCCACAGCCTTGCGAGCTGGGTGGTTGAGGACCACTATGATTTGCTGAAGGTTGTTGTCTAGGCGGTCCATGGTCACCTGCGTAAGGGGGACGTCGTTGACGAGGTTGCCGTTCAGGTAGACATAGAAACTTTCGGCCTGCTGCGCCTGCACGATGATGCTGGGTGTGGGTACCACTCGGGGGGTGGTGGTGTGGCGGTTGCCGTGGCGCTGTGCTGCGAGGGTGCCGGTCAGGGCCAGTGCGAGGGTCAAAAGAAATAAGCGTTTCATATCTTGTAGTTTTTAATTTTTTCTGTTTGCAAAGATACGTTTTTCTACAGAGGAAAAACCCTACGGCGATACATATTTTTCCAGTTCGTTTCAGGTGGTGGCCTAAAAATCAGCAGCGCCTCCACCTTTCGGCCGCAACCTTAACGTTTCCGCCCCCAAGCCCCTACGATTCTCACACGCTTTTTTAGCGGGGCGGGTGCGCCCTGCGTGACCGAGTGTAATGGTGCGTAACCGAGTGGAATGTATTGTAACCTATTGTAACCATGTGGCTCCGGCAGTGGCAGACAGGTGTATCTTAGCACCGCAATGAGGTTAGCGCTCAAAGAGCCGCAACTGTTTGGTGGGCAGCTCTATAGGATGAAAGAGAGTGTCGGGCAGGGGGTCGTTGGCGTTAGCTAGGAGGTGTTGCGGACGCGGGTCGGCGGGGTCGGCGAAATTGGTGGCGTGCATCTCTATCTGTTTGGCGCGGTAGGCGTAGTTGAAAAGCCCCCATTCCCCTTGGAGCGGCTGGGTGATGGCTATGCGTTCGCCCTGCTGCAGTTGGGCGCAAATCAACGCTACGTCGTGCTGCAGGTCAACGTCGCGGCCGGGTTTGCCCCAGTTGGCCACATTGAGGGTAACGGCTCCAATAGTCAGCAGTAGGGCCACGATGGTGCTCACGGTGCGGAAGGGGCGTCCGCGGCGCGAAAGCCACTGCTCCACAAGGTCGCTGGTCAGCGCTCCCATGGCCACGGCAAAGAAGGGGAAGACGGTGAGTATGTAGAAGTTGCTCTGCTTGGTGCTAATCATCATGGGCAGGACACCGGAGAGAGTCAGCAGGAGGTATATAAAGCTTGTGCGCCAGCGGTCCTTGGCGACGAGCCTCTGACCGGAACGGCGGCCTCGCACTGCGGCCACCAACAGGGCCAGCAGCGTGAGCCCAAGCACGATGGCGACGGCCATGAAGAATTTGCCGACGATGAACCAGCGGCTGCCGACGGTATGTTCCTGTATGCCGCCCACTATCTGCAGCGGGAGGTAGGCCTTGAGGTAGTCCACGGCGGCGGGTTGCAGCAGGCCGACCAACAGCAGGCACAGGAGCGTGGAGGCGAGGGTGACGAAGGTGAGGCCGAGGGCTTGGGGCAGGGTGCGACGCCGGGGCTGGGGTGCAAAAAGGAGGTCGGCCAGCCAGATGATGAGCGGCAGGCAGAGGGGATAGAGACCGGTGAAGCCCTTGGTGAGGAAGGCCAGAAAGAGGAAGACCCCGGCAAGGAGGTGCCACCCCGCCTGTCTGAGCCAGGAGGCGGGGGTGTGGGTCATGCAGAGCACTGCCGCCAGGACAAAGAGTCCCATGGGACCTTCGAGCATGTTGTCGCAGGCGAACTGCGAGACGAGGGGCACCAGCACCCACAGCAGCAGTGGCAGCCAGGCCGTCTGTCGCCGGAAGCCCACGCGGGTCCACAGCCGCACCAAGAGCAGCCCCGTGAGAAGTATCATGCCGAGAGAATAGGCCTTGGTGACCCACAGGTGGATGCCGAATGCTTTGTAGCAGAGGGCCAGCAGCCCGAAGGAGATGGGCGGGTGGCCGACAAAGAGAGGTTCATAGGAGGGGTTGATGCAGGGCTGCCAGAAAGAGCCGATGCCCTGTGCCATATTGGCGGCCAAATTGGCATAGACCAAACCGTCGAGGAACATGCCTGTGGTGGTCAGTTCGGCGCAGATTTCAATAAAGAAAAGCGCGACTACGGCTAGGAATAAGGGCCAGGTTTGTTTCATGGTTGGGCAGGTTGGGTTAGCGGGCATCTTCGAGGGCTTTCTGCATGGCACGGATTTGGTCGCGATATTTGGCCGCGGCCAGAAAGTCCATCTCTTTGGCCGCCTGCTGCATTTTGCGTTGTGCATCGCGTATCTCCTTGCGCAGCTGGGCCTGCGTCTTGTTGGCCCACTGAAGGTCGGGTTCGCTGGCCACAGGCTCGTCGGGTTCTGTCTCGGCCACGGCGGGCAGGGGCTGGTTATTATGTGGATTGTAGCGAGTCTTGCCGCCGTGCGACGGGGTGTTGAGGGCATAGGGCGAGGCCGCGATGTTGGGGATGTTGGGCCCTTCGGGTGCCTTGTCCTCCAGGTGTTCCTCGGCAGCCCGCTCGATGACGCTGGTGGAGCCCATGATGGCATCGATGCTTTTGACAATCTGGCGGGGGACTATGCCATGCTCCAGGTTGTAGCGAATCTGCTTCTCGCGGTGGCGGTTGGTTTCGTCAATGGCGCGCTGCATACTGCCTGTGATGGTGTCGCCGTAGAGGATGGCCTTGCTGTGCACGTTGCGGGCCGCACGCCCAATGGTTTGGATGAGAGCACGGTCGCTGCGCAGGAAGCCCTCCTTGTCGGCATCGAGGATGGCCACCAGAGAGACTTCGGGCAGGTCCAGACCCTCACGCAGCAGGTTGACGCCCACCAGCACGTCGAAGACACCCATGCGCAGGTCGCGCATGATTTCCACACGCTCCAGGGTGTCCACATCGCTGTGGATGTATTTGCTGCGGATGCCCAGGTTGATGAGGTAGGAGGTCATCTCTTCGGCCATGCGCTTGGTGAGGGTGGTGACGAGGACGCGCTCGCCTTTGTAGATGGTCTTTTCAATCTCGTCCAAGAGGTCGTCCACCTGGCTGACGGCGGGGCGGACCTCCACGACGGGGTCTAGAAGTCCGGTGGGGCGGATGATTTGCTCTACCACCACGCCTTCGGCCTCGCGAAGCTCGTACTGGGCGGGGGTGGCGCTGATGTAGATGGTCTGCCCGGTGATGTTGTAGAACTCGTCGTAGGTGAGGGGGCGGTTGTCGAGGGCCGAAGGAAGGCGGAATCCATATTCGACGAGCGATTTTTTACGCGAGCGGTCGCCGCCATACATGGCACCAATCTGGGGAATGGTGACATGACTTTCGTCTATCACCAGCAGGAAATCATCGGGGAAGTAGTCGATGAGGCAGAAGGGGCGTTCGCCTTCGTTGCGGCCGTCGAAATAGCGCGAGTAGTTCTCAATGCCGCTGCAATAGCCCAATTCCTGTATCATTTCGAGGTCATAATTGACACGCTCTTCCAGACGTTTAGCCTCCAAGGGCTTGTCGACGGAGTAGAAGTAGTCGCGCCGCGCGAACATGTCTTCCTGAATACGGTGCAGTGCATCGGCCATGTTTTCCTTGGAGGTGAGGAAGTTGCTGGCAGGATAAATGGTTATGTCCTGGAAGGTCTCTAGCCGTTGTCCGCTGATGGGGTCGAAACTCTCAAGGCTCTCTATCTCATCGTCCCAGAAGGAGATGCGGAAACAAAAGTCGGCAAAGGAGGGAAAGATGTCGACGGTGTCGCCTTTGACACGGAAACGACCGTTGACAAACTCTATCTCGTTGCGTACATACTGAGCGTCGAGGAGCAGAAGCAGGAGGTTGTCGCGAGTGAGATGCTGGCCAACCTTGATATTGATGGTGCTGCGCTTGAACTCGGCGGGGTTGCCGATGCCGTAGATGCAACTGACGGAACAGACCACTATGACATCGCGACGACCACTGAGGAGGGCCGAGGAGGCACGCAGGCGCAATTTGTCGAGGTCGTCATTGATGGCCAGGTCTTTCTCGATATAGGTGTTGGTGGCGGCAATGTAGGCCTCGGGCTGGTAGTAGTCGTAGTAGGAGACGAAGTACTCCACGGCGTTGTTGGGGAAGAATTGTTTGAACTCGCCGTAGAGCTGGGCGGCCAGGGTCTTGTTGTGGCTCATCACCAAGGTGGGGCGGTTGAGTTGGGCCACCACGTTGGCTATGGTGAAAGTCTTGCCGCTGCCGGTCACGCCCTGCAGCACTTGGGCACGTTGGCCGCTGCGGATGCCTTCCACCAGTTGACGGATGGCTTCGGGCTGGTCGCCCATGGGGGCAAAGTCGGATTTTAGTTCGAAGTTCATGAGTTAGATATGATAGATTAGATAGATTGGATAGATATGATAGATTAGATAGATTGGATAGATATGATAGATTCGATGGCGCGGATGCCGTCAAGGGCTGAGGAGACAATGCCGCCGGCATAGCCCGCCCCTTCGCCACAGGGGTAGAGATGGCGGAGTTGGGGATGCTGGAGGGTGGCATCGCGGGGAATGCGGACAGGGGAGGAGGTGCGGCTTTCGACGGCCAGCACGCTGGCTTGGTCGGTGTAGAAGCCATGCATCTTGCGGCCAAAGTCCTGCAAGCCTTGTTGGAGCCCTTTTACGATAAAAGGCGGAAGAAGTTCGTAGAGCGGCATATTGAGGGTTTTGCCCAGGTAGTTGCTCTTGTTGTTGCTCTGGCTGGGGTGGCCTTGGCAGAAGTCGGTGAGCCGTTGAATAGGGGCGGTGATGCTGCCACCGACGGCTTGGAATATGCGCCGCTCAACATCTTGCTGGAAATGGAGTAAGGCCAGGGCCCCCTGATTGGCATACTGGGGCACGTCTTGCAGAGAAACGGTGACGGCGATGCCGCTGTTGGCAAAGGGGGAGTTGCGGTGTGAATTGCTCATGCCGTTGACCACCTGCTGCTCGCCGTCGGTGGCGGCGGGCACGATGACCCCGCCGGGACACATGCAGAAGGAGAAGACACCGTGGCCCTCCACTTGGGTGGTGAGGCTGTAGGCGGCGGGAGGAAGATAGGTGAGCAGGGAGCGGTTGCGGGGGGTGATGTGATATTGTATCTCGTCAATCAGTTGCTGCGGATGTTCCACCCGAATGCCCATGGCAAAGGGCTTGGCTTCCAGCAGCCACCCGTTGCGGTCGAACAGGCGGTAGATGTCTCGGGCCGAATGGCCGGTGGCCAGGATGACGGCCTGACCGATATATTGGTTGCCTTGGGTGTCAAGCACGCCTTGTACGATGGTTTCGCCAGCCTGCTGCTGAAGGATGAGGTCGCAGACTTGGGTGGAGAAATGATATTCGCCGCCATGGTCAAGGATGGTCTTGCGCATGGCGGCAATGATGCCGCTGAGTTTGTCGGTGCCTATATGGGCGTGGGCGTCAATGGCAATGGAGGGGTCGGCACCGTGCTCAATGAAACGGTGCATGATGGCTTCAACGTTGCCGCGCTTGGTGCTGCGAGTGTAGAGTTTGCCATCGGAATAGGTGCCGGCACCGCCTTCGCCAAAACACCAGTTGCTGTTGGGGTCTACAATTTGGGTGCGGGCCAGCCGGGCAATGTCCAGCCGGCGTTCTTCGACGGGTTTGCCCCGCTCCAAGAGGATGGGCTTGATGCCCAGTTCGAGGGCGCGGAGGGCGGCAAAAAGGCCGGCAGGACCAGCCCCTACAATGACAACGGCAGGCCGGTTGTGGCAGTCTTGATAGGTGCCATGATAGTCGGGGGCAATATATTCCTCGCCGCAATAGAGCTCCACAGTGGCATGGTAGAGAATGCGGCCACGGCGGGAGTCAAGGCTCTTCCGGACAACCTCAACATGGGCTAGGTCGGCAACAGGGATGCCGCTCTTGCGGGAAACGGCTTGGTAGAGTAGGGCAGGGGTGCAGTACTCTTGTGGACTGAGGTCTATGGCGAGTTGCTGTTTCATGGATTGGGTGGGGCGAAAGGTTAGCCTTCAAAGGTAAAGGAGAGCATGAAGGTGCGGGAGAGCATTTCGGTAGTGGACTGGGTGTAGTAGTCGTCGTCTTCGACCCGCAGGTCCGAGAGGCCGAAGGCCATTTTTAGCTCAATGGCGAATTTCACATAGCGAAGAAAAACATCGAAACCCACGCCGGCACTGTAGCGCAGGTCGGTGACATTGAGGCGAATGATGGATTCGTCGTTGTTGTTCTCGTTGTTGCGCCACGAGGCAAAGTCGAAAGCCCAACTGCCGCCGGCAATGAGGTAGGGCCGGAAATTGGCATAGCGCTTGGCCCGGAATTTGATTTCGATGGGTATTTCGCCATAGACGGACTCGACGGTGCGCTGGGTGTCGTATTTCCAGTGGGTGGAGGTGTAGGCCTCGGACCAGACGTAGGACATGTCGCGGCTGATGAGGGTGATGCCGGGCAGCAGACGGAGATTGAAGTAGTCGTTGAGGCGTATATCACCGATATAGTTGATGTGGAAACCAGGGCTATAGTAGGAGGTGGTGCCGAGGATGGTCTGTCGGAGCGAGTCCTGCTCGGAATATTGGAGGTCGAACTTGGACTGTGTGTAGCCTACCTGAATGCCGTGATGGTATTTTCTTTCATCAAAAGTGTTGAGGTGCCCAGGCCGGTCCTGCGCCCTGCCGCATATGGCGGGTATCAAAAATAATATGAGGAGGTATTTCTTCAATGTTGGAAGTGTTGATTAGGGATGGTCATTTCGCCACGGAGGGAGACTTGCAGACTCTTGCGAACGTGGTCGTGGTCGTTGGGATAGGTGCCCAGAAGGTACATCATCTTGGTGACGGCGGCTTCCAGGGTGATGTCGTTGCCACCGATGACACCGATGCGACTGAGGTCGCAGCTGGCCTCGTATTGGTCCAAAATGACGGAACCAGCCTTGCACTGGGTGACGTCAAGGATGATGATGTCGCGCTTGATGGCATCTTCCAGTGCGTTGATGAACCAAGGCTCGGTGGGTGCGTTGCCGGAGCCAAAGGTCTCGATGATAACGCCATGGAGGTCTTCGGTATGCAGGATGGCGTCCACCACGTTGGGGGTGATGCCTGGGAAGAGCTTGAGGACGGCTATGTTGCGGTCGAAATTCTTGCGCACTTCCAAAGGCAGATGAGGCTTCTGGAGGAAAAGGTGGGATTTGAAACTGAAACGGATGCCGGCCACAGCTAGGGAGGGATAGTTGTAGCTGGTGAAGGCATCGAAGTTTTCGGCACTCACTTTGGTGCTGCGGTTGCCCCGATAGAGACGGTTCTCGAAGAAAAGGCACACCTCAGGGATGTAGGCTTCGCGACAGGAGGCCAATTCGAGGGCGCAGATGATGTTTTCGCGCCCATCGGTGCGCAGGACACCCATGGGCAGTTGGCTGCCGGTGAGGATGATGGGCTTGGAAAGGTTCTTGAACATGAAACTGAGGGCCGAGGCAGTGTAGGCCATGGTGTCGGTTCCATGCAGGATGACAAAGCCATCGTAATCATCATATTGGCGTTCTATGATTTCGGCCAGTTCTATCCAGTTGGCAGGTGTCATGTTGGAGGAGTCGATGATGTTCTCCATTTGGCAGGTGTCAATTTCGTAAGCACATTTGCGCAGTTCGGGAACAACGTCATAGATGTGTCCCATGGGGTAAGGCTTTAGAGACCCGTTGGCATCTTGTACCATGCCAATGGTGCCGCCGGTATAGACAATCAGGACTTTATTTTTCATGGTGCTGGAATTGGAGGAGAATGTCGTTTGTTATAAAATGGGGTTGATTAATCTTTGTTTTCCTCTTCGAATTGCTTGATGGCTTTGCGGAGAGAGTCTGGTATGGGCGCACTGGTTTGCGTGAGGCGGCTATAGCCAGAGAGTATCGTGTGGCAGGATGCGCAGATGTCACCTGTGTCGGTGTTGATGACTTGCTGGACTACGGTGACACTTTTGTTGCCGATTTTTTCAGTATGAGTAGTAATGTGGATGTGGTCGTGGAAGTGGATTTGGGAGAGGAAGTCCACTTCGAGGTGCACGATGACCACGGTGAACTCGCCTGTCTCGGGCGGTACCCCCACGGCAGAAAAGTATTCCGACTTGCCGAGGTCGAAATATTCCATTATCACAGCATTGTTGATGTGTCCCATCTGGTCGACATCGTTGAATCTGATTTGTATGGGTAGAATCATGTAGTTTTATATGTTTAGTAATAAAAAAAGTTGCAGATATTATGTCTGCACATCCATAAACGAAAAAAGGAAGCAAATATTATATTGCTTCCCTTTCTTTTTTTCGTGGCATTGACTGGAATTGAACCAGTGACACAAGGATTTTCAGTCCTCTGCTCTACCAACTGAGCTACAACGCCATCAATTTCTCTCTTGAAATCGGTTGCAAAAGTACTACATTTTTTTGAATTGACAAAATATTTTTTCAAAAAAAGTTGCAAGTTGCTGAATTTTAGTGATATTTTTTTGTCTTCCTAGAGTATTTGTACTCAAAAATCATGTCCCCTGGAGACAGAAATCAGTGTTTTTTGTCGCTTATTCTTCTGCTTTTATTACTTCTGTTTCGCTATTGTCTTTGCTTTCAGACTTTTTCTTACGAGAAACAATATAAATGTCTATAATCAGCCAAAAGGCACCGACGGTGATGGCGGCATCGGCCACATTGAAAATGGCATTGAAGAAGAGGAATCGCTGCCCGCCCCAAATGGGCATCCAGTTGGGCCAAGTGGTGTTGATGATGGGGAAGTAGAACATATCCACCACACGCCCTTGCAAGAATGGGGCATAGCCTCCCTCGGGTGGAAACAATTGTGCCACGTTGTAGTAGCTTTCGTTAAAGATAAGCCCATAGAAGCAACTGTCAATAACGTTGCCCAAGGCACCAACAAAGATGAGTGATATGCACACAGCCAAAGAGGTTCGGATTCCTTTTTTTATTTGGCGTAGCAAATACCATAAGATTACTCCGGAGGCAATGATTCGGAAAAGCGAAAGCATGATTTTGCCAAGATTTCCACCAATCTGCATGCCAAAGGCAAAGCCTTCGTTTTCGGTGAAATGTAGCAGGGCCCAATTGCCAATCAGTGGGATTTCTTCTCCAATGTGCATGTGGGTCTTGACCATGATTTTGACAAACTGGTCAATGATGAGAATGGCACCAATCAGGGTGAAGACAAGTATGTATTGATTTTTTCTTTTTTTGTCCATAACTTTCTTATAACTCGTAGAGGCAAAAAATATTGTACGACAGTAGAATTATTATTTTTGCTTATAGCGGAATTCGATGGTTTCTAGAAGTTCGTCGTACCACTCCTGACCAAATCGACGCAGCAAAGGCTCTTTGAGGTATTTGTATAGCGGCACGCCACACTCTTTGCCTTTGGCCACGGCGCAGCGGCAGATGTCCCATTGGTGGTAGTTCAGCGCGGTAAAATCGCCGTAGACATCCACCCGTATGGGATAGAGGTGGCAGGAAATAGGTTTCATGAAATCTATCTTGCCGTCGCGGTAGGCCTGCTCTATGGCGCAGAAGGCGGTGCCGTCCTCGCCCCAAGCGACGTAGGCACATTCGCGGTTGTTCACCAATGGGGTGCAAGGCTCGGCGGCATTGTCTAGGGCGGAGACACCTTCTTCCTCTACCACTTTCAGCCCCTCTGCAGTCATGTAGGGCTTAACCTCGGGAAGAATTCTTTCTAGGATCGGAATCTCCGATTCTTCCAGCGGGGCGCCGCAGTCGCCGTCGACACAGCACTGCCCTTTGCATTGCTGCAAATCGCAGCAGAAACACTTCTCGGCAATGTCTTCCGATATGATGCAGTCTTTGACTATCAGCATAGGCATTTGAGCATTTTGTCGGCCAGCACTTTGGCCAGTTTGTATTTCGACTCCACCGTCCAGCCGCCCACATGGGGACTGAACACCACGTTGGGGCAGGTGAGGAGATACTGCAGGTCGGGGTGACTGGTGTCGAGCCCGTCCTTGCTCATGTCTTCATACTCCAGCACGTCTAGGGCGGCCCCCCGCACCTTGCCATCCTTGACGGCCTGAGCCAGGTCGGTGGTCTTGACCACGGGGCCGCGAGAGGTGTTGATGAGGAAGAAATCACGGCGGAATTGCTGGATAAAGTCTTGACGGACCATGTAGTGGGTCTCTTCGGTGAGGGGGACATGCAGGCTGACCACCTCGGCTCGTGCCTGTAGCTCTTCTAATGACACCTCCTGCACGTAGGCGGGGGCATAGCCGTGGGGCTTGTACTTGTCGTAGGCAATAATCTCGCATTCAAATCCTTGCAGCCGCTGGGCAAAGGCTGCCCCCATGTTGCCGAAACCGATGATGCCCACGGTCTTGCCCTTGATTTCAAGTCCGCGGTTCTCCTCACGATGCCAGATGCCCTGGCGCACTTGGCTATCGGCACGGGCAAGATGGTTGAAAAGTGTGAGCAACAGCCCCAAAGCATGCTCGCCCACGGCATCGCGGTTGCCCTCGGGTGAGTTTAGGCAACGGATGCCCAGGCTCTCGGCATAGTCCACATCAATGGTCTCCATGCCTGCTCCCACTCGCCCAATGCACTTGAGGTGGCGGGCGTGGTTCAGAAAGTTTCGGTCTATGACAATCTTGCTGCGCACCACCATGGCGTCGTATTCCTTTATTTGGCTCAGAAGCGACTCGTATGAAACGCCCGAATCCACCGTGACTTGATGTCCGGCGGATTCGAGGGTTTCCTTAAGAATAGTGTGCGTATTGTCTGTGATGAGTACTCTCATAGACTAGAAAATTGGAATTTTGGCTACTGAGGCACCGCCGAGCACCCCGCTGCCCCCTTCGACATTGGAGTAGAGCTGCACAGGCTCGGAGAACATGGCTCCGAAATCATCTTGATTCCTGGCTGCACGCAAGGTCTTCTTGAACATATAGTATTCGGGACTGACAGAATAGACCTCTAAGTATGCACTCTCGGGTTTAGTATCGTTAATATTGGTTGAAAAGTGTATGGTGTGAGACTGTCCATTGATGCGTTCGTCGGTGAAAAGTATTTCGTAGCCATAGTCTGCATTATCGCTGCCGCCAATGTCGAAGATTTCATCGGTGGCATTGATGTCGAACAGCACGTCGTCGTCAACAGAAAGATAAAAATATTGACCGGAAACCCATTGGGGGGGATTGTCGGAAATAGGTCCTGGGCGGAAGGTGCGTTTGGTTGTGGAAAACTTAATCATATAGTAGTTTCTTTCGCCAGCGGGGTCGTTGAGTGTGAATTTGCCTTCGACACTTCCGTTTATGCATTCCATTATTTCGCTATTATCATAGATGTACTTCGTCCAGGTGGTGTCCAATGAGGTGCAGGAAAAGTCGCTTACGGACACATTGCCCGGAATGCGGCAGCCAGCCTTCATCGTGCCTTTGCCAGGCACGCTGACATGCAGCGTCAGACTGTCGCCGGCCTGGGGTGTGTATCCCAGGTCGTAAACGCCGTTGCCCATGTAGGTGACAAGGCTGTTGGTGGGGCGGCCGTTCACCTCAGTGGTCACGTCGGCATTCTTGATGGTGGCAATGGTGTCGTTGCTGAGGAAGAAACGGCTCTCGGTGAGACGCACCTTCCAGGGACTGCCGGAATCGGGGAAAGAAATCATCACCATGATGGGTTCGGTTTCCTCCCCGTCGAAGTCGATGACCTTCTCGCACGAGGAGAACGTTGTGGCAGCCAAGAGGACTGCTATGAATAGGGAAAAGTGTTTCTGTGACATAACTATATTGATTACTATTATATTATAATGTGGTTAGAATTTCCAGATGTAGCTGATGGAGGGTAGGATGGGGAATATGGAGAGCTGTTTGAGCACCTTCATGTCTCTGCCTTCAAGATTGCTCCACCGATAGCTCTCATACACCAGGTAGGGGTTTTGGTGGTTGTAGACGTTGTAGACACTGAGGTTGATGGTCCGCTGGCCGCGGCGCAGCTTTTTGTGGAAGTTGATGCTCACGTCCATGCGGTGGTAGTTGGGCATTCGGTAGTTGTTGCGGCTGCTGACGTAGGGGACGGTGCTGGAGTAATTGTAATAGTTCCATCCGTTGTTCCGCTGGACACGTTCGCCTCCACTTGGGTCGATGTCCTGCAGGGCCAGTGTGGCTGCATTGCCGGTGCTGAACACCCAGCTGACACTGGCATCAATGTGGTCGTTGAATTTGTAGGACAGCACCACGCTCACGTCGTGCCGGCGGTCATATTTGGCAGGGAACTTCTTGCCGTTGTTGAGGATATTGCCTTCGCGGTCAAACAGGCGGTAGGTATGGCTCCATGTGTAGCCGAGCCAACCGGTCAGGCGGCCAAGGTTCTTCTGTGCCAGAAACTCAACGCCGTAGGCCCAGCCACGGCCCATGCACACCTTGTCTTCCCACCCCTGCGAGCTGCCCCAGAAAGAGGCTCCATCTTTGTATTCCAGCAGGTTGTCCATATATTTGTAGTATCCTTCCACCGAAAGGTTCAGCGAGTCCATCAGATTGTAGAAGAAACCGGCGGCCACCTGCTGCGAGGTCATGGGCCGTATGCGGGCCGTGACGGGCACCCACAGGTCGGTGGGCAGGCTGATGCTGCTGTTGCTCAGCAGGTGCAGGTACTGGGTCATGTAGGCGTAGCCCACTTTGGCCGAGAGGCGGTCGTTGATGAGCATGCGGCCACTGACACGGGGCTGCAGGCTGGGATAGAAAGTGCCTTGGACGGCGAAACCGGTGAGATTGAGTCCGGCATTCACCTTCAGCCAGTCGTTGATGCGCCAGTCGTCCTCGCCGTAGGCCATAAATTCGTTGGCATGGACGATGCTTTGGCCGATGACGGTGTCGAAATTATAGTTCTCGTCTTGGTCATTCTCCGAGATTTTCATGCTGGATGTTTCGGGCGTGAAGATGTGGTGGAGGAACTGCCCGCCGAACTTGATGGCGTGGTCGGGGGTGGGCGCGTAGTCAAAGTCGACACGGGCGGTGGCATCTTGAATGCCAGAGTTGAAATTCATAGTATACTCGTCCGAGTAGTTGGTGTGCTTGCTCTCTTCGGTGAGCGACAGGTTGTTGCGATAACGTGTGTAAGCCCCAGTCACGTTCATGAAAAGCTTGGGCGTGAGTTCGTAGTTCCAGCGCAGGCTGCCCACGATGTTGCCCCATTTGTAGCTCAGGCGCATAAAGTCTTGTGAGGTGTAGCTCTGGCCGAACTTGTAGCGGGCATAAAGGGCGTCGTCGCCCATATAGTATGATGCATAAAGGCGGCTGCGGTCGCTGAACTTGTGGGTGACTTTGGCGTTGAGGTCGTAGAAGTAGTAGCCCGCATTCACCTTGCCTTCCTCGCCATCGGCGGCCATCATCAGGGCAATCATTGGTTGCAGGAACACATCGCCGTAGGTGCGGCGGCCCGAAATGCTGAAGGTGGTCTTCTCCTTCACGATGGGGCCTTCAAGGTTGAACTTGGCCGAAATGAGGCCCACGCCTATGCCACCGTGGTACTCTTTGTCGTTGCCGTTGTTGGTGGTGATGTCCAGCACGCTGGAGAGGCGGCTGCTGAAATGGGCGGGGAAGCTGCCTTTATAGAGGCTGATGTTCTTCACGGCATCGGAGTTGAAGGCCGAGAAGAAGCCGCCTAGGTGGTTGACGTTGTACATCGGCACGCCGTCCAGCAGGAAGAGGTTCTCGTCTGGACCACCACCGCGCACATACATGCCCGACATGCCTTCCGCACCGCTCTGCACGCCAGGCATCAGCTGCACCACTTTGATGACGTCGGTCTCGCCAAAGATGACCGGCACCGATTTGACCTGCTCCACAGGTATTTCAATGATGCCGCCTTGTGAACTCTCCACATGCTGTGTGCGCTCGCCTGTGATGGTCACTTCGGCAAGGGTGAGGGAGCCTTTCAGCTGCACGTCAAGACGTTGGTTTTTGCTCAAATCCATTGGGTGAAACTGGCTTTCGTAGCCCACAAAGGAGAACCGCAGGACGGCTTTCGACTCTTTGAGCGTGATGGTGAATCGGCCGTGCTGGTTGGTGATGGATCCTTTCTTTGAAACTGTGTCGTATACCGTGGCCCCAATCAGGGTCTCGCCCGTCTTGGCATCGGTCACAGTGCCGCTCACGGTGTGCTGCGCCCATGTGGTCGCAGCGGCTGCAATGAACAGTAGTAGCAGAAGTTTTTTCTTCATATTGGAATTGTTAGTTGTATTATAAATCTTACATTAAATCTTCAGGTGAGGCGTTCACGCCGGGGTCATACTCCCATTGTTTTTTGGGGGTGACGGGGGTGGGGGACTCTTCGCTGGAAGGTGTTTCTTTGGGTGCGGGGGCTTCGGGCTCCTCAGTGGATTTGCTGCGCTGCCGTTGTCTACTGTTCCGTTGCTCCTGGTATTCGTGCAGGGTGTCCCCTGCCACGATGCCGGTGGGCACGGCAATGATGGAGTAACCAAGCAGCATTACCAGCACCGAGATGAACTGACCGGTGGCCGTGACGGGCGTGATGTCGCCATAACCTACCGTGGTAATAGTCACTACGGCCCAGTAGACTCCCCTAGGAATGCTGGAGATGGCAGGGTTTTTGTCCCCCTCGATGCCGTACATGGCTGCCCCAAGGATAATGGCCATTATAAAGACAAATATCATCAGCACCAATATCTTGACGGCGCTCCGACGCAGGGCGTTCAGCATAAAGCGGCTCTCGTCCAAGAACTTCTGCATCTTCAGTATGCGGAAGATGCGCAGCACGCGCATCAGTCGCAGCACCGATAGCGTTGAGGCCGCGGGCAGAAAGATGCTCAGGTAGGCCGGGAAGATAGAGATGATGTCGATGATGCCGTAGAAGGAGGCCACATATTTGCGCGGATGCTCCAGACAGTAGATGCGAAGGTAGAACTCGAAGGTGAACAAGAGGGTGAAGAGCCATTCCAACACGGTCATGGAGATGGAAAACCACTTGGTGGAGCTGGCCACGCTTTCCATCATGATGACCAACACGTTGAAGGCGATGAGGATGAGCAGCCAGATGTCGAATTTCTTGCCTCGTGGGGTGTCGGACTTAAAGATAATGGTGTATATCTCCTGCTTGGTCAGTGTGCGATACTTCTTGGGCAGGAGTATCTCAAACAGAGCGCGATGCATGATGTCGCCGATGAACTTGATTATGTCAAGGAATATCTGACGATAATTCAGGTGAGTCACCCAGTTGAAGAGCTGGTTGAGCGCGTCTGACAGAAGTTGAAGCAGTCGTTTCATTGTTGTTGTCGTTTGCTAACTACTATTCTTTTTTGTTGATAATGAGGGTGGAACTCCGCTCGGGAGTGAGACGCTGGGCCACGCGCTGCAGGTCGGCAGTGCCAACATGGCGGTAACATTCGGGCTCGGTGTTGATCAGTTCGAGTGCTCCAATCATCTCGAAGTAGCAAAGGTTGTGGGCCCGGTCGGCAGTCTTGTATTGTGAGTATACAAAGGTGTTCTCAAACTTGTTGGCCACCTTTTCCAGCTCTTTCTCGCTAATGGGCTGGACTTGCAGTTTTGCAATCTCCTCGTCGATGGCCCTTTCGGCCCTTTCGGACGTGACCCCTTCTTGCATCTTGCCGCTCACCACGAAGAGGCCGGGGTCCAACTCGCCGGTGAGATAGGCATCTATTTCGGAGAAAAGGCCCTCCTCCTGCACCAGTCGCCGGTACATGCGTGAGGAATGGCCGTTGCTGAGCACGTCGCTCACCATGTCATAAGTGTAATAGTCTGGCGACCAGCGGTCGCACATCACCCATGCTTTGTAGATGGCGTTGTTGGGCACATCGCGCTCCACCTCCATGCGGCGGGCCTGTGTCTGCATCGGTTCCTGTGGCAGGATGGCTTTCGCCATCGGGGCGGGGCGGCGTATCTTGCCGAAGATTTGCTCGACCAGTGCAAGTGTCTTGTCCTCCTCCACATTGCCCGCAATGGCCAGGATGGCGTTGGAGGGGTGATAATAGCGGTCGAAAAAGTCGCGCACATCCTGCAACGTGGCCTCCTGCACATGCCGTATGTCGGCCCCGATAGTGCACCAGCGGTAGGGGTGGACCTTGTAGCAGAGCGGCCGCAGCAGCATCCACACGTCGCCATAGGGCTGGTTCAGATACCGTTGATGATATTCCTCGGTGACCACGCGCTTCTGCACGTCCAGCACCTTCCAGGTGTCGTTCACTATGTCCCAGTCACCCAGCATGCGGTCGGCCTCCAGCCGCAACGCCCGTTCGAGATGCTGGGCAGGAACGGTGAGGTAATAATTGGTGTAGTCGTTGTTGGTGAAGGCGTTGTTTTCGCCCCCCATGGCATCCACCTCTAGGTCGTAGTCGGGATAACGGCGGGTGCCCCCAAACATCAGGTGCTCAAAAAGATGGGCAAAACCTGTGCGGTCTTCCCTCTCATTTCTGGCCCCCACTTGGTAGAGTATGTTGATGGTTACCAGTGGCGTGCTGCTGTCTCGGTGGATTATCACCCTCAGCCCGTTGTCTAATGTCTTCTTACTAAAAGAAATCATAACTCAAAAACGCACCTCACGTTTAAATATTGTTTTGTATATAAAAAAATGTTTTTTTCCACCCACACTCGTCTCCATGACCCAGAGTTCTCACCCAACATTCAATAAACGTTTGACACCCCCAAAATCTTCGCCCCACATTGATTTTTTTCTGACACCTCGCCCACATCCTTCCTCCACCAGTTTGTCCCGACAATGCCTCTTACGCCACTTCTTTATCTCGTATTTTGCATTGGTTATCAGAAGATTTCCTTGTTCTTTATGTAAGAATTAGTAACAAGCGTGGAAACAATAAGACCCATGGGGCTTGACTGAAGGTGTGCATTCCTATGCTATGGGGAATTGTATGAAATTGTGCTGTAGGCTTTCCTGCCAAACGCCCACTTAATGGTGCTCATCTTTCTTGCTGAGGCCGAACTGCTGTCGGTTCTTCTGTTTTTCCCCGACACATCCTGCCCGCTATAAGAGTGGGTCGGGTCCGAATCGGTACTGGCTTGGAAGTGGGTGGGCAATGTGTCTGTTGTAGGCAAAAGGTGTTTTTTTTGATCTTTTCTTTTGGGTAAGAACTATGTATTTCAAGTATTTATATGAGGAGATAAAAGCAGTGTGATATTATATGAATGTGGAAAATTTAGTTGGTCAACATGAATCTTGAAGTGCAGATCTGTGTGCGAAAGAGGGTTATGGTGTGAGGCTGGGGTGCAGAGACGAACTATTTTTTATGGATTTGCAATTTTTTTTATTTATAATATCAAAAAAAGTTGTATCTTTGCAGAACGAATTAGGTACGTCAGTCAGGCTTTAAAGCATGGGACTGACTGGGGCTTCGCCGTGGGAGTCAGTGAGATATGGGGTTTCTTCAGTGAGCTATTTACTTCGAGGACGAATGACCGTTATTTGATTAAAATCATTTTCTTTCCTAATGAAAATTACAGTTGCGGGTACAGGATATGTGGGTCTGAGCATTGCAACCCTCTTGGCACAGCATAACGAGGTAACGGCCGTCGACATCGTACAGGAGCGAGTCGATCTGGTCAACCAGCATAAGAGTCCTATCCAAGATGATTTTATTGAGGCTTTTCTGGCGGGTTTCCATGCCGAAAGCGACGAAGATATTCGCAATTGGCGGCAAGGTAGGACCGAGGGGCTCCAACCGCTCAAACTCAATCTGAAGGCCACTACCGACTGGCAGCAGGGCTACCGCGATGCTGAGTTTGTGGTCATTGCAGCGCCGACCAACTACGACAGTGTGAAGAATTTCTTTGACACCTCAGCCGTGGAGGATGTGATACAGAAGGTGCTGCAGGTGAACCATACAGCCACCATGGTCATCAAAAGTACCATCCCGGTGGGATACACTGAGAATGTCCGGGAGAAGTTCCACACGGACAATATTATTTTCGCCCCCGAGTTTCTTCGCGAAAGCAAGGCCCTGTTTGACAATCTTTACCCAAGCCGCATCATTGTGGGTTACCACCAAGGCGACAAGCGTTTGGAAGAACGGGCACATGTCTTTGCCGAGCTAATTCATCAAGGGGCCATTGCTCCGTCGCACGATTCTTCGCTGAAGGGGTACGACCAAATACCCATCCTTTATATGGGTTCTACCGAGGCTGAAGCAGTGAAGCTCTTTGCCAATACCTATTTGGCTCTGAGGGTCAGCTATTTCAACGAGCTGGACACTTATGCCGAACTCAAGGGTCTGGACACCCATCAGATTATAGACGGTGTCTGCCTCGACCCCCGCATCGGTACACATTATAATAATCCCTCCTTCGGCTACGGTGGCTACTGTCTGCCCAAGGACACGAAACAACTTTTGGCCAACTATGCCGACGTGCCGCAGGAACTGGTCCGCGCCATTGTGGAGAGCAACAAGACCCGCAAAGATTTCATTGCCGACCAGGTGCTTCGCAAGGCGGGATACTATACATATTATCACGACAATAACAACTGGGACCAAGCACAGGAGCATGAGTGTGTGATAGGGGTCTTTCGTCTCACCATGAAGAGCAATAGCGACAATTTCCGCCAGAGCAGCATTCAGGGGGTGATGAAGCGCGTGAAGGCCAAGGGAGCCAAAGTGATTATCTACGAGCCCACCTTGCCCGACGGAAGCACTTTCTTCGGCAGCGTGGTGGTGAACGATTTGGCAAAGTTCAAGCAGGACGCTGAGGCCATTATCGCCAATCGCTATGACTCGGTGTTGGACGACGTGAAAGACAAAGTATACACCCGCGACATATTCAAGAGAGACTAGCCACCACGAGTAATAGAGCAGCATGGCACTAGGGGGGGGCATTGACTCTGTGTTCGTCTTCAGAGAAGTAGTTAGTTGCCAACCGCCCTGTGAGAGCAAAGAAGCATCTGCATCCAGAAGTTGTATGGAACTAATTTAGAATTGTTAGCCGACGAGTATTAAGATATGGATAATTCTGTGAAGGTGTCCTTTGTGGTTGCCATGTATAATGTGGCGGCTTATATTGAGGAATGTATGCGCAGTTTGTGCGAGCAGACATTAGACGACATTGAAATTATTGTAGTTAACGACTGCAGCACCGACAATGGACGAGATGTAGTGTTGCGCACAGTGGAGGAATATCCCAAAAGAAAGGGGCAAGTCAGAATTGTGTCCCATGAGTCAAATAAAGGAATCACTGAAACAAGAAAAGATGGACTCTTAGCAGCAGGAGGGGAATATATCCATTTCATAGATGGAGATGACTATGTGGATGTCCGCATGGCCGAGCTAATGTATTCCAAGGCCGTAGAGGTCGATGCAGATATTGTTATTTGTGGTTTTTGGGGTTGTTATACCGAAGGCAATTATTATACCTTTCCTTTACCAGAGGAGTCTTTGACAGATACGGATTCTATTAGGGATGCTACGTTGAACGGAGAGGGATGGCCCAATGCCGTCTGTAGAATGATGAGGAAGGAACTGATGTTTGATAAGCGGATGGTATGGCCCGTGGCTTCAATGGCCGAGGATGTCATAATTACTAGTGCGGTCACCTTATTTGCCAAAAAAATTGCCTACACTACTGAGGCGTTGTATTATTATAGGAGTCAGCCTAATTCAATCACGAACAACAGATCTGCAGAAGGTATATTGAAGAGGTTTAATGGGTTTGTCAAGAATAACGAAGTGCTGTTCTCGTTCCTTGAAGAGAATGGTGTAGCTGAGAAATATCAACGCGGAATAGTCGAATATAAGGTACGGGCGAGAAATGAGCTCTTTCCTCTGTTTCCATCCTTCAAGTACCGAAAGATATGGTTGAAAACATATCCCGAGATGAACAGGGTGATGTTCTTTGGCAACAGTATTTTTAAATCCACCTATCGGGAAAAGATATGGTTTGTTGCCCAATTGCTAGGCCTCTACCCCAGATTCAGTAAGATTTTGTTGTCCAAAAGGCTTAAACCAGATTTTATCTGTAGATATAATGCTATAAAATAATTGGAATGGTGGGTGACAAGAAACGTTCATAATTATTGCAAGAGGTGAAGTTATTATAGGGATGCAGAATCCAGTAAAAGTGTCTTTTGTGGTTGCCATGTACAATGTGGCAGCTTATATAGAGGAATGTGTGCGCAGCCTGTGCAAGCAGACATTGGATGATATCGAAATCATCGTGGTGGATGATTGTAGCACGGACAATGGAGTTGAGGTGGTGATGCGCACAGTGGAGGAATATCCCAAAAGAAAGGAACAGTTAAAACTAATTCGACATAAGCAGAACACCGGAGTCAAAGAGGTGAGAAAGGATGGGATATATCAGGCCAAAGGAGAGTATGTTATTCTTATTGACGGAGATGATTATGTGGATGTTAAGATGGCCGAACTGATGTATGCTAAGGCCAAGGAGTCCGATGCCGATATTGTTCTTTGCAATAATTGGAGTTGCACTTCAGAGGGCAATCTTTTTTGTCCCACTTTGCCTGAGGATATTTCTTTTGACTCAGATTCTATTAGGGAGGCCTCATTGAACATGGAGGTATGCCCAACTGTATGGTGCAGATTGATAAAACGGGAGCTCTTGGTAGATGACCGTATGGTGTGGCCGGTAGCTGCAATGGCAGAAGATGTTGTAATTGTTTTGGCAGCCTCGTATCTTGCCAAACGATATGCCTATACGAGTGAACCACTGTATTATTATCGACAGCAGCCTGGCTCAATTACAAATAACCAATCGAAAGATAATATCTTAAGGAGGTTTTCGGGTTTCGTCAAAAACAACGAAGTTGTCCTATCCTTTTTTGCTGAAAACGGGGCTCAAGAGAAGTATTTGCGTGGAATTATTGAAATAAAGATGAGAGCCAAAAACGAACTTCTCCCGCTATTCCCTTCAAGCAAGTACCGTAGGATGTGGATGAAAACATATCCGGAAATGAACAGGGTGATGCTTTTGGTCAACAGCATTTATAAGTCCACCTTTCGAGAAAAGCTATGGTTTTTCGCACAAGTGCTAGGCCTTTACCCCAGATTCAGCAGAATCCTGTTGTCCAAGAGGCTTAAACCAGAACCTATTTGGAGGTGGAATGCCTATCGATAATAGCCTTTCTGGTTTTCTACCTTGCTGCAAGTTGAACTACCAAGGCGATACTAACGGCAACTTCTAATTTCACGACCGGAGTTTGACAAGTAATTAGAGGGGGACTTAGATTAATTGCCTCTGAGTGGCAAATTCTCAATGGCCCCTTAACCGCAGTGTGGGACATAGTGATATAAGAATTTGGCGTCCGGGAGGGACGCGTTCTTAAGTGAGTTGAAAGAACCTACCATAAAGGTAATCATAGAAATACCCCTGAAAGACCAGTTCCGGCTATAGCAGTTGTCATTGTCTTTGGAAAAACAGGTGAGTGCAGGAACGTCAAGTGAGGGCAAATTATTAACCTGCTATTGAAGAATTCACCGATGGATTCTTTCGTTATGGGCAAATGAATAAGGCTCTAGTTTAATATATAACTGATTTTCTGACAACCTCGAAAAGGTTGAATCTCAATAACCCCACACAAGGAAGGGGTCGCGACTAGAGGGAGCAACCTTATATTCCGCAGCGTGGGGTCAACGATGTCCCTGCATCTCAGCGTCTCTTAGTGAAGAAAGACCTGTGGACTTTCGATAGTGACACAAAGTGTCATGGAGAATAAAATCGACATTGTGCCAATATGCCAATAATCAGTCATACCTGATACTAGAGTGAAGAAGAATAAAAATACCCCTTATGATTATCCGCATTTGCCGTAAAGAAGCCTCGAAGATACTATATTATCTACCAAATTTTTTTTCATTTTTTTTTGTAGTC
>R25__coassemble_515_pt1 | contig 22925 bp, 16 predicted proteins | sample R25__metabat2_high_PE_017 | metagenome-assembled genome bin R25 | reverse complement strand
TCAACACCGCCCGTAAGGAAGTCATCAACGAGCCCGAACTGCTCAAGCTGATGGCCGAGCGCACCGACATCAAATACATCACCGACATCATGCCCGATGCCGATGCCGAGTTCAAGGCTTTCGAAGGCCGCTACTTCGCCACGCCCAAAAAGATGGGTGCCCAGACCGAAGAGGCCAACATCAACGCCGGTATTGCCGCCGCCAACCAGATCAGCGATTTCTTCGCTACTGGCAACACCCGTTTCCAGGTGAACAAATAATAATATTGTTTTTGCTCAATAGACAGAAAGGGGAGACGCAAGCCTCCCCTTTTTACTTTCCTAGCCATGATTTGCATCTTCAATCCCGAACACGACCTCTGCCTGGCCAACGGCAATCCCCATTATATGCCGCCCGCCTCGGCCCTTCGTTTAGCACGGCAGAGTGCGGCGTTGATGCAAATACTTTACCCCGAAGCCGAGGCCTGCATCCCTGCGGCGGAGGTGGGCTCTATATCTTCAGACCTATGGTCTCAGGTTGTCCCGTGGGGCTGGAATAGTGTCTTGAAGGGGCAACTCCTAGCCTGTGGCGTGTCTGCTGTCTGGCTGCCCTCTGATGACGACCTTTGCCGTTGGCGCAACCTGCAGCACCGCTCCACATGGCTTGCGTTGCAGCCCGACAGCCGTGCCGTCACTTCTGTTTCCGAGGTGGAAACGCTTCTGGGCGTTCACTCACAGCTGGTGCTCAAAGCCCCATGGTCGGGTTCCGGCCGTGGAATCCGTTGGGTGACTGACGGAATGAACAAGCTTGATGTCAGCTGGCTGGAGAAGGTGGTGCGGCTACAAGGTTGTGCCATCGCCGAGCCCCGCCGGCAAGTGGCTGAGGAATTTGCCCTCGAATATATGGTTTGGTCCGATAGGCTGGAGTTCAGGGGATTCTCTCTTTTTACCTCAGCCAACGGGGTGTATCAAGGCAACCTACTCCTGCCTGATGAGGCCATCCGTAGCCGTGTCCACTTCGCCCCCTCAGAGCAGCAAGAGCTGGAGATCTGGCTTCAAGCCCACCTCTTTGGCCACTACCATGGTCCCCTTGGCGTTGATTATCTCCACACCACAGACGGCCAGAACCACCTCAGCGAACTCAACCTCCGCCACACCATGGGCATGGTCGCCCACGCCTACCTCGCCCAGCATCCCGAGTCGCAAGGCACCCTATTTGTGCCAACCGAGAATTGTTATTTTCACCTTGTCAATGAGTGAGCAACCTTTCTTTGTCGATTTTCATCTTCTTTGAGAACTGATACCCGAACCGATGTACTTGACATTGTCTCATACTCCATCACTTTAGGTTTCACGTCAAGCTGTAGCCCGATAGTGTTAAGAATATCCAGCAAAGTGGTTATCTGTGGGTTCCTTTTACCGCGTTCAATGGCCACAAGCGTGTTGACGGCAACCCCCGAAAGCTCCGAAACGGTGCGCTGGTTCACCCCCATCACCGCCCGCCGTTCTTTGATAATCTGCCCAATTTCCTTCAAGTCCATAGTACCAATATATTGCGATTTCCGCTGAAAAAATACAGCTATTTCTCCAATCAGCAAAATAAAATCGCAACATATTGTGATTTTCCATCAGAATACTCCTTTTAGAGTAACTTCGAATTATACTAAACTACACGAATCATTCGTATCATCCGTACAATTCGTGCTCGTTTTTTATATCAACCCCCTCTTCCGCATCTCAAAGAAGCACTTCTTCGTGGCAGTAATGTCCGCCATAGCATCATGTGCGTCCTCAAAATCGCAGCCAAACAACTTATGGTATAGCTCTTGCAACTTAGGCCACTTATAACCATAGTAGCCCGGTATCTTGCAGTAATCCGTACCCGCCTGCATGGTGCAGAGGCTCTTCGCTGTGCTTATCGTGTCAGGAATACCCAGCCGATACAACTCAGCCCCTACCACTTTCTGGTCAAAGGAGATATTATGTCCCACGATACAATTAGTTTGTTGGGCATCTTTCAAGAATGCATCTATCACTTCCCTCAATGGTTTACCCTCAAGCCTTGCCTTCTCTGTGGAAATACCATGTACCCGTGCTGCATCTTCTGGGATAACAAATCCATCTGGTTTCACAATCTCATTACCCTGCGACAGCATATTACCTTCTTCGTCGGTTACAATCCATCCTAATTGCACCAACCGTGGCCAATTACGTGTATTACTCGCAGGCGCATTATAATTCCTTGGTACTCCGGTTGTCTCAGTATCAAAAAAGAGATATCGTTGCGGTTTCATTTCAATCGTGGTTGATAAAAGTACCATTTGGGCATGTAAATTACCCTGCTCCGCTGCCTTGTTGTACCATTTCATGGCTTCGTCTTTGTTCTTTTCCACACCTTCGCCAGACTCATAGCTCGCACCAAGATTGTATTGGGCATTGGCATAACCTTGTTCTGCAGCTCTGCGGAACCACTTCACCGCTTCGGTGTAGTCTATTTTCACACCCTTGCCGTTCCTATAGCGCAATCCAAGTATATATTGGGCATCGGCATCTCCATTTTCTGCAGCTTTTCGGTACCACTTCATTGCCTCGACATAGTCCTGTTCCGTACCCTCTCCTTTATCATAGCAAACTTCAAGATTGTATTGGGCAACTGCATTACCCAGTTCAGCAGCCTTGTGGTACCACATTACCGCCTCAACAAAAACCTGCTCCACTCCCCTACCGTTCTTATAGCACCAGCCAAGATTGTATAGGGCATCGGAATAACCCTGTTCTGCAGCTTTGTGGTACCACATTACCGCCTTGAAATAGTCTTTAGACACACCCCTACCATTCGCATAACACACGCCAAGATTGGTTTGGGCTGTTGCATCGCCCTGTTCCGCAGCCTTGCGGTACCACATCACCGCCTCGACATAGTCCTGTTTCACACCAATGCCATTCTCATAGCACCAACCAAGACTAGTTTTGGCACGAGTATATCCCTGATCTACAGCCTTGCGGAACCATATCACCGCCTCGACATAGTCCTGTGCCACACCCCAACCATTCTCATAGCACCAGCCAAGATTGTTTTGGGCTTCGGCATGACCCTGCTCCGCTGCTTTGCGGTACCACTTCACTGCCTCCTCATAGTCCTGCTCCACGCCCTCGCCATTGAAATAGCTCACGCCAAGGTCGTTTTGGGCATCGGCATTCCCCTGCTCCGCTGCCTTGCGCCACCACATAACTGCCTCTTTCCAATCCTGATTCACGCCATTTCCGACTGCAAAGTACCCATTAAAATAGAATTGGGCATCGTCATCCACCTGCGAAAACTCAGGCTCGTTCAAGTCCTTCTCAAAACCCACACTATTCTCATAGCACCAGCCAAGATGATTTTGGGGTCCGGCAAGCCTCCGCTCCGCAGCTTTACGGAGCCATTTCTCGGCTTCCTCCAAGTCTTGCTCCACGCCATTGCCATTCTCATAGCACCAGTGGAGATCGCTTTGGGCCATGCTATCCCCTTGTTCCGCAGCCTTAAGCCACCACTTCACTGCCTCCTCATAGTCCTGCTCCACACCCTCGCCATTGAAATAGCATACGCCAAGATTGTGTTGGGCTGTGGCATACCCTTGCTCCGCAGCCATACGGTACCACTTCACAGCCTCCATATCGTCCTGCTCTATGCCCTTACCGCTATCATAGCACCAGCCAAGATTACATTGGGCTCTTGTATTACCCTGCTCAGCTGCTTTGCGGTACCACTTCATAGCCTCTTCCCAGTCTTGCTCCACTCCCCAGCCGTTATGATAGCAATAGCCAAGATTGCATTGGGCAGTAGCATTACCCTGCTCCGCTGCTTTGCGATACCACTTCACAGCCTCTTCCAAGTTCTCTTCCTCGACCACACCTTTCTCATAGTACCAGCCAAGATTGCATTGGGCATCAGCATCCCCTTGCTCCGCAGCCATACGATACCACTTCACAGCCTCCATATCGTCCTGATCTATGCCCTTACCGTTATCATAGCACCAGCCAAGTCTGCATTGAGCCTCGGCATCACCCTGCTCCGATGACTTGCGATACCAATTCACGGCCTCGGCATAGTCCTGTTCCAAGCCCCTGCCTGTTTCATAGCACCATCCAAGAATATATTGGGCATTGGCATAACCTTGCTCCGCTGATTTACGATACCACTTCACCGCTTCAACAAAGTCAAGTTCCACGCCTATGCCACACGCGTAACACAAGCCAAGTTCGTATAGAGCCCTAACATTCCCCTTGTCAGCCGCTTTGCGGAACCATTTTACAGCTTCGGCAAAGTCCTGTTCCACACCTTTGCCATACTTATAGCAACTGCCAAGATGGTATTGGGCAGAGGCTTCACCCTGTTCTACAGCCTTGAGGTACCACTTCACAGCCTCGGCATAGTCCTGCTCAACTCCCCATCCATACTCATAGCACACCCCAAGACCATTTTGTCCTTTCGCATTACCCTGAATTGCTGACTTAAGGAACCATTTAACTGCTTCCGCGTAATCTTGTTCTACACCATCATTCTTACAATATCTCTTTCCCAATCGGTATTGCGCTTCGGCATTTCCTTGTTCTGCAAGTTTGATATCTTCATGTAATTCTTTGGAATACTGTTTAAACTGAGACCATGCAAGTAAAATGAGATAGTCGCAGTCAATTTCTTCTACCGTGTATAATAATTGGCAGCGTAGAGCCTCATCCTCCGTGCTGACAAACAGCAAATCCTGTTCTCCTTTTCGGACTTCGAGGTTGAAATAGGTGCCGGGCTTGGCGATTCCTTTATCCTCGTCGAAGAGATAGACGTGGCATTCCACCTCGGTCTTGATATGTAGTACTGATGTTCCCATGGTTTTATTAGTTATTGTCTTTAATTAGTGTTTCAACACTTCCACTATTATTAATTACTGTCAACTTACCATGCAGTTCTTTGGGCAACAACTCTTTGAAATGACTCCACATGCCTTCTGAGATATAAATATGAGAAAGGTTAAAACACCACAAAAAAGCATTCTCTCCTATATGGGTCAAGTTGGCGGGCAGGTTTATGGCGGTGATATTATCACACCCACAGAAAGCACCATTCCCGATATGTGTTAGGCCTACAGGTAGGGTGATTTGCGTAAGGCTTCTACAGTAACTGAAAGATTGATTCCCAACATGTGTTAAACTATCGGGCAGGGTGATGGCGCTGAGCTTTGCACATCCCTCAAAAGCTCGGTCCCCGATATGTATTAGACCAGCGGGTAGGGTGATGGCTGTGAGATTTTGACATCCCCAAAAAGTACTATCCTCGATATGTGTCAGACCGGTGGGTAGGGTGATGGCTGTGAGATTTTGACATCCCTTAAAAGCATTGCCATCTATATGCGTCAGTCTGTCGGGCAGGGTGATAGTGGTGAGATTACTACATTCCGAAAAAGCACTGTACCCAATATGGGTCAGACTATTGGGCAGAATAATGGCGGTGAGATTATCACACCCATAGAATGCCTCGTACCCGATATGGGTCAGGCCTGCAGGCAAAGAGACTATGTTGTTGTCGGACAAGTAAGCAAGCAACTTATGATCTAGTTGGTCTATCAGGCAGCCATCAATGAAGGTGAAGTTTGGTGAGTGACTGACAACATTACGGATACCTGTTCCCGAAAAAGCACCGTCCCCGACATGTGTCAAGCTGGCGGGCAAAGTGACCGTAGTGAGATTACAAAACGAGAAAGCTCGGTTCCCAATATGGGTCAGACTAGCGGGCAGAGTGATGGCGGTGAGATTAATACACTCCGAAAAAGCACACCCTCTTATCACCTTGCATCCATCTTGAATGTGGTATTCTATAAACATATCATTCCAAACTGACAACAGCTGTAAACCGTCATGACTATAGATTACACCAAATTCGTCTTCTACTCCTGAGGATATTTCTTCTTCAGTAGCTGGGGTGCTGACATTGATGAACTGAGATTGTTCCAAAGTCATTCTATAATTGCAGTCGTCCTCTTCAACGTTGTATGACTTTAAGCATATTACACCCTCATCCTCCGTGCTGACAAACAGCAGGTCTTGTTCCCCTTTGCGGACTTCGAGGTTGAAATAGGTGCCAGGCTTGGCGATGCCTTTTTCTTCATAGAAAAGGTAGACGCGGCATTCCACCTCGGTCTTGATATGTAGTACTGATGTTCCCATTTTCTTACAATTTATTCATTTTCTACTTTTGTTTCGTTCGCTCTTGCCAGACGTTTCACCTCTTCCACTTCGGCTTGTAACTGCTCGGTGGTAGGAAGATAGAGTTGGTATTGACTGGCAAGTATGGTGTTGTTGTCCTCTGGCAATGCCATGCGCACCATTGTATCATTCTTGCGGGTGCAGAGAAGGATGCCTATGGTAGGATTCTCTCCTGCGACACGCTCCGTGCGGTCATAGTAGTTCACATACATCTGCAACTGGCCAAGGTCTTGGTGTGTTAATTCTCCTGTCTTCAACTCCACCACGACAAAGCATCGTAGTAGGCGATTGTAGAATACCAAATCGATGAAAAACTCATCGTCTTCCAGCAGGATTCGTTTCTGTCTTGCCACAAAAGAGAACCCCTTTCCCATTTCGAGCATAAACTCAGCAATATGGGATATGATGGCCTGTTCCAAATCACGTTCATAATAAGATGCTTGTGGTTTAAGTCCGAGAAACTCCAACACCATGGGGTCTTTAACAATCTCTGTTGGGGATTCGGGGATACGCTCCTTGCGAGCCACGGCCAACACAGATTCTTTGTCGTTGCTCATCAGTAGTCGTTCGTACAATAGGGAGTCTATCTGTCGCTTCAGCTCTCGCCCAGTCCATGCGTTATTTACCGCTTCTAACTCATAGTACTCACGTTTGTCGGGGTCGGGTATTTGCATAAGTAGCCGATACTGAGCCCAATTCAATTGCGCACGCAGTGCGTTCGCAATTGGGTATTCGCGATAAAATTGACGACAGGTTTCAAGTTGTCGCCTTCCAAATCCGCTGCCATATTCTGGTTCCAAACGCAGGGCAAGGTTCTTAATAAGGTATGAGCCATAGTCCGCGCGTTCCTTCCCTTGTTGTTCCTCCTCAAAGATGCGCTTGCCTAATTGCCAATACATCTGCACACGACAGAAATCCACACTGCGAACGGCTGTGGTGCGGGCATTGTTAATAATAGTGCGTATGTCAGACACAAACGTCTCTTGCATGGTTGTAAGTGTATTCATAATAGTAGGTATGATGTTCCCATGGTGTTATTAGTTATTGTCTTTGATTAGTTTTTCTACATTGTAGAGTGGCACGTTCTCCATCCAGTCTTGGTCTTTGTAGGGCAATGTGGAGAATCGCACGCCTTTGAGGTCGGGGTTTTTCTCTATGAAGGTGCGGAGCGACTTGGAATGGACATTTACCTCGGCCTTTACCTCGATAGGCAGTATACGCTGTTCTGCCTGCACGATGAAGTCCACCTCCATCTGCGAATCGTTGGTTGAGAAATAATGAATTGGGAGAGCAGAAGGCACTATTTGCGACAGCACATATTGCTCCGAAAAGGCTCCTTTGTATTCAGAAAAGGCGTTGTCGCCCAACAACACATCCTTTGCTGGTGCGTCCATCTGTGCACCGAGCAACCCCACGTCGTTCATATACAGCTTGAATACCGAAGGCTCCTCATAGAAACGCAACGGCATCTTGGGTGCGCTGACGCGTGTTACTTTATAAATCAGACCAGCATCTAACAGCCACTGAATGGCAAGCAGGTAGTCGTTGGCACGACTTCCCGGCTTCACATCCGAATATTTGAACTTCTTGTTCTCTTTTGCCAGCTGCTGCGGGATGGCATCCCACACCATGGCGATACGCTCCGCCTCATTCCGCAACACATGCTTGGAGAAGTCTTTGCGGTAGTCTGCCAGTATCTGTTTCTGAATCTTGCGTACCTCGTGGGGATTGCCCTCTTCTGCAAAGGACTTCACCGCTGCCGGCATTCCTCCCACATAATAGTATTGTCTCAGCAGTTCGATGAAGAAATCGTTGAGTGCGCTAGCGGAAGTAAAATCACAGTTCTGCAGCATCTCGGCTGCTTGAGTCTTCCCCATGGCCATCACGAACTCGGTGAACGTCATGGGATAGAGATTCATCATATCCACCTTCCCCACAGGGAAGGAAACGCCCTGATGCAGCGATATGCCCAACAAGGAGCCAGCCACGATTACATGGTATTCTGGAGCATTCTCACAGAAATATTTCAATGCTGTCAAGGCACGCGGATATTCTTGTATCTCATCGAGGACAATCAAAGTTGAGCCCGCTGCAATGGATTCACCCGAAACAGCCGACAGGGCAGTCACCATACGACGGGTGTCAAAATCCCTGAAAACCTCCTCTATGAGCGGGGTACTCTCACAGTTGATGTACGCCATGTTGGCATATTCTCTCCTACCAAATTCCCGAATAATCCAAGTTTTTCCTACCTGACGTGCCCCATTTAAGATAAGAGGCTTTCTTTTACTCCTGTCTTTCCATTTTAATAAATCACTATATATCAGTCGTTCCATAATATTAATCTACATTTTTTCGGACGAATTCACAATGCAAAGATACATTTTTTTGGACGAATATTGGAAGAAAAAATACATTTTTTTGGATGACCAACGGTACAAAAACTACATTTTTTATGACGAATGAAGTGCTGTTGTGACTTTCCCTGGAATTGGTTGACAGATTTGGGATGGTTAAACTGAATCGGTTTACATTGTTTCGTCCATATCCCTAATATGGTTTACACCATCACGGATTCGGTTTACACTTTTCGGTTCTTTCGCCTGTTTGGGTTTACAATTACACTGAATCGCTTGATAAACCCCACACTATAAGTGCGGGGATATTGGGAGTTTGCCTCTACGAAGCAATTTAAGTCACTAATTCTTATCAAATTCAGAATGAATAAATAATATCAGATAGTTAATGATATAATTGTTTTTTTTCTGCAAAAATACTTCTATTTTAATTTTTTTTCGTATTTTTGCATTATGAATACAGATTTTGATTTCTTTGCTTTTCTAGATAATCTGGAGAATGAAGGTAAAGGTGGCCATTATAGATATAACGAGGCGGAACATCAAGTGTGGGTAGAACAGGATGTAGATCCAGACATTTCAAAATAGAGGCTCAATTTGCATGGAATCTAAATAGTGGATTCGAGTATGGCTCAAAAACGTTGACTATTACAAAAACCGCACAATAATTACACCAACACTGCGTTTTATTACTACTTTATTCTGTCCGAAACAGACAACATTTTTAATAGTAACTATATGAAAAAGATTCTTTTGATTCTTGTTTTGCTCCCCACATTTGCTTTTGCTCAAAATGCAGGGGTGAGCGTGATGCCTGGTTATTCTTTCTCCAACAAGATGCAGGGACCTGCCTTAAGCGTGCAGTACACTCAGGCATGGGGGTGGAGCCACTCCGACGCTCTTCAATGGACTTGGTCGGTGGGACTTACTTCATGCGGTGGCGCAAAGTCGCTCCCAAGCAATGAGCGCTTCAAAGACCAGCTGTTTGGAGACATGCTTAGTTTTGGCTTTGGCTGTCGGCTGCCTTTGAGCCAACGCTGGATGATTGAAGGTGACCTGTTTGTGGGTGCCATGTATCTTCATTATAACCAGCATGGTACTGCTGGCTATTCCTCAGCCTCAATGATTATATGCCCTGTGGGTGTGGGTGCCGACCTGAAAATAGGTTATCGTCTGGGAGAACATTTTGGACTTGGACTCTTCTCAAGTGTGATGGTCAATCGCTCCTACGTTTATGGCAGCCCTGTGGTCACCTCTGGCCTAAACTTCAATTGGGCACTTTAGTAGCCACCCATAGCCGTATTCTCTAGATACAACAAGCGAGAGTTTCTCATAAGTTTAGGGACAATGAATCCGTCGTGTGTCCCTAAGCTTATGAGAAACACTTTTTTCTGGTAACTACTCAGCTTATCTGCTGCTGGCGTGCCAGAGGCACGCGATTTCAAATTCATAATAATGTAAGAGAGGAGTACTTCCTCAAAGACTGACGGGATTGAGAGCGCGTGTCTCCGGCACGCAGTCGGGGTTGCTTGTCGCATAACCTACACTGCGCCCTATCGGGCTTGTGCGGGGTTTTTTTGAGACGTTGCTTGGTCTCGGAAAAAGAAGCGAGCTTCCTTTGCTCTCGACTTTGCAACGTTATTGAGAGTGAGCTCCTCCGGGGCTTCTTCTGTATGATGAGGATTGACATTTTCTGAATTCTGAATTCTGAGTGGGACGGCAGCCGTCTCAATTCTCCATTCCCAATTTTCAATTCTCAATTCTCAATTAAATTTGTGGATTTCTCCGGTTTTTGGCAAAAAAAAATTGTGGATTCGGTTTTTGTTCGTATCTTTGCAGCCGTTTTTATGAGGGAGTAATTGGCGGCAGAGGCCGTGAGTGATGTCAACAAATCACTGGTCAGCAATGACTTGGCATCACTCGTAAGCAATGAGACTCATAGGCAGCCCACGGGCGGTCTATGAGGTTTTTTTATTTAGAGAAGATAATAATGTAACTAAAACACAAAAAAAGAATACTAATGTCATCGCGAATTCTGTTTTTCGTCCTCTTTATGGTCTTCATGGTTGTCATGTTGGCCTTGGACCTGGGGGTCTTCCACAAGAAAGACCACGTCATCAAAATCAAGGAGGCTGCCATTTGGACCGGCATTTGGATTACGCTGGCCATGCTTTTCGGCCTGCTGCTCCTCTTCAAGGCGGAATGGATTCATGGCATCACCTGCATGGAGGACTTACTTGCTTATGCTAAGCAGACGGGCATCGAACATGTCATCCAGCCCTCTATGGAGTATGGCGCAGCCCTCGAAATCTACCGCAAAGAGGTCTTCCAGCAATATCTGGCCGGTTATTTCCTCGAAGAGTCGCTTTCCATTGACAACATCTTCGTGATGATAATGATATTTGTAAGTTTTGGCATAGACAAGCGCTACTATCACCGCATCCTCTTCTGGGGCATTCTGGGTGCCATCGTGCTCCGCTTCCTCTTCATCTTCCTGTTGGGAACCCTCGTGGAGCGTGTCTCGTGGGTTTTGGCCGTTTTTGGTGTCATCCTTATCTACAGCGGCATCAAGATGTTCCGCGACAAGGGGGATGAGAAAATCGACACGGCCAACCATCCTGCGGTCAGGTTTGCCAGCCGTTTCTTCCCCCTCACGCCCAAGGTCGAAGGTCACAACTTCTTCACCAAGATTGACGGCCGCACCTATATGACCCCACTTTTCTTGGTCCTCTTGGTGATAGAGTTCTCCGACATCATCTTTGCCGTCGACAGCATCCCCGCTGTCTTCTCGGTCACCACCGACCCCTTCATCGTCTATTTCTCCAACATCTTCGCCATCATGGGCCTGCGGTCGCTTTTCTTCCTCCTGAGCGACATCACCGACAAATTCTGGCTGCTCAAATACGGCCTCGGCGCCCTCCTTTGTTTCATCGGCATCAAGATGATTGGGCATGAATTCTTCGGACTGAGCATCAGCACCATGGCCTCGCTTATGGTCATCCTCGGCATCTTGGTCTTCTCCATCCTTCTCTCACTGATTATCCCTAAGAAAACCAACAAGGTGTCCGTCAAATAAAGCTGCTATGACTTTTGTAGAGTTGTTTCTGGTAGCGCTGGCCCTTTGCGTTGATAGTTTGGTGGTTTCAACGGCCAGCTCCTTCAAGAGCAAGATGCCCCTGCGCAAAGGGGTGCTCATGGCCGTTGCATTTGGTTTTTTTCAGGGGCTCTTTCCCCTCTTAGGGGCGCTCTTGGGTGTGGCATTCAAAGCCTATGTGGAGGCTGTAGACCACTGGATAGCTTTCTTCCTGCTGCTGGTGGTTGGCTCCCGCATGATTTGGGAAGCCTTCCACCCCAATGACGATGAAAAGCATTTGGACGTTACTCGGTTCGCCGTCATGTGCCTGTTGGGCATTGCTACCAGCATCGATGCCTTTGTGGTGGGCATCGGCTTCGGCCTCAACTACACCTTCTCGCAAACCCTTCTGACGGTCTTTGTGATAGGGGTTGTCACCTTTGCGATGTCGATGCTAGGGTGGTCCCTGGGCAAGCGCAACATACCTGTGCCCGAGAAAGCCGCCAACATCATTGCCGGCCTCACCCTCATTGGTCTGGGCACCTATACTCTCATCGAGCACACCTTGCTGTAAGCCTCCTTTTTGGCCTGAAGAGCCATCCATTCCAAACCCAGCCGGGTATGCTCCATCAGCCCCCGGCCAATCATTACTGCCTTCAGCCTGGGAAATTGCTTGACAATGCGTGCAATATCCTCCACACAACGAATGTCCCCATTATATGCCATCGGCTTCTGGCAGCCCTCATAGAATGATTCAAAAGCCCCCAAATCCACCTCGCCCTTATATTGCTGCACACCCAGCCGGGGATGTAGGGTGATAAGGGCCAGTGGGGCCTCGTTGAGCAGCGGCAACAGGCGAAGGCTTTCGTCGCTGCTCTCCAATCCCAATCTCATTTTGACTGAGAATGTCACTTCGGGACGTTGTTTCATCTCCTCCAAAATGGCTTCCACTCGGTCGGGGTGGGGGAGGAGACCACTTCCGCGGCCGCTATGGTATTGCATGGGGAAAGGACATCCCATGTTCAGGTCAATCCGCCGCCATCCCATCTGCTGCAGTGAATCGCACAGCCGTGCCATCTCCTCGCGATTGCGGGCTATCACTTGTGGCACCGTGGGTACTCCCAGGTTGAATTGCGGCAGCAGGTCTTTTTTCTCCTTGTCGCGAATGCGGCCCCGCTCCAAACGCGCAAAGGGGGCATAATACTCCTTTACGCCGCCCACTTCGGCAAAGTGTTTCCGCCTGAAGCGCACGTCGGTCAAGCCCTGCATGGGGGCAAAGAGAATGTCCACCGGCATGCCGCGAGGGGTCTTTAGCGTAGTTCCTGAATGGCCTCGTCGGTCCAGTTTTGGAAAAACTCCAGCACCTTATTGCGGTCATAGCCCTTGCCCTCTTCCAGATAGGCACTGTTCTGGATGTGCAGCACCGAGCCGTCGTGGTTCAGGATGACCAGCACCGGATAGCCAAAGCGGCCGGGGTTGCCCAGCCTTATCATGGCATCGGTGTTTTTGTTCTCCTTGGACGTGTTGATGTGGATGTATACGTAGTTCTTCTCGATCAGTTCGGCAATTTCCTTGTCGCTGGTGATGAAATCGGCAAACCGTAGGCACCAGGGACACCAGTTGCCGCCCACCTGGCAAACCACCTTGCGATTGCTGCTGTTGGCCAGCTCCATGGCTTGGTCAATCTGCAGGAGTCCGTCCAGCGTCTCGTCGTACACCTTCTTGTACTCCTTTTTCACCCCGTCCTTTGCCTCTTTCTTGGAGGTGGCGGCCTTCTTGTCCTTGTCGTTTCCTTTGGTTTGGGCCATGACGGGCATTGCCAGTGCCACGGCCATCAATACTAGAATAATCCTTTTCATATCGTTATAAATTATCAAATGCCTTTTTGAGTTCCTCCTGTTGGCTTGGGTCGGCAATGCTAATCAGCAGGCGTGCCCGCTCGCGAAGCGACTTGCCGTAGAGGTTCACCGCCCCATGTTCCGTCACCACCCATTGCGTCAGCGTCCGAGGCGTAACCACGCCCGCGCCGCGGGTCAGCGTGGGCACAATCTTGCTCTTGCCCTTGCCGGTCATAGAGGGCATGGCAATGATGGGCACACCTCCCTGGCTGTAGGTGGCGCCGAGGATGAAGTCCAGCTGACCGCCGCTGCCGGAGAAAATCTTGCTGCCTATGGAGTCGGAGCAAACCTGTCCCGAGAGGTCTATCTCGATGGCCGAATTGAGGGCCACCACGCGGGGATTCTGCGCTATAATCAGGGGCGAATTGGTGTAGCCCACATCCTTCATCAGCACCGCCTCGTTGTGGTCCACAAAGTCATACAGGGGCTGGTTGCCTTTGAGAAACATGGCCACCAGTTTGCCAGGGTCGGTCTTCTTCAGCCTTCCGTTGATCACCCCTTTCTCCACCAGGGGAATCACGTCGTCGGTGAACATCTCGCTGTGCACGCCGAGGTCTTTGTGGCCGCCCAGTTGCGAAAGCACCGCCGTGGGAATGTTGCCTATGCCAATCTGCAGCGTGGCCCCGTCAGGGATGAGCGCCGCCGCATGACGGCCGATGGCAATGTCCGTCTCGCTCAGCGGTGCCCGGCCGGCCTCTTTGAGGGGCTGGTCGTGACGCACCAAGCAAAGGGGCACCTTGCGCCCCGGCAAGTCAATAGCCGTCCCGTCGGTGTTCAGTGTCAGCACCCCGTCGCCATAGGTGAAAGGCATGAACCGGTTGACCTGCGCTATCACCACGCGGGCTCGGGCGATGGCCTCGGGCATAAAGTCCACCGAAGTGCCCAGCGACACGCGCCCCCTCTCGTCCGGCTCGCTCACGGTGAGCATCACCACGTCGCAGTCCAGACTGCCACTGCTGATAAACCGCGGGCACTCGCTCAGCGAGCAGGGAATATAGTCGGCCTGCCCGCCTTGGGTGGCCTTGCGCACATTGCCGCCCACAAAGAAAGAGTCCAATTGGAACACTCCCTTGTACTGTGGCAGGACGTAGTCGGCATAGCCCTCTGTGTAGAAATGGCTGATGTGCACAGCCTGCAGCTCGCCTCGGTCGCCCCGGTGCACCAGGGCCTCAATCAGGTGTTCGGGGGCCGCTGCCACGCAGGGCCAATAAACATAGTCGCCGCTGTGTATCTGGGCCACAGCATCCTCTGCCGTATAGTATCTCATCTTTTACAATTCTTTTGTCAAAATTCCGCTATCTGATTGTTGGTGGAATGAACGATAGTGAGTTGGGCGCATAGGTGACAGACTGTCTCCCTATTTCTCATGTGACTATTCGCATACCATAAAAGCCTACAATTATGGGTGCAAAGATACAAATAAAAAATGGTTCGAGAAACATTCGTGGCATTTTTTTATTTCTTTGTGGACCATTTCTGTTTTGTTTCACTTCTCAACTCACTTCTGCCGATATCCCCAAATGGGAGTAGAAGAAATACTCGTTTCCCAGCCCGATGGAGCCTTCCCAATAGCCTTTGTCTCCGATGCAGCAGCCCAAACGGCCAACAGCAAACACATCGAAACTCTTAAATCCTGACCTATATTGGGGCAAGAAATAATAGTAGGCATTCAAACCAAATTGGTAGGCCAGGTCCGTGCTTTCTTTTTGATTCACTACCACCTTGCATTTGGCGCACTTTTTCAGCGGGTGGAAAATGGGGCGGATGTACCTCTTTTGCAAGTCTGAGCCAGATGGGTGGCGAGAGGTTTTTCTGAAGAGAGATACCCCCGTTTTGTTAAAAAACACCCCCTACTTAGTAGTTTTTTTGCCGTAATAAAAAAATATTTCTATTTTTGCAGTCAATTTGTAGAACAAAAAAAAGTAACAATTAATTCATTATGAAGAAAATTATTTTTGCATTCACCCTCGCTGCTGCCCTCATGGGCACTGCCGCCATGGCCCAGCAGCCCCAACAGGGGCATCATAATTGCCCCCATCACCAGCAGAAAGTAGACCAGCCGCGTCCCGAAATGGCTCCGCAGACAGCCCCCTGCCAAGGCCAGCCCGGCGACAAAGAATGCTGCCACCAGCAGGGCCAGCCCGGCCATCATCAGCACTGTCACCACGACGGCCATTGCAGCCAAGACGCCTTCCGTCCCCACGGCCAGGCCATCGTAACCCTCTTTGAGCACCTTGGTGCCACCAACACCGCCGACGGCTGGACCCAGAATGGCTTCCAGATGGAACGGGCCTACCTTGGCTACAAATACATGTTCGACCCCCACTGGACCGCCACCATCATCTTCGACGCTGCCGAGGCTGCCACTACTGGCATCGAGCACGTCTTCGTCAAGAACGCCTTCGTGCAGTATAAAGAGCACGGCCTCACCGTCGCCGCCGGTATCATCCCCACCTCCCATGCCTGGCTCTCCGAGAAATACTGGGGCCTGCGTTATGTGGCCCGCTCTATGTTTGACCTCTACGGCTTCGGCCAAGTGGCCGACCTGGGTTTCAACGTCAAGTACGACTTCACTCCCTGGCTCAGTGCCGACGTCAGCATGCTCAATGGCGAGGGCTTCCGTAAAATCCAGCTCGACAATCACTACCTCTATGCCCTCGGTCTCGACATCCGACCCTTTGAGCATTTCGACATCCGTGTCTATGGCGACATCCTGACCCACGACACCAACGCCGTCAACGTCAGTCGCGACAACCTGGCCGACACTGCCGTCAACCAGGTGGCCCGCAAGAACCTCCATTTCTTTGTCGGCTATGACCACCGCTACTTCCGCATCGGAGCCGAGTACAACATGCGCTTTGCTCACGACTTCGTCCAAGGCAACAATGCCACAGGCCTCTCTGTCTATGCCGTTGGCAAAATCAACCCCAAACTCAACCTCTTCTGCCGCTACGACCGCGGAGTCTCCAGCGACAACGACCTCCTCGGCACCGTTTTCCAGTATGCCAACGATGGCCAGAATGTCTATGCCGGTGTCGACTTCCATGTCAACAAAATGGTGGCCGTCTCGCCCGCCATCCAGTACCACATCACGCCCAACAACACCACCTCCCTCTACGCCTACCTTAGCTGCAAAGTCAACCTCTAATTAATTGAGAATGGAGAATTGAGAATGGAGAATTATCCGGACACGAAATTCAATTCTCCATTCTCAATTCTCAACTCTCAACTCTCCATTCACTACCCCGTCCACCTTTTTAGTTTTTAGTTTTTACCTTTTACTTTATTACACCCCTCCGCCAAGACATGAAAAAAACAGTTAGTCTCCTCACCGCCGCGCTCCTAGTGCTGGCCTTCTCCGCCTGCCGTCAGGCCGAGCCCCAAATCCAAGATCTCAATCCCCCACTCTCCTTTATCAACACCCAGGACTCCGCCTCCTTCCTCCTTACCGCCGACCAGCAGCTTTGGCCGCCCGAGAGCGACACCATTGGCGTCAGCAACAGCTACAGCATTGCCTGGCCATCCCCTGGTCACCTCACCCCCCAAGCCGAGCGCGAACTCCTCCTCCTCATCTTTGGCGACAGCTCAGCCACCACCTTCCGACAGGCAGCCACCACCTGGCTGGCCACCACCTGGTTTTACGAAGAGGACATCCCCCACCTGCGCCGCCACCCAGTCCAGGGCAGCGTCCCTGCCAGGATTCCCTCCAACTATGGCCGCCTACATAGTACCGCCGCCGTCGATAGCACCCTCATCCATTTCACCGTCAGCAGCGAGACCAGTACCGCCTTTGCCGCCCACGGCCTCTACACTACCCACTATCTCACCATCGACCGCTCCCGAGGCCGCGTCGTGCATTTGATCGACCTCCTCGACACCGCCCTCCTGGGGCCCGTCATCGTTCGTGCCGTCGAAGACCTCGAAGTCAACAAACCCGTGCTCGAAAGCCTCTTCGACGAGTATCGCGGCCAACCCACCCTGCCGCAGCCCGACGACTTCTTCATCGACTCTGCCCACACCTGCATCACCCTCGTCTACCAGCTCTACACCATCGCCCCCTACGCCTGCGGCATCCAGAGCGTCGTACTCCCCATCTTCTGGCTCTCCAAACACATCCCCCTCACCCCCTACGCCAAAGAACTCTTCGGCCCCGAAGCCTACCTGCCCGAAAGCTGAACCCACATCTGCCTTATGAATGGAGAATGGAGAATGGAGAATTATCCGGACACGAAATTCAATTCTCAACTCTCAATTCTCAATTCTCAACTCTCAACTCTCAATTCTCAACTCTCAATTCTCAATTAAAGAGAATACCGCGGGGCCAATAATCCTGCCACGGTACAATAAAAAAAAACCAATCGCGTTATCAAAGAAACATCTGTTTCAAACAAAAAGAACATAAACACACAGCATGAACTATCGCAATTGGTCCAAATTCTACCTCGTGGCCGCCGTCCTCATGGCCGCCCTATACCTGCTCACCGTCGTGGTGCGCAACCATTACCTCAACGCCGTGGTCACCCTTGTCAGCACTGCCTGTGGCACCGTCGCCTTCATCGGACTCAACGAACACAGTCGTCGCAAGCCTGCAGGGCAGCGCCTCGACGTGCTCATCAACGTCGTCATCACCCTTGGCCTCGTCTCCACCGTCTCCCTCTGCCTCACCCAGTTCGTCGAGAGCCCTCAGCACGTCAGCCAGGCCCTCGCCGGGGGCGACATCCACCAGCTCAGCACCGCCTACTACATCTTCATGCTCATCTACATCCTCACCGCTCCCTTCTACATCCTCTTTGAAGTCATCCTCTTCTTCCGCATCCGCAGCAAGTGGCCGGGCGGCAGAGACCTCATGCAGCTTTACTTCGTCCTCACCGGCCTATTGGTCATCGTTGTGGGCATCGGCATCGGTGTTACCGACGACCTTGCGGGCGGCCTCGACCTCTACCTCTCCATCGCCTACATACCCTACTACTTCTTCTACTATTTCATTGCCTGCCACTACTGCGCCCGCCGTGCCACACATCAAATAAAGAATTGAGAATGGAGAGTTGAGAATGGAGAATTATCCGGACACGAAATTCAATTCTCAATTCTCAACTCTCAATTCAAAAAAGCCTTTACCCCATTCCCATGCGCCGCCTCTCCCGCACCGACCTTGACTCCCTCATGCCCCCTGGGCAGGCCCTCTACCTGCGGCACTCCCTTGTCGCTTCTGTCATTGTGAGCCTCTTCAACGTGCTGTTCCTCCTCTTCCTCCTCTTCTTCTCTACCATGGCCCTTTTCAGCTCCTACGCATACTTCTTCTTCATTAACCTCATGACCCTCCCCGTTGCCTTCTACCTTGCCTCCTATTACCAAGACCCCAGAAAACCCCTTCTCGTCATCGGACCCGCAGGCATCTTCGCCTCCTCCACCCTCGACCTTGGCAGCTACGTCACATACCGCGACACCCTCGTCGCCTGGGACGAACTGCGTGGCCTCATCCTTGCCGACGAAGCCGATGGATCGGGGCCACAGCTGCGCCTCTACACCGAGCGCCCCGACGATGCCCGCCGCCTCGTAGAGCACCGCGTCGACCTCTCGCCCCTCCTCTATGGCAGGGGCTATGCCGCCGCCCGTCCCATAATCGACGCCATCTGCAGCCATGCCGGGTTCACCTTCCTCCTCCGTCGCCAGGGCCAGCCCGACCTCACCGCCCACCCCGCCACACGTGTGCGGCCCCCGTGGAAAATCATCTTCAAAGCCCCGCCCGGAGCCAAGCGCACCTGGCAGTTCTAATCCCCCATCGCCCCCATGCACCACCGAATACTATTACTTCTCCTGCTCCTCCCACTCCTGTCCCTTGCTCAGGAAACCCCCTCCACGGTCGTTACCACCAACGCCGACCTTGTGGACCCCGCCGACGGCCTCATCTCCCTGCGTGAAGCCCTGGCCTACGCCGGCACAGGAATTCTCGGCACCCACATCACCTTCAATCTTCCCGCCACCAGCGGCACCACCATTCATCTGACCGACAAATTCAACCTCACCGGCATCACCCGCTCCATCAGCGGCCTCAACCTAGGCCCGGGTGGGGGCACCGTGCGGTTGGTGGCCGCCAGCGGCAACTGCATCTTCCTCCTCACGGGCCATGCCAACCTCACCCTTGACCATCTCACCCTCTCTCATGGCAATCGCCCCATCCAGTCAGGCGGAGCCATCCTTAACAACCGCTCCACTCTCACCGCCACCCATTGCCTTTTCGACACCAACAGCTCAGGTTTCAACGGCGGTGCCATCTCATGTGTTGGCAATGGAGCCACCGCCTCGGTTCTTCTTCTGCGCGACTGCCATTTCCTAGACAACGAGGCCACCTCCTCTTCCACCACGCAGTATGGCGGAGCAGCTATCTACTGTCGCCAGACCAATGCCCACATCAGTTCCTGCTCCTTTGAGGGCAACCACGGCGTTTGGGGCGGTGCCATCAAAACCACCAACACCACACTTGTCATTGACAGCTGCACCTTCAGCGGCAACAGCTCCGACCACCGCGGCGGTGCTATAGAGGCCCTCACTTCCTCGCTCACGCTCTTCAACACCCTCTTCGACAGCAATAGCGTGCATATGGGTTCGCCCTCTTTAGCCGACCCACTTAGTGGTGGTGCCATCTATTCCTCGGCCACCCGACTGCAGATAGCCAACTGCGCTTTCAGTCATAACACCACTCCTGGCAGCGGTGGTGCTCTTTTCTTTGATGATAATGCCGACTCGCTCTCCCTCATCGTCACTCGCAGCACATTTGGCTATAATAGCTCCACCTCGTCTGATGGCGGTGCCCTCGGTCTCGTTTACGGCCATGACTCCAGTTGGGCGCTCGTCACCGCTTGCTCCTTTCTCCACAACCAGGCACGACATGGCGGTGCCGTTTACACGGCATATAATGTCGCCACCGATGCCCCTACCCTCATTGCTAGCAGCACCTTTGCCTACAATCAGGCCACATGGTCCGGCGGCGGGGGAGCCCTTTCCATGGGCACCCAAGCCCAGCTATGCAACAACCTCTTCCTCTCCAATCTTTCGGCAGCAGCCCCCAACGACCTTTACGCCTCCCTCTCCGTCTATAGCCATCACAACGTCTGGGACACCCCAGTGTCCGCTTCAGTTTCCTCCACTGCCGACATCCTCCTGTCATCATTGCCACCCCAATTTCCTTTAAATGCCCTCGGCCAGCCGCTCACCTTCCAAGCCGAAGTCTGCACAGTTCAACATACACTTTTCCCAGCCCATATAGGTTCCTATCTTTCTGATTCGGGCGTGTCCGTTGCCGTTGACTCAGTTGGACGAGATGTATCCTATTGGGATGGCGTCCACTGGGTTAGTGTGGCCACAGCTCAGCCCGTCACTTCTGCGGTTCCAGACTCACTCGACCAAATAGGCCATCCACGAGGTCCATTGGGCATACCCAAAAGCATCGGCTCCGTCCAACGGACTGCCTATCAGTTCGACACCGCAACCCTTTGCCCCGACGACATCTATCTCTGGCAGGGACTGCCGTTGACCCTCAGTGGCGACTATAGCGACACAACCCTCCACGGCCTTTTCGACACCATCAGCCAGATGCACCTGGTTGTCTTTCCGTCTAGCGGTATAGTCTCCAGCCAAACCTCCTGCGAAGGCTATCAGTGGCATGATTCCGACTACGCTGTCTCCGGCACCTACACCTTCCCTTATCTGGACTCCAACGGCTGCCCCAGCACAGACACACTTCACCTTGTCATCAACTACGGCAACCATAATGCCTATCAAGTCACGGCAATAGACAGCTTTAATTGGCACAGCACCCGATACACCACTTCCGGTATTTTCGACTACTCCTATCTCAATACAGTCGGCTGCCCTAGCACAGACACACTGTATCTCACCATCATCCACAGCAGCCACAATGCCGAACACATCACTGCCTGCGAGAGTTACACTTGGCATGGGGTTGACTACACCGCTTCTGACGTGTATCTATACTCGTATCTGAACGATCAGAACGCGCCAAGTTCTGACACATTGTACCTCACTATCAACCACGGCAGCCATAATGCCTATTTCGACACCGCCTGCGAGAACTTTCAATGGCACGGAACGGAATATCTTGTTTCGGGCGAATATACATACGATTATATCAATACAGATGACTGCCCGAGTACCGATACATTACATTTGGTTGTCCACCAGGGCAGCCATCTGTCATTTTCTGATACCGCTTGTGAAACCTATCAATGGCACGGCACTGAGTATCTTATTTCGGGTGAGCACATTTTCGATTACTTCAATACTGAGAACTGCCCGAGTATCGATACGCTGCACCTAGTCATCAATCACGGCAGCCACTATGCCTATTCCATCACAGCGGTAGACAGCTATACTTGGCATGGCTCCACCTATTTTGTGTCAGGACTTTATACCTACTCCTATATTGATGAATCAGGCTGCCCTAGCGCAGACACCCTCCATTTGACAATAAACTATAGCAGTCATAATGCGGAGACCGTCACGGCATGTGATTATTATATATGGCATGGACTTAGGTATACGACTTCAGGTCAGTATACATACTCATATCTTAATGAACAAGGAGCCCCAAGCACAGATACCTTGTACTTGACCATCAACCACGGCAGCCATAACTCCTATGCTGACACCGCCTGTGAAACCTATCTGTGGCATGGCACTGAGTATCTCATTTCTGGTGAGTATACTTTCGATTATATCAATACAGAGAATTGCCCCAGTGCTGATACACTGCACCTAGTCATTAATTATGGCAGCCATAACTCCTATGCTGATACTGCTTGTGAAACCTATCAATGGTATGGAACAGAGTATTTAATTTCGGGTGATTATACATACAATTATCTCAACACTGAGAACTGCCCCAGTGCTGATACTCTGCATCTGGTCATCAATCATGGTAGTCATAATGTCTATTACGATACGGCAGTCAATAGTTACATTTGGCACGAATCAACATATTTCACAACAGGAACATACACATATGATTATGTCAATGAACAAGGTTGCCCGAGTACGGACACCCTTTATTTGACAATAAACTATAGCAGTCATAATGCGGAGACCGTCACGGCATGTGATTATTATATATGGCATGGACTTAGGTATACGACTTCAGGTCAGTATACATACTCATATCTTAATGAACAAGGAGCCCCAAGCACAGATACCTTGTACTTGACCATCAACCACGGCAGCCATAACTCCTATGCTGACACCGCCTGTGAAACCTATCTGTGGCATGGCACTGAGTATCTCATTTCTGGTGAGTATACTTTCGATTATATCAATACAGAGAATTGCCCCAGTACCGACACACTCCATCTAGTCATTAATTATG
>R25__coassemble_511_pt1 | contig 22976 bp, 19 predicted proteins | sample R25__metabat2_high_PE_017 | metagenome-assembled genome bin R25 | reverse complement strand
CACCAGAACACCCCCCAGGACACCATCCAGCGCCCCAATACCATCTATGGTGTCACCAAGGTGACCGGCGAGCTGCTCAGCGACTACTACTTCACCCGTTTCGGTGTGGACACCCGCTCGGTGCGCTTCCCCGGCCTCATCAGCCATCTGACCCTCCCCGGCGGCGGCACCACCGACTACGCTGTGGAAATCTACTACGCTGCCGTCAAGGGCGAGAAATTCGTCTGCCCCCTCAAGAAAGGTACCTACATGGACATGATGTACATGCCCGACGCCCAGAAGGCCATGATTGACATCATGGAAGCCGACCCCAGCAAGCTGGTGCACCGCAACAGCTTCAACGTCACCTCTATGAGCTTCGACCCTGAAATCATCTACAACGAAATCAAGAAACACTATCCCAATTTCGAGATGGTCTATGAGCCCGAACCCATCAAGCAGGCCATCGCCGACAGCTGGCCCGACAAGATGGACGACAGCTGCGCCCGCAACGAGTGGGGCTGGAATCCCCAGTACGACCTGGAGAAGATGACCGTCGACATGATCGACAACCTCAAGAAGAAACTGCTGTAGCCCTCACTGCCTGTCCGGCAACCCTCCTTGGCTGATCGCCAGCCAGAGACAGCGGATAGGTCGGCTCAGTCCAGTCTCAACACACGCAGTTGGCAACCCCAACGCTCATACCAACTCTCCCTTCGGTTACCGAGGGGAGAGTTCTTATTTACCCCCAATTGGCCGCTGCCGCTGCCCACATCGAGGTTAGCAGTCCTACTTCGGACGGCAGCCACACCGTTTTCGGAACCCAGAAGTCGCCCCCAGGATGGGCTACGCTGCCAGCGGACGAAGGTTTTTGAAAGTCCCTCGAAAGTTCGTCGAAGGTTCGTCGAAGGTTCGTCCGCTTAGACGAAAAAACATTGAATCTCAGACGTTTTCACTTCTGGCCATCGGAGAAAAACACCTAACCGACGAAGAAATCAATGAGTTGCGCACATCGTGCTGGCGGCCAACCGTTTGCGATTGCCATACAGCATATATATTATAATATATATGCTGCTTTTGGATGTAATGGACAAAAAATAGGCTATTTTTGAGGACTTGTCCATCACGTCAGATTTAACAATTATTTAATAGTGCGAATTCGCACTATTTGAAAAAAAAACGTAACTTTATATCACAATATAATTTAATACCACCCTGCACAAAGAACTAATATTCAATTTATTATATTATTCATCAACTTAATTTCAATCAAAAAAAATGACAACCATGAACGAAAAATCCACATTAGGCCTGTTCGAAGCCACCTCCGAGGGGCTGTCGGCGAAAAGAAATTACGCATCCCCGGCCGTCAAGGTCGTCGCCTTCCAGGTGGAGGCGGGATTCCGAGACTCTTACAAGATCGGAAAGCTGAATGCTGCGGAGCCGGAAGAGCGAGGGACTCAAGACTATAATACGACGACTTGGAGAGTCGACGGTAGTTACTTTTAAGAATCACTACTTAACGAACCAAATTAAGATTCATAACAATGAAAAAGTTATTTCTATTTTTTACACTTCTTGCAGGTATCGTCGCGATGACCGGATGCAAGAAAGATCAGGATGTCGTCACACTTAAAGCCGTTATCGACCCGGACACCAAAGCGTATTTTGGTCAGGCTGTTCGACCTTATTGGGATGGTGATGACAAGGTGCGTGTCATAGGTGGAGGTTACAGCGTACCTCTTGATTGTAATCTCTCTGGTGTATCTGAAACCTATGCAACAATCCTGGATGTGCAGAACAGCACCAACAATTATTACGCCGCCATCTTCCCGACCGAAGCAGCCGAAAAAATGTTCATCCCCGGAACCAATGGAACTGATAGCGCAGTCATCTACTTCCGTCCCGATCAGATCTATCATTGGGATGGGCTCAACCAACGCCAACGTGTAAACATGATTATGGGAGCTGTCACAAATAATTCTACGAAGACGTTCCATTTCAAAAACCTTTGTTCCATCCTTAGATTGCACGTAACCAATGACTTTGGTTACACTATAAAGATAAGTAGAGTCACCATACAAGCAACTGGAGCATACGTTGCAGGATCCGCCGATGTTACCCTTACCCAAGGTGGTACCCCTGTCGTAAGTATGGATGGGCTTGGCGACGGACACGACAATGTTTTATCACTATACCCTGAGAGTAATAATGGTTTCATAAAAAGTATAGAACCTGATGACGATGACTATATTGACGTTGTCGTGCCACCATTCACTGCCAGCAGTCTCAACATCGAGTTGGAGTTGTATAAGGAGGTAGTGGATGCTGTGACTAATGATGTGAATGATGTGTTTATTGGTAACTCCGATGCTATAATTACTAATCCTCCGGCATTACCCATTAATACGATTGTAACCATCAATTTAACCACCGACCACAACTTCCAAGTAGCTGATTATGCATATCTTGAATCCGGCCCGGACTTTTATTATGATATGCATAATACTACTACTGGACTACTAAAACAGCTTCAATCGGGTGAGAAGGTCATAAACATCAAGTTCAATTGCGTCCAAGACGAAAGTCACATTCCAACCACAGCTGTCAATGTAAAGGCTGAGCATTCAGCCTATAATATATGGGCCTATCTTATTGATGTTGATAATCGTCCAGGTTGTAAATCAATTCAGGTTGACTGTGTGGTTCCTTTAATTTATGCCGATAAGGACTGTAGCCATATGTTCCAGGACCTTAAGGATCTTGAGACTATGCAATGGACTAATAATGCTACAAGTGGCTTTCAAACTGAAGATGTGGTTGATATGTCATACATGTTTGCAGGATGTGAGAAATTAACTAACCTTTCTGGTCCCAATTTCAATACTACAAATGTGAGGACTATGGCACACATGTTTGATGGTTGTTCTGCATTTTCGAATGGTGATAATTTGGGCATCTCAAATTTCAATACCCATAACTTGCAAGACATGGAGGCCATGTTTAAAAATTGCCGTTTACTACAGAATCTTGATTTAAGTTCATTCTCTACCAACCGAGTAGCCAATATGAAAGAGTTATTTAGTGGTTGTAAAAGATTGTTTACTCATTTATATCTTGATAATTTTGTTATTTCCAATAGCACTATCATAACTGATATGTGCAATGACCTCTCTGCTGACGGATGGGGCCCTTTGCCAATTTATTGTGATTCAGGTGTTGAACAAAAAATGAGTTCTTCGGTTACAGGCCTCAACACAAATTATGTAACTTTTCACAGACCACCACATCCAACAGCAAAATAGCTGCTATTCCAAATTTTGAATAGTCCACTTCAGCCGGCCTCTCAAGATGTTCCTTGAGAGGCCGGCTTGTTTTTTGTATCCCAGCCGTGCCGGGGACGGCTGACGCATGACACTGCATATCTCAGCTGCTTACAACGTGGTCGCGTGCAGCACGTCACCCACCCCTCTTGAGAAGGGTGGCCGACAGGCGGGGGGTATGTCTAAGAAAGGCGACGGATTGTTGCCGTCAGTTATCCGACACTTTGCCGTCCAACGGACAGCAAACTACCCCCCAATCGGTATCTTTCGGTACGATGCGGTAAAATGTGTTTAGTAATGACTAACCACAACCATGTGCCGGAGGCACATACGCTCAATAACCCCGCTCGAAGTGTGGGGTCACATAATATCCTACAACATAGCGTCCCGGAGGGATGCGTTCTCAAAAGTACACCGTATCATGTTATTATTTCACTCTTACTTAATTTTCAATTTTTAATTCCCAACATTTTTATAATCTGATTTTTTTTCGTATATTTGCATTTCTAAATCTCGCCCATAATAAGGGTGGCTTTGGAATAGCAAATTGAGTATCAAAGTATAAATTATTAATCATATCATCATGAGAAAGACACTTTCACTTATGCTTTTGGGTGCTATCCTGCTGATGGGATATGAGGCCACGGCCTGCACCAACTTTCTTTTCACCAAGGGGGCTACCCGCGACGGGAGCACCATGATCACCTATGCCGCCGACAGCCACACGCTCTACGGCGAGCTTTACTACCGCAAGGCTGCCAACTATCCCGAGGGCACCATGTTCATGCTGGTGGACTGGGACAGCGGCCGCAAGTTGTTTGAAATTCCCCAGGTGGCCCACACCTACAGCGTGGTGGGCAACATGAACGAGCACCAGCTGGCCATCGGCGAGACCACCTACGGCGGCCGCGAGGAGTGCTGGAAGGACGAGGTGAAGGGCATCGACTACGGTTCGCTCATCTACGTCACCCTGCAGCGTGCCAAGAATGCCCGCGAGGCTATCTACTGGATGACCAAGATGGTGGCCGACTATGGCTACTGCAGCGAGGGCGAGAGCTTCTCCATCTGCGACCCCAACGAGGTGTGGATTCTTGAGCTCATCGGCAAGCGCGACGCCCCCGTCAAGGCCGACCTGGCCAAGAAGCTCAAGTACAAGTATGCCGACGGTGCCGTGTGGGTTGCCCGCCGCATTCCTGACGGCTATGTGAGCGGCCATGCCAACCAGGCCCGCATCACCCAGTTCCCACAGGAAATTGGCAAATTCAAGAAGGCCAAGGGCAAAGGCCTCCACACCACCATCAGCAGCAACCACATGGACTATCTGTATGAGCCCGAAGTGGAGTGTGTCTATGCGGCCGACGTGGTCACCTATGCCCGCGCCTGCGGCTGGTTCGACGGCAAGGATGCCGACTTCAGTTTCTGCGACACCTATGCCCCCCTCACCTTCAGCGGCATCCGCGGATGCGACGCCCGTGTCTACGCCATGTTCAACCGCATCAACCGCAACATGCGCAGGTATGAGAAATACGCCATGGGCGACGCCCAGGCCGAGCGTTTGCCCCTGTGGATTCAGCCCGACCACAAGGTTGAGCTGCACGAGGTGATGAACCTCATGCGCGACCACTATGAGGGCACCGCCATGGACATGACCAAGGACATGGGTGCCGGTCCCTTTGCCTGCCCCTACCGTTGGCGTCCCATGGGCTTTGAGGTGAACGGACAGAAATATGTCCACGAGCGCGCCACTTCCACCCAGCAGACGGGTTTCAGCTTTGTGGCCCAGTGCCGCAGCTGGCTGCCCAACAAGATTGGCGGCATCCTTTGGTTCGGCGTCGACGACACCTACAGCACCGTCTACTGCCCCATGTACTGCGGCATCACCAAGATTCCCGAGTGCTTCCGCGAGGGCAACGGCGACATGCTCACCTATAGCGAGACGTCGGCCTTCTGGCTGTTCAACCGCGTGACCAACTTTGTCTACAGCCGCTACTGCGATATGATTGTAGACCTGCAGCGTGTGCAGAACCGCTTGGAGAAGAACTACATCATGGAGGTGGCCCGCCTCGACGAGAAAGCCAAGAAATCTGCCGACAACGACGAGGCCCTCGTCCATCAGCTCAACGACTTCTCCAACCGCATGGCCGACCGCATGATGAAAGAGTGGAACCAGCTGGACCACTACCTGCTGGTCAAGTATATCGACGGCAACATCAAGAAGGAGAAAGACGGCCGTTTTGAACGTACCGAGACCGGCAACGCCGCTTTCCCCGCCCAGCCCAAATATCCCGATTGGTTCTACAAAATGATTGTCGACGACCACGGCGAAATCATCCGCGAGAGATAATAGCCATGAGCAGCATAAAGAAATATCTGTCGCCCATCAATCCCGACGACCTCGGTTTCTATCCCAGCGAGTATGCTGTCACCCTCGGCAGCAAAACCAAGGTCTATACCCCCGGCTCAAACCTCCCTGCCATGCCCAAGGGAGGTTTGGTGCTGCTGGGTGTTCCCGAAGACCGCGGGGCCATCAGCAACGCCGGCTGCGCCAGTGGGCCCAACGCCATCCGCCGCTATCTCTACCAGCTGGCCCTGCCCACCGAGGACACCAAGATTGTTGACCTGGGCAACATCATCGCCGGCCAGATACCCGAAGACACCTACTTCGCTGTGGCCGAGGTGGTGGCAGCCGTCATCGACAGAGGCAACACCCTCATCCTGCTGGGCGGCAGCCAGGACCTCACCTTCGCTGTCTACAAGGGGTATGAAAACCTCAAACGCATCATGAACCTCACCGCCATTGACCCCCGCTTCGATCTGGAAGATACCGACGAACCCACCTCTCGGTCTTGGCTGCGCAACATCATTATGCAAACCCCCAACTACCTCTTCTTCCACACCAATGTGGGCTACCAATCCTACTTCGTAGGCCTGCCCTACGTGAAACTCATGGAGGAACTCAAGTTCGATGCCTACCGTCTGGCCGAGGTGCGGAGCGACATGCAGCGCACCGAATCGCTGCTGCGCAATGCCGACTTTGTCTCCGTTGACATCGGAGCCATCCGCCAAAGCGATGCCCCCGGCAACGGCTATCCCTCCCCCCACGGCTTCTACGGCGAGGAGTACTGCCAGATGATGCGTTTTGCCGGCATGAGCGACAGAACCAACTGCCTGGGCATTTTCGAGTATAACCCCAAATTCGACCGCGAGGGGCAGACCGCCAACATGTTGGCACAAGGCATTTGGTACTTTATCGACGGCTTCTACAACCGCAAGCACGACAATCCCCAGCTCTATCCCGAGAACTGCAAACACTACCTCGTCCAAGCCAAGGAGGACATGGTCATCGACTTCTACAAGAGCAAACTCAGCGACCGCTGGTGGATAAAAGTGCCCTGCGACAAAGAGGAACTGCGCGAGATATACACCGACAAACTTATGCTCCCCTGCACCTATACCGACTACCAGCAGGCCATGGAAGGCGAGCTCCCCGCCATCTGGTGGCGCTACTACAAGCGGCTCAACGCCAACTAAAAAACTTGAATCATTCAGAAATAAAAAGCCCGGCAGAGATAGCCGGGCTTTTTATTGTTACTAGTTGAGATAAACTTTAATGTTTACGTCTCCAATGCGAATGTTCTGGAAACATCTGGCATACTGGAGGATGTTTTGTACAACTTGAGGCGAAGGCTGTACCACCGTGCTTGCAGTTCCAAAGGATGTACTTGCGCTGCCGTTTAAATCATAGTCATGCATCATACACGCCAGGTTTTAGTTGAACATAGGGTTAATCTCTTAATTCCCTTCAAGGAAATTACACCCTATAAACTCAATTCTGGCCTGTTTATTGTGTGCTGAATGTTAATTAACATTAAAGGGCAACGGCCACTCAAAACTCAGGATTGGAGTCAGAGCTCCATGTACATATTGTGTTCCTCAGCCAAGCGACGGAGGTTGATGATGGCATAGCGCATACGGCCTAAGGCGGTGTTGATGCTCACGCCTGTGCGGGCAGCAATATCCTTAAAGTCGCACTTGCCATAGTGGCGCAGGATGACCACACGGCGCTGTTCGGGAGGCAGCATGTGCACCAACTTGCGAATATTGCGGCTGGTCTGCTCGCGCATGATGCTCTGCTCCACGTTCTCGTCGTGCAGCTTAAGCGTGTCCACCACGTCGCAGTCGGGACGGTTGGGCACAATCGGCATCTTGTTGTTGCGGCGGAAATAGTCCACGATGAGATTGTGGGCAATGCGCATCACCCAATGGATAAACTTATTCTCATCCTTGTAGGTACCCGAATTGATGGTGGAAATAACCTTAAAGAAAGTATCTTGAAAAATATCGTCAGCCACATCCTTGTCCTTCACGACCGAAAAGATGTAGCCATAAACCTTAGCCTGATAGCGGGAAAGGAGTACATCGAAACAGGCATTCTTGCCGTTCATATAACCTAATATCAGCTCGTTGTCGCTGAGCGTGCTCAATGAATTGTCGATCATTTTTTATCGCCTTTTAAGTGTTGAACTGATAGTTTTGTTTCGATAGATTCTGTTTTAGTTCCTATTCAATTTCAAGTTGCAAAAATACACATTTTTTTCCATTCAGAAAACTTTTCTACGTATTTTTTGTTTTTTTAGTATGTCAAAGTCAAAAAAAATTGCACCCAGCCCAGTGCAGAGACCGTCCCATGGATGCCTCATCTTTCACAACAGACGGATTATGAATATATATAGTGGGCGCAAATTCTGTCGTACAATGTGCCATTTCCACTGCTGCATTAAATCTTTCTCGTGACCGACTTGTTTTATCCCAAACGCTCTAGTACAAAGTATGACTGATTCTTGCTCGTATTTCTCAATGTGGCGTGTCTTCGACACGCTGAGTAGTAGGGGTTTCGCTATCCCCACACTGCGCTCCCGTTGGTCGCGACCCAATATAGGGTTGCTCCCTCTGGTCGCGACCCCTTCATTGTGTGGGGTTATTGAGGTTCAGCCTCTTCGAGGATGCTAAAAATCAGTCTTTTATTAAACCAGAGCCTTACCTTTTACTTTATCACAAACTCTCAATTCTCAACTCTCAACTCTCAACGGCCCCGCCCACCCTTTTAGTTTTTAGTTTTTACCTTTTACCTTTTACTTTATCACAAACTCTCAACTCTCCATTCTCAATTCTCCATTCTCAATTCTCCATTTAGTCGGCATGGGTGGCCTGACCAGCCAGGAGGCCGCAGGCGGCCATGATGTCCTCGCCGCGCGAGGCGCGGATGGTGCAGGTGATGCCGTGGCTGTTGAGGTACTCTTTGAAGCGTTCCATGGCTTGCGCCGAGGAGGTCTTGAAAGGTGTGTCGGGGGAGGCATGGAAGCGGATGAGGTTCACGCGGCAATAGAGTCCCTTGAGCAGGCGCACCAGCTCGGCGGCATGGCGGAGGTCGTCGTTGAGGCCGCTGAACATGGTGTACTCAAACGAGACGCGCCGCTGGCCGCTCCAGTCGTACTGTCTGAGCAGGGCCACCACGTCGGCGATGGGGTAGACCCGCTGCATGGGCATGATGTCTAGCCGCTCGGCGGCAAAGGGGTTGTGCAGGCTGACGGCCACATGGCATTGGCTCACGTCGAGGAACCGACGCAGACCGGGGACGATGCCCACGCTGGAGACGGTGATGCGGTGGGGGCTCCAGCCAAGGCCCCAGCTGGCTGTGAGCACCTCGGTGCTGCGCAGCACGTTGTCCAGGTTGTCCATCGGCTCGCCCATGCCCATATAGACTATATTGGTCAGGCGGTAGAACTCGGGGATGGAGAATATCTGGTTGAGGATTTCGGCGGCTGAGAGGTTGCCGTGGAAGCCCTGCTGCCCGGTGACGCAGAAGCGGCAGCCCATCTTGCAGCCCATCTGACAGGAGACGCAGAGGGTGCCGCGGTCGCCGTCGGGGATGAAGACGGCCTCGACATACTTGTTTAATTGAGAATTGGGAATTGAGAATTGAGAATTGGCTTCCGCATTCTTCAATTGAGAATTGGGAATTGAGAATTGAGAATTGGCTTCCGCATTCTTTAATTGAGAATTGGGAATTGGGAATTGAGAATTGGCTTCCGCATTTTTCAATTGAGAATTGGGAATTGGGAATTGAGAATTGACTTCCGCATTCTTTAATTGAGAATTGAGAATTGGGAATTGAGAATTGGCTTCCGCGTCTGGATCATTCTCCATTCTCATTTCTCCATTCTCAATTCTGAAGAGGTATTTCTTGGTGCCGTCCTTGGACACCTGGCAGTTCACCGGCTCGTGGCGCCCTATGAAGGCTATCTCTTTCAGCCGGGCACGCGAGCGGAGCGAGATGTTGGTCATGGCGTCGATGCTGTCGACCTGCTTGGCATAGAGCCAGTCGCACATCTGCTGGGCTGCAAAGCGGGGCATGCCCTCGACAGCGCACAGCTGCTGCAGTTCGGCCAACGACATGCCCAAGAGATTGGTCTTTTTAGAAGTCATAGTAGGGCTCCTCTTCCTGTATTTCTTGCTGGAATTTGGCGCAGTCGAGCTCGACATCCAGCGGCACGTTGGGACGCTCGAAGTCGCCGCGTGGGAACTTGAGGCTCTTGTCGCTATAGATGCTGCGCATAAAGTGCCCGAAGATGGGCAGGGCTTGGGCAGCACCCTGGCCGAAGGTCATGTTGCGGAAGTGGATGCTGCGCACCTCGCCGCCGGTCCAGATGGCGGTGGCCAGCTTGGGTGTGAGGCCCACAAACCAGCAGTCGGAGTTGTTCTGTGTGGTGCCAGTCTTGCCTGCGATGGCACTGCTGAAGTCGTTGAGGTGGTACTTGTAGTTGAGGCGCACGCCGGTGCCGCTCTGCACCACTCCTTTCATCAGTTCTATCATCATGTAGGCAGTGCGCTCACTGATGGCCTCGTGGCGCTCGGGGGTGAAACGGTCAAGCACGGTGCCCTTGCTGTCTTCGATGCGGGTGATGAAGATGGGCTCGACATATTCTCCCTTGTTGGCAAAGGTGGCCATGGCTCCTGCCATCTCGTAGACGGTGATTTCGGGCGTGCCCACGCAGATGGCGGGCACGGCATCAATGTCGCTGGTGACGCCCATCTTGCGGGCAATGCTGATGACCTGCTCGGGTGAGCCCTGTTTCATCAGGTAGGCGGAGACCCAGTTGACCGAGTGGGCAAGGGCCCATTTGAGGGTGACCATCTGGTTCTCGCGCTCGTTGGTGGAGTTCTTGGGGCACCAGTCCTGCTGGCCCCACTGCTCGAAGCAGACCTGCGCGTTGGGCACCTCGGTGCAGGGGTACATGCCCAGGTCTTGCAACGCCATGGTGTAGACGAAGGGCTTGAAGGTAGAACCCACCTGGCGGTGGCTCATGACGTTGTCGTACTTGAAATAGCGGTAGTTGATGCCGCCCACATAGGCCTTGACATAGCCGGTGCCGGGCTCAACAGACATGAGGCCCACATTGAGGAATTTCTTGTAGTAGAGCAGCGAGTCCCACGGCGACATGACGGTGTCGATATTGCCCTTCCAGGAGAAGACTTTCATCTTCACCTTTTCCTTGAAGATGGCGCGGATTTCCTTGTCGCTCTTGCCCTGGTTGTGGTGCAGCTGATAATAGCGGTCGGAGCCTTTCATGGCCTGCAGCAGTATTTTCTCCTGCTGTGCGGCATCGATGTCGCAGAAGGGGTTGCCCCCACGGTTGCGCAGCTCGCGGTTGAACTGGGGCTGCACCTCCTTGCTCATGTGCTCCTTGACGGTGGCCTCGGCATAGCGCTGCATGCGCGAGTCGATGGTAGTGTAGATGCGCAGGCCGTCTTTGTGCACGTCGTAGTGCTCGCCGTCGGAGTTGCGGTGATGCTTGCACCAGTCCTTCATATAGTTGCGGATATATTCGCGCAGATAGGTGGCCAGGCCGTCGTTGTGGCTTTGGGGGCTGTAGTTGGAGACATCCAGGGGCTCCTCCAAGTATTTCTCATACTCCTCGTCGTTCAGGTAGTCATACTTGTGCATTTGCGACAGCACCGTGTTGCGGCGGGCAAGGGCATTGTCGGGATGCAGGATGGGGCTGTAGGCCGTGGGGGCCTTGAGCAAGCCCACCAGCATGGCCGACTCGGTCACCGAGAGGTCGGCGGGGGTCTTGTCGAAGAAGGTCTTGGCTGCCGTCTTGATGCCAAAGGAGTTGCTGCCGAAATCCACCGTGTTGAAGTACATGGCAATGATTTCCTGCTTGGAGTAGTTGTGCTCCAGTTTCACGGCCACCACCCATTCTTTGAACTTCGAAAAGACTGTGCCGATCTTGCCCTTATGCTCGCGGGGGAAGAGGTTTTTGGCCAGCTGCTGGGTGATGGTGCTTCCGCCGCCGCTGCTGCTGTGGCGGCCCAGAAGGGTCTTGAAGAAGACACGGAAAAGGCTCCGTGGGTCGATGCCGGAGTGTTTGTAGAAGCGCACATCCTCGGTGGCTATCAGCGCATTGACCAGATTGGGCGAGAGCTCGTTATAGTTGACATTGGAGCGGTTCTCCACCCCGATGAAACCCAGTATCTCGCCATCGGCGGAGATGACCTCGGTGGCTTGGTTGCTCTTGGGGTTTTCTAGCTCTTCAAAGGAAGGCATAAAACCCAGCCACCCCAACGACAGCAGGGTGAAAAAGAGGAAGATGAATATCCACAGGCCTGCGAAAATCTTCCACGCGGTGCGGATTCCATTGTCACTCGTTTTATTCTGTTTCTTTGCCATATTGAATTGGTATTGGTGTCTCAACTAATTATTTGCCTATACGCTCTATGCGCATTCCCACGCTTTTCAATCCCACCACATTGGTGTCGCGCATGCCGTGGCCAATCTCGAAATGATAGTGGCCCGAGCGGGGGAAGATGACATGGTGGCGGAAGACAAACCGGCTGTCGACATAGCGGCCGGTGCGCCTGCCGTACCAGTGGCCCGTCACGTCGGCCAGGGGGCACTCCAGCGTGTCGTAGGCCACGCTGCCGTCGGGGAAGGTGGTGTTGATGAAGAAGAAGGTGTTGGCCTTGGGATAGTGCACGCTGTTGCGCACATCAATGTAGAAATCATATATCTGCAGGGTGTCCTCCACGTCCACATCGTATTTCAGATAGTCGTTGAGGTTCCAGCCGGTTTCGTCCACATCCTGTTCCACTGCATAAAAGACTTTCTTGTCGCAGCTCTGCAACAGCAGCAACAGGCAGGCGGCCCATATAAAGGATTTGTTTTTCGGCATATTTGTCAAAATGGAAAGTGTGTCTATATATGTGTGTTTATTCGCGTTTATCCTTGTTGCCGCTGCGGCGGGGATTGTTGCGGGCGCCGCTGTGGCGGTTGTTGTTGACGCGCTGGGGCTGGTCGTTCAGGTGCTGGCGTTGCTCGTCGCGAGGGTGGTCCGGACGGCGCGGACGCTGCCCGCCCGGCTGGTGGTCGTTCTTGTCGCCCCGCTGGCGGTCGCCGCCTTTGCGCGGTCCCCCTTTGCGACGGTCTTCTTTGCGGTTCTCGTTGTCGTCTTTGGCAACACCGTTGTCGCCCGAGTCGTCCGACATCTTGCGCAGCTCGCGTTCGAATTCGGCGACATTGGTCTCCTGAGCCAGGGCCGCGGTTGACATCAGCTCCACCTGAAAGTCTTCCAGCCGCTCGGGATACTCCTGGTTGTGGTTCATCTCTATGATCTTCTTCACGCTCTCGGCCGGTATGGCATAGAGGTCGCTCTCGCCCTCATAGGCATACCACATAATGCCGCGGAAGACATCGGTCTTCTTGTACAGGGCCAGGCCTTTTTTGAAGCGAATGGGGGTGTTGGCTGGCGGGAATTTCTTTAGGGCGTCGGCGTAAACCTCGCACTCAAAGTTCAGGCAGCATTTCAGCTTGCCGCACTGTCCGGCCAGTTTTTGCGGGTTGGGCAGTATCTGCTGAATCTTGGCCGCGCTGGTGGTGACGGACTTGAAGTTGGTCAGCCACGTGCTGCAGCAAAGTTCGCGGCCACAGGTGCCCAGTCCGCCCACTTTGCCTGCCTCTTGCCGAACGCCTATCTGCTTCATCTCGATGCGCACATGGAACTCCTCGGCCAGCACCTTAATCAGCTGGCGGAAGTCCACGCGGTCGTCGGCGGTATAGTAGAAGATGGCCTTGGAGTTGTCGCCTTGATACTCCACGTCGTTCACCTTCATCTCAAGATTCATCCGCTGGGTAATCTGGCGGGTTTTCAGCAGGGCGCTGCTCTCGCTCTTGAGGCTTTCCACCCAGCGTTCAATGTCAGGAGCCTTGGCACGGCGAAACAGTTTTTTCAATCCCTCGCCATTGGGGTCCACCCGATGTTTCTTCATCTGTATGCGGCACACCTCGCCCGTCAGGCTCACAATGCCGATGTCATGGCCGGGCATGCCCTCCACGGCCACTATGTCGCCCTCGGTCACTTCCAGCCCGTCGGGCAGGCGGTAGAAGTCCTTGCGGTTGTTCTTGAAGCGCACCTCCACGCAGTCAAATGGGGTGCTGCCCGGCTGGCGGATGTCGCTCATCCAGTTGGTGGAGGTCACCTTGCTGCAGCTGTGGGTCTCTATGTTGCTCACCGGCACATAGGAACGGGGGCAGCTGCGGCAGCCACGGCTGAGGAAGATGCTTTCGTCATATTTCACCCACGGCAGGGTGGGGTCGGGGTCGAGGTAGGGGTCTATGGAATTCTCCGGGGCCACAAACTCGCCAAAGACATCTGTCTTGTCGTCAGTCTGCTTTTCCTTTTTCTCACGCTCTTTCTCGCGGCGGTCGCGGATGAAGGCCTCCATCTCTTCGGCGGTGGCCACGTCGTCGTCGCCATTGTCGATGTCGGCAGCGGCTCCTTCCGGCATATTTTGTTGTTTCGGAGTCTCCTCCGGTGTCTGTGGTTGCTGTTCTTTCTCTAGTTCTTTCTGCTCTTTCATAATGATAAAATCGTATATATTTGTCGGTCGGCCTCGTGCCGACCGGATGATGTGTTGGGGTTGTTTATCTATTCTTAATCAGTTTGCTCAGCGTGAAGGAGAGCTGCATAAAGGTGATTTTGGCATAGGCGTTGCGCTCGATGGCATAGATGGCGTCGGTGATGGCCTGGTTCATCCCCTCCACATTGCGGGGGGTGACCATGGCGGGGAAGAAGTTGTCGAACTTCTCGTCGCCAAAGTCCAGCTCGCCCGGCAGGGTGATGCCGGCCGCCGTCTTCAGGAAACAGGCCCGCACGGCCTCCTGTGCATACTGTAGGAACTGCTTCTGCTGTTCGCGCCCCAGGGCGTGGGTCTGGTCCACCCAGTTGGAGAGGCTCTGCATGTTCAACTTGAACAGCAGCCGCATCCACGACACAAACATTGAGGCAAAGGCTGCTTTCTTCTCGGCCGAAAAGCCGCTGGCAATATCGGGCACCACCACGGTCTGCACACGCGAAATGATGGTCGAGAGCATCCTGTCGCGGCTTTCGGCCACCAGCAGTATCAGGGTTTTCTCGGTGGGCTCCTCCAAGGTCTTCAGCAACTCGTTGGCCGCCGAGAGGTTCATGCGCTCTGCCATCCAAATGACCAGCACTTTGTAGCCTCCCTCATATGATTTCAGGGCTAAGGTCTTGACAATGTTGGCGGCATCGCGTTCGCGTATCATGCCCTGTTTGTTGGCGGCGTTGAGCGATTCGTACCACTGGTCCTCCGTGCCGCACTGGTGATACTGGTTCAGGAACTGACGGAACTCCTCTTGGAACATCTCTGCGCTTACGCTGGTGCTGCTCACGCTGGGAGTGGTCACGCTGGGGAACACCAGATGCAGATCGGGATGCACCAGCTCGCGATATTTGCGGCAGTTGGGACACTCGCCACAGGAGTCGGCCCGCAGTGCTGCCCCTTCGGGGTAGTGCTGGCGGTTGGTGCAGTTGAGGTATTGGGCATAAGCCAATGCCAATGCCAACGAGCCGCTGGCATTGGGTCCGAGGAACATTTGGGCATGACTTACACGGCCCGTGTCAATTATTTCGGTCAGGTGATTTATCAAAACACGCTGACCCTCAATATCTTTAAACTGCATTGTTCGCGCAAATTAAATTACAAATATATAAAAAATAATTGATATATTGTCTTTTTTGGACAAAAAGAACTATGGATTGGGCCCAGACAGGAACGCCGCTTATGATGGCAAAGCCCTCCTATTCCTTTGTAGAAAAACAACTTCCGGGACTTTCCGTTGCTTTAGAAAATGGCTTTTCTTCTTGGAACTTATCGGCCTTCGGTGCATATCCATGCGCAGTGTCCCCGCCAGTGGGTTTGCGCAGAACGGTGGTCCGTTGGTTGACCTTTTCTGCTGAGCATCAAATAGTGGCCTTGCCAACACCTTTCTAGCCCTAGGACTCAGAGTTTTGCTGCCTTCTCAAGTCTCTTTGGCGGTGCCACTTGCCCCAGCGGGTGCTCGGCTAGATTTTTGTTAGTCTGATTCCGCTGTCTTCTATTTGGGCTCTCACGCCGAAGACGGTGGCTATGTTGGCCTCGGTGAGGCCCTCCCGTATGGGACCTTGGAAGAGCACCTGCCCATGGTGCAGGAGCAGCAGTTTTTGGCAGTATTGCAGCGCCATGTTCAGGTCGTGCAGCACTATCAGCACCGTCTTGTGCTCCTTGCTATTGATGGAACGCAGCAGGTCCAGAATGTCAAACTGATGCGAGATGTCGAGGTTGGAGATAGGTTCGTCGAGCAGCATGATGGAGGTTTGCTGCGCCAGTGCACGGGCCAGCATCACCCGCTGCAGTTCGCCGCCGCTCATCTGGCTGGGTTTGGCAAAACGGAGATGCCAGGTGCCCGTCTGCCGCATACATTGCTCCACTATCTTCCAGTCCCGTTCCGACTCGTTTTGCAGATGGCGTTGGTAGGGGTTGCGCCCCATGAGCACCGTCTCGAAGGCCGAAAACTCGAAGTCGGTCTGCGGGTGTTGCCGCACGAAGGACATGCGCTGGGCCAGCTGGCGTGCCTTGAAGTGCCGCACGTTGGTGCCGTCCACCAGCACCTCGCCCTCTTGGGGTGTGAGCATGCCCGATACCAGCCGCAGCAGGGTGGTCTTGCCGCTGCCGTTGGCCCCCATCACGGCGTAGAACCCACCCTCCTCAATGGCAAAGTTGAGGTGTTGCAGCACCGGTTTGGAGGCATAGCTGTAGGTGAGGTTCTTCACTTCTATCATAGGTAGGGGGTGTTTCAGTAGGTCTTTTTGTTCTTGTAAAGGAGATAGATGAACAGCGGCGCGCCCACCAGGGCCGTTAGGCAGCCGACGGGCAGCTCGGCGGGTATCATCAGTGTGCGGGCCAAGGTGTCGCACAGCATCAGGAAGGTGCCGCCCACCAGCACCGACAGGGGCACCACGCGGCGGTTGTCGGGTCCGGCCACCAGGCGTATGCAGTGGGGCACCACCAGCCCCACAAAGCCTATCACGCCGCAGGTGGAGACGCAGAAGGCCACCATCAGGGTGGTTACCAGCAGCAGCACTTTCTTCACCTTCTCCACTTCCACCCCCATGCTTTTGGCCGTCTCGCTGCCTGCCAGCAGCAGGTTCAGGTCGCGGCCGTAGTAAAGCACCACTGTCGTCCCTATCAGCACCACCGGGGCCACGAAGGCCACATCAATCCAGGTGGCCGAGGCAAAGCTGCCCATGGTCCAGAAGATGATGCTGTCCATCTTGTCTTGGTGCAACACCATTAGGAAGGAGATGACGGCCGAGATGAGGAAAGTGATGCACACGCCTGTCAGCAGCAGGGTGGTGGCGTGCATGCGGTTGCCTATGGAGGCAATGCGGTAGATGATCAGAATGGTCAGTATGCCGGTGGCGAGGGCACAGGTTCCCACGCCCAGCAGGAAGGTCTGCAGCCCCAGCAGGATGGCCACGGCGGCCCCAAGCGATGCCCCAGACGAGATGCCCAGCACGTAGGGGTCGGTCAGCGGGTTGCGGAAGATGGACTGATAGGCGGCTCCACAGACCGAGAGGGCCGCACCCACCAGCACCGAAAGGATGATGCGGGGCAGTCGCAGGTTCCAGAAGATGGGCGACTGCCACATCTCCTCCCAGGTGAAATGCACTGCCCCCACCATGGCGCTCCCCAGCATCACCGCCAGCAACACCACGGTCAGCACCGCATACCACGGCCCCACATGTTTTATCTGCCTATCCTTCAATGCTGAATTCTATAATTTTGAGTGGCTGACGCCTACTGCACATAATAGTTACAAAAGGTCTTTCATGGTGAAGTAGCCCTTTTTGTCTTCCATAAACTCGCAGGCCAGCACAGCCCCCAGGGCCAGCCCCTTGCGGCTCTTGGCCGAGTGGCGCAGGGTGAGGGTGTCTATGTCGCTGTCGTACACCACTTCATGTATGCCGGGCACCTCTCCTTCGCGGATGGAGGTGATAGGCACCACGTCCTTTTTCATGCGGTGATGGCGGCCTTGGTCATGTTTCAGCTGCCACTCCTCCTTGCGGTCCAACTCCTCAATGATGTCGTTGGCCAGGGTGATGGCCGTGCCGCTGGGGGCATCGAGTTTGTGCACATGGTGGGTTTCGGTAATCTCCACCTGATAGTCCTCGTAGCGGTTCATCAGTTGTGCCAGACGGCGGTTGAGTTCGAACATGATGTTCATGCCGATGCTGAAATTGGAGGCCACAAAAAGGGCTTGTCCCCGCATTTGGCAGTCGTGGACGACGCTCTCCAGCTGGTCGTACCAACCGGTGGTGCCCACCACCACGGGCATGTCCAAGTCGAAGCAGCGCATGATGTTGCCCACCACCGTGGCAGGGGTGGAGAAGTCCACCGCAATGTCGCACTCGCGCAGGTCGTCCAGTTTGTTCATCCAGTCGTCTTCGTCGTCGATGGTGACGCCTATCTCGTGGCCGCGGTCTTCGGCAACGGCCTCAATGGCCTTGCCCATTTTGCCATAACCTAATAGAGCTATTTTCATATCGTGATTGTCATAAAATGGATTTGCAAAGATACAACTTTTTTTTCAATTACGGGATCTCAAAGCATCGGCCAGCCGGTCGGCCACAATCTGCCGGCCGCGGTAGAGAAAATGCTCCGTGGTCCAGTCGCGGTCACGGAAAAGGCTGTCCGGCACCGCCTCTAGATTGTTGACCACGGTGGCACCCATGCGGGCATAGCGTTGTTCCAGCAGCTGGGCATTGGCGCGCATGAGGGTGGTGAGATCGGGACCCACCAGGCTGTCGGCCCACTCCGTGTCTTCGGGCAGGAGGTTGAAGACTAGGTGCCATCCCCGTTGCTCGGCCAAGCGCACAATGCGGTCGAAGTCACGCACACGTGGGTTGTGGAGGGTGTCGATGGTAAAGGCAAAATTGCGTACAAAGATGCCCGCAATGGGGTCGACGTCAGCGGTGAGGCTGTCAGCCCAGCGGGGCACCGAAGGATGGCCCGGCAGCGGGTGCCCCTCCCAGTAGTGGCCCATCTGCTCGTAGCGCTGCTGTTCGGTCTTGATATCGTAGGCCTTGAACGAGAGGGCCGCGCGGTTCAGCAGCGGTGGCCGCGGCCGGAGCATGACCATACGTTTCTGCAAGGCCGTCTCTAGGGGCGAATAGATCCACCCCGGGGAAAAGGAGCGCAGGTTCATGGTCACCACCACGGTGCCGATGGGGCAGTCCTGGCGCAGGTTTTTGAGCAGCAGGTAGTACACCTCGGCGTGGGAGGCGTCATGGGTCATGTCGGCCACATGCTTCTCGGGAAAATGGCGGCCCAGCAGATGGCTTATCCATGCCGTGTCGGTGTCGTCGAGACCGTAGGTGTGGTTGGACGATTCGCCCAGATAGAGGATGTCGGCCCCCGTGGCGTTGATGCGGTCCACCTGCTTGGCCAATGGACCGCTGTAGGCCATGCGGTCGTGGTGCCAAAAGCAAAGCTCATAGACTCCCTCGGCCAGCAGGACGAGCAGCAACAGCAGCAGGATGGTTTTGAGTGCGGTTTTCATGGGTCAGAACTGGAAATAGATGAATGGGAAAGCCTCCACGCTGGCAAAGGCCACCGTGCAGAAGGCCAGTAGGAAACAGACTGCCCACCGCACCGCAGGATGCTGCCGGATGCACCAATGGTCAAAGCGTGTGTGGCGCAGGAGCACATCTCCCAGGACGAAGAGCAGCAGGAAGAGGATTGTGGGGGTCTCCAGCCCCGGCATGGCGTGCAGCCCGCTGTTGTGCCACAGAGCCGCAAAGAGGTCCTTCAGCTGTCCAAACCCTTCGGCCCTGAAGATAGACCACAGCAGCGTGACGGCCACGAAGACCCACCCCCCCAGGGCCCCGCCGACCCCCCCCCAAGGCCCGCCGGCGCGCGCCGCACGCCTATGTCCACGCAACTTGGCGGGCAACCCCTCGGCCAGCAGCAGTAGGCCGTGCATGCCGCCCCAGACCACAAAAGTCCAGTTGGCCCCATGCCAGAGGCCGCTCAACAGGAAGACCACCATGATGTTCAGCATCCAGCGCGAGACACCCACACGGCTGCCACCCAGGGGAATGTAGACATAGTCGCGAAACCAGCTGGAAAGCGAGATGTGCCAGCGGTGCCAAAACTCGCCTACCGAGGTGCTGAGATAGGGGGCGCGGAAGTTGTCCATCAGGTCGTAGCCCATGGCCTTGGCACACCCCAGGGCAATGGTGCTGTAGCCAAAGAAATCGCAATAGATTTGGAACGAGTAGAACACCAGTCCCAGGGCAATGGTGCCGCTGCCGTACTGTTCGGGCTGGGCATAGATTTGGTCGACATATCCGGCCAGATTGTCGGCCACCACCATCTTGGCAAAAAGGCCGAAGAGGATGAGCATCACACCGCGCTGAAGGTTCTCTGGTTTGAAAGGCTGGTCGATGTGCAGCTGCCGCAACAAGTTCTGTGGACGCTCAATGGGGCCGGTGACCAGCTGCGGATAAAACATAACATACAGGGAATAGAAGCCAAAATGCCGCTCGGGTTCCTGATGGCCGCGATAGACTTCTATCACGTAGCTGAGGCTCTGGAAGGTGTGGAAAGAAAGACCGATGGGCAGCAGCAGATGGCTCTCGTGGAAAAGGCCCTGATACTTGAACACAAAAAGGACCGCGAGGGTGGACACAATGCTGGCTACCAGCCAGGCCCGCTTGCGGCGGGGCCGCAGGCGGTGGCGGTGAATCATCCGCGCGGCAGAGTAGTCGATGAGGATTGTGACCAGCAGGATGAGGATGTAGACCGGCTTGAACCACATGTAAAAAAAACAGCTGGCCGCCAACAGCCAGCCCCACCGCCACCGGTAGGGCAACAGATAGTAAACCAGTGTCACCACTGGAAAGAATATCATGAACGGCAGTGAGTTAAAAAGCATAGTGGGTCAAAACCCTGAATCCTGAACTCTGAATCCTGTGTGGATGCGGCCCCACTCAGGATTCAGAACCCAGGATTCAGTATTTTAGAATTGAGAATTGAGAATTGAGAATTGAGAATTGAGAATTGAGAATTGAGAATTGGGAATTGAGAGTTGAGAGTTGAGAGTTGAGAATTGGGAATTGAGAATTGGCTTCCGCATCTGAATAATTCTCCATGCTCCTTTCTCCATTCGTTGTATTGAGAATTGAGAATTGGCTTCCGCATCTGAATAATTCTCCATCCATTCTGTTTTTTATTCTTTGTTTCTCACGGGGCGCACCGCCAGGCCGCAGCTGCGGTCTTGGCTGTAGGAGGACTGCAGGCCGCTGCTGCCGAAACAGATACTTCTGGCATACTGCTCGCCTACCACACTGGAGGACCAGTAAAAGCCGTTGGTCCCTACATAGCCCACCTTGCGGCTCATGCGCATACCTGACGTGGTCAGAAAGACAGCCCCGGCCGCCTGCATCTGGTTCCACTGCGCCATGGTATAGTTATTGCCCAGCCAACCCGTTTGTGCCGCATTGAAGGAGATGCCCTGCGGCATAGTATAGGTATCGGGCAGAATGATGAGGCCGTGAATGCCCGACACGGTGGCCGAACCCCATTTCTTTGCAGCATTGGAGCGGCCGGTGAAGAGGTAGGCCCACTCGGTGGCGGTGAGGGTGCGCCAGGTGCCAGCCCGGTTGCCGCCATTGCTGATGGCCATAGTGCTCCAGTCGACGGTGTCGAAATAGTCGGTATAGCGGGAGGAATAATTAGTGGGATTGCTGCCCGTGCCCCAGCCAAAGAGGTCTATCCAGCCACCATAGGAGGCACTAATCTTGCTGTTGGCCGACCCTATGTAGCTGTACTGTTGCTCGGCAAAACGCCATGTGCCGGTGCTGGGCTGATATTGCAGGTTGCCCTGCGAGAAGTGTACCTGAATGTCTGCACTGACCGAGAAAAGGCCTGTGAGCGTGCCTTCGTGCAGGGGCTCCATAAAGGCGAGTTCGTCATTGCTGAAAGTGAGTGTGGAATATTTGCTGCGTTGGATAACCACGTCGGTGCCGACATTAATCATGCAATAGCGGCTGTCGCTGGTGTTGATTTCAATCTGCAGGCCGCTGTACGTCCCTGCGGGCAGGGCGATATAGAAACTATGGCCGCCTCCAATGTCCTGGGGTGAAGTGCATTCGAGCGTCACCACATTGGAACCGCCCATGGTGTGATTGAGCGAGGGATTGCCGCCACTGCTGTTCACCCTGAAGGTGCCGCTGATGATGGTGCCTGCCGAGACCTTGATGGAGGAGATACTGGTATTGGCCTTGGTCAGATGCACGCGCAGGGCGCCGCAAAGGTTGCGGAACTGGAGGTTCTCGTCGTTGCTCTCGGCAAACATGGGCAGGTAGTGCAGGCCGCCGTCCTCGTTGCGCTGCGTGGTGGGCAGGGCCACGTTGGTGCCGTCGCTGCTCAGCGTGGAGGGATAGAAAGCACGGCAGGGAGCCGATACATCGCTGCCCCCCACGCGGACAAAAGTGGCCGACGAGGGAGGGTTGTGAGGATTGGCCGTATAGGTGCCGCTACCGCCCTCTCCGAATATTATTATCTGGTCGTTCTTGGCCCACTTCATTTCGCTAATGGCACCCTGCGTGCTCGAATAGTTCTCCAGCGTGGCCTCAAATTCGTTGCCACCCAACCCCTCGGGTTTGCAAGAGAACAACATAGCTGTTTCTGCCAAAGCCACAAGGGACAAAAGCAAAAATATAAAAGCATTCTTTTTCATAGTCTTACATCTATAATTAATAAATAAAGCAGTGTCACAAAACAACACCAATGCGACTGCAAAAATACAAATAAAAAATGATATATCAGCCATCTGAGACGATTTTTTTCTCTGGACGCTTAAAATTGAGAATTGAGAATGGAGAATGGAGAATTGGGAATTGAGAATTGAGAATTGGGAATTGAGAATTGGGAATTGAGAATTGAGAGTTGAGAATTGAGAATTGAGAATTGAGAATTGAGAATTGGGAATTGAGAATTGAGAATCGGCTTCCGCTTCCGCATCTGGCTAATTCTCCATTCTCTATTCAAATAATATATCAGGTTAGTATTTGTCAAAGCGTGTCGAAGACACGCGACAAAGGAGGCCCCGTCGTTCAGCGCAGGCAGACCTGGACACAGCATGGTGAGGGCGGCAGCCAGCTGTAACCCAGCACGCTGAATTGCAGCCGGCTGCCGCCCTCGCTATACTCTGTACTCTCTCTCTTACTGCACCGTCAGCTTCTTGGTGGCGAGGCCGGCGGGGGTGTGGAT
>R25__coassemble_508_pt1 | contig 23143 bp, 6 predicted proteins | sample R25__metabat2_high_PE_017 | metagenome-assembled genome bin R25 | reverse complement strand
AACTGCGTCCCGACGGGACGCGACAATGGAAACAAATAAATAGAACACACCTTAAGCATACCGACCGATTTTTTTTTCACGCCACCCATCGCCACGCCGCCCTTCTCGCAGTGGTCCCTATGAAGTGAATGTGCAGTCGTTTTAAAAAAAATATTGTGGTTAAGAAAAAAAATGTATATTTGCCGTGTCGGTAAAGGGATAAAATTAACAGGTTGTTGTTAATAAATCGTTGGTATTTATAGCATTATCCTGTTAAACAAAAATAACATATATGACATAAAATAATAAATATTATGAAAAAACTATTATTTTTGCTAATATGCTTTATGGCGATGGCATTTTGTGGCAGAGTGGCGGCGCAGTGTATAGGAGGAGAGGCACAATGTCATATTCTGATTGAGATGCATGACAGTTATGGCGACGGCTGGAATAACGGTCATCTGTATGTTTACCAAGATACTATGTTGCGGGGAGATGTGACTCTCTCAAATGGGTCAAGTGGCGAGACTCAGGTGGCAGTATGCTCAGACACTATAGTGTTTGTGTGGTCATCTGGTTGGTACGACGGCGAGATTACCTTCGTGGTGACCAATGAGGACGGCGACACGTTGCTGGCAATGGCTGATGCATCGGTCTACACCACTGGAGATACAATGGCGGTGGTGATGCACCAGTGCTCCACCTGTCCGCGGCCGAGTGGACTACAGGTGGTTGCTCGCAGCCATAACCAGCTGCAGCTGGCATGGTTAGGTGGCAGTGGCACATGGCAGGTAGAGTATGGCGAAGAAGGTTTCACTCCAGGCAGCGGCAACACCTTGACGGTGACCACCCCGATGGTTACGTTGACAGGGCTGGATTCGGCACGTAGGTACGACGTTTATGTCACAGCCGTGTGCGCGGGCGAGACCAGCATGCCGAGAAAGGGGACTTTTGTCACCTTGTGCGGTGAGAATACATGTGACATGATGTTTGAGTTACGTGACTACAATTGGGACGGATGGCAGGGCAATAGAATAGAGCTATATCAGCGCGGCAGCTTGATGGTTTTTGTGACCCTGGAAGAAGGTGGATTTGCAACCATCAATGTGCCTATGTGTCACGATAGTGTGACGCTAGTATGGCGTCGGGCAAACTATGACTACGATGCCTATTTTGAAGTTCACGACATCAGTGGTCGTTTGCTGGCAAGTGGCGATAATTATGATTACTACGAGGGTGATACCATTGGCACTGTGATGAACAACTGCGTACCCTGTCCCTATCCAGAGTGGGTGGCTACGAGCCATGTGGACACATCACATGCCACCTTTGTGTGGCCGTCGACCGGAGCGGCAGGTTATGTGCTGAAACTTTATGACGATGGAGGATTGCTGCTGACGACAGTTTCTACAACAGATACGTTTTACACTTTCTCGGCACTGCAGCCCATGAGGGACTACGGCGTGCTTGTGGCCTCGATCTGTGGAACCGACACCAGCGGTTGGAATGAAGGATGGTGTACCACCCATGCTGTGTGGACACCTATTATATATGTAAGCACCATAGGTGATGACTATGCCAACAGTGGTTCGAGTTGGAGCGATGCCTTTGCTTCTCCTTATGCTGGTGCTAGTCGAGCGTCGTTGCTTCGAGACCAATATGGCACGACCCCTGAAGTGTGGGTGGCCGAAGGCTACTATAATAGCAGCATTCCCATTTCGCCAGGATTGCATGTCTATGGAGGCCTGGCTGGCAACGAGGTGGCAGGCTATGATATGAGCCAGCGCGACCTCGTGGCGCATCCCACCCTGTTGAACAATAATGGCAGTCAGGTGGTGTATCAAAACTATACCCTGACCGATAGTACTATGGCTTGGGTGGATGGTTTCACCTTCACAGGCGGCACTGGCAGGGTGGCCTACTTGAGCGACTTTGCCCAGCTACGCAATTGCACCCTCACGGGCAACACCTCGTCGTACCCGTTGGTGCATGCCCAATGCTACATAAATGACCCCAACAAGCCAGCATCGCTACTGAACTGCAAGATAGTGGACAATAATTGCAACAGTTCCTCTCTCGTGGAACTTATCAACGCACGTGCAGAGAACTGTCTGCTGGCCCGCAATTCAGCATACTACCACGTGGTGATAATGTACGACAGCAGTATGCTGAGCCACTGCGACGTGGTGGCCAACAACAGCCAATATTACTATGCGGTGGCCGGCAGCAGTTACAACAACAATTCCTACAGCCGGCTGGAGAACACCATCGTGTGGGGCAACACCCGTGGAGGCAGTAGTGGCGACGGCTACCAGATGACGGGGATGCTCGTGGCCGACCACAGCGCCATACAGGGGGGCTATAGTGGCACAGGCAACGTCAGTCTCTCGCATCAGAATGAGGGCTCCAGTCTTTCGGCACAATATCCTATGTTTGCCGATGCCGCCTACGACTTCCGCCTGGGCGAGGGTTCGGCATGCATCGATGCCGCTGGGGGCACGCCTACGATGTCTTCCGACCTGGCAGGCCACCCGCGCGTGTATGGTACTGCCGCCGACATAGGCTGCTACGAATGGCAGGGAGAGAGTATATGCAGTGCCGTAACGTCGGCCCAGGTAAGCTCGGTGACGAGCTATTCTGCCCAAGTGGAATGGCGTGCGCCTCGTGCGAACTATATGCTGTACTATGCCCCACAAGGCAGCACCACCTGGGACTCCATCCCTGTCGACGCAGAAGCCCTAGGCGACACCACAGGCAGCGTCCGCTTCTGCCATATGACACTTGGCGGACTTGCCGCGCTGACGGAATATCTGGTGCGGCTGCATACAGTCTGCACCGATGGTGTGAGCGAAGCCTATGAGCTGACCTTTACCACCACCTGCCCAGACCATGTGGGATATGTCACCATTGGCGACACCACAGCCAATATCACCACTCAGGGCAACTACCTCCCAACGCAGACCTATTACAACTATTCTGCCACCCAGCAGATATATTTGGCTTCGGAGATGGGTGCCGAAAACACAATCAGCCAACTTGATTTCTTTTACACCTATTCCAGTCCTGTCACACGCCGGTTGAAGATTTACTTAGGACACACCACGATGGATGCCTTCAGCAGTTCGTCGGATGTGATACCGGAGAACCAGCTGACCCTAGTGTGGGGCGGCGAATACACCTTCAGCAATACGCCTCGGATGAACAGCATCCAGCTGCAGACACCTTTCCACTACAACGGCACCGACAATTTGGTGCTGGCGGTGATAGACTCAACTGGTTCATGGAATTACAGTGCCAACAAGTTCCTCACCTTCTCGGCCCCCAACCGTTCGCTCTACTACTACCGCGACGGCAGCTATGTCAATTTTAGCAATGTAACGCTCAACGTGGGCAGCTACTGCAACGTCCTGCACCTGCCGGGCCAATGCGACACGGCGGCTTGCCCAATTCCCAGATATACCGTTCAGCCCGATGTCACCACCGCCCAGGTAGACTGGGTAGTCAGTGGCACAGCGGAGGTGGCGTATCGCCCAACAGGTGCCAGCACCTTCACAGCCGCACCGGCCGGCAGCACCGTCATCAGTAGTCCCGGAGTGGGTTCCACCACATTGACAGGACTGCTGCCCTATAGAGAATATGAGGTGCGGGTGCGCAACATCTGCGGTGCTGGCGACACCAGCCGATGGCTGAGCCGCACCTTCACCACATTGCCCTACAACGTGCAGCGGCTGTATGTGAAACCCCTTGCCGGCGGCGACGGTTCCGGCACCAGCTGGGCTGGTGCCATGGGCGACCTTAACGAAGCCCTGCGTATGGCTGATGCCTGCTATCTTGTCTACGGCACCCTGTGCGACATCTGGGTAGCCGAAGGCACCTACTATGGCGACACCACAGGCAACTGTGCCATCGGCATGGTCCCAGGCGTGCGCCTGTATGGCGGTCTCATGGGCAACGAAACTGAGAATTTCGACATGAACCAACGCGACCTTACGGCCCATCGCACCATCCTCGACGGCGGCGGCCTACGCCAGGTGGTCAGCCTCGGAACCTCCTCTTTCCGAGGGCGCAATGCCGTCCTCGACGGTGTCACCATCCAGAACGGCTACACCCAGAACGATGGCGGTGGCGTGTATGGCTACTACCTCGACCTCAACCGTAGCGTCATACGCAACTGCGGGTCCGACGCGGGCTATGGCGGCGGAGCCTATATCCAGTATGGCGCACTCACCAACTGCCTAATCTACGGCAACAGCTCCTACAGGGCAGGTGGCCTATATGCATATTATTCCAATATAGACCATTGCGACATCGTGGGCAACCAATCCGACTATTACGCCGGACTCTACACCTACCGTGGCACCATGTCCAACACCATCCTCTGGGGCAACCGTCCCACCAGCGGCTCTCCCGACGAGGCATACGTCTATGGCACCACCATAACCCATAGTGCTGCCGATATGGCCCTCGGTGGCGACAGCACCGTGCTGCTGCTGGCCCATGCCAATACGTCGGCACCCACGTCAGGGTCCTCTGGCGACAGCCTCTATGTGCGCTTTGCCAGTCCCGACGACCACGACTACCGCCTGATGGAAGGCTCGGCCTGCATCGACATGGGCACCACCACCAACGCAAGCCCATACGACCTCAGTGGCCAGGTCCGTCCCTATGGCGCGGCTCCCGACATGGGCTGCTATGAGTACCACGGCGAGCGTTACTGCCTGCGGCCAGTGCAGCTGCATGTGAGCAACGTGAACAGCTTTTCGGCCTTGGTAGGCTGGGTGAGCGAGCGCGACACCGTGGTGCTGGAATACGCCCTCGTCGACAGTGCGGCATCCAGTCCGCTGTGGACCAGTGTGCCAGTGGTGGGCCACCAAACAATACTCATGCCACTGATGTCCGACAGCCGCTACCTGCTACGTGCCAAGAGCGTCTGCGGCAACGACTACAGCATCTATTCCGACACCGTGGCATTCAGTACCTCCTGCGGCACCGGCAGCCACGGTGCCACACTGGGCGACCCCACCAACTATCTCACCACCGAAGGCAACCATCTGCCCCTGCAGGCCTACTATCGCTACAGCTACACCCAGTCGCTGATCGAAGCAGGCGAACTGGGCCATTGGGCGATGAACATCGACACCCTCCGTTGGCAGTACATCTTCAGCTCCAACGAGACCAGGAAAATACAGATCTACATAGGCGAAACCGACCTTGCCCAGCTGCCCAGCAGTGGAGTGCCAGGAAACACCCTGACACGGGTCTTTGCGGGCACTGTGACATTTAACTCCGACAGCACCTGGTTCGCCATCCCGCTGCAGCACACCTTCCCCTACAGCGGCACGCGCAACCTAGTCATCGCCGTTATCGACAGCACAGGCAGCTACACCTCGTCGGGCAACCGATTTGCCACACACCAGACCGATGGCTATAAGTCGGTGTACGCCTATACCGATGGCTCTCCATATACCATCGGCGCGGGCTATTCATTCAGCCGCACCAACTATAGGCCCAACATCCTCTTCCCGTCCAACTGCGCCGCGGTGAGCTGCCCGGCCCCCAACGTCATAGCAGAGAGCATCACCCCCGCCTCCGCCACCTACCGATTGGTCACCATGGGACCTTTACAGGTGCAGTATCGAGCCGAGGGCAGCAGCGACTATTTCGACCTCAATTCTCAATTCTCACCTCTCAATTCTCAATTCGTCACCATCCCCGGACTGCTGCAGAACACCACCTACGAGTTGCGGGCAAGAACCATCTGCGGTGTGGGCGACACGTCGGCATGGAGAGTGGTTCGATTCACCACACCATTGCAGCAGCAGGAGCGATTCTATGTGACCACCACAGGTGCGGGCGAGATGGACGGCTCGTCGTGGGCCAATGCCACGCCCAACCTGTGTTGGGCGGTGTCCACAGCCAGTAGCATCCACCAAAGGTTCAACATGCGACCCCAAGTGTGGGTGGCCGAAGGCACCTATTATGGCGATACCACAGCCACCAGCGCATTCGAACTGCTGGCTGGTGTGGACGTCTATGGTGGCCTGCAGGGCAACGAGCCCGCCACCTTCGATCTGGCAACACGTGACTATGCATCACACCCCACCGTACTCGACGGTCTGGGCACGCGCCGAGTGCTGTACCAACCCTCTGCTCTTTCTGGCGACAGCACCATCTGGGACGGCTTCATCCTTGCAAACGGACAGGCAGGTAGCGATAATGGCGGCGGTGCCTACCTACGGCAAGGGGGCATCCTGTCCCATAGCACCGTCACCCTCTGTCGTGCCTATTCTGGTGGCGGAGTGTACAACAACTATGGAAGTGTGCGCAACTGTACCATTACGGCCGACAGCGCCTCCAGCGGCGGCGGAGTTTACAACTATGGCACCGTAAGCCACTGCACCATAACAGCCAACCAAGCATACTACTATGGCGGAGTCCGCAACTCGGGCACGCTGTCCAACTGCTTGGTAGCCAACAACACTGCGTCAGATTATGGCGGCATATACAACACCTCCACAGTGCAGGGCTGCCATGTCGTTGCCAACTTGACGACCAGTTCGTCTATGCCCAACTACAATGCCTCATACACTACGGTAGTCAACACCCTGTTCTGGGGCAACCGCAGCCAAAGCAACCCCAACTCATTGATGCAAGTCCCCTCCAGCTCTGGTGACTACTATAACTGCGCCTTTGAGTCAGATATTCCCGGGGGCAACACCAGTGGCTGCATCGTACTCAGCTCCCATAATACTGGGGCCCTTACCAGTCCCCAATTCATTCAACCCGCCTATGGCGCAGGGCACGAATATGCCAGCGGATGCGACTGGACCGTGCAGGAAGGCTCCATCTTGATAGATAGAGGACTATACGAGGAGGGCTCCTCCTACACCTCCACTACCGACCTTGAGGGCAATCCTCGTCTGCGCGGCGGCAGCATCGACATCGGCTGCTACGAGTCGTCCTACAGCGGCATAGAGCTGCCCGTCTACCCCGACAGCATTATCTATGTCACCCCCACCGGTGCGGGGCTGCGTGACGGCACCTCGTGGGCCAACGCCATGGACAACATAGGCGATGCTGTCACCTACTCCATCATCAGCGGACGTCCGCGCATCTGGGTGGCCCAAGGCACCTACCATGGCGACACCGCCTCCTCCGGCGCCTTCACCCTGCGCCCAGGTGTCAACCTCTATGGAGGCTTCGTGGGCAACGAACCCCCCACCTACGACCTGGCTCAGCGCGACCTCGCCGCCCATGCCACCATACTGGACGGACAGCATGCCCACCGAGTGCTGAACCAGTCAGTCAACTTCAATACCCTTACTGAGGTTGACGGCTTTGTCATCCAAAACGGATTGGTGACCAATCAATCGGGTGCAGGCGTATCACTTCGCCATGGCGGTCGTCTGCGCAACTGTACGGTGCAGAACAACATTGCACTAATTACAAATAGTGACTCCTACTATGGCATCGGCGTGTATGCTGCCGGCTCGTCCAGCAGCGACACACTCTTGGACCATTGTGTGGTACGCAACAACAGCTACCAGAGCATGCGTCCCAGCGGCTACACGGTGTACTTGTATGGCGGCGGTATGTATATTAGCAATGCCGTCGTCACCAACTGCGAAGTGTACGGCAACAGCAGCTACTACGGTGGCGGCATCTACCTGACCAATGGTGCAGCCTACAACACTGTCGTCAGTCACAATCAGGCATACCGATATGCAGGCGTAAGCATGAGCTATTCCCACCTGTATAACTGCGTTGTGGCCAACAACACTGCCTCAAACAACTATGGAGGAATATACAGCGGCAGCTCAACTTATATCTACAATTCCATCATCTGGGGCAACAAGGTGAACTATCTGGCCAATAACGTTAGCGGATCGCCCCATCTCTACCACACGGCGGTGGAGGGAGGCTATGCCAGCGGCACCAACGTTCTGGACCTGGCCCCCACCAACGACGGTACCAGCGGCTTGGACAACTATGTGCGCTTCGTCGACCCCAACCAGAACAACTACCGCCTGCATCCCGCATCGCACTGTCTCGACTATGGCGACAGCACATACAGCCACCTGTCGCTAGACCCCGACGGCAACGCACGTATCATAGGTAACAATATCGACCTGGGAGCCTACGAAACCAGCGCCAGTGTCACCTGTCCGTCGCCCCTGAACCTGCGCAGCCTGGCCATTACCGGCACTACGGCCACCTTTGCATGGTCGCCTCAGGGTAGCGAGAGCGGATGGCTCTTCACCATCCAGGGTGCCGATGGTACCTTGGACAGCAATATCACGCTCACCGACACCACCGTGACCGTGACGGGGCTGAGCCTAAACAGGAGCTACACCTGCTTTGTGCGTGCCAACTGCGGCGACGAATACAGCATCCGCTCGCCGCAGCTGACCATCACCACGTTGTGCGACTCATCGGTGTTGACACCTCTGTCGGCCTTCACCTCATTCCAGCCTGTCGACAGTGCCATAGTGTACAATCCACAGGTCACCTTCTCTTGGTCGGCATTGCCTGAAGCCACCTCCTATGATTTCTATCTTTGGAAAGGTGATGTTGAGCCTTCCACACCTAGTGTTACAGGCCTTACCGCTGCCACACTGAGCAACTATCCGTTGCCCAACTATGAGCGCGGTTCCTACTACCATTGGAAGGTAGTGGCGTGGAACGAATGTATCAACCGCATCAGCTCCGTTCAAACCTTCCGTGTGAACCCATACCCCGACCTGCATGTGACGCAGGTTGCCTGCTCCAACCCCGTTGCCAATCAGCCTATGACGATAACCTGGACGGTGCAGAATGACGGAGAGGGTCCTACCCCGGCAGGAACCACATGGAGTGACTACATTTGGATTTCTGGCGTAGACGGTGTTGGTGGCGGCTTCTGGTACGATGTGGACGAGGTGTTGCTGGCGCAAGTGCCTAACCTCACTTCGCTGGGTGCTGGCGAGTCGTACACCAACACGATGACGGTGACAGTACCCGAAGACTACATAGGAGGCTACTATCTCTTTGTAATGACCGACCTCTATGCGGTGCGAGACCTTAATTATAGTGTCTACGGCCTGACAGGCTCTCCCGACCCCTACACACCGTCTGTTACGGGCAATCCTTATCCGTATCTCTCCGGCACCACACGCGGTGCCCAAACCGTGGAAGAGACCAACGATGCTGACAATTTCTTCTACAAGGTAATCAACATTCTTCCTCCGCCATCACCCGATTTGCAGGTGACGCATATCTCTCATCCTATTAACGCTTTCTCCAACTCTGACATTACTGTGGGCTGGACTGTCACCAATGCCGGTCAGGCAGTGGCTTCTCCCAAGTGGGTCGACAAAGTCTACATTCAGATGGGTAACGAACTCAACCTAGCCGAGGCACAGCTTCTGGCCACAGTACCACACTATGCCGGATTTGACACGGTGCGGAGGGAATATCTTCCAGGCCCAAGCGGTAGCCACAGCGGAGGCTGGGTCACTATCCCTGAAGTGTTAGGCACACCCCTAGAAACGGACAGCTCTTATTCGGCTTCGGCCACGGTGCATATACCCATCCAGTATGCTGGTACGTATAACATCTTTGTGGTTACCGATGCCAACGACGCCGTCTATGAGAGCATATACGAAACCAATAACGAGGCTGTCTCGCAGCAGACAATCGACATTGTGATGTCGCCCCTGGCCGACCTGACGGTAGCGAGTGTGACGATGCCCACCATTGTGTCGCCACGTTGCAACTATCCTGTCAGCTGGACAGTGCAGAACGTGGGAGCCGCAGCCACAGAAAGAGCACAATGGCGTGATGCCCTATACCTCTCGTCCACACCCACGTTTAACTCCCCCACAGCCATCTTCTTGAAATATGAGGATCACAACGGTGTCATCGGCATTGACAGCAGCTATACGACAACAAGTACCATCACGATACCGGCCACCTTGTCGGGTGCGTACTACCTGATAGTGCGTACCGACTACCAGGACAACATTTTTGAGTACACTAACGAGGACAACAATGAGCGTGCCAGCACAGCACCAGCCCAGGTGGTGTTGCCTGACTTGGTGGTATCCAGTGTCCAGTTCGAGCATAGTAGATCGGTGGGCGACACGTTGCATGTACGGGCATACATCAAGAATATCGGACAGGGAACGTCCAATGGATATGTGAAGACACGTTTCAATGCTGGCGATAGCTGGACGGGGATGGGCTTACAATGCAACCTTGCAGCAGGCGACAGCCTTTTGATTACCCGCCTCCTCAAGCAGCCTTGCGTCAGCACCACCCAAGGAGAACTCACCATACAGGTGGACTATGACAATCAGCTGCAGGAAAGCAACGAAAACAATAACACCCAGACGACAGCCTATACGGTGAACCGCACCGACCTGACGGCAACCGCCATCGGCTATGCCGACACAGGCTGGAGCGGCACCACGATGCCGATTACCATCCACTTGAGCAACATCGGGGCTGTGCCGCTCGACGACTCGGTGGCACTGGCCATGTACGTCAGCACCAGTAGCATCAGCTATGCTGCCACTACGGCTAACCGTGTGCTCGACAGCAAAGAATGGATGCACTTGTCTGCCGACAGCAGCATCATTCTCACTAAGGACATCACCCTGCCCAACGGTATCGAGGGCAACTACTATCTGCATCTGGTGATTGACCCGGCCAATAAGATTTGCGAATCGAACGAAGGGAACAATGTGACACATGCCAGCACGGCTATGTATGTACACCTGAGTCCATATCCCGACCTGATAGTGCGCCATTTGGAAGTGCCCGACACATTGAGCGTCGGACAGACAGTGTCGTTCCACTATGACCTTATCAACCAAGGTATCGAGGCCGCTAGTGGCAGTCTGACAACGAAAGTGTTCATGTCGTTGGGCTCTACCTATGGCAGTGCACCCCTCATAGAGGTAGCCACGCTGCAGCAAACAGTGAGCATCGCAGTGGGCGACACCATATCCGCCATTGCCACGGGTATGATACCCACCAATGCCACCGCAGGATTCTACTACTTCTTTGCAGTGACTGACTATGCCAATGCGTTCTACGAGCATACCGGTGAGAACAACAACACCGTGCGTAGCGCACTGACCTTTGTGCAGCTTTATCCTCTTGACCTGACAATAGACTCCATTAGCGGGCCAGCCACGGTGGATTGGGGCCAGCGTGTCACCTACACCATGACAGTCACTAACCACACTGCGGTGCCTACCTCGGCAAGGCAATGGGTCGACCGGCTATACTTGACACAGAATGGGGCTATCCAAGCCAATACCATGAATGTTGAACAAAGCCACACGACAGTTCTCTTGCCGGGCGAGAGCTATCAGGTGAGTTTCGGACTGACTATTCCGTTCGGGTCGCCCAGCACGCTCTACCTAGTGGGCATCTGCGACCACAACAGGAATAATCCTGACATTGACGTGGTTAACAACCAGCTGACAATCCCCATCACTGTCAATGCCGTGCCTACGCCAGACCTGCAAGTGAGCGATGTGGCAGTACTAGGCGATGTGGTGAGCGGCCAGCCGTTCCAGTTGGCATACACAGTGACGAATGTCAGTGCTACCTCGGTGACTGAACAGCGATGGGCTGATAGGGTATCTATGTCGTATACCACCACGCTCAACAGCACCAGCCAACAACTGACACTTAATCCCAAAGAAATGACCTTGGGCGCTGGTGAAAGCTACCGCGACACGATCAATGTGACAGTGCCTGTACCCAACCAAGGTGCAAGATACTTGGTGGTGCAAGCCAACGCACAGCTTAACTTCTATGAGACTGTGCAGGATAATAACGTCGTGGCGGTGCCAATCAGCATCACGTTGCCGCCGCCAGGCGACTTGGTGGTGTCGCGTATACCGACACCCGACACTGTGGTCAGCGGCAGAACAACCACATTCCAATGGACTGTTGCCAACGTGGGAGCCAACGACATCAGTGGTCAAGGTCTCAGTTCTCTGCTCTATCTCTCTAGCGACGATGTCTTCGATGCCAGAGACCGGCTGCTGGGCCGCACCAACAGGGGTCAGATGACTTTGGCAGCTGGCGACACTTTGACGGAGCAGCTGGCGGCTCGCATCAGCGGCATGTCAGAAGGCAACTACTACCTGATTGCGAAGACCGACGTGCGCAACGCCTTCTACGAAGACAACGAGAACAACAACAGCACGGTGTCGACCCTGCCATTCTTTGTCAAGGTACGAGAACTGCCGTTTAACACTCCGCTTGTTGATACTATATATAATGGCGAACCGAATGACTACAAAATAAATGTGGGCACCCATCGCAACGAGACGGTGCGCATACATATGGAGAGTAACGACTCACTGCATGGTGCTGTCAACATGGTGTACGTTTCATACAACCGCGTAGGTGACAACTTGAGCTACAACTACTCGACTATTGGGCAATATACCGCTAACCCCGAGCTTTATATTCCATCGACACGTGCCGGTTACTATGGCGTAAGCCTATATGGCTCTTTGTCTTCCAACACGATGCAGGTCGTGACCTTTTCGGCTGACATTCTGCCCTTCGAACTGCGTAGCATCAACCCCACCGAAGGCGGCAACAATGGCGGCGTGACTGTGGAGATGAACGGCTCGCACTTCCGTCCCGATATGAAGGTTTGGATGTTGCGCGGTGGCGACACGCTTTTTGCCGACACCCTGTTCTATAGCAGCTACTATCAGGCTTTTGCCCACTTCGACCTAACAGGTGTCGACACCGGCTACTACAGCATGGGAGTGCTGAACTACTGCGAGGGCGAGGCAATGTTGCAGGATGTGTTCCATGTCACCGAAGCAAGCTCCGACGGATTGGGCTACCACCTGGTGTTCCCCAACTCGCCACGCCCCAATCGTACCATCAGCATGGTGCTGGAATACGGCAATATGGGCAACACCGACATACAGGGTGCCGTGCTTGAGGTGCAGTCGGTAGGTGGCACCTACATTGCGCTGACTCCCGAAGGGCTGGCGCAGCAGAATACCATCCTGCTCCTACCGCTCAGCATCGAGGGAGAACCGGAAGGTTTGTTGCGGCCCGGCAGCTATGGCACGATTACCATATACGGCTATACGGCGGGCTCGTTGGTGTTTGCTATAAAAGAAGCCCATTCGAATTGAGAATTGAGAATTGAGAGTTGAGAATTTGGTAAGGTAAAAACTAAAAACTAAAATTAATCCGATATGAAACGAATATATTCAATACTGCTTCTGTTGGCCATTGCATGGGGTGCGCAGGCACAGTTTGCCGGGCCGGACAAACATGTTGTGAGGGAGGGTGACGACTCCCAGCGCACGACGGTGGGCGTGGCCGATGGGTCGGCGGAGGTGTGTTATGTCTGGACGGGTTCCCATATCGTGGGTAATGCCAACCAGGCCGTCATTACCGTCAATCCACGTGACGAGGCCGAGAGGTATCTGGTAAAGCGTATCTCCCAATTCGGCGTTGAGGAGGACGAGGTGTGGGTGTTTGTGGAGGATTCTGTCGAAATCCGTAGCGTGAAGGCTAAATATAACTGCTATAATAGCGGTGACGAAATATCCACCAGCCAGTTCGAAATCACCACTTACCCTGAGGGGTATGAAAATCTGGTGACAGTGTCGCCGGCCGTGGCGCAAAATAACGCTGGGTTCTCAGGTGAGAATGTGGAGCTGACCTTTACCCTCGAAAAAGACGGCCACAGGTCGACAAAAAGGGTCAACGTGAAGGTTATCAACTCCGACTTGACGGTGACGCAGGGACTGCCGGCAGAGCTGCTGAGTTCGAAGAACCGGGTGGAGAATATGGGCAAAGTGAAAGAGGCACTCCAAAAACTGAAGTCCACCACAGACCAGATGAGTTTTATAAGGAATATGCCGGGCAGCCCCTGCAGCTGGAGCGACGACCCTCCGGCACAGGCAAGTCTGGCCCTCTCCATTACGCCTAAGAAGCTTTGCTGTAGCGACCACACCGAGAGTTGGGCCCTGCAGGTGCAGTTTGGCCAGCTCTCCTATGGTTCTTCCTTTGGTTGCCGGGTGCCGTTCTATGGCATACCTCATGTGGCTTCGGCCGACCTGGTATGCAACTTCGGTGCCTCGGTGGCAGTGGGTCCCATAGATGGAATCTTGGCCCTCAATACCAACTGCAACCAATTGTGCATCCCCGTCACGCTCAGCCTGTTTTTGAACGGTGGGGTGGGGGTGGCCCTGGGTGGCAAAATTCTTACTGCCGACCTGCTGTTGCAAGGTTCTGCCATGGGCCAGGCTTCGTGGTGCCCGTTCGGGACGTCCAACAATGTCAAAATTGGAGCCACCCTTTCGGTGATAGGGCAGGTGACCTTGGCCAGCTGTATCACCTATAGTATCGAAAAACCTATTGCCACAATCTCAAAAACTATTAACTTATGAAGTACCGTTTATTATTCCTGATAACGATGGCTCTGTCCGTGGCTGGCTGGGCCCAGACCAACCGCTTTCCCCAGTATGACGAGCAGCCACAGGCCGTGACGCTCAATCTGGCAGACGACTCCACGCTGCTGCTGGTGGGCGACGCAGGACATACGCTGTGCGAGGGCGTGGTGTTCTACACCTTCACCGGCACCCTGGGCGGCGCCAGCCGCATGATAGCACTGACAGGAGGCTCGCAGAATGCCAGCACCACCAACACGCCCCCGGCCTTGCTGTGCCGACTGCTGCAGGCCTACCAGAGTGCCAACTTGGCCAACATCCGTGCGCTGTATCGTCCGCAGGATGCCACCACCCTGGGCCAGATGCTGGCCGCCGACAGTGTAAGGCTGCCGTTCTTGTCGTTCGTAAGCTCGATAGACAGCATCGAGTACCTGCTCAGTTACAATGAGGACCCATACACGGTGGTGATTACCCGTCTCTTCTATGATGCCGACAGCAGTGTGCTGATGACCTATATGTTGGCCCAGATAGGTGGTGAGTGGCGGTTCGCCGCTGCCTCGCTGGGTGGCGCGATGGCCAATAATCTGGCTATTTTCCTTAACGAGTACCCTCCCACGGCTTTGGTGTCGGGCAATGACCTGGACGGCGACGGCATTCCCAACGCTTCGGACAACTGCCCCTGCACCCCTAATGTGGACCAGTCCGACAGCGACCACGACGGCATCGGGGACGCCTGCGACAACTGCCCAGTGCGCTACAATCCTCTGCAAGAAGACACCGACGACGACGGCATTGGCGACGGTTGCGACAACTGCCCAGGCCGCTACAACCCCCTGCAGGAGGATGCTGACGGCGACCACATAGGCGACAGCTGCGACAACTGCCCCACCGTGGTCAATCCCCGTCAGTATGACTTCGACCGCGACAGCATTGGTGACGAATGCGACCCAGACATCGATGGTGACAGCGTCCTCAACGAGATGGACCCTGACCGCGATGGCGATGGGGTGGCTGACAGCGTGGACAACTGTCTCATCCACTTCAATCCGTCGCAGGCCGACACTGACGGTGACGGCATTGGCGACGCCTGCGACAACTGCCCCCTCCAGGCCAATCCGCTGCAGGAGGATAGCGACGGCGACGGACTGGGCGACCCCTGCGACGACGACCGCGACGGCGACGGGGTGCCCGACGAAACAGACAACTGTCCCAACACCTACAACCCCGACCAAGGCGATATCGACTGCGACGGCATTGGCGATGTTTGTGACCATTAAAAGTAAAAGGTAAAAACTAAAAACTAAAAGGGTGGACGGGGTGGTGAGTTGAGAGTTGAGAGTTGAGAGTTGAGAGGTGGGAATTGAAAATTGAAATTTTTTTAAAGGTAATTTGATAAAACGATGAAAAAGTATATTATAATGATTTTGGCGGCGTTGCTGCTCTCCGCTATGGCCTCTGCCCAGTCGGTGATTACGTGTGAGCAGGACCGGGCTGAATCTTGCAATCCGGGCAATGACGGTGCCGCCATAGTTCGGATGCCCTCTAGCCTCACCAGCTACACGACAGTGGAGTGGACCACCCCCTCCGGAGGACATCTCTCCGGCAGGTATGTCACCGGACTGAAGGCTGGTGCCTACAGCGTGGTGGTCAAGGCTACGGCATGCAATAAGCCTATATACCAGGACGTGGTGATAATAGAGCGTGACGAGGCTTGCAGCATCCATGCATCCATTTCCGTCAGCACCAATTCGGCCCCCTGCGGACAGTCGCCTACCGCCACCCTCACGGCCAGTGCCTCGGGCGGCACACCCCCCTACCGCTACTCGTGGGGGTCGCCCGTAAAAACCGTGTCGGGTAGCGGCACTTATGGCGTGACGGTGACCGACTCCAACGGCTTTGTGGGCAGTGCCAAAGTGCGTATAGACCTCAAAAAAGAAGAGTGCTCGCAGGACCCCAACGAGCTGGACGGGCCTTTGGGTTATGGCGACGACCACTATGTGAGCGTTGCCGACCGGATGCGTTATACGATTCTCTTTGAGAATGACCCCGACTTTGCCACGGCCCCGGCCGCGCGCGTGCGTGTCACCTATCCCATCCCTCCACAGCAGAACATCGCCAGCGTGCGTCTGGCCGATTTCGGCTTTGGCAGTTTTGTGTTCAATGTGCCTAACAATACCACCTCATACACCAAACGCCTCGATGTTTCGGACTCTTTGGGCGTATGGGTGGATGTGACGGCGGGCATCGATATGGCCACGGGTCAGCTGTTTTGGATTTTCCAGAGTGTGGATCCGGCAACAGGTTTTGAGCCGTCCAGCGCACAGATGGGTTTCTTGCTGGTGAACGACAGCTTGCACCACGGCGAAGGCTACGTCAGTTTTGCCATTGCACCCAAGACGGGTCTCTCGTCGGGCGACACGGTGGCGGCAGAGGCCACCATCGTCTTTGATGACAACACTGCCATCAACACCAACGTGTGGAAGAACACCTTCGATGCTGTGCCCCCCACTTCGCACCTGACGGCTCAGACCGCCCTGACAGACTCGATGGTGTGCAACTTCACTTTCGCTGCCGCAGATGATCCTATGGGCAGCGGTGTGGACAACATAGAACTGATGGTGTCGGTGAACGGTGGTGTGTACACCAGCGTAGGCTATTATGCCCCGACAGACACGGCACAGTATACCCTAGACGACGGCAATGTCTATCGATTTATCTCACGTGCCACCGACCATGTGGGCAATCAGGAAGCCATCAAGGCTGTGCCCGACACGGTGATCAACAACAATACGGCCCCGGTGGACATTTTGCTCTCCAATGCCTCGTTCATGGAGAATGCCCCTCTGGGCACGCTCATAGGATCCCTCTCTTCTATTGACAATGACATTACGCTCCCTTTCACCTATGAGCTGGTGGGCGGAAGCGGCGATGCGAACAACGGGCTCTTCTATATACAGGGGAACGGGCTGTACACGAATGCATCGTATGGCTGCACGGGACTCTTTGAATACGCTGTGCGCATCCGCACCACCGACATCACGGGTCTGTCGTTTGAGAAAGAGTTCGCGCTCACCTGCATTCAGGAGAATTTCCCCTACAGCCGTACATACAATCAGAATGTCTGCCAAGGAAGCCCCTACGCTTTCGGCGACCGGCTGCTGACGACCACGGGTAGTTATACCGACTCGTTGCTTACGGTGCGTGGCTGCGACAGCGTGGTCACGGTCAACCTGACGGTCCACCCGGTCTATCATGCCACGCAGACCGAGGATGTCTGTAGCGACCAGGGCTTTGTTTGGACGGGGCACGCGCTGACGCTTGATTCCCTTGGTGTCGGCACGGCGTACTATTACGACACGATGTACACGCAGATGGGTTGCGACAGCACGTTCGGCCTCACCTTGCATGTGCACCCGACGCACTACGGCGAGTCCTCCGCCGACGTCTGCGAAAATGCAGGTTATGTCTGGACAGGACATGGCACGGCCCCTATCATGCGTCTGGCCGGCAGCTACGTGGTGTGGGACAGCTTGCAGTCGGCATATGGCTGCGACAGTGTGTTTAGGCTCGCCCTTACCGTTCGACCCACCAGCAGCAGCGTTGAGACGGCCATGGCATGCGACAGCTACACGTGGCACGGCACCACTTATACGGCTTCGACCGACACGCCGACTTTTGTGGCCACCAACTCCGCCGGCTGCGACAGCACCATTACGCTGCATCTGACCATCAACAGCAGCAGCACCTACACTGAAGCCGTCACGGCTTGCGACAGCTACACGTGGCATGGTACCACGTATACTTCCTCGACTGCCACGCCTACCTATAGCACTATCAACGCTGTGGGTTGCGACAGCACGGTGACGCTGCATCTGACTATTAACGCTAGCACAGCCTACACGGAGGCCATTACTGCCTGCGACAGCTACACCTGGCACGGCACTGCCTACACTTCCAGCACCAACACACCTACCTTTGTGGCTACTAACGCTGCTGGCTGCGACAGCACGGTGACGCTGCATTTGACCATTAACGGCAGCACGTCGAGTACCGTGACCGCTACGGCGTGCGACAGCTATACCTGGCACGGCAATACCTATACGGTTTCTACTTCCACACCTACCTTTGTGGCTACTAACGCAGTGGGCTGCGACAGCACGGTGACGCTGCATCTGACCATCAACAATAGCAGCACCTACACCGAAGCCGTCACGGCATGCGACAGCTACACCTGGCATGGCACCACGTATACCTCCTCAACCGCCATGCCTACCTATAGCACCACCAACGCTGCGGGTTGCGACAGCACGGTGACGCTTGCCCTCACGATCAACTACACGGGCACGGGCATCGAAGAGGTGTACGCCTGCAATAGCTACACCTGGCACGGCACCACGTACACCAGCTCTACCACCACGCCCACATACACCACGCAGAATGCTGCCGGCTGCGATAGCGTCACGACCCTGCATCTGACCATCAGCCAGAGTCTCATGACCACAGAAACGGTCACCGCCTGCGACAGCTACACCTGGCACGGCACCACCTATACTGCATCTACCACTGCGCCCACCTACACCACAACGGCATCAGGCGGCTGCGACAGCACGGTGGCCCTGCATCTGACCATCAACAACAGCACTGCCGGCACTGAGACGGCCACGGCCTGCGACTCTTATACCTGGCACGGCACCACGTATACTTCCTCGACTACCGCGCCTACTTATAGCACCTTCAACGCTGTCGGCTGCGACAGCACCATTACGCTGCACTTGACCATCAACAACAGCACCACGGCCACAGAGACTCAGACCGCCTGCGACAGTTACACGTGGCACGGCACCACCTATACCTCCTCTACCAATACGCCTACCTACTCCACCACCAATGCAGCAGGATGCGACAGCACGGTGACCTTGCACCTGACCATCAACAGCAGCAGCACTGGCCTTGAGAATGTCACGGCCTGCGACAGCTACACGTGGCATGGAACCACCTATACGGCTTCAACCTCTACGCCTACCTACACTGCCATCAATGCGGCTGGCTGCGATAGCACGGTGACACTGCATCTGACCATCAACAGCAGCAGCACTGGCCTTGAGGCTGCCACGGCCTGCGACAGCTACACGTGGCACGGAACCTCCTATACCGCCTCTACCAATACAGCCACCTACACCACCACCAACGCCGCCGGATGCGACAGTACCGTCACCCTGAATCTCACTATCAACTACAGCACCACAAGCACAGAGGCCGCCACCGCCTGCGATAGCTATACTTGGCATGGTACTGTCTATACCGCCTCCACCAACACCCCGACTTTCTCCACCACCAACGCTGTGGGTTGCGACAGCACTGTCACCCTACTGCTGACCATCAACTACAGCCAATCAGTCAACCTTGCCGACTCCATCTGCGAAGGTGAATCTTACACCTTCGGTGATAATCTGCTTACCACGGCAGGACTCTATTTCGATACCTTACAGACCTCTCTTGGGTGCGATTCTATGCTGATGCTCACCCTTACGGTCAATCCAGTATCCGAAGTCATACAGACCGAGATCTCTTGCGACAACTACACTTGGATTGATGGAACAACCTACACCGCCTCTACCAACGAGCCTACCTTTACTATCTCCAACCAATACGGTTGCGACAGTACCATCACGTTGCATCTCACCATTAACTATAGTAGCTATGATACCATCGTTGACTCGGCAACAGGTAGTTACACGTGGCAGGGCAGCACCTATACTGAAAGTGGCGAATATGTCTTCAGTGGTCAAACCGATGCAGGATGTGATAGTGTCATTGTACTGCTATTGACCATCAGCGATGTGGGCATAAGCATTCCAGACAGTTTGGGCAATGTAGTCATCTTCCCCAACCCCACTACGGGCAAACTCAATATTGTTGCCGACGAAGTGTCAAAGGTGGAAGTGTACGACCAAAACGGCCGATTGATGACAACATTCTTTAATAGCAATGAGTTAGATATTAGTCACCTGCATAGCGGTGCATACACATTACGCATCACCTTCCGTACAGGTACATCTGTCAAACGTGTCATCAAGAGATAGTCCGTAGCCATCCCTGATCATTTGAAATTGAGAATGGCGAAAGGAGAATGGAGAATTATCTGGATGCGGAAGACAATTCTCAATTCTCAATTCTCAAATCTCAATTTCGAATGACCGATTTGGGTTAAACATAAAAGCCTACACTCAGTTATGAATGTAGGCTTTTGTGTGTTTTATGTAGGGGGAGGGAGGAACTATTTCTTGGGTGTGGGGTCGGAGGTGTAGCCGATGCCTAGTTTTTTGAATATCTTTTGGTCTACTTCGCTGAGCATGACGGTGGAGTGCACTTGGCAGCCTTGCAGGAGGGGTAGGGTGTCGAGGGCTTTGCGGCATATTTCGTTGTGAAGGCTGAGCATGGAGAGGGCCACCAGTACTTCGTCGGTATGGAGGCGGGGGTTGTGGCCGTGGAGCAGGGAGGTCTTGGTGTGCTGGATGGGTTCGATGTATTCTTGGGCAATGAGTTTGACGCTGTGGTCGATGCCTGCCAGGTGCTTGATGGCGTTGAGCAACAGGGCTGCAGAGGAGCCCAGCAGGGCGGAGGAGTGGCCGGTGATGAGGGTGCCGTCGGCCAGCTCGATGGCGGCGGCAGCGGCGTTTTCTTTCTGTGCGCGTTCTCTGGCGGCCACGGTGGTGCGGCGGTCGTCGGTGGTGATTTTCATCTGTTTCATCAGCAGGGCGTTTTTCTCCACTTCGGACTCGGGTATCTTGCCTTCGGCATATTTGCAGAGGGCGGCATAGTAGCGGCGGATGATTTCGTCCTTGGAGGCACGGCAGCAGGCTTCGTCGTCGCTGATGCAGAATCCGGCCATGTTGACGCCCATGTCGGTGGGTGATTTGTAGGGGTTTTCGCCATAGATGCCTTCGAAGATGGCGTTGAGGACGGGGAATATCTCTATGTCGCGGTTGTAGTTGACGGCGGTTTTGCCATAGGCTTCGAGATGGAAGGGGTCAATCATGTTCACGTCGTTGAGGTCGGCCGTGGCGGCTTCGTAGGCGACGTTGACAGGATGTTTCAGCGGTATGCTCCAGATGGGGAAGGTCTCAAACTTGGCGTAGCCTGCCTTGATGCCGCGCTTGTTTTCCTGATAGAGCTGGCTGAGACATACGGCCATCTTGCCGCTGCCAGGGCCGGGTGCGGTGACCACGACCAGGGGCCGGGTGGTTTTGATGTACTCGTTCTTGCCAAAGCCTTCGGCGGAACAGATGAGGTCGACATTGGTGGGGTAGCCTTCGATGAGGTAGTGGTAGTAGCAACTGATGCCGAGGCGCTCCAGTCGCTGGCGGAAGGCTTGGGCACTGGGCTGGCCGTTGTACTGGGTGATGCAGACGGCGCTGACCATGAGCCCGCGGTTGCGGAACTCGTCGCGCAGGCGCAGCACGTCGTCGTCATAGGTGATGCCGAGGTCGGCGCGCACTTTGTTCTTCTCGATGTCTTTGGCACTGATGGCGAAGACTATCTCCGCGTCGTCGCGTAGCTGCATGAGCATTTTGAGCTTGCTGTCGGGTTCGAAACCGGGCAGCACGCGGCTGGCGTGGAAGTCGTCGAAGAGTTTGCCACCAAATTCGAGGTAAAGTTTGTTGCCGAACTTAGAGATGCGCTCTTTGATGTGTTCGGACTGAATTTTGAGATACTTCTCGTTGTCAAAACCGTTTTTCATAATTCCGTCTTTTCGATAAACAAAAATACGGGATGCAAAATTACGAATTTTCTCTGATATGGTGGATTTTTTTGTTGTAATATTTATCAACAATTAATTCGCCGTGTCGGCAATGTGTTGGTTTATTGAATGATAAACTTTTCACTTGTAACACCTTTTGAGGGTGCTGAGGGTGGCGAAGTAGATGCCTTTGAGCCACTGGTTGGTGGGCAGGGCGATGGCACTTTGGGTGAGGCTGAGTTGCGAGATTTGCTTGCCAGTGGCGTCGGTAATGGTTAGGTGGTAGATGGTGGAATCCACACCTGCATTGGACCCCAATCGGTCATGAGACCGACACTTGGTCATAATGACTTCACCCCATTCGAAATTGAGAATGGAGAAAGGAGAATTATGCAGATGCGGAAGCCAATTCTCAAATCTCAATTTTCAAATCTCAATTCTCAATTCTCAATTCTCAAATCTCAATTATTTTTAGGATTGGTGGTTGGTGACCAAAGGATGGTTTCGCCGATGCCCATGAGGGAGCCGCGCATTTTCAGGCGGCCGTCTTTTTGGAACTCACAGGTACAGTTGGCCACTATTCCGCGGGTAGGGTCGTATACTTTGTCGCTGTCCCAACGGTGTTTCTTGGCATTGTATTCTAGTCCGCGAAAGATGATGATTTGGTTGCATGGGGTGTTGCGCAGGCTTTTGTCGGGGTTCTTTTGGTCCACTACCAGTTTGCCAGTTTTTGGGTCGATGCTGTCTTTCAGCCAGATGCATTGAGCGGTGTAGGTACCGTTTTTGGCTTTGTAGACGCGCACTTTGGATTGTTGCCCGCCATGGTTTACACTGTATGTGCCCATGATGGCATCGGGGTTATCGTTCTTGCTGTTTTGGGCTGCGGTACTCAGGCAGGTGGCCAGAAGTAGTAGGAAGATTATTTTCTTCATATAAATGGACGCTCTAGTACAAAGTATGACTGATTCTTGCTCGTATTTCTCAATGTGGCGTG
>R25__coassemble_473_pt1 | contig 23955 bp, 20 predicted proteins | sample R25__metabat2_high_PE_017 | metagenome-assembled genome bin R25 | reverse complement strand
GCATAGTGCAAACACTTCGTGATTTGCCCTCTGCATTCGGCTTAACGAAAACGTTGAATTTCAGGTGCTTTTTCTGTGCCGCGACGAGGAAAATGACTTAATGGGAAAGGAAATCAGTCACTTAGGTCAGCCATTAACAGGGTGGGGCATGGGCAAACGTAGACGGAATATATATGGATATATATTCTGACCAATAGTAGTCTTGCCAGCAAATGAAAGAGTAGGAGAGAGAACTGGGGGGTGATGGTTGGCTTTCGGACAACCCACCAAAAAACATTTGGCAGCTGTATCATAAAATGATTTTTTTTGCGTTATTGCCATGGTGTGACATCCTGTTTGATGCCGCTCTATGCTTATTGTGATATGAAGAGTATTGAACTTTTGCAAGGCGATTTTGCCTCACGGTTGAAACTACAGTTGGCACCGGAGATACGTGCCGGATTTCCCAGTCCGGCCGAGGAGTATTTGCATGAAAGTCTGGACTTCAACCGCGATCTGGTGAAGCATCCCGAGGCCACTTTCTATGGCCGCGTGAAGGGCGACTCGATGATAGGGGCGGGCATCAATGACGGCGACATAGCCGTCATCGACCGCTCGCGCGAGCCACACGACGGCAGCATCATTGTGGCCTACATCAACAACGAGTTCACCATCAAGTATCTCGACCTCACCCACAAGGCGGAGGGCTACATAGAGCTGCGCCCCGCCAACGAGGCCTACAGCCCCATCCGCATCAACCCCGACGACGACTTTGAGGTGTGGGGTGTGGTGGTCTTCACTATACGTAATCTTGAACCCTAAAATGTATCACTTATGAACAACAAATTATCTAAAATCACATTTTTCTTAATCACACTCATCATGTCTACAACACTTTCCGCCCAACAACTGACCGACCGCCAAAAGGCCCTGGTCACCTGTGCCAGTCTGGAGGCCCAAGGCGACCTCACCCGTCTGGAGCCCGCCATTGTCGATGCCCTGGACCACGGCGTTACCGTCAACGAACTGAAAGAGGCTTTCTCGCAGCTCTATGCCTACACCGGTTTTCCCCGCTCGCTCAATGCCTTAGGGGTGCTGCAGAAGTTCCTCGCCAGCCCCAAGCCCGCGTGGCAGGAGGGCAAACCATGGACTCGTCCGGCCCTTTGGAACGATGCCCGCGAGGCCCTGGCCTTTGGCACCGAAATGCAGACCCGCCTCAGCGGGAAGCCCTTCGACTACGATTTCTGTCCGCAGGACAATTATTACCTCAAATCGCATCTTTTTGGCGACATTTTTGCCGGCGACCAGCTTTCGCCCGCCGATCGAGAGTTGGTCACTGTGGCAGCCCTGGCCAGCCTCAAAGGGGTGGAGCCACAGCTGGCTGCCCATCAGCAGGGGGCCGTCAACATGGGCAATAGCCGCGAGGCGGTGGACGAGCTGATGCAGTTCCTCCGCCAACAGGGACTTTCTCAGGTGGACTGTGCCGCCGACGCCATGGCAGGCAGCTGGTCACAAGGCAATCCCAACGACGGATATGCACAATACTTTATCGGCAACAGCTATCTGGCGCCGCTCACCCCCGCCAATTTGTCGGCTGGCGACGGCGGTGTGTTGCCTCTGACCAACGTCACCTTTGAACCCGGCTGCCGCAACAACTGGCACATCCACCACGATGCCCACCAGATACTCATCTGCGTGAGTGGCCGCGGCTGGTATCAGGAGTGGGGCAAAGAACCCATCGAACTGCTACCCGGCATGGTCATCGACATTCCCGCCGAGGTGAAGCACTGGCACGGTGCCCAGAAAGACAGCTGGTTCCAGCACGTTACTGCCCACGTCACCACCGGCCCGAATGCCACCAACGAGTGGCTGGAGCCAGTTGCCGACGAGGTGTACTTGAAACTCAAGTAGGGTCCAGCCCCTGCCTTAGAAATCCAAGGATATGTACGCCATCGTGGATTGCGACAACTGCTATGTCTCCTGTGAGCGGGTCTTCCGACCCGACCTCAACGGCAAGCCCGTGGTGGTGCTGAGCAACAACGACGGCTGCGTAGTGGCACGCTCCAACGAGGCCAAGCAAATGGGCATCAAGGCAGGCACCCCTTTCTTCCAGTTGAGTCAGCTTTTCCCCGACCAGAAGATTGCCGTTTTCTCCAGCAACTATGAGCTCTATGGCGACCTCACAGGGCGTGTCATGACCATCCTTTCGCAGGAGGCCCCGGCGTATTTCCGCTACTCGATAGACGAGGCTTTCCTCATGCTGCACGGCATGGATTCTGTGGACCTGAAGGCATGGGGCGAGCGGCTCCACCGGCGCATACGGCACGACGTGGGCATGCCCGTCAGCCTGGGCATTGCTCCCAACAAGACCTTAGCCAAAATGGCCTCGCATTTTGCCAAGCACTATAAGGGCTACAACCACTGCTGCCTGATAGACACCGAGGCCAAGCGTCGCAAAGCCCTATCGCTCTACGACATAGGAGAGGTGTGGGGCATCGGCCGCCGCTATGCCGAGCGGCTGCGGCGCATGGGAGTCCACACTGCCGGCACCTTTGCCGACATGAGTGCCGAGGCAGTCAACGCCGCCTTTGGCAATGTGGTGATTCTGCGCACGTGGCGCGAGCTGAACGGCCAGGACTGTGTGCCCAACGAGGAGATGGCCAAGAAGAAGAGCATCTGCGTGAGCCGCAGTTTCAATGGCATGATTTCCGACTTCGACCTGTTGCGCACCCATGTCTCCAATTATGCCGCCCGCTGTGCCGAAAAACTGCGGCGGCAGCGCACGGTGGCCTCTGTGGTGTCGGTGTTCATGTCCACCAATCCCTTCCGCGAGGACCTGCCCCAGTGCAGCAACTATGGCGAGCACCGTTTCCTCACGCCTACGGCCAACGCCATTGACATAGTGAAGGCCGCTGCCGAGTGTGCCAGACAGATTTACCGCCCGGGCTTTAGCTACAAGCGTGCGGGGGTCATCGTTATGAGCATAGATTCCTGTGTGGGCATCCAGACCAGTTTTATAGACTACGATGCCGAGCGGTTCCAAAAGATGCGCAAGCTGGACGAGGTGGTGGACCGCATCAACAAGGTGTCTGGCACCGAGACCATCATCCTGGGCTCGCAGCAATATCCGGGGAAGGGTGGGGGAGGCAAGTCGCCCAAGTTTGAGGAAGCCATGAAGCGCGACTTCCGCAGCCCCTACTATACTACCCGTTGGTCCGACATCATCACGCTCAAATAATAATGTTCCCTAATATGAAAGAACAGTTTTTCTCGCACCGTGGTTTTCTTCCCCTGCTGCTCTTAGCAACAGCGGTGCTGGTGTCAGCCACCTCTTGCCGACGGCCCGAGCCACCTCTGGTCGTGGCCGAGCATCACGGCCGGCAGGGCCTTATGGATTTGCATGGCCGCAAGGCCACCCCTTTCCGCTATGACACCATTGCCCCCCTCAGCGACGGCATGTACCGCGTGCGGCGCAAAGGCCTTTGGGGCTATCTGGACAGCCTGGGGCGCAAGGCCGTGAAGCCGCAGTTTCCCGATGCCGAGGATTTCCACGACGGTGTGGCCGTGGCATACGACAGCCACAGCGGCCAGGCCCTCCTCATCGACCGCCGCGGGCAGCCGGTCGGCACCGAGACCTATGGCTGGATAGGTCGCCTCTATGCCTATGATGACCAAGACAATCCCCATTATCTTGCCGGGCGCTATGTGGTTCGCCGCGACGGCCGCTATGCCATGCTGGGGAGCGACGGTCAACGGCTGACACCGCTGGTGTATGACGATTTCCCTTGTGAGTTTTTTGAGGGGCTTTCGCCTGTGCGGCGCGATGGCAAGTGGGGTTTTGTGGACACCTTGGGACATGAGGTGATTGGGACTCGCTATGATTCGGTAGGCCTCTTTGCCTGCGGATTGGCCCCCGTCAGCATTGGCGGCAGATGGGGTTTTGTCGATAAGCGCGACAGCTTGGTCGTGCCACTGCGCTATCAGGCGGCCTCATACTTCTCGTGTCGCCGTGCGCCGGTCATGATTGAGGGGCACTGGGGATTTATCGACCCACGTGGAGTAGAGGTTATAAAGCCGCAGTTCGACGATACGGTTTCGGCATCGTTTCCGCCCTTCCCTGGTTTCCGCCACGATGGCACAGCCCGAGTCTTTCTCCGTGGCCGGTTGCTTGTAATAGACACTGTGGGACACGCAGTAGAGTAATGTACAGTGTACAATTGGGTGTACCCCAAATTGTACACTATTTATTGGACACCCATATGTGTGGGAGGCAAGAGCGCATGGGCTTCAGCCCCACATGGAATTCCGAAATCATAACTAAGAGTTCACAATAGTTTTGTGATTCATTTTTTTTCGTACTTTTGCAGTCGAATTATTCATGAGCAAAACAGGGCGAGACCATGAAAAGGATAGTGTTTTTCCTTCTGGCCATAGAGGCTTTCGCTTTTGTGGGTCGTGCGCAGGACTATGCCGACCACCGCAGCAAGCAGTGGGGCATGTACGGCAACGACTTCTGGTTGTGTGCCACTACGACAAACATGTCGCTTTCGGCCTCTACTGCTACCCTGGCCGTGGTTGCACTGCACAACTGTTCGGTCACCGTGGAAATTGAGCAGCTGGGGTTCAGCCACATCTTCCCCGTCATATCCCACACCACCATCAATAACCGCATGGACACCATCAACCGCTATGAGATTCCATACGAAATATTCAACTACATTGACTCGCTCTACGCCGCCCCCTCGCCGTCTCAGCTGCCGATACCCCTTGCTCAGAACAAAGGCATCCACGTCACCAGCACCGATACCATCCAGCTGTCGCTCATCATCTACGGCCTAGGCTCCACCGAGGTGGTCCCCATCCTGCCCACACCGCTGCTGAGAGACGAATATGTGATACAGTCCTACCCCAATGCCGCAGGCTCTGGGAAGGGCTTTATCGACGTGGTGGCCACGGAAGACAGCACCATAGTTGATGTCGTTCTCAGCGATGAGGACCTTGTGGGACACCAAGCAGGCGACTCACTGAGCGTGCTTTTGCATCGAGGTCAGATGTTCCATCTGAGGGCACGCAGACTATATGAACCTCCAATTGATACGCAATGGTTTACAAATGAGTATGGACATAGTTTCACCGGCCATGGTGCTGTTTGTCGCGAACCCCATTGCGACATATCCGGGACACGAGTCAAAGCCCGTGACTACAAGCGTATTGCAGTACTTGAGGGCAATAATGCCATTTTGTGTCCAGACCCTTCGGCATCGATAGGCACCGGCAATTCCGACATTGGACTGGAAATGGCCATACCTCTTAGTTTTGCGGGTACGACATACCTGGTGCCCAATCTTGACTTCTCTGACACTGACTACTTACGCTTCATTGCCTTAGAAGACAGCACGGTGATCACTATCACGGACAACTCTCGGTATTCGAACCGCGTCCGCACACGACGTCTCAGTGCCTACCAGCCCTACTGGTTCCAGATGGAGGAAGACGAAGGTCCTTTCTACATCACTTCCAACCATCCCATACTGCTTTCGGAACACTCCATGGGCAACAACGAATTAGAGTCCAGAATCTCCTATGGCGACCCCGCCATGGTCATCATCAAGCCTGTAGAATGGTGGAACAGCAATCCCATTCGCTACCACATGCCTTTCTATGTGGACAACAATGGCAACCGATACGCAGACTTTTTCTTTACCCACCTGTTTGCCCGCAGCGAGGATGTGCCCTACATGATGATAGACGACTACTCGGTGAGCGACTATTTCATTCCCATTGTCGGAACGCCCTTCAGCTATGCCCACTTCGACCGTCATTCCCAATTCAACTCTCTGGGACACCACAACATCTATTGCACCCGACCGGGCTACTTCATGGCCATCGGCCAGCATGTGCTCACGGCCATGCACTCTCTATGGACCTACCCCCACATGCAGCCCCTGGGCTCCTTCTTCACCGTCAACGACATTCCCGCGCAGCGGCTGCGCGAGGACAGCATCTGGTGCATGTACGACACCATCACTTTCCACGGGTGGTCAGGTCTGCCCGCCGACAGCATCTTCTGGGATTTGGGCGACGGCACCCACTATGCGTTTGCCTACGACGAGGGGCAGGTGATACGGCATGTCTATGCCGACACCGGCCGCTACCGGGTGCGCCGCATTATCACCTGGAAGCCAGAGAGTGCCGACGGCTACAGTTGGGCCAACGACTGCTTTTCTATTCCTCCCGACACCATGTATGCGCCCATCTGGATTCACAACCACTACGACTCGACCATCTCGGTGCGGCTGTGCGAGGGCAGCTACTATTTCCGTGGTCTGGAGTTTTCCTACACCGACACCTTCTACCACACCACCTACTGGACTTCCTCGGGCTGCGACACCCTCTGGACCATAGATTTGGTCACCTGTCCCCACTGCACCTATCATAGCGACACCATTGCGCTCGACCAGCTTCCATGGATTTTCAATGGGATCAGCTTTGGCAGCATGGTGACCGATTTCCCCGTCGCACTTAATATTGGCGACACCTGCGACAGCATTATCTACTATACCCTTGTGGTGCTCAAACACTGGGGAGAGCCACCGTTGGACAGCATTATCATTATGGCACCCAATGTCTTCACGCCCGACCGCGACGACAACAACCGCTTTTTTGTGGTCTCCAACAAGTTTATCAGCCAGATGCGGGTGTGGATATACAACCGGAGGGGCGTGCTGATCAAGGAATTCGACGGAGTGACAGAAGACTGGGACGGGACCAAGGACGGTCGCCCTCTGCCACAGGAAACATATGTCTACTACATCCGCTACATGGACACCGAAGTCAACGGCTGGAAGACACTCAAGGGCACAGTCACCTTGCTGAGGTGAGATTGCCCCAAATTCCTAATTCCGCACACCTATACTTTGAGGTTAATGGAATGATGATTCCACGCTGCGATAATCAGTGAACAATGACGTAGGGAGCCTTCACTTTACACTGTAGAGTCTTACGCTGTCGGCAGCCACGCTGACTAGAGAATTTAGAATTCAGATTTTACGCACGTTGATTTTTTTTTGTATTTTTGCAGCCCCAAATTAGAATCATGGTCACCTATTTTGCTGATGTCATATTGCCCCTCCACATCCACGGCACCTATACCTATCGCGTGCCGCAGGAGTACAACGATGCCATTCGTGTTGGACAGCGCGTGGTGGTGCAGTTCGGGCCTAAAAGGCTATACTCTGCCGTGGTGCGCCGCATCCATGAGCAGGCCCCGCACTATAGGGTGAAGTACATCATGGCCATTCTGGATGCCGAGCCCCTGGTCAGCGAGTCGCTATTCCGCTTTTGGGAGTGGATTGCGGACTACTATATGTGCTATGTGGGTGACGTGATGGCCATTGCATTGCCGTCGGCTTTCCGGCTGGCCAGCGAGTCGTCGGTTTCCATTCATCCCGATTTCAGTGGTGAACTATCAAACCTGACAGACAACGAGATGCGTGTAGTGCGCCTGCTGACCGACCACCATGTGATGACCGTAGACGACATCAGCCGTGCCATAGGGGTGCAGAAGATGATGCCCCTGCTGAACACCATGATCGAGCGCGAGATAATAGTGATGGACGAGGAGCTGCGCGAGCGTTTCACGCCCCGCAAGTCGGCCTATATCGCGCTAGCCGAAGATTTTGCCGAACAAGCGAGATTGAAAGCGTTGTTCGACTCGCTGGAAAAGAAGAAGAGCACCCAGAAGCAGGTAGACTTGCTGCTGAAATTCATGCAGATGAGCCAGATGGGCAAACAATCTGTCCCGCGGAGGCAGTTGCTGAACACGACAGATGGACAGCCAGTGTCGGAGTCGGCCCTCAAGACACTGATACGCAACGGGGTGCTGCGACAAGAGGAGAAGACGGAGTCACGGTTGGAGGAGGCCGATGCCGTCCTTTCGCCCGAGAGCATCCAGCTCAACGATGAGCAGCAGGCGGCTTTCGATTATCTCTGCAACTGCGAAAAGCCCGTGGCTCTGCTGCACGGAGTGACCTCGTCGGGCAAGACGGAGGTGTATATAAAACTTATCCACGAAGTGATAAAGCAGGGCAAACAGGTGCTCTTCCTGCTGCCAGAAATAGCCCTAACTGCACAAATCATCAACCGTCTGCGCAAGTATTTCGGCAACCGTGTGGGAGTCTACCACTCGCGGTTCAGCTCATCGCAGCGGGCCGAGGTGTGGAGCGGCACCATGGAGGCCGACGAGGGCCGCCGCCTGCAGGTGCTGCTGGGGGCTCGCAGCGCCCTCTTTCTCCCTTTCCGCAACCTGGGGCTGGTGATTGTGGACGAGGAGCATGACGGCAGTTTCAAACAGCATGACCCAGCACCTCGCTACCACGGCCGCGATGCCGCCATCTATCTGGCACACCTTTGGGGCGCACAGACCGTCTTGGGTTCGGCAACACCCTCGTTGGAGAGCTATTTCAATGCACAACAGGGCAAATATGGCCTCTGCGAGATGAAGAAGCGCTATGGAGGACTGCGGCTGCCCGAAGTGATGTGTGCCGACATGAAGGAGGAGTCGAACAGAATCAGGCGCGAGGTGGGTGCACAGGCGGCAGGGGCGGTGCATTTCTCCAAATTTCTGCTGGACCACATACAGGAGGCACTCGACCGCCACGAACAGGTCATCCTGTTTCAGAACCGTAGGGGTTTCTCGCTTCGCATAGAGTGCGACGACTGCCACTGGACTCCCCACTGCCAACACTGCGACGTGTCGCTAGTATACCATAAGGCCACCAACAGTATGCGCTGCCACTACTGCGGCTACTCTATTCCCTTGCCGACCGAATGCCCCGCCTGTCACGGGCACCACCTAACGATGAAAGGTTTTGGCACCGAGCGCATTGAAGATGACCTCTCCATCCTGTTCCCCGATGCCAAAGTAGCCCGTATGGATCTGGACAGCACAGCTCAGAAGAACCGTTACATGGAGATCATCAACGACTTTCAGGACCGTCGCATCGACATCTTGGTGGGCACTCAGATGGTTACCAAGGGGTTGGATTTCGACAATGTGAGTGTAGTGGGCATAGTTAGTGCGGACAACCTCATTTATTTCCCCGACTTTAGAGCCTTCGAAAGGGCTTTCCAGCAAATGACACAGGTGAGCGGTCGCGCGGGTAGGCACGGCCATCAAGGCAAGGTGATCATCCAGACCTATAATCCCTATCATCAGGCCATCCGCAACGTGATAGACAACGACTATCAAGAGATGTACCGCAGTCAAATCAACGAGCGCCGCGTGTTTCGCTATCCTCCTTTTTACCGCCTTATCGACATTACGTTAAAGCACCGCGAAAGCGAGACCCTCAATGATGCCGCAGCCCGCTATGCGGCCGGGCTGCGAGAGGTGTTCGGCACCCGTGTCATTGGCCCCGAATATCCCAGTGTCTCCCGCATCCGGGGACTCTATATCAAGAAGATAATGCTTCGCTTTGAGCGTTCCGAAGCCATTGCCGAGGCCAAGAAAATCATTCTGGACTTGGCTGACCGACTCAAGACAGACAAGCGACTCTCCTCACTTCAAATCCATTTTGACGTGGACCCACAGTAGTTTCCGCATATTCTTGTAATTCAGCATCATTGGTTCTGAATTCAAAATGGGATTGCAACCACTCAAAAGTTTTTTTTGTTGGGATGAATTTTTTTTGTAATTTTGGGGGCGAATTATTGTCATCTGCTGATGGCATAATTTATTGTATATAAGTGCGAAATCATAGATATATAATATATATTATGTCGAAGAAACTGATTCTATTTTTAATGCTGACAGTCACTTTGGGTTCTGCCATTGCCGCCCCGGTGGACATGGAGAGAGCCCGCAGGGTGGCCGCCAATTTTGCCCAAAAGGGAGGCATGAAGTTCATCTCCAAGGATGGGATGAAAGAAATCTCTAACCAGACTCTCTTTGAAGAGTTTTACATCTTCACAGGCCCCAACGGTAAGGGGTTTGTGCTGGTGAGCAAAGACGACCGAGTGGTACCTATCTTGGCCTATTCCGACGAAAACGAGTTTGATACCGACAATATGCCTGAGCATGTGGCCGCTTGGCTGAGAGACTACGACCGCCAGATTCAGTTCTACCGCGAGCACGACATCAAACCCTCACCCGAAATCACGGAGAAATGGGACCAACTAGAAAATGGTGGCATGAAAACTTCTGGAAACTTGGCCATCACTGTGGCCCCACTGCTGAATACTACATGGAACCAAGAGTCTGGGCAACTTACCAGAGAGGGCGATTCGGCAATTTCATACAACTATTATTGTCCCAAGCATGGCACTAGCCGCACCCTCACAGGCTGTGCAGCCACGGCAATGGCACAAATAATGAACTACTGGAAATGGCCCGCTCATGGCCGTGGTAGTAAGACATATACCTACAATTCAGGGGCTGATTATAATGGAGGTTCTTCCGCGTATACACGTCAACTATCTCTCTCCTTCGACACTTGTTTCTTCAACTGGGACCTGATGCCGACCTCGGTGAGGGTAAACAATGCACCTCTCACACCTCGCAATCAGGTCTTTGCAGTGGCAAAGTTGATGTACAGCGCTGGCGTGGCCGTTGAGATGGTTTACGGAACATCTTACAGTGATGCATACCTTTTCCAGCCCGGCTCTATGCAGGATACAGAACAATATCCTGCTGTCGATGTGGCTTTGAGGAACAATTTCTACTACAAATATACGACTAATGGTGTATTTTCGCGGGACTTCACCCCCAGCGAATGGATAGCCTTGTTGAAGATGGAGCTGAATGCGGGTAGGCCTCTCATTTATTCCGGGTACGCATCAAATGGCGGCGGTCATGCTTTCGTACTTGACGGATACGATGCCAGCGATCAGTTCCATGTCAATTGGGGCTGGGGTGGCAACTATGATGGCTATTTTGCGATAGGTAATCTAAATCCGGGTGTTCCTCTAAACAATAATAATATTGCCCTCATCGGCATCGAACCGGCGGCCACCATGGAGCCGGATGACGGAGTGACCACTGTGGTTGCCACGTCCAACAATCCTGCTTATGGAAGCGTGACTGGCAGCGGCACCTATAGCAACTACTCTGATATGGTCATTCTTAGAGCGACCGCCAATAGTGGTTACAAATTTATTGGGTGGAGCGATGGCAACCGCGACAATCCCCGCTGCCAAAGAGCCAACGGCGGCACACAGACCTATACTGCTATTTTTGCCGAGGATTATGCGGGAGAACCTGGATATGCTTATTATTATGATAATAACAATGATAATTTCAATGCTATGAGAGGCTCATCTATTACTGAGTGGGGAATAAGATTGCCATATTCAAAGTGGGCAGATGCTGATTATATGGATAGCGTGATTTTTATGGCACATGGCGGTAATAGTGGAGACTCATATTATGTAAAAGTATATAAAGGAACTTATTACCCCAATTTTTTAACTCAATTAACCCCCAGCCCTAATGGAATAGGTCCTATTTCTGTGCCTGCCAATCAGTATAAACTATGTTCGGTTCCTCTAACTAGCCATCTGGATTTGGATCAGTCTGACACGACAAGTATATGGATTATTCTTACTAGTACTACTAGTCGATGGAGAGTATATAAAAGTGGTTCCACTGATAAATCTGGACATTGGGATTATATTAATTCTGAGTGGGGTTGTAGTAATCAAAATCCTTATTATATCAAAGCTCATTTCGTTTATCCGGCTCCGGCCTCGACTGCTCCTCCTTCGGGTGTGAATGTGAGCGATGTGACCCCCAATGGGGCTCTTGTCAGCTGGACGGCTCCTTCGGACGTGACTCCATCGAGTTATGCCGTTGCTTATGGTCAAGGACTGATACCCGATGCCCTAGAGATGGTGAGTTCTTCTACAACCAGTGTGTCTTTGAGCGGGTTAAGCAACAACACACACTATAATGTGTTTGTCAAGTCAAGGTATGCAAACGGCTCTGAAAGCGAGTGGACAGGTCCCGTCTCATTTTATACTCATGATGCCGAGATAACCGACCCTGTGGTGGTGACGACAATGGTCAACCATGCAGACTGGGGTACGGTTGTAGGCGGAGGAGTCTATCAGAGCGGCAGCACCGTCACACTTGAGGCCATAGCCATGCCCGGATTCCGATTCTCATACTGGGGTGATAATGTTGCCTCCAACTCCAACACACTCTCCATTTCCCCCACCGAGGATGTCACCTATCTGGCCAATTTTGAACCAGTTGGTTGTACCCTCACAGTCAGCAGCAACGATGATGCCTTAGGCAGTGTTTTAGTAGAGGGTGAAAGTCTGAGGGCCTCCGCCGGCGCTCTCTTCTTCCCCTATCTCTCCTCAGTCCGCCTCACCGCAATCCCCACTGCGACAGGTGTATTCAAACAATGGGATGACAGCATCACTACCAATCCCCGATACTGCACCGTGACAGGCAATATCAGCCGCAGGGCCATTTTCGAGCCTGCGGCCGGTGGCAGCAAGGTCTTTGTCAACAACGACCAGCGCAGTCTGTCGCTTTCGGTCATAGAGGCGGCACCGGTCAGCATCTTCGATATGTTGGGCCGCTGTGTCTACAGCGCCCAGGCCAACCCTGGCTCACAATATCACGTGACACTGCCTTACGCCGGTGTTTATATTATAAGGATTGGCAACAACTATGCCGAGAAGATTGTGATTAGATAAATGACGATTATAACCTCGATAATACGATAGTAATGAAATCTAGTTATATGAAACCCAAGGTCACCGTGGTCTCCTTCAAGATTGAAGAGGGGTTCACGGTAAGTGTAAATCGCGTGGAGACTGACCGTATGCTTTTCAACTTCCTGTCCGACGAAGACAATGGAAGATTTGGCAACAGCCAGTTCAATAATATTGGAGACGATAACTCTAACTACAATTTCTTTGGAGAATAGGTTATGAAAAAGATAGTCAACAACAAAACTCATTTTGGCATTATTTCCCACCTTGGCCGTCGCTATGGTCTGGTGGCACTGGTGGGAGTTTTGGTCTGGTCGGCCTGCACCAAGGATGAAGAAATCGTCCTGCGGGTAAACACACAGAAGTATCAGGGGACCGACAAGACTTATGTGGACGAAGACCTATACACCTGCTGGTCGAACGAAGATAAGGTGCTGATAAATGGGGATTCAAGAACCATTGTCATAGAAACTGTCAACAATCAGACCAGATGCTATATTTCCGGTGTGCCTTCATCCTCCTCCTACTGGTCTGTCTATCCCGCTTCGATGGCTACTACATCCACTGCCTACAGCTCCGGCACTGTCACCGGTCTAACCCTTCCCGCCACCCAGCCTTACTCGGTTGCCGACGGCAAGCAGTGGGTACCCACCGTGATGGCTGCCTACCTGAATGGCACCACTGGCACCATGGATTATTACAATGCTTGCATAGCTTTGCAGATCACGCTGACCAACGACTATAGCCGTCCGTTGAACCTCAACCAGCTGGTGGTGAAAGATAATCTTGCCCCCCTCAACGGTTCCTTTTCTATCACTGGTGTGAATACCCAGGCTCCTGCGCTTACATACTCTGGCGGCACAATAGCTGATGCCAATAAGAGCATTACCATGTCATTTGCCTCGACAGCACTGTCGCTTGCCCCTGGCAGCTCTACCACCGTCTACGTCATTCTCCCTCCCACCAACAGTTATGAGGGTAACAAATTCACTATTGAGGTGACCGCCATGGACGGCGATGCTGTCGGCGAGACGGTGTATGAGTTTTCTCAGACCCAATCCGCTGGTGTCAGCGGTTCCTTTGAGCGCAACCAGTTGGCCCCAATAGAGATACAATTGAACGATCCCCATACTATGGTTCTGGAAGGAAAAGGTACGCAAGAAAATCCCTATAAAATATCCAGTGGGGACGACCTGAAGAGTATGCAGAACCTTGTGGCCAAGGGCTACAGCCCCATTGGAGGCGGAATGCCTTTTGCCAGTGCTTACTATCAGCTGGATGCTGATGTTGCCAACGTTACGTTGACCGGCCCCATTGGCACTGAGGAGAATAACTTCACGGGGCATTTCGACGGGCAGAACCACACCCTTTCCAACCTCACGCTGGCTCAGGGCCTCTTTGGCCATATCAGTCAAGGCGCAACAGTTTGCAACTTGACGGTCGATGGTGCAGCAGTGAGTCTGTCGGATGCCAAAGTGGCAGGCGTTGTCTGCGCCAATGCTGTCGGGTCTACCATCGACCACTGCCAAGTGACCGGAACGGTCTCTTTCATTAATTTGCCAACCTCTGTGGCCTATGTGGGCGGCATTGTGGGCAACGCCACTGCCTTCACCGAAAGCCACACCACCGTCCGCAACTGCCACATGGGGGCCACCCTGACGGTGACGGGTTCCGCATCCCATCACTTTGTGGGCGGCATTGTCGGCCATCTGCACAACAGTTCGCTGCTCAACAGCTACACCATGACAAACAGCACCTCCACCTCCACTACCGCCATTGTGAATGCACCGAATGCATATGTGGGCGGCATGGTGGGCCGAATGGACGGCGATTCATACGTTGTCAATTGCTATTTTGGCCTATATGACCAAATCAACGGCACTGCTGGCAAAACTGCCGATATTTGTGGCGAAATTACCGATGGGGCCAAAATCTCGCAATGCTACTATCCCAACAAGATTTATGCAACCGGTATCCCCGGTGTCGACAACCTCTTGGGCACTTTCCAGTTCGAGAACAATACCTACCAGGCCAACAACACGCTTGTCGGCACCCTATTAAACAATACAGTCACTTCGTTGGGAACCAACTCGGGATTGCTATCCTGGACACCGGGCTCTACAACCGTTGCCCCCACTTTGTTATGCCAGTAAATCCTTTTGAACCGTCATAAAAGAAGAAAAGCCCACACAAGTGGGCTTTTTTCGTTGCAGCAGAGGCTGCATCGATAGTATTATTAAGTAGTGATGAATTGAATTTTAGATAGATATGGATAGTTCACTCAATTCATAACCGATGCAAAGATACACCCCTGTTGTGCAAAAGTCATTCGCACCTAACCTACCTCATGCAAAAAAAATGCAAATTCATTATTTGTCAGTAACAATACAATAAATTTCACATTTTTTAGTTATTACAAATAATCAATATACAAATAGTAGTTATGGGTAATCAAAAACAAATAAGGAAAAGGCATTTTATCCTTGATCATTGCCTGAGGGACAAGTTGCATGAGTACACGCTGGAAGACATGTTGAAGATAGTGAACAGCTCGCTGGCCGAACTTGGCCAGCGTCCCGTGAGTGAGCGTCAGCTGTATAATGACATTTCATATTTCCAACACGAGGAAGGTTATGGGGCCAAACTGGAGACTTACCGCATTGTGCGCCTTGACGAGAAAGGTCGCAACCGCTCTTATGTCGCCTATCGCTATGCCGACCCCGATTTCAGCATTCGGGAGTTGAACCTCCCCGAGTTGCAGTTGCGTTTCTTCCGGGCGCTTGTAGGAGGTATGCTTAATTTTGGCTCTACGCCTATGCAGCAGTGGCTCTCTAACCACTATGAAAAGCTGATGGAGTATACCGACGGACTAGGCGTAGACGACTGCGTGATGATGGACTACAATCCCTATGTCGGCGGCACCAAGGCCCAAGAGTTGGTGCTGAACTTTGAAACAATCTTCATGGCTATCGTCGACAGCCGTGCGTTGAACATCAAGGTGAGCACCTATTACTTTGGTATTGTCCAGGGCTGTTTCCACCCATTCTTAGTGAAGCAGTATAACCGCCGCTGGTATGTGTTGGGCGTGATGGACGACAACCGCGAAAAGGTCATGGTCCTGCCGGTTGATTTGGTTATAAACGTCGAACTTGCTGCTGAACCATACTATAAATACCCCTTCAAGCCGACAGAATATTTTGACGACATCGTGGGCGTGTATAACGATTTCGATAAACCGGTGCTGGATGTGCATCTGCGTATCCATAGCTGGCTGGCAAAACACATAGAGTTTAACCCCCTTCACGGTTCACAGCGGAGCCATTGGGTCACTCAGGACGGCGAGCAGGTGCTGGACGTGCGCCTGAGCGTGAAACATAATCTGGAACTGGAAAACATGCTGATGAGCTACTCCGGCTTGATCGAGGTGCTGGGTCCCCAGGAAATAGTGGATGTATACAAGAAATACCTGAAGATGGCCTGCCAACTCAACGGCCTGAAGGTCCAATGACACATAAAAGCACCCATCCCTTTTGAACAAGGGTTCTTCCTCGCTATATCGCAGTCGGCATAGCGGCTACATTGTAGCATAGTAGCGTGAGGATTGTGTGCATACAAAGAAGAAACGACTGAGTCATCAATTCTTTTTGACTCAGTCGTTTTTCTATGCCGATAGGGCCTGTTGGCCTGTATAATAGGGGCTGGGGATAGCAGTTTGGGACTACTCTGGATAGATGATTTGCAGGCCGTAGCAGCTTTCCAGCGCGCCTTCCTTGATTTCGACAATGGTGTCGGGGAGGGTGATGGACTGCAGGGCACCGTTGTAGCGGAAGGCATCTGTGCCAATATAGCGGACGGAGTATTCGTTCCAATTGTAGAAAACAGCCGCGGGCAGCTTGATGTGGGGCTCGTAGGCATCCATGCTGATGAGTTCGAGCTCGTTGCCGTTGACAATCTTGAAGAAGAAATGGGCATAGGGGCGTTCCACCTCAATATATTCGCCCGAGCCAATCTGGTAGCCATCGTTGCCTTCGGGGTCGAGGGAGTATTTCTTGCCCTTGACGGCAGAGCCGGTGACCACTTTCTTATATTGCCCGTCGACATACTTGATGGAGCAGTGGGGCGAGAGGCGGATGACGCCAAACCAGCCGGTGCCCACCCGGAGCTCTTCGTTCATCCATTTGATTTTGCCGTTGTTGCAAAGGAGGATGTGCGAACCGACGATTTGGGCTTTCTCAAACCATGTCTCTTCGCCCAGCGGAAGGCCGTAGCCGATGATGTTGAACCCTTTCTCCTTGTCGCGCAAGAGCACGTTGGGACCCACGAAATCGAGAAATTCGGAGATGTAGAATGCCTCGCTGTTGTCCACCAAAATCTCGTTGGCGAGGGTTTGCACCTGCTCGTCGCTGAGGGTGTCCCAATGGTCGGTGTAAATATGGTTCTGGCCGCAGATGAGGTATTCGAAGGTTTCGGTAAGCTCTATCTTGAGGCCGTTGGTGAAGACGATGCCGGTGCGGGGCTGGCGGTCGTCATTGTGGAAGATGGCCAGTTCGTTCTGGATTTGGTAGCTGTCGCAGCGGTCGACAGCGACGCGCAGGTCTTTGGTGCGGCAGACAAGCATGTAGGCCCCTTGGTCCAGTTTGCAGACCAGGAATTTTTCTTCCTCGTTCTTGGGGTCGATGAGTTCGCCGGAAGCCAGCACGGGGATGACGCCGCTCTTGATTTGGGCATGCCATTCCTTGGGGTAGTCGAGATACTCAGAGTTGCAGAAGGCATATTTATGCCCGCCCAGATGGCCGATGAAGTTGAAGTTGGAGCCGTCAAAGGAGGTGCGCTTGATGGAGAGCACGTCGACAAACTCCAGCTGGTCGGGGTCCCAGAGGGTTTTGCCCTGACGGATGAGCACGCAGCGGTCGTCGCTCTTGCGGAAAGCCTTGAGGAAATCGCGGCCAAATTTGTCGGGCTCGATGCGGTAGAAGTCGGTGTAGGGGAGAATCTTGCCCTCGCGGATGAGGAAGCAAGTGGTGTCGGGGGTGATTTCGGTGGGGTTGAGTATGTCAAGGTAGAACTTGATGTAGTCGGGCTGCATGCGCAGGCACATGATGGAGCGGTGCCACTCGGGCAGCAGCGGGTGACCGTTGGAGAAGAGGTTGTAGGCACCATGCCAGAAGACTTTGGTTATTTCTGTCGAAAGGCGGTCTTCGTTGTCGTAGTGGGCAAAGGAGGTGGTGCAGGCGGGTAAGTCAAGCTTGTACCAGATGCCGTCATCCAGTGCTTCCAAGGCCAAGGGCTTGCCTTCGGCATTGACGGGGACGATTTGTTCGTACCAGTGGTTGAAAAGTTCATCTCCCTCGGCATTGGTGAGGTTGTAGCGACCGTTGTTCTCAATGAGGTTGATTTGCGTGCCCTCGGGCAGTGAATAGGTTTCTGTTATATTCATTATATATTGTTATTTCGTGGGATAGAGTTAGTGTCTGTCCTGTTTGTTGTGTCGTTGTTGTTGGGAGTGGCCTACACAGTTTGCAAAGCACGTGAGAACCAAACCCTCTGCAAATGAGTTTGCAAAAATACACTTTTTTTATGGATTGAAAAAAAATATAAAGTTAAAATATTCTTCTGGTCGACAAGATGAGTTTTTCAGACGTCGTTTTTTTGATGACGGAGAAGGTCGAAAAATAGATTTTTTGATGGAGAAAAAGGTAATTTGCAAGCCATATGGGGCAAATGGGCTTACTTTCTAAAATCTAGTAATTATTATCCTCTGAGGGGTTGTTAATGAATATTATTTTCAGTAAAAAAATAAAAATGAGATAAATAGATTTTTTTTACATACATTTGCACAAAAATATAAGAATTATGCCCAAAGAAAATAAGGCTCAAATTAGGTACAGAATTTTGGATGTATGTTTTAGGGATTTCACTAGAGAATACACGCTTCAGGAATTGCTAGAAACTGTTAATCAAAAGTTGAAGAGTTCGAGCCATCCGCATAAAATCAGCGAACGTCAACTCTACTCCGACATTTCGTTTATGAAGAGCGATGATGGTTACGGAGCCATTATCGACTCTTTCCGCGTGATGCGCACCGACTCCAACGGTGGGAAGCGACTCTACTCTGCCTATCGATACAGAGATCCAAATTTCAGCATAGAGAAGATTCCAATGACTCAGAAACAGTTGCGCTACTTGCAGTTGTTTATTAGTAGTTTTGAATCCACCATCGATCCCGACTTGCTTCCATGGGTAAAGAAGACCATCAACAGTCTGAAACGATGGATGGGCGACTTCGATGCCAAGCCTATGTTCAGGTACGACTCTCGGGGCTATCAGGGCGGGCTGCGCGTGCGCGAGTGCTACGACTATTTCCAAAACATCTTGGACGCCATAGACGAGCACAAGTCGGTGTGGGTGATGTTCAAGTCTGGCGAAATAGAGAAGGCCTACCGCTTCCATCCTTGCTTTCTGAAACAATTTTGTAACCGTTGGTACGCACTAGGCGTGACCACCGACAACCCCGACAAGGTGCTGGTGATTCCGCTAGACCGTATTTTGGACATGAACGTCTGTCGCGACCCATACATTAATTATCCTTTCGACCCCGACACCTATTTCGAAGACTTTATCGGGGTGTTTAATCCTGATGGGGAATGTGTCGACGTACACCTGCGTTTCAGAGGCTGGGGAGCAAAATATTTCAACACCAACCCATTGCACCCCTCACAGCGTTCAAAGATGATAGATGTGAACGGTGAAGAGATGCTGGACGTGCACATCGAAGTGAAAATCAACAAGGAACTTCTGCGATCGCTCAACGCCGTGATTGACTGTGTGGAAGTGCTTGCCCCACAGGAACTGGTGGAGTTGCACAAAGAATCGGTGCGCAAAGCCATGAAGCTTAACGGCCTAGACAAATAATAATTACATTTTTTTCATACATGTGGTTCAACCGTCGGGACTTCTGCAAAGGAGTTCCGCGGTTGCTTTTTTGTAGGGAGGGGATTAGAATTTAGAATTTGGAGAAGGGGTGTTTGCGCCAGTAGAGGATGAGTAGCAAGCCAAAGAGCATGCCGCCGAGGTGGGCGAAATGGGCAATGCCGTCCGAGACAAAGATGCCCTCTAGCAGTTCGATGGCAGCGTAGCCGATGACAAACCACTTGGCCTTGATGGGCATGAGGAAATAAAGATAGATGCGCTCTTCGGGAAACATCATGCCGAAGGCCAGCAGCACACCGTAGACGGCTCCCGATGCCCCAACCGTAAGCCCCCAGCCGGGGACAAGAATGTTGCACAGGCCGGCACCCACGCCACAAACCAGATAATAGAACAGGAAACGTCTGGAGCCCCAGAAATTCTCCAATATGTAGCCAAACATCCAAAGGGCGAACATGTTGAAGAAGAGGTGGCTGAAACTGCTGTGCATGAACATGTAGGTGAAAAGCTGCCATATGCGGAAACGCCCGGTGGGGATAGAGTTGAGGGCCAGCATATTGGTGATGTTGAGGTAGCCCGCACGTTCCAACACTATGGTGGCCAGAAAGACAATGACGTTGATAATGAGGAGGTTTTTAACTACCGTGGGCAGCATCGAGAAACCTTTGGGTGAGTAATCTGTCATGAGTGAAAAAAGTTTAATCGTTAATTAAGAATTGTGTCGGGGTTCAGCACCACCATTGTCTTTCGACCCGAAGGGCTGACGCTGGGCACTTGGCAGCAGAAAAGGTCGGCTATGAGTTGCTGCATCTCTTCCTGTTTGAGAGGAGTGCCGGGGCGGACGGCTTGCTGGCGGGCCAGGGTACGGCAAAGACTGACACGGCGATCGTTGAATTTCTGAATCATCGCCCCTTTGTGTTCCACGATGATTTGGTCGAAAAGTTGCTGAAGGTCGCTGTCGGCCATGTCGGGAGGCGTGGCTGTCACTACAAAGGTGCTCTGGCCGAGGGGGGCAATCTCAAATCCATGCTCCTTGAGGTCGGGGAGCAATTCGTTGAAGATGTCGGCATCGGCAGGCGAAAACTGGCAGTTGACCGGGAAGAGCAACTGCTGGGCAACCGCACCTTGGCGGCGATTGGAGTAACGCTCAAAGAGTACCCGCTCGTGAGCGGCCTGCTGGTCGACGATCAGCAACCCCGAGGGGAGGGCACTGACAATGTAGTGCTGCTGCAGTTGCAGACAGGGACTTTCGGTGATGGGCTGGGCAGCGGCTGTGGCGACCGACTGCTGCTGTGGGGCAGGGGACATTTCGGGAAGGTCTGTGCCCTTTTCTTCTCCATCACGCTCTGACGGCAGGTCGAAAAAGGAAGTCCATTTGTCCGATTTTGGCCTATCATTCTCAAAAGCAGGCGTGTGGAAATTGCCACTTGAAGTGTTGCTTCGAGGGGTGGGATTGGAGAAGGGGTTGTAGTCTGGATTGTAGTTTACCTTAGGCTCTCTGGGAACATAACCTTTGGGGGCCGGCAAAAAGTCGACTTCTTCAATGGGGTTGAACTGCAACTCGTTGCCCAGGCCGAACTGCCCCAACGCCTTCTTGGTGGCGGCACGCAGGATGGCAAACAGCGGGTGCTCGTCCACAAATCGCACCTCGGTCTTGGTGGGGTGTATGTTGATGTCTATGCGCGAAGGGTCCACCTCCAAGTGAAGAAAATAGCTGGGATAGTAGTGGTCGGGAATCACGTCGGTATAGGCTTTCTCAACAGCGGCACTCAGCGCAGGGTGCTTGACAAAGCGGTGGTTGACAAATAGATATTGCTCGCCTCGCGACTTGCGGGCAAACTCGGGCTTGGACACATAACCGTGAATCGACACAATGTCGGTGTGCTCGTCTATGGGGCAGAGCCGCTCACGGTAGTTGCTTCCGAAGATTTGGCTGATGCGTTCGGCGAAATTGCCCGCATGGAGGTCGTAAAGCAGGCGGCCATTGCTATGGAAAGAGTATTCTGTGCCGTAGTTGATGAGGGCCACGCGCTTGAATATCTCCTCGATATGGCTCAGTTCGATGCTGTCTTTTTTGAGGAAATTGCGTCGGGCGGGGATGTTGAAGAAAAGGTTCTTCACGGCGATGGAAGTGCCGTGGGGGCAGTGGCATGGGCTCTGCTCCTTCAGGTCGGAACCATCGATGAGCACCTCTGTGCCCAATTCGTCGCCCTGGCGCCGTGTTTTCAGCTCCACCTGGGCAATGGCGGCAATGGATGCCAAGGCCTCGCCACGGAACCCCATGGTGCGGATGGCAAAGAGGTCGTCGGCCTTGTGAATCTTGGAGGTGGCATGCCGTTCAAAACAGACCCGCGCATCGCTTTCGCTCATGCCGCAACCGTTGTCAACCACCTGTATGAGCGTGCGCCCCGCATCTTTTACAATCAGCTGAATCTTGGTGGCCCCGGCATCCATGGCGTTCTCCAACAGCTCTTTCACGGCTGAAGCGGGGCGGTCCACCACCTCGCCCGCCGCAATCTGGTTGGCCACGCTGTCGGGAAGGATGCTGATAAGGTCCATCAGAAACTACTTAGTCCTCTTGGCTTTGGGCCAAAAGGGTGTCTTGGGCGTGGGCCATGTTATATTCGAAAATCTCCTCGGGGGTCATGCCCACCAAAGGAATCAGTTTGCGCGTGTCGGCAGCCATAAAGTGGTCGGGGAATTTCTCCACAAACACCTCGTAGGCAGCCTTGGCCTCGTCATACTGACAGTTGAGGTCGTAGGCGTTGCCTTTGAGGAAATAGCACATTGGCACCTCGGAGAAATAGGAATAGTCGTTGATGACACGGTCGAAAAGCTGAATGGCGCGGTCGGTGTGTATGACGTTGCTCTGGATTTCGGCCGCTTTCATCAGGAACTGCGGAGTGAGGGAGTCGGTGGGGTACTTGTCGGCAAAGGCCACATAGAGGTCAGTCAGTTGGTCGGCCGTGGCGGGGTCGGCACCTATGGCATTCTCGAAAACGGAGTCTTCGAAGTCCTCAATCTGTTCTACGCGCTCTTGGCGGCTGGGACCGCAGGCTACCATGACGGTGGCGGCGGCCAGGATCAGAAATATCTTCTTCATCTTATATAGTTAGTTATCTTTTAGTGGTTTTCATTCGATAGTGGGTGCGGACGCGGCCAGCGACCACATCATTTATCTTGCGTTTGAGCATCGTGCGGCGCAGTGGCGAAAGGCGGTCGGTGAAGACCTTGCCTTCCAGATGGTCAATCTCGTGCTGGGCCACGCGGGCAAAGAGGCCGTGGATTTCCTCTTCATGCAGCTGCCAGTCCTGGTCGTACCAACGGAGGCGCACCCCCTCAGTGCGAAGCACGTCCTCGTGGATGTCGGGCACCGAAAGGCAGCCTTCGTTGAAATACTGCTTTTCGCCGACATATTCCAAGATTTCGGGGTTGATCAGGGTGTGTTCCTCAGCGACAGGGCCGTAGGTGTCGGTCTTCTCGTCATAGGGACGGAAACCGATAACCACCAGCCGTATGGAGAGATCTATCTGTGGTGCGGCAAGGCCGACACCGTCGGCATTGTACATCGTCTCGTACATGTCGGCAATCAGTTTGCCTAGTTCAGGGTAATCTTTATCAATGGGTTGCGCCACTTTGCGCAAGGTGGGGTGGCCGAGGCCAATAATAGGATATATCATTAGTTTAAGTTTTTTCTTTATATCTCACTAACAAATTGCGTGCCAATACAGCGACAAGGGTTAATGATGCTGCCGATACTGAGCACTGTCCAAGTAGTTTTGCAGCATGATGGTGGCCGAAACCTGGTCTATCATGCCCTTGTTTTGGCGTTGTTTTTTCTTCAGTCCACCGTCTATCATGGCTTGGAAAGCCATCTTGGAGGTGAACCGCTCGTCGATGCGGGCAATTTCTTTTTCGGGAAAGACTTGAGCCAGCTTTTGTACAAAAGGCTCAATGAACCGCATCGACTCCGACGGGGTGTTGTCAAGATGTTTGGCCTCGCCCACCAAAAAGATGTCTACAGGCTCTTTGGCACAGTAATCCTGCAAGAATTGCAACAACGTGGGGGTGGCCACAGTGGTCAACCCGGTCGCAATGATACGGTCGGGGTCGGTCACGGCAATTCCGGTACGCTTTATGCCATAGTCGATTGCAAGGATTCTTCCCATGTTCTTATATAGAATTTAAGTTTGCAAAAATACGAAAAAAAATCAATATATATTAATTCTAAAATCAAAATTAATTATAGGTGTGTTCTATTTATTTGTTTCTATTGTCGCGTCCCGTCGGGACGCAGTTTACTGACGTCTGAGTATCACGGCACTG
>R25__coassemble_466_pt1 | contig 24107 bp, 24 predicted proteins | sample R25__metabat2_high_PE_017 | metagenome-assembled genome bin R25 | reverse complement strand
ATTTTATTATAATGAATACTAAGTATTTAATGTATTTTTAAGGATGGACTAATTATAGCAAAAACGGATACAACTGATAATATGTATGCAATATTTGCACATTCAATCCCACTATCACATTCCAAAAAAGCCAGATACCAACCTCGTGACCTAAAATCATTATAGAAGATTAGGTAGTTGATCAAAATCACATATAATAGTAGAATAATTATGGAGGTGTTCTTGTTAAACTTATAAAGCCATATCTTCTTGTTGTTAGCTGAAGCTATAGTCACAATTGCTAATACAATTGAAATCAACATTAAAAAATCATTGGGTTTCATTGTGCGTTATGTTTGTTTTATTGACATCTTGCATTAATCTTTCTTTCTGAGTTCCTCTTCCCTTCTTTGGTCCTTCTTCTGGACGACTATTGTTACTCCCTTCGGTTGTGACCATGCTTTGGCTCGGCCTCAAAAGTGAACTTTTGGGCTCTCGCCCTTCACAAGGTTGTTCTCTTCTGTCCATTTCATCATTTTTCTGTTTTCATGTTTTCTCTTTCTCTGTGGTGCGGTCGGTGCCGCGTCCTTTTCCCCTCCTTATAACCATATAGGGATTTGCCACCCAAAATCTATCATCGGCCATTGAAAAAAGTTGAAAGTTGATAGTAGTTGAAAGTTGGGGGCGGCAACCAGCTCTTAGTTATTGCCTCATAGCTCATAGTATTGGTGTCATACAGTATGGCATGTAATGCGTTGTATATCTTTCTTTTCACAAACCCGAATAACACAAATCGAGTTTTTTTATTATACAAAAACTACACTAATCGAGATTTTTCCGCCCCTCCGTGTCTACTTTTCATGGTGCAACATATCATAGTATTCATTGGTTTGTTTGCCAAAAAATTACTTCAAAAGGTAATAATCTAAAAAAAAGTTGTATATTTGCATTTGAATTATAAACAATATGTAGGATGACAAGAGTTTACATAGAGGAGGTTCAAAAGACTGATATTGCGGGTCTTTTTACTATTAGCTTTGAAGGTGATGATGCAACTGAATTTCAGAAATTCATTGAGAAATTTAAGGAAGACGCCACTCGAAAAGAGGAATTGTCGGTGATACTGACAGCTATAAATCGTATGCTTAACGCTAGCGGATTCCTCGAAAGATATTTTCGTCCCGAAGGCAAAATGAGTGACCACGTTGTTGCTCTGCCAGTAGAGAGAACCAAAATGCGATTGTATTGCTTGCGTATGTCCGACAGTGTTCTGATTGTTGGTAATGGCGGTATAAAAAGTACCAAGACATATGAGGAGGACGAGTGCCTTAACGGGTATGTCATAACCTTACAAAAACTTGACAAACTTCTTAATCATGCTATAAAAAGTGGTAAGGTGATTATTGAAGAAACCATGATATCAGGTATAGACAAAACAGAATTTGACCTATGAGCAAGACAACTGATCTTTTCAACGAATGTGTCGCGTCTACTCCACAGGACGTTAAACAGCGTGTCGATTGGTCTTTCCAAATTGCCGACAAGATTGACCATATACTTAAAGAACGTGGCATGACACAGAAAGACTTTGCCAAACAGATTGGCCGTTCAGAGGCAGAGGTGAGCCGTTGGGTTGGCGGTACGCATAACTTCACTTTGGCAACCCTCGCAAAAATATCGACAGTACTGAAAATACCATTGATAAGTGTCGCAGTATAATTTTGGTTATCCATTCCTCTGATATGTTGACATGCTAATATGTTGGTTCCTTCGCAACCGTCGCTTTCTCGCCTCGGCATAGTGCAAACACTGCGTGATTTGCCCTCTGCACTCGGCTTATCGAAAACGTTGATAGGGATTTGCCACACAAAATCCATCCTCGGCCATTGAAAAAAGTTGATAGTTGATAGTAGTTGGAAGTTGGGTGCGGCAACCAGCTCCTAGTTCTTACCTCATAGCTCAACGTAGTGGTGTTAGATTGTATGGCATGTAATGCGTTGCATATCTTTCTTTTCATATACCCTAATGACACTAATCGAGTTTTTTTATTGTACAAAAACTACACAAATCGAGATTTTTTATCTTCATATCTCTACACAAATCGAGTTTTTTCCGTCCTTCCGTGTCTACTTTTCATAGTGCAACATACGATGTTTGATTGAATCCTCTAACACATTCACAAATTACCACATTAATTAGTTGTCATGAAACTTCTTTCTTCGCCATAAACGGTGCCGGTGGCGTTGGTGGCATAGGCACGGTAATGGTAAATGGTGTTGGGGGTGAGGCTGGTGAGGTTGCTGACAAAGATGCCTGTGCCGCTGCCGTCGGTGGTATGCGGACTGGAGACGGTGGGGCCTGGCGTAGTACTGTAGCAGACACCCCGCTGGATGACAGTATAGCCACCATCAGTAGTGACATTGCCACCACATACGGCCCTGGTGGCAGTGATGGCGGTGGCCGTAGTGGTGAGGACAGAAGGCAGTCCGTTAGGAGTGGTGAGGACGCGTTGCTCGCCATAAACCGTGCCGTTGACATTGGTGGCATAGGCTCGCACATAGTAGGTGCTGGAAGGATAGAGGCCGGAGAGGGTGCTGACGAAGGATCCCAAGCCGCTGCCATCAGTGGTATGGAGGTTGATGACCGAGGGTTCAGGTGACAAGCTCCAGCAGACCCCGCGGGCGGTGACGGAAAAGCCGCCATCGGCGGTAACGACTCCACCACATTGCGCAGCAGCACTGCCCATAAGGGTGATGGAGGCTGTCTGCACGGAAGGGAGCCCGTCCAGGGTGGTGAAGAGGTGTTGCTCGCCATAAGCCGTACCAACCCCATTGATGGCAAAAGCCCGCACATAGTAAGTGGTGCCCACCTCAAGGTTTTCCATAAGAGAAGCAAACGGCCCTTCGCCACTGCCGCAAACGACGTAGGCGTTGTTGAGCGTGGGGTATTGCAGCGTGCTCCAGCAAAGGCCACGGCTAACCACACTGCTCTTGCCAGAGGCAATTACATTGCCGACTGCCCGCGCCGTGGTGGCTAGGACATCTGAAACCTCGCCGGTGAGCACGGTGGGCAACTCAGGACCTTGAACGTAGAGAATGCCCACGTCGTAATACTGATGACCATAGCCTTGGGGTAGGAGGTCGACTGAAGTGCCATCGTAGAGAGAGTCAGCATAGACCTCGAGGCGCACACCACGATGGAGTTCATCAAACTGCAACGGCAACTGGAAGGTGCCATCGAAAGAGGTAACAGCGGCATGCAGGGTATGGCCGTCATGCATGAGCCGCACATGCAAGGCTGCAACAGGCTGATGGGAACGCTGATCTAAGACCGTGCCGCGGACAATGGTGGAGCTATAGACCCCCTCGTCGACCAGGTCATGCACGCAAGAAGAGAAAAGGATGGTTGCCACTGCCAGAAGGCTGAAAAAGGAAATTTGCGAAAGATGGGGTCGATAGAGCATGACACACTAAAAAATGAAGGTGAGCGAAAGGGATGGTGAGAGGCTGAAATGACTGGGAATCATCGATGGAACCAGCGCAAGGCCCGAAGTCCAGCGAGGCTGCATGGAGAAAGAGCGATAGAGGTTGAAGGCATAAAGCAAAGCAGCCCCACCCCAAGAGATATAGGAGAGAGTTTGGAAGGTGCTGTAGTCGCTACGGGCAGTGTTCCATTCGGCATAAGATATGCCGTCGGCGTTCATCTTTTGGAGTTTTTGCTGAGCAGAAAGATAGCTATATATGCCACCGCCGACAAAGAGCAGCTCGCCTGTGAGAGTCAGCACCCCTTCGGCGACATAGCCTTTGCCCATCTGACCTAACCCCGGAAGGAATGCACTCTTGGCCAAAGCAGTCCAGTTGCTCGCCTCGCCTTCACGTCGCAAGGGATCCCACTGGGGCTGGACAATGGCACTGACGGCTACTTGACAGAGTATCCAAACACGATAGGTACCGTCGCTTAGTTGCTCGTCATACTGTTCCACCTTATTGATGGGAATGTTGTACTGACGGCTGACTGACTGATATTCAGAACTGTGCGTGAGGGCAAAATCGACCGCTTTGGCATCGAAGGGTCGGCCTAGGCGGTTGGCCGTGCTCTGCATGACACGCAGCAAGGCCTGATTGTAGGCCTCGGTGAGGGTGGGTCCCAGACCGGACTCGCGGACATACATATACGTGCCGTTGCCCGGGGTGGGCAGCTCGTTCATCCACGACGGAAGCCGCTGCGCATGGCACAGCGGCAGAACCGACAGAAATATGAGGATGAAAAAAGTGTGTTTCATCAACAAATGCATTTATGTGTGGACTGGCTCTATCAATTGCCGTTGTAGTGCTTCATATACTCCTCGGCCCACTTTCGGAACTGGTCGCGATGGAACATACCCTCCAGTTTTTGGTCGCCACTGAGTGCCGTGGCCATATTCTCAACCAAGTCCTTCTTGGAAATACGGATGGCAATATGGCTCTGGTAGGTGCCCGAAGGTGTTTGAAAGAGTTTTTCACAGGTCTGCTCGACATCGTTGAGCATGCGCTCGATGACATTGACCACTTCGCGTTCGGCCAGCCGCTGCACATCGTCCATGTCGGCACCGCCTGCCTGGGTTCGGACATAGTCGGAGGCAAGGCCACGGGCAAGACCGCCCAGCTTGGCGTTGACCATGCTCTTGGCCGCATTGAGCGCTGCCATACGGGCATTCTGCATATTGACATTTTCACCTACGCCCATGCCCGTGAAATACTCTTCACTGTCGTGGTCGTACATGGCACAGGGCAGTTCGACTTCAACATTGCCCATCTGCTGGGGAGTAACTACATTCTGACTGGATTTGCAACCAGAGAGAGACAGCAGAGCGACCGCTGTCGCCAAAAGATAAAATCTTACTTTCATAAAGCTATTATTTTAGGAGTTTTATTGCGATATTTACGTCCCAAATCGCCCACGGTGGCACCAATATAGGTGGGGTCGCACACCATGAAGCGGCGCCCCTGCAAATCGAGGTGATGGCCTCGAATTTTACGCCCAGGGATATGGACAGCAGTGGCAACATGGTCATCGAATTCGAGCAGCACCACGTCGTAATTGAACAACAAGCGTACCACTCGGGCAAAGAGGATAGCTCGGTCCTCGCAGTCGTTGGCGGGATAAAAGAAGTTCTCCTCACAGAAGAAGGTCTTCTCTTGACCAAACTGCTTTACATCGGTTTGATACTTAAACCCATGCTGAATGAAATCAAGCAAGAGGTTGAGGGCCTGCTCGGTGCCCAGACCTTCGACTAAAGGGTGCAGCTCTTGCTGAAGGGCAGCGGCAATTGATTCTTCCAAAGCTGCAGAGGCATAGACGGAGAGTTCTGTCTGCGGAAATAGAGAATAAAAGTCTATTAGTGACTGGTTGACACGAAAGACCATATTGCTGCCAGAGTAGTTGTAGCAGAAGGCCCTGGAAGAGAGGCCACCACCCAACTGAGGAGAGTAAGGGAGGTGCAGGTCGACCGCTCTGTCGGCTGCGGCCATCTGGCGATCATAGGTGTGGATGCGCCTTTTGCGAGAGAGATTGCCGAAAGCATAGTATCGAATGCTGTCAAGGGTGACGTAGGGCACCTCATAGAGCCGACTACCGGTATTGACCAGCATAACAAGGCGGCTGTCCATACGGCCAATGCGAGCATAGTAGTGCAAAGCATCGAGGAGGAAGACTGTGAGAACGGCCTGTTCGTCTGGTAAGTCGGGATAGACAGTGGCGGAAACATGACGTATGAGGTCGAAGAGACCCCAGTCGCCAAGGTAGAAGTTTCGGCGATACTGGTCTAACGAGACGGCACACTGGTCGGCATGTTCATCTAGGAGTTGTTTCCAGAAGCGGGCCACTTGACGTTCATGTGTGCCTGAGAGGCGCAAAGTGTTGACTTTATTTGGAATGCGCACAGTATTGTTACGCCCATAAAAGGGGACAAGGAAATCACGACTTTTCACTTGGAACTCTCCCTTCTTCTTCAACTGGATGGCGTTATGCTTTACGGCTTGGATAGTGGAGATTTCACCATGGTGCAGCAAGAGGTCTATCTTCAAGGTGTCGTCAGAGTCGTTGTCATGGAGCAGGGGTTGCTGGACGGGTTTGATGCTGCGTGGCGAATGTTCCCCTTCGAAAAGTTGGTATTCGGTCCATAACTGCTCAAGATAGCGCACGAATTCGTCATATATGGAGTCGCCAAAACGCGTCATTTCCTGTTGTTTCTGTCTGCGGTAGCTTTCGGGTACCACCTGCGCATGCACCATGTTGGATACAACCAAGAGAATGCAAAAGAAGAGGACCGAGATGAAAGGCATGTTTTTTTTCATAACACAGCCTCCTTTTCAAGATAGGTTAAGCTATCCATTTGGGCAAAGGCGGGTGAGGGGTCGAGGCCCATTTCTTTGCCAGATGTGCCACCTTGCCAGAAAGTGATACCCAATCCTATAATCAGGGCCACACTGGCAGCGGCAGAGATTGCAGGCCAAAGGGTACGGGTAAGCCTGTGGGGTTTGCTATCAACAAACTGCTCTACAGCCGCAGTCAATACCAACAAGTCGTGGAGATGCTGATCGCTTTGGGAAAAATGGTCGAGCACGGCAGTCTCCTCTTCTGGGTTAGCAGCACCACTAAGGTAGCGGGTTATCATTTCATCTGTTACGTCCATTAGCATAGTCCTTTAAGTGTTTCTGTATCAAACGTGCTATGGCTCGACGTTTAATATTGTATAGATTATCTACTGTTACGCCGAATTGATTGGCAACATCATGGGGCTCTTCGTCACGCAGAAGCAATGCGGTCAGTATCTCGCGGTCGCGTTGCGGCTGCAATTTTGAGATTCCCTGTTTTATGTCCATCATTATGTGGTTCATCTGTGTTGTTCCTCGTTCGAGCAATGTTTAATCTTCTAAATTGGTAATAGGAATCTGGTAACGAGAATCTATCATACGATGTGAAAAATCTTTGAAGAAACGGTAGGAAACAACTGAGAACCAGCGTTCAAATGGAAGCGAAGAATCGTAACGACGCAACCGAGCCCAATTGTCAGCACTAAGATAGAGGTATAGTTCTTGCACCAAATCTTCGACAAGCAGCTGAGGTGCGGCTTTCATGGCATTGAAACGCAAGAGACTGCGATAATGGTCGTAGAAAACGAAATGTATGGCACCTTCATCGTTGGAGATGAGTGAAGATACCATCTGGCCGTCGTCTATATATTTGAACTGGATTTTTGGCATAATAGAAAAACCGTGAACTTCCTGTCGTGTACGGAGGTTCTCGACTACCTACTATCACAAACGAGAAAGCCCACGGATATGACCGTGAGCATTTCTGCATTCTCGTGTGATAGTTAGAAATTGTCGAGATTTCCGTACACCTTGATTTGCAAAAAACGCTTTATTTCAAATATTTATTTCTATTGCTTATTTCTGTTTTTATGTTCTGCTATTTTGTTTGTAACTACATTTTTGACATTGCAAAGATACACAAAAAATACGGATTAGAGATTGTTTTTCGCAAAGATGGGTTTGATCCAAGTCAGTCATTAGACCGACACTCGATCATAATGCCCTCATTTCAAGCTCTATTATGCCATATCAGCATTTCTTTCGGCATCATTGGCCACATCCCTGTCTTGTACGCCTTCGACAATGATGCTGCCAATCTGCTCGAAACAAATACTAATCTGACACAAATCCTAACGACCGATTTGGGGTTAATAATGGGCTCTCAGTGCGAAATATGAAATGGGAAGAACCGTATCCGTGCAGAATTTTCGCCACGCGTGTGCCTATTCGCGAGAATGTGCAACTGTAGGGGAAGTAGTTGTATCATTGGAAACGAAAAATGGATGTGGCATAGTTCATATCCATCAGCGGACTTATGGATGCAAGAAAATAAGGAAAAAACACACTTATTGGTAAAAAATGTGTATTTTTGCAATTTGGAAAAATAAGTAATAACAAATAAAATTAAATCATGAAAAGACTCAGTATCATTTTGATGTGCTTTGCAACACTGTCCTTTGTGTCTTGCAGCAGCATGAAATCTCTTACGGCATCCGACGCAGCCGCTAAGGCTGTCGGACAGAGCACAGCCAACGCCCTGATTGGCCTCTACAAGTCCTACAAGGCCAACGGCACCATCAGCCTCAGCAACACTACCGACCTGACCAATGCCCTGGCTCTGGCCACCGGCTACACCGGATACCGCTCCAATCAGACCAACAGCAGCTACAAGACCTCTTTCGCCGCCGGCATGGTGGCCGCGGGCGGCAGCCTGATTACTTCAGCCAACGTCAACAGCGTCATCAACACGATGAACAACCTGACCGGTCTGAACGTGAACGCCTCCAACATCAGCCAAAATGTGAACACGGTTACCTCCATCATCACCCTGTTGCAGGCTTTGGGAACAGCACAATAACTATGAACAGTGATTAATGAGGCGGTGCCAACGCACCGCCTCATATTTTCTAGTAATTAATACAGCAATCAATGAACAGAAAGAAACAATTTGCTTTTATTCTCATGGTGGCCACGGTAGCAACATGGGTAGCATGCACCAAACCCGAGAACCCTGAAGTCAATCCCCCTGTCACCGACACGGTGACACAGGACAGTGTGCCGCCCGAGGAGCCAGCCGACAACATCTACCAGTTCAAGGTCATGGACGGCAACGGCGACAGCGTGTCGCTGAGTGCCTATCGTGGCAAAGTGCTGCTGGTGGTCAACACGGCTACACAATGTGGCTATACTCCACAGTATACCGACTTGGAACGTATCTATGAACGCTACCACGACAGCGGCTTTGAAATACTGGACTTCCCTTGTAACCAGTTTGGCAATCAGGCTCCCGGCTCTTTTGACGACATTCACGAGTTCTGCACTTCTCGCTACAACATCACGTTCCCGCAGTTTGCCAAGATTGACGTGAACGGGGCCAACGCATCGCCTCTGTATGTTTGGCTCAAGAGCAAGAAGCCGGGTAACATACGCTGGAATTTCACCAAATTCCTCATCGACCGCAATGGCGAGGTGATCAACCGTTTTGAGCCCGAGAAGGCCATGTCGGCAGTGGAGACTGCCGTGTCCAATGCCTTGTAAGAAGACTCGACCCCTAGCCCATTCGCAACTAAATTGGGAAGACAAAAAACCGCTCTCTAAATTGAAAAAAGAGAGCGGTTTTCTATTATTTGCGTACTGACTACTTCCCAGCACTTGAACCCCAATTGGTCGTTAGGATTTGTGTCAGATGACCAAGTGTCGGCCTAATGACCGATTTGAGTTGAATAATATTCCACGGCATCGGCTACAAGGAAGATGCTTCCAGTGACAAGAACCAAGTCGTGATGCGGGTCAGCGGCCTGGCGGGCGGCCTGAATGGCCTGACCCACTTGGGCGAAGGATGCGCCGGACATGTTTTCGTCCTGGGCGGCAGCGGCCAGCTGTTCGACGGGAAGTCCGCGGGGAACGCTGGGCTGGGTGTAGTAGTAGGTGGTGCGCTCATGCGGCATCATGCGCAGGATTTTGCGATAGTCTTTGTCGTTGACACAGCCATAGATAAGGTGGAGGTGCCGATAAGGAATTTCACATAGTTTCTGCAACATGGCATTCACGCCATCGGCATTGTGGGCGGTCTCACAGATGGTGAGGGGAAGGCGGTCCATGAGCTGCCAGCGGCCATGGAGGCCGGTGTCGTCCACCACATGGGCTATGCCCTGACGAATGTGATTCTCTGAGATATTGTACCCCAACGTCGGGAGCAGTTCCAATGCCTGTAAGAGGGTGGCAATGTTGTGGAGTTGATAGCTGCCGCTGAGGGGGCAGGTGAATTCATTGGACTGCAAGTCGAAGGGGCAGTCGCCCACCACCTGCACCGAAAAGTGGAGGTTGGGGTCATAGGAATCAAGGCCTTGGTCGGCCGGGTGCTGGGTTTCGCGGAGGGTGTATTTACTGTCGGCAAAGCAGATGGGAGCCTGCATCTCAGAGGCTTTGGCCTCGAAGACAGGCTTGGTTTCCGGGTGGGTCTCCCCTATCACTACGGGCACATGGGACTTGATAATGCCGGCCTTTTCGCCTGCTATCTTGGCCAGCGTGTCGCCGAGGAACTGGGTGTGGTCGAGACCGATATTAGTGATGACGCAGAGATCGGGGTGGATGACATTGGTGCTGTCCAGTCGGCCACCCATGCCCACCTCCACCACTGCCACATCGACCTGTTCTTGGGCGAAATAGTCAAATGCCAAGCCTACTGTCATCTCGAAGAAACTGAGTTGGAGCGTCTGCATAAACTTGCGGTGGTGTTCGACGAAGTCGGTGACCTGCTGCTGGGGTATCATTTGGCCGTTGATGCGAATGCGCTCGCGAAAGTCGACCAAATGGGGCGAAGTGTAGAGGCCTACCTTATAGCCTGCCTGCATAAGCACGGAGGCAAGCATGTGGGAGACTGAGCCTTTGCCGTTGGTACCGGCCACATGGATGCTGCGGAACCGACGTTCGGGGTTGCCCAAATGTGACATGAGGGAAACGGTGTTGGCGATGTCGGCCTTGTAGGCTGCCTGGCCGATGCGGTGATACATAGGCAGGCTGTTAAAGAGGTAGTCGAGAGTTTGAGTGTATGTCATATTTGTCCTAAACAGCAGATTATTTAGTGGGGATGGTGTAGGTAAGGCCGAGAAGGAAGAGGCCGCGATAGCTGGGATAGTTCTGCCAGTAGAAATAGCGCTGGAAGAGGAGGTTGTCGGCCTTGAGGAAAAAGCTGAGGGCTTTGTTGTGACGATACTCCACTTCGAGATTCAGGCCATAGCGCAAGGGCAGGAAAAGGGTGCTGTCGGCTCCATCGATGGCCTTGGTTGTGGCATAGGGGGTACGGCCCAAACACTGGAATTCTAAACGGCCTATGACTTTGTCGTGGTAGTTGACGGTGGCAGCCAGCCCGGCATCGAAATCGGGCCGGTAATAGAGGGGCACCTCAACGCGCTGGTCGCCCTGAATCTCGGTGCGTTTGTTCTTATAGATATAGTAGTTTCCCTTCACCTCCAGACGTAGCATCTCATCGTTGACAAAGGCGAAGTTACCGCCCACTTTGATGCGGGTAAGGGAATCGTAAACGGGACGGAATACATTGTGCAGTGTGTAGTGGTCGTCGAGTTCGAAGGAAAGGTCATCGTCCAAAGAGCTATACATGCCATACACGCTGAAATCAATCTTCTTGCTGAGGTTGAAACGCAGCTTGGCGGCAAAATCGTAATGGCTGAGGGCACGCACTTGGCTGCCGGGGGCAACATATGGATTGACCAGGCGAATATGATTCCAGCTGTTAGCATCGATGTTGCCTTGGGCATAGAGGGTGGCACTCAGCAGGTCGTTGAAGAAAGACTTGCTGACGGAGGCGTCTGGGTAGACATGCACTTTTCCCTTGTTGCTGTTGAAGGCATCCACTGCCACAACGGCACCAGCATGGATCTGAAAATCGGAGAAGATGAAGTCGAGATAGGGGTTGGCCTTGTAAAGGTGGTGGGAGCCACGGTCGGCCAGAATGCTGCGGCCTGTGGTCTCGTCACGGTCGAGCAATGCGGCCTCGAAAAGGCTGTCTGCACCAAGGGGGAGAGCCAGCGGGTCGAAGTTGTTGAAGAAACCGTTATAAGTGAGGTGCAGATAGGCCACCCCTTTATACTTTTGAGCCAATGTGAATCCGTAATGGATATTGCCATCAAGGTTGAAATTCAGTTCGTTTTGGCTGTAGGAGGCAAAGAGGTCGGTAACATTGAGATTGGCCTCATAGCCCAGGGCGTGGACATCGGTGTTGAGGGTCTTAACGCCGAAGTTGACGGAGGCATTATTGTATGCAATATTATAAGAGGATTTCTCTAAGTCGTCGCGGTTGAGGCCCATGACGGCAAAGAGCGTGCTGTCATTGAAGCCATAGTAGCGGTTGAAGTCGCTCTGATAGCCCAGGTCGGCACTGAGTTGCAGGTTCTTTTTAGTGATGAGTTTGCCAAAGAGGGTGACATCGGTGAGCGAGAAGGGGGCTTGACCATAATGTGTGGCGGATGGGGTTTCTTCGCCTGGGAAGCCGATCGTGCCCCACGAGGAGCGATGGACAAGGCGAACACCGTAGCTTTTGTTTGGACTGCGGAGCGAGTTGAAATACAGCTCGGCCAGGGGCGACCAGTAGTTACCCAATCCCAACTTGAGGTAGTTGTTGTAAAGACGTGTGGCTGGTTCGCCTATGATGCGTGCCGCCTTGATGCGCGAGGGTTCGTAGAGTGAGGTCAGGCGGCGGGTGTTGATGTCATAAGTGAACGACTTGCTGATAGTGGAGACGGTGTCTGTGATGGTGGGGGCCACATTTACTTTTGGCATCTCCTCAACCACTGGTTTATAGCGGCTGGTGACAATCACGCGCTCATTGTATACATTGCTGTCTGATTGAGCACGGCTAGTGAAGCCCATGGCCGACAACGTTACGAATAATATAGCGGAAAAAAACTTTGCGTATCTCATAAGGCTTATTGATTATCTGTTTCTACTTCGCTTTCAAGTTCTATGACAACTTCTTCCTCTTCGGGTTGCTGTGGGGGCTGTTCCTCTTCCAGAATGGCATTGCGCTTTTGCAAGGCCACCTGCACAAGGTCGTCGCCGTCATAGTTGTCTATGATGCTCTGCAAGGTCTGTTTGGCCTGTAGATTGTTGCCTCGGGCGTGGAATATGTCGGCCCAAAGGATGAAGGACTTGGCCAGCCAGTAGTCGCTGACGGGGTCGGCTGCTATGGTCTCGATGGCCCGTTCGGAGCCGTCATAGTCCTGCTGAAGGAAACGCATCTCAGCAATGCGATAAGAGGCCTCACCGCTGTAATCGCCGTTGGTGGAATTCTTGAGAAGCGAATAGAGGCTGTCGGCTTGGCGATAGGTGGAGGCGTGCTCATAGTAGCAGCGGGCCATGCTGATGCGTGCCTCATCGCGCAGCTCATCAGTGATTTTGGTCTCATTGAGCAACTGACGGGCTGCGGCTATGACACTGTCGCGCATATCCAGACGAATCCAGCTGCGCATATAGCCCACACGTCCACCAATGCGGCTGTTGTCGCTCTCGGCCATAGCAACCAATTGGTTGTAGAGGTCGAGGGCCTTGGTGAAGTTGTTTAGGTTGTAGGCAATGTTGGCGGCGTTTTGCAACGAACGCTCCGAGTAGCTGTTGCGGCCGGCACTGGCCACAGCCTCATAGTGCGGCAGGGCACGCTCGTTCTGGCCGGTACGGAAGAGACAGTCGGCAGCATAGTAGTGGGCCTGGAGATGGAAGAGGCCTTCGGGAAATTTGTCCAGATAGTTCTCGAAACTCTTCACGCTGCTCTCGCAGTCGCCATTCATGTACTGGTTCTCAGCCGACATATAGAGGGTGCTGTCCTGCTCCACGGTGGAGACGGTGCTCTTGGTGGTACGCTTGACGTAGCCAAAATATTCGTCCACACGGTTCTGGCTGACATAGATGTTCTTGACGGTGCTGAGAGCATCGCGGGCCTCGTCGGTGCCGGCATAGTTGGTCAGCAGTTGGTCAAAAACCTCCAAGGCCTCGTCATTGCGGTCGGTGTTGTAGTAGATAAGGCCTATATTCAGCAGGGCGGTCTTGACCAGGCTGTTGGAGGGGTACTGATTGCGAAAGTTGTTGAAATAGAGCAGCGCCATGCTGTTGTTGTCGCCAACCAGATAGGTGTTGCCCACCTCAAAAAGGGCTTTGGCTGCCAGCGGGGATTCCTTGTAGCGTTCAAAGATCTGGTTCAGATAGGTCAGTTTCTCACCATATTTGCCCAAGGCTCCGTAGCAGAGGGCCTTTTGATAGGTGGCGTAGTCTGCATCAGCATCGTTGGCCTCAATCACATGGTCATAAAATTTGATGGCTTCGGCATACTTGCTGTTGAGGTAGCTGCAGTCGCCGAGGCGGTTGTATACGTCGTTCACTTGGTGGGCATCAATGCTCCGGTCGGCCAAGCGCACAAACATCTTGAAGTCGTCGGTCGCATCGGAGATGTTTTCACGTTTCATGCAGAGATAGCCGTGGGTGTAGAGGGCCTGGCGGTAGTAGGGGGATGTAGTAGCATTGGTGCTGAGCATAAAGCGGTCCAGCGTTTTGCCTGCGGCCTCGAAGTCTCCCAGGCGGTAGCGGGATTCGGCATAGAGATAGTAGGCATCAGTAGTGTATTTCGGCAGGGCATTGATTTTCATCGCCTTCTGGAAATAGGCGGCGGCAGATTTGAGGTTTCCGGTGTTGAACACCTCTATGCCACGGTTGATGACAATGCGTTGGTATGCCTGATTCATCACGGCACTGCGGTCGGGAATCTTCTCAATGAGGGTGAGGGCGTCTTTGTAGTTGCGGGTGCTGAAATAGAGCGAGGTGAGGATTTCCTCGACTTCCTTTTTGTGCGAGGTCTTGGGGTACTTGACCAAGTAGTCCTCGAAAGAGCGGATGCTCTCGTTGTAAGGGTTGGCGTTGAGTTCGTAGGAGAGCTTGGCATAGTTGAACTGTGCATCCTCTTTAATCTTGGGGTCGAAATCCATGGTGGAGGCCTGGAGGAACATGCTGCGGGCTTCGTTCTTGCGGCCCAACTTCAGGTCCACGTCGCCCAGCACGTAGAGGGCATTCTGCGCCACGCTGTCCACACAGGCGGTCTTCTTGCTCAGGTAGAACTGGGCAGAGTCGTATTGGTGCAACATATAGTAGCAGTAGCCCACCTGATAGTAGTTGTCCTGCGGGGTGCAGGCCACCAGGGCGGCGGTGTTGCTCTTCTTGGTGCCGCGGGCATTGCTGCCGGCAAAAGTCTGCGTGGGGTCGGTGTCGTCCTTGTCGTCGCGGTTGCGCATGGCGGCATTGTAGTAGTCTAGGGCGTTCTTATATTCCCCGCGGTTAAAATAAACCTCGGCCACCATCTGGCGTATTTCGTTCTTTTTGAAGACATCCTCTTCCAACAGCAATGTCGGAGCCATCTGCAACAGCTCGTCGTCTTTGCCCAGATAATAGTAAATGCGGGCAATGTAGGAGGGGACTATCTTGGCAAACCTACGGTCCGACTGCAGCTTCTGGAAGTTGCGCAGAGCCAGGTCGTACTTGCCGTCCATATACTGCATGTGGGCATAATAATATATGGCGGCATTGGTGTACTTGGACTTGCCGTTGATTTCCTGTGAGAAATATTTCTTGGCTTCATTATAGTCCTGGTCGTTGAAATAGCAGTAGCCCATCTTGAAGTTGAACTCGCCGCGATGGCCGTACTCCACTTCGCGCGAGACCACATTTTTATAGTATTTGAGGGCTTTGTCGTAGTCGCCCTTGGAGTAGTGATAGTTGCCCAGATAGAAATAGGCCATGTTGGTATGCACGCTCTGCGGATAGCGGCGGAGGAATTCCGTCAGGCGGAAATCGGCGTCGTTGTTGCTAAGCTTTTCGGCACACACGGCCCCATAGTAGCACGCTTCGGCTGCCATCTGCTCGTCCAAGGTGGTCGCGCTGACGGTGAGTTTGTCGAAAAGATTCTGCGCTGAGGCATACTTTTCCTTCTGGTATAGGTCCAGTGCCTGACGGTATAGCTGCCGCACAGCCTCGTCCGGCGACGATTTTTGCGCCAAAACCGTGGGGGCAGAAAGAGCCACAAGCACGATAACTAAAAGAACTTTAATTCGTTGCATAAAACAATTGTTTCTTAATTCAGAAAGTAAAAATACTAATAATATAATAAAACATCAGCCCACCTGCATCATTTTTGTCAACAGCAGAATGTTAGTAGGGCAAAACATGGGTGAAAGCAAAACAGAACAGCAACAATCACCCTGAATTCCGAATTCAGAATTCGGCATCAGAAACGACGGCAATCACCATGCCTAATAGCGCAGAATGAAGGGCTTCTCTTGCTCCTCCTCCTTGGTCTGCCAGGGGCCATGCAGCAGGAAACCGCTGGCAGGCTGCGGCGTGATGGCATATTGCAGCTGTCCCTCGGGGTTGATGAGGATGAAATGGGGATAGGAGACCACCTGGTAGTGTTCCAGCAGCTTGTAGTTGCCGTTGAAGTGCAGCCAGGTCCAGTCATATTTTGACCCTCTCTTTGAATTCTTCAGGAAGTGGTACATCTTCTGGAACTCACGGTCGCAGCAGATAGTCACAAATTCCACGTTCTTGTTCTTCGTGTAGATGCTGTCCTTGAAATGCGCCATGGTCTCCAGCTCGGCAATGCAGTTGGGGTCGCCTACGTGCACAAAGGACATATAGACCCACTTGCCTTTCAGCCCATCCAGCGACACCATATTTTTTTCCACGTCGGGCAGCTCAAAGGAGGGCACCTCCTTGCCCTCCTCCAGCTGGTGCAGGTTGGCAATGATGCGCTCGGCCAGCACCTTGTGCTCTGGAAACTTGCTCTTGCTTCCGATGAGGCTTATCATGCTCACCACCTTGCCCGGCTCGTAGTACTGCGACTGATAGAACGACTCCTGCAAGGCCTGCAGGGCCACCAGTTCACGCACCTGTTCGTTGCGCAACAGGGTGTCGGTGCCCAGCGAGTCGAGATAGACATTCACTTTCAGGTTGTTCACCCACGAGGCCATCTGCCAGATGGGAATCTTGGTGGTGCCCTTCGACACGGTGTTGGCAAACAGGGTGGTGAAGAACGACATGTAGTTGTCGTCGTAGTAGAGGATGGGCTGGTCTTTGATGTAGCGGTTGACCATATTTTTGCGACTGTCGAAGTGCAGGCTGTACTTCAGGCTGGCCAGCTGGTAGCGTTTGTAGCGGTTGAAAAACTCGTTGCGGGTATCGGGGGCTTTCTGCCGCACCTCCACCTCCAGGCTGTCGAAATAGCGCTTCTGGGGACGGAAGCGGGCATCGAAAAAGATGCGGTGGTCGTCCAAGTATTGGGCCACCACGGCTTCGTAGTTAGAGATCAGGCCGTTGAGCTCGTCCTTGGGCATGTTCACAAACTCCAAGGGCAGCACCTCGGGGTCGAGAAAGACATTCTTCTTGTCGCTCAGGTCCCAATCGAAGCGGGGCACGTAAACCTCATAGTCGCGCCCAGGCTCCACAAAGAACGACTGGCTGTAGTTCTCTATCTGCAATATCATCAGGGTGGGATAGTTGGCGTAGGCCTTCAGCTCGAAATGCCGATTTTGATTAATGGTGGTCTGGTCCACCAACTCTTCGGTGAGGGTGAGCATGTCGGTATAGTGGTAGAGGTAGACCTCTTTTCCGGCCCCGTCCACCACCTCGCCATGGATGGTGATATTGGTCTGTGCCCCAGCCACTGAGGCCAGCAGAACAAATAGCACAACGCTGAACAATCTAACAGTACGCTTCATTTTTCTACGATGTATTTTATAGTTCTTTAACGCATCATCCCGCATATTATTGCCCTACGACGAAAGTTTTTTATCAAATAGCCCAACCACCTATCTTCAAACGCAGTGTCGCTGCAGACCCCGTTCGTCCTTTTCTGCATCCTCTTCAAAACCATCGACACAAGACCTTTTTTTCAGCATCGCAGTGGTTATTTTAGGCTATTCTACAGTAATTTACGCCCCACTTCCCACTCATTTGCGGCTCTTTTCCGGCCCAATAATCTGGCGAGGGGGAAGCGTCGAGCATCCTCGATTGAAGCCTTGTTCGAACGGGGGTGGCTCAAAGGAGGGTGATACCGCTTAGGCAAGGCATTTGAATTGCCACGGCCGACGGCCCTCTTTTTACTTTTGCGTATAACGAAAAAAAGATGTATTTTTGCAGCATGAACTAAGCCGTTTGTGCGGACTCACCGATGTTCACAAACGGCTATAGGAGAAATCGTTTGGGCATTATTTAATATTTTTTGACCATGTTCCTGCATATCGACTGCAATTCCTATTTTGCCTCTTGTGAGGTGGCCACCCGTCCCGGGCTGGAGGGGAAACCTGTGGTCGTGGCCAACGAGACCGAGAACGGGGGCGGCGTCATCCTCGCCCTCACCGCCGAGGCCAAGGCCCTGGGCCTCAAGCGTGGCACGCCCCTCTTTCAGGTGCGCAACCTCATCAAGATGAACAACGTGGTCATCTGCCCTGTGGACCACAAGAAATACCGCCACATTTCACGCCAAATCATGGAGAACGTGCAGCGGCAGGAGATTGTGCAGGATTTTGTGCAATACTCCGTAGACGAGTTTTTTGGCACCCTCCCCACAGACCAGCCCGACGAGTTGCGCCACTATGCCACGCTGGTCAAGGAGATGATTGCCACGAGCACCGGCATCCCCGTCAGCTGCGGCCTCTCACAGACCTACACCCTGGCCAAGGTGGCCACCCACTACGCCAAGCACTACAAGGGCTACAACGGTGTGTGCGTGCTCATGCCCGAGAGCCGACTGCGGGCACTATCGCTGCTCGACATCGCGGACGTGTGGGGCATCGGCCGCCAGAGCCGCGCCAAACTCTACGGCATGGGCATCCATACGGCCCAGCAATTAGTGGAGTGCAACGAAAAGGTTCTCAGCCGCATTTTCTCCGCATCCGGACTCAACACCTGGCGCGAGCTGCAAGGCACCCCCTGCATCGACCTCCACCGCCCCGCCAAACAGCGCAGCATCATGCAGAGCCGCACCTTCGTATACATGACCGACGACATCAAGACCCTGGAGCAGGACATACGCACCTATGCCGCTGCCTGCGCCGTCAAACTGCGCGAACAACACAGCGTCTGCCGCACCGTGCAGGTCTTCCTCTCCACCAACCGCCACCGCGAGGACCTGGCGCAATATCGCAACAGCGTAGGCATCCACCTCCCCTCCCCCACGGCCGACACCCCCACCATCGTCAAAGCCGCCACGGCAGGCCTGCACAGCCTCTACAAAGTAGGCTTCCTCTACAAGCAAGCAGGTGTCATCCTCACCAACATCACCGAGGAAGAAGGCATGCAGCTCGACCTCTTTTCCGAACCCGAAGACCAACGCCACCGCAAACTCATGCAAATCACCGACGCCCTCAACAAAAAATTCGGCGACGACACCATCAACTTCGGACTATGACAGAGGAACCACCCTATTCTCAATTTGCTTCTTGGTGGTTGTTCTTGGGCTGTTCTTCTGCTACCTTCTAGCTCGACTAAAAAGGAACCGGCAGCATTGTCATGAACGACTTATCCTCAGGGGCTCGGCTCTCTAGCCATTTTTTAACAAGCAAAAAAGGGTTAATTGAAATTAGATGTGACAGGCTATAAAAAGTTGGCTACCAGGTAGAGGAAGAAGTCAAGGTCGCGGGAGCCTCTGTTCTTGATGGCGGCGAGCTGGATTTGGGCGTTGGTGCTTTCTGCGATGGCGTTGGTGTGGAAACCGTCGAAATAGTTGACGATGTAGTCGCTGTTGGCTTCAAACAAGGAGCAGAAGTTGTTGAAAGGGGACTGCTTGATTTCCCTGGCGTGCTTGAGCCACAGTGACAGTTGCCAGTCCTTTAGGTCTTTGCCACAGTCTGGATCCGGGGTGTACCATTTGCGGAATCGTATGTACTGGTCGTAGGTGTCGCTGAGGTTTGGGTAGTAGGAGAAAAGCAGTTTGGCCCGCTGGCGCTGGCTGTCGGTCCAGTCTTGCGGCGACTTGTAGAGCAGGTAGCGGCATCGGTGCAGCATCTCGGCACGGGTTTCTCCATTGGGGAGAGTCGGCACGCGGTATTTCTTCTTCATCGGCAGTCTTTCGCCTGCCGGCTTTGCGGCGTTGGTCTTGTATTTTAGTGCGTGGGCCTTTGCGGCCTTCTTCTCCTGCCTCTCGGCCTCTTTCTTCAGCCTCACACGGTAGTCCTGCAGCGCCTTTGTTAGGTGCATCACCACGTGGAACCTGTCCGCTGTCTGTACCGCACCGGGGAAGACCATCGTGCAGACCGACTCGAAGGTGGTCGAGATGTCTCGGGTGACGGTTTTCACCCTGTCTAATGTCTCGCAACCAAAGCGCAGCAGCGCCACGACAAGTGTCGGGTAGTCCATACTGCGGCACATCATAGCAATCCTTCCAGTATCGGCATTTGTGAGGACGGTGTAGAACTCCTGCCCGATGTATTTCTCGTCAACGGCCATATGCTCTCCCACATCCTCGGGACGTAACACCGGAACCCCGACCGTCCCTCCGCCGCCATACACTTTCGGTGTGTCAAAGTCCATACCGTGCAACTCCTCCTGCACATCGGGCGAGTCTATTTGCAGTATGCAGTCGCGCACCCAATGACGCAGGGTGTCGTACTTCACCTACAGCACGTCGCTTATCACCTTCAGGTCAAACGGGTCTTTTGCCGTCAATCTCTTTTAAAAGAGTCGCGAACTGACGTGTCGCCTTGCACCCTTCCTCGGTGTACGAGTACTGGTTGTAGTAGCAGCGGCTGCGGTCAGCCTTGCTCACCCAGCGGCGCCTCTTCAGGCGTATCGTGCAGCGCTTCATCCCAGACGAATAGTGCACGATGTCCTTCGGGCGCATATACCCGTCCTTCATCAACTCTTCGCCAGCCTCGGGCTTCCGGCTCTTCTTTTCCACCATATGGAACACCCGCTCCTCTTCGCGCTCCTCTATCCTCTCTATTTCAAAGTCCTCCAATATCTCTTCAGGTATCACTATACCCAGTATCTGTTGTATCAACTTGTCGTCCATCTTGCGTTTTCTTATTCTAACGTTTGATGGCTTGTTTTAGTGTCTCATCACATCAAATTTCAATTAACCCTTTTCCTTCCCTCGGAATAGGATACTATCAGTATCGAAAGAGTATCTTATCAGATAGAAAAGAGGGCAATGCCATACCCCGCTTTTGACTTTTTGAATATTTTTGCCTCGTCTTTCGAAAGGCGTAGTAAACAAATTGTTAAACCTCAAAAGAAAAAATGTATGGCAATATATCAATTTAAACAAGACCTTGCATCGGCCTATTTCCCAGACAACAGCAGGGAAACCGCGAGCAAACGCTTCGCCCACGAATTCCATTCCAACAAAACCCTCCTCGCCGCCCTCCAAGCCACCGGCTACTCCCGCCCATGCAAAACCCTCTCCCCAAAACAAATCCAAATCATCTTCTCCTTCCTCGGCGAGCCTTGAAAAGGAATCGAGCACCTATGAGTAAAATCAAATAAAGCGCGGAACCCTGACCCTAACAAGTCCTAATTGAAACTCTACACAAACCAAGGGCGAGACCTCCGGCCTCGCCCTCTCGCTTCCTTAAACGCAGTTTTACATATTTCATCGAATACCACACAATTTTTTTTAGGATATAGCGTTATTAAAAAAAATATTTTCTTTGAAAATATTTGAGCTTATCATTTCGTAGTAAACAAAAAAAAGATAATATGAGAGAATCTATTGAAATAAAGAATCTTGGACCACTGAAAGATGTACAGATTCGTGAATTAAAGCCTTTGACTGTATTGATAGGAGAGTCTGCTAGCGGAAAGAGTACGCTTATGAAGGTGGTGGTTTTGATGCGATACATATACAAAATGCTGAATATTAGGTGGTACCTAAAAAATTCAGGTATTCAGCGTTCCCCATTCAAGCTATCAATTGAAAGCCTGTTAAACGATGATCTTTCTGGTTATTTTAAACCAGGAAATCAAGTTTTCATTCGGTATGCTGTTGAGGTAAACGGACACGAATATTATATTGAATACACGAATGGGAAAATGAATGCTGCCGGTGCTCAAAACATCCCTAATGAAGATTTACTGTTTCTGAAAGAATCATGGGTCTCTGAAAGTAGAAATGTGATTCCGGTATGGGTATCTAAATCCTCGCTGAACAAAAAGGCAGAATTAGGTTTTTATTTTCACGAAACTTTATCCGACTTTGAAAAAGCAACCGAAGCGATGCACGACATTTCTATGGAGTATGTTGGCATGAACATGTATGTGGTGGGTCAAAATGGAAAGAAAAAATATTATGTAACCCCTCTTGATGAATCGTATTCACCAATTGAACTTAAATATGCATCGTCAGGTATTCAAACCTCAGCTCCGCTAATTGCCTTGGTCAACTATTTCTCAAAGAGTTTCTCGTTTAAAGATGCAGGAAGACGCTCTATTTTGGATTATTTATATGACCAGGACAGACTATCGACATACCGTCCAGATATGGAGATATCTGAAATGAAAAAGAAAATCCAAATTCATATTGAAGAACCAGAATTGAGCCTTTTCCCAAATGCACAGTGCAAGATGATTGACGATATCGTAAGGATAGCCTTAATGGAAAGCAGTGACGATAGGGATGTAGAATTAATGTTGGCTACTCATAGTCCATATATTGTAAATTATCTTAATATACTACTGAATCAGAATAAAAAAGGTAGAGCACGCGTGAAGGCCAATCAGATTGGTGTATATAGAATTTTCGAGGGAAAACTTCAAAACTTGGTGGCAAACACATCTGATGGTAGAACGATTGTCGACACAAGCGACCTGACAGAACAGATGCAGTCCATCATGAAGGAGTATCGTTCACTTAGAATGTAGAGGAGCGAGAAAATGGATATTATCAGAGACGTATTACTGAACCATTATCCCAATTATATTGGTTATAAGGGCAAAAATCCCGTTATTTATCCATGTTTTATAAAGGCATCGGATTTCCTATTAGGGGACGACAAAGCCTGTGTTAATCAGAAGTGTGTAGATTTGGTGAAATGTAATCATAAAGTCATCACCATAAATACAACCACACCGGTAGCTGTCTTGGAATTTGAAGTATTTGTCAATCAATTTGGGAATACCGCTGATGCAATGAAGGGTGACAGGTGTGATTTTATGTTGTATGACCCTACGGAAGCAAAAAGTAGAATTGCATTATGTGAATTGACATGTTGTGATACCAAATACATTGAACCGAACACGGGACGTTACCCTGAGGGGAAAAGAGCTCGTGCATACAATCAAATTAAGAACAGCTTGGAACACTTGCTCGCAATTCCTGTCTTAGATCAAAATATTCTGACGTATGCCTCTCATTATGGTGTGTTTGGTTGGAGAGAAAGAAGTGAGCGTATAGATGATAAAGTGTTAGAATCTTTGTCAGATTTTTCTGACACTCCCTCTTCCAGTGAAATGATACTATATACTCAAGATTTTGTTTTAAATCATGGTTTTGTGTTTGTTCAAGTAAAATTTCCCACTGCACTGAATTGGAATGAAGATATCTAAATACTAATTCCTTGAGTTATGAGCAAGTTGAACATTCTTGGAGTAGTAAAGAAGATTAAGAGCTGCTCAAATCCATACCTGCCAATTATTGAGGCAATTATTAACTCTATTGATTCCATAGGAGAGACCAGCAGAACGGATGGCAAAGTTGAGGTCATTCTCAAACGTGAAAATTGTCTGGACGTTGATTCTTCTTTTATTCCTCCCATGAGGAGTGTGGAAATAAGAGACAATGAAGTAGGATTTAATAGCCAAAACGTGATTCTTTTGACACCTTCTATAGCGATATGAAAGTACAAAAGGGAGGAAAAGGTTTTGGCCGTTTTATGTACTTGAAATATTTCAACAGAGTAAGCGTTGAGAGTGTTTTTATCGAAAATGATAAATATTATCGTAAAAAGTTCGATTTTGGTAAGCAATATGATATAATCATCAATGAAACCTGTGAGGAATGCACAGGTGTATCTGATACGGGAACTCGTTTATTCTTGAATGATATTATTGAGAATAAATACCTAGACAAGGGTATTGAAACCATTTCAAGGAAGTTGCTTGAAAATCTGCTGGTACTCTTTGTGGATGACATGGAGAAATGTCCTACAATTACCATTGTGGACCAAAATAATGGTGAGAAAATAATTTTGAATGACTATCTAAATCAGGACAAGGATATCCAATTAATTGCTCGAAACAGGTTTGCGATAAATAGTTCTTTTTTAACAAAAAGATTTTTCTTTTGAGGCCGTAACTTTTAAGGTTTACTTCGCAAATAATCAGAAGAGTAGAATTATCCTTACTGGTCACAACAGAGAAGTTACAAATACACCACTATCTCAATACATACCTGAATTTGACGATGAATTCTATGATATTGAGACCAGTAGCAACACAAGTATTCAAAAAAATTGGTGTAATGGACAAATTTTAGGCTGTTTTAGAGACGATGCACGCTAATGG
>R25__coassemble_447_pt1 | contig 24629 bp, 23 predicted proteins | sample R25__metabat2_high_PE_017 | metagenome-assembled genome bin R25 | reverse complement strand
CATAGTGCAAACACTTCGTGATTTGCCCTCTGCATTCGGCTTATCGAAAACGTTTAGTTACGATAGGTCACTCACGGTTCCTCACGGTTCCGATAAGGCTCTCCACGGCTTACATTACCGCTAAATTATCGTGTGGGAAACGTTCCGGAAGCGAAAGTGTTGTGGCTCGGAAACGGGTCGGGCGCGGAGGGATGGCAAGTTTTTTTTGTTTATTTGCATTTTATATTGTATCTTTACAAATTGTTCTGTGCCGTGTTTTTTGGCGCAAAGTTTTTATATTCAATGAAATAAATAAGTGCATTGCTATGAATAAATCGGAAAACTCGTTAGTTGTAGGCCTTGAAAGGCTGGCTTTGATTGCCTCGCGCATCCGCAAAAATGAGGGTGCAGTCCCCCAAATTGAAATAGACATTATTTTGGAGGAGTTGCGCAACTTGTACATGGTGGCCCTGAAGATTGAAAAGGATAATCCCCAAGAGGTGAAACCAGATGTGCTGGAGCTTGACTTGTCGGCCGCCCGCGAGATGGCTGAAGAGGAGCAGCGCCTGGCCGAGGAGGCCGCCGCCAAGAGGGCCGCTGAGGAGAAACGCCTGGCCGAGGAGGCCGCCGCCAAGAAGGCTGCTGAGGAGAAGCGTAAGGCCGCCGCCCTGGCGGCTGAAGAGTTGAAGCCGGTCTTTGCCCCCGATGAGCCTGCTAAGGCTGCGGAGCCTGTCATAGAGCCCCAGATGGAACGGCTGGAGGGCAACCCGAACGACGAGCTTTTTGCCGACGAACCGGCTTCGGCCAAACGTGAGGCTTCGCTCTTCGACTATATCAGCAAGGAGAGTGGCAGCCGCGGCAAACGTACCTTGTCCGACACGCTGAACCATCCGGCCCATAACGTTGAGGAGCAGCTGGCGGGCAGCGTGCGTGCCAAGAAGGTGGACGACTTGCGCACCATCATCAATATCAACGATAAGTTCAGCTTCATGAGCGAGCTGTTCCACAACAACATGAAGGCCTACAACGACTTTATCCTGCGGCTGAATGCCACGGCGGAGCGTGCCGAGGCATTAGGCTATGTGAAGGCTGTGGCAGAGGAGTATAAGTGGGACGAGGGTTCGGTGGTAGTGAAGAGTTTTTATAAGATTTTCGACCGCAAATTTTAGTTATGGACAACCGCAAGGCAATTCTTTTTTCGGCCCCGTCGGGCAGTGGCAAGACTACTATCATCAGGGAGATTCTGAAACGGTTTGACTGTTTTGAGTTCTCCATTTCGGCCACCAGCCGCCAGCCCCGCGAAGGGGAGCGCGACGGGGTGGACTATTATTTCCTCAGCCCCGAGGAGTTTGCCCACCGCGTGGCAGAGGGTCGGTTTTTGGAATGGGAGGAGGTGTATGCCGGCGTGTGCTACGGCACCTTGAAGTCAGAGATTGACCGCATTTGGGATAACGGCCACGTGATTATCTTTGACGTGGACGTAAACGGCGGCATGAACATTAAGAAGTATTTCGGTCCCGACGCACTGGCCCTGTTTGTGATGCCCCCCAGCGTGGAGGTGTTGGAGAGGCGGCTGCGCAGCCGCGGCACCGAGAGCGAGGAGGCCATCACCAAACGCCTGGCCCGCAGTGCTGCGGAGCTGGAGAAGGCCCCACAGTTCGATGTGACGATTGTGAACGACGTGCTGGAAGAGGCTGTGGACAAGACACAGCAGGTGATTAACAACTACCTGAGTGTGGGTTAAAGGGAGGATGCCGTGGAATCGTTACTTTCTTTCTTGAAGCGTTTCAACTACTTGCTGGTATTTCTGATTTTGGAGATAGTGGCATTGATTTTTATTTCGCAGAATAGCAACTACCAGGGCTCGAAGTTGGTGCACTTGGGCAATGCCATAGCGGGTCGCTGCTATGGCGTGGTGTCGAGAGTGGGTGATTATTTCGGCCTGCGGAGCGAGAACGACCGCCTGGCAGCAGAGAACGCGGCCCTGAGGGCTCAGCTGGAGTCGTCGTATATCAGCTACAATATGCGTACTTTCACACGTGAAGACACTGTGTATAAGCAGCGTTACAGCTACACCGAGGCACAGGTGGTCAAGAACTCTTGGAATCGCCGCGACAATTATATCATGATTAACAAGGGCCGGCTGCAGGGCATTCATCCCGACCAGGCGGTGATTTCGCCCCAAGGCATTGTGGGCGTGGTGGTGTCGGGCACCGACAACTTCTCGACGGTCATGCCGGTGCTGCACTCCAACAGCCGCAACAGTGTGAAGATTCCGCGCATCAACACGGGCGGCTCGCTGGTGTGGGACGGCGGCGACTTCCGCTATGCCACGCTGATAGATATCCCCACGACGTATAAGCTGTATAAGAACGACACGGTGGTGACCAGCGGCATGGCCAACGACTTTCCCGAGGGGGTGATGGTGGGCTTTGTGGAGAGCGCCACCAGCGAGAGCGGCAGCGGCTTCTACACTATCAAGGTGCGGCTGGCCACAGAGTTTACCAAGCTGGACCATGTGTATATCATTGACAACCATTTCAAGGCCGAGCAGGACTCCCTGATGGCCAGAACGCAGAAGGAGGGCGAGCAGCAATGACACGACTGATTCTTTCAAATGTGTTCCGTTTCCTGGCCCTGATAGTGTTGCAGGTGCTGATACTGAACTATGTCTATTTGGGTGGCTATGTGCTGCCGTTTGTCTATATCCTGGGGGTTCTGATGCTGCCCACCAATTTTGGCAAGATTCCCACCCTGCTGGTGGCATTCGTGGCAGGCATGATGGTGGACCTGTTTTGCAATATCCCCGGTTTCCACGCCTTCACATGCACGATGATGGCTTTTGCCCGCATCCTGTTTGGCGATAGGATGCTGACACAGGGGGACCCCGATACGGTCATTGTGACGCCTAGTGTGCGGGAGGTGCCGGTGCAGACATTTATGGGTTATGCGCTGCTGATGTCGTTGGTCTACTGTGTCACCTATGGACTAATCGAGGCTTTCAGCTTTGGCAACTTCTGGATGACTTTGCTGTCGATGCTTTTTAATACGTTGATTACTTGGGCACTGATTATGCTTTGCCAGCTTCTGGTAATACCGCAAAAAAAATAACTGGCCATGAAGAGACTGACCTTTTTTTTAGGGCTGATGCTGATGTGCCTGTCCCCGAGGGCACAGGTGGCCATCGGGGAGTGGCGCGACCACAACTCCTTTGTGGGGGCACGGCAGGTGTGTGCGGGAGAGGAACGGGTTTATGCCGCCACCCGCATGGCCCTGTTCTACTATGACCGCGAAGAGTATGCCACCTATCCCCTGACCAAGCGGACGGGGCTGACAGATGTGGGTATCGGCACCATGGCCCTCGACGACCAGACGGGGAGCGTGGTGGTGGCCTACGCCAATTCGGCCTTGGACATCCGCCAAGGAGGTGAGGTGAGCCATATTGCCGATATCCGATACAGCTCTATCAGCGGCGACAAGAAGATTTATCATGTGCGTTTCAACAACCGCCGCGCTTATTTGGCCACGGGATTTGGCATCGTCGTGGTGGACTTGGCACGCAAAGAGATTGAAGAGACCTATTATTTGGGTCCCAACGGCACGGCAGCGACTGTGTATGACGTGGCTTTCACCGATAGTCTTATCGTGGCAGCGACGCCGGAGGGATTGCTCTCGGCCCCGAAGGGGAGCAGCCGACTGCGCATTGCCGACATATGGCAGCGCGACTCGCTTTCTCCCTTGGTGGGTCTTTCGGTCCGCACGCTGGAGGTGAGCCGCGGCCGCTTGGTGGCAGCCGCCTGCCACGACAATCCCGACAGCATGACGGTGTTCTTCCAACATGACGATGGAAGTTGGGAGGACCGTGGTACGGGCCGCGTGGAGTCGCTGCGATGCCACAATGGGTTTATTTTGCTGAACCATTTCGACAGTATTGAGATATTCGGCGAGGACTACCGCTGCCTGTCTGTGGTGAGGAGCATACCCCAATACGGCATGTCGGCACGGGATGCAGACATCGATGCCGACGGGACCCTCTGGGTGGGCCATGCGTGGGGCGGTCTGTTGCGAATGCCCGCGGGGTATGCCGAGGCACAGTCTTATCATCCCGCAGGACCTTCGACGGACGACAATGTATACAGCCTCTTTGCCACGCCCGAGCGGCTCTATGTCTGCCCGGGCGGCAAGCAGCCGACTTATGCCGGTTCGTATATAGAGGGAAGAATGGCCATGTATGATCTGAAAGAGAAGAGCTGGTCCTCGATTGGGCGCGGCAATGTGGGGCGTTTTATGGATGTGCTGAACATGGCTGTGGATCCGCGAGACAAACACCACTTGAGTGCCACCGCATGGGGGTACGGTGTGCTGGACATACATGACGACGTGGTGGAGACTCTTTTTGATGAAACCAATAGCAACGGGGCTTTGACGCCCTACCGCTCGGGCAATTACAGGCACATGCGCGTGTCGGGACTGGCCTATGACGGCCAGGGGAACCTGTGGGTGACCAATTCGCTGGTGGATAGAGGCCTGGCTGTGCGCTATCGTGACGGCGAGTGGGCGTCGTTCGATATTTCGCCTCTCTTCAACGGTTTGCGCGACGAGCAGTTGGAGATTGACAAAATTCTCTGGGACAGTGTGTATGGCTACAAATGGTTTGCAGGCAGGGCCAACCGAATCTATATCCACGACGGCGAGGGGCGTATGGCATATGTCAACCCCAACAACGGCAGCCGACTGGAGACCCACGCCGTGAACTGCATGGTGCAGGACCGCTCGGGCGACATCTGGTTCGGTACCGACAAGGGCATCAAGGTCATCTATGACGGCTACCGCGCCTTTGCCAACGGCGGCCGTGGCGAGCAGGCCCCGGTCTCCTGTAGCAACATTCTCTACAGCGAGGATGGCATTTACGAGTACCTGATGGCCTACGAGGGCATCACCTGCATGGCAGTGGACGGAGCCAACCGCAAGTGGGTGGGCACTTCCAATAACGGCCTTTACCTCATCTCGGCCAACGGCCTGGAGGAGTTGGCCCATTTTACCACTGCCAACAGCCCCCTATACGCCGACAAGATTTCCACCGTGGCAGTGCATCCCGAGACGGGCGTGGTCTATATAGGCACGGCCTACGGATTGCAAAGTTACCGCTCCACAGCCACTGTGGCCGAGAACTATCCCTCGGCCAATATATATGCCTTCCCCAATCCCGTCCGCCCTGATTACGATGGGCCGATAGCTATCAAAGGCTTTATGCGCGATGCCTTGGTGCATGTCACCGATACGCGCGGACATGTGGTCTACTCCACTACTGCCCATGGCGGTCAGGCCATTTGGAACGGCCGTACCGTCAATGGCGACAGGGTATCCAGCGGAACCTATTATGTGTTTGCCTCCGACATGGCCGGTACCATGCGGTCGGTGGCTAAGATATTAATCATTAGATAAGTTGACACCCACACTCTCCACCCCAGCTCTAGTGCTGCACACCACGCAGTATGCCGAAACGTCGGTCATTGCCAAGATATTCACTCGGCAGCTTGGGGTGCGTTCCTATATTCTCAAAGGTGTGCGCAAAGGGGGCAGCCGTACCAAGCAGAATCTGTTGCAGCCGTTGAGCTATCTGGACTTGGTGGTGTATAACAATCCCAAGACTCAGCTGAACTACCTGAAGGAGATTGCCCCACACGGTGGGCAGAAACCCGTAGTGTCGGACGATATGTCCGACGAGGCCATCCACAACGCGCTGCGGTTCTTTATGACCGAGCTGCTCTACAAGACCTTGCGAGAGGAAGAGCCGATGCCGGAATTGTTCGACTATGTGGTCGACAGTGCGCAGTTCAATGGGGACGGGCAGACGCTTTCGCACCAGCCGATTCTTTTTCTCTTGACAGTGTCGCGCCATCTGGGCATAGAGCCGCTGGACAACTACAGCCAGCGCGAGCCCCTGTTTGACCAGCAGGGTGGGCGTTTCTGTTTTGCAGGAGAGAATACGCTCAACCAGAGCACTTCGCAGCTGCTTCACTACTATTTGCAGGCTGTCAACAGCGGGGGTCCGATACCGCTGACCACCCTCTCTCAACGCACAGAATTAATCAATCGGCTGTTGGAATACTTCCAGTTGCACCTGGCAGAGTTTCGCAACTTTAAGTCGCACGAGATATTACATACGGTATTACAATAATTCTAAAATATATGAAAAAAGTCTTTATCACTTTGCTGATTGTGCTCTGCGGCTTGCCCGCCATGAGCCAGTCGTGCTATTGGGTGTTTCTCACCGACAAGCAGGGGGTGACTTTCGACCCCTATAGTTATTTCGATGCCAAGGCCATCGAGCGCTACCAGCAGAACGGTGCCGACCTGTATGACATCACCAACTATCCCCTCAACGGCAGCTATGTCAGTCGTGTTGACGCCATTGCCACCGAGGAGGTGGGGCAGAGCCGCTGGCTGAATGCAGTGGCCGTGATGGCCACCGCCGAGCAAATCAGTCAGATTGAACAGCTGCCTTTCGTCAGCAACACACAAATCATTGCCAGCGAGATGCAGATTGCCTCCTATCAGGGAGCAGCCGCCAAGGAGGCTGTTGCCACTGAAGAATTGCCGGAGCTGACCAACCAATTGGTTCGTATGCAGGGCGAATTGTTCCGCGCGAAGGGCATTGACGGCAAGGGCATCCGCATTGCCGTGCTGGACGGTGGTTTCCCCCGTGTGAACACACACGATGCCTTCAAGCACCTGCGCGACAACAACCGCATCTTGGACACTTGGAACTTCCCCAACAAGAAGGCCGATGTCTACGGTTGGAACAGCCACGGTCTGAGCACTCTCTCCTGTATCACCGGCATTATTGACGGTCAGCAGCTGGGTCTGGCCACTGGGTCGGAGTTCCTGCTTTATCGCACCGAGGTGGAGGCCGAGCCCTTCAAGGAAGAGGTGTGGTGGCTGCAAGCCATGGAGCGGGCCGACCAACATGGGGCCAACCTCATCAGCAGCTCGTTGGGCTATGGCAAGGAACGCTATTTCACCCGCGACATGGATGGCACCTCCTATGTGGCCAAGGCTGGCAATCTGGCTGCCCGCAAAGGCATCTTGGTGGTCAACTCGGCCGGCAACGAGGCCGACAGCCGCCAGTGGAAGACCATCATCACTCCTGCCGATGCCGACAGTGTGCTCTGCGTGGGCGGCATTGAGTCCGACAACGAGCACTACCGCCATATCAGTTTCAGTTCCTTCGGCCCTTCTGCCGATGGAAGGTTGAAACCCAACGTGAGTGCCTACGGCCATGCCTTGGCCGCGGCCAACGGCAGCGACAGCAAGACCAATTGGGTCTACGGCACCTCTTTCTCCTGCCCCCTCACCTCTGGCTTTGCCGCCTGCGCCTGGCAGATGTGTAAGGGCAAGACCGCCATGGAGATGATGGACCTGATTCAGAAGTCTGCCGACCTCTATCCCTACTATGACTATGCCTTGGGCTACGGCGTGCCGCAGGCCTCCTATTTTGTCAATGGCCCCACCAAGAAAACGCCCACCTTTAAGTTCACCGACACTAAGGAGTATGTGCAAGTCCAGCTGCTGGAGAAGGCCTCCTTGGCCACTATCTTCTTTAACAAGCAGCGGCCTGACGGCTCATTGGTTAAATATTCGAGCGTGGAGTTCGAGAACATCGCCCCCGAAGACATCCTCCAGTTCCACAAAGGCAGCCTCGACAGCTGCACCCTCAACGTCAGCTATAACGGCTACACCGCCTCCTACCGCCTGAGCAAGGAGGACCGCTATGCCATGCAGTGGGAGCGCCGCGAGTTTGCCCCTGAATACAAGAGCGAGAGCGAGGTGCTGACCAACCGCTACAACTACAGCCGCACGGCTGCCGACTTGGTCCCCGCCAAGTGGGGCAAGAACGCCGAGTGGGAGGGTGGCCTCTACCTGATGTATGGCCTCAATGTGCCCACACAGTCCAAAGAAAAGGTGGTCAACCTGTGGTCGCCGGCCTTCCATGTCGGTTACCGTCTGATTCACGCCTTCACCAAGAGCTACAAGATTGGCTTGGGAGTGGAGTATGCTTTGGGCAACTTCAACTACCCCGCCGACAAGAGCAACCGCTTGGACCAGCTGTATAACATCAACCAGAATGGAATAGGCAAGAAACAGTATCGCCACAACGAGTTTGCCTTCGAACTCTTCCAGCGGGTGCGCATCACACCTACCGGCGGTTTGGCAGCCAACGGTGTCCACTGGGATTTGGGCCTCTATGGCAGCCTGGGCTGGGACAAATACGGCCTGCGCTACGACTCCTATAACCACGCCTCCAGTGCTCAGATAGACATTCATGGTCCCGACAATCTCGACAACCGTCTCTTCAACTGGGGCTTCACCACCCGTCTCACCTACGACTGGATTGGCATCTATGCCCGCTACCGCATGACGGGCCTGCTCATGGGCGATGAAAAGATTGATGACACTTTGCCCACCGCCTTCCACCTCAACCTCCCCCGCCTCGAAGTGGGTCTGCAGATAACACTTTAAGCAAGATAATCCCCAACTCATAATCCATACGCAGGGCAGTGGGCAATTCCGCTGTCCTGCGTTTTTTATCCCATGGTGAAACTTTTTTCTTGCTGGATGAGAAAAATACGTGGTGCAGACGTACGGGATTGAACAGTTGGCAATTGTACCGTTCGGTTTTAAGCAAGGGTGATGGAAAGGTACCCACATATCAGATCAGGGCGCTATGAAGATAATAGATAATGTTTCTTGTCGAAACGGAATTATTGTTTTATTGAGCCAAGAAGTTAATACCAATTCTGAAAATGGCTGTTGCGAAGAAACGAGCCAGAAAGAAATTTTTGTCTGTTCCAATTATTATTCGTATTTTTGCAATTTGAAATGGACAAAGATAGTGTGCTAAATATGATACGTTCCACTGTGCGGGCAAAAGAACCTGACGCGGAGATAATCCTTTACGGGTCGAGGGCTAGAGGTGATGCTCGGAAAGACTCGGATTGGGACATCGTTGTTATTCATAACAAACCCCCGATGCCGCACAAAGAACGTTACGAGATTGCTTACGACTTGTGGCTCAAGGGTCAGGACGTTGGCGAAGAAATCAACACGCTTGTATATACAAAAGAGCAGTGGAACGAAGCACCGCCGTCACTATTTAAACACAATGTTAGAGAGGAGGGTATAAAAATATGAGCCTTACGGAAGAAGAACGGCAGGCCATCGTATTTTATCGTTTGGAGAAGGCGCAGCAATCAATGGAGGACATCCATAAGGTCTTGCCTTTAGGGGTATGGAACATCATCGCCAATAGAATGTATTATGCACTATACTACGCTGCTTCGGCCCTGCTTATCCACGATGGGCATAAAGTGAGTACGCACAAAGGTGTAATCTCTCTTTTCAATTTCAATTATGTCAAAGATGGACCTCTGTCAAAAGAAGACGGCTCTTTGTTTTTTCACATATTCGCATTCCGTCAGGGGAGTGACTACGATGATTTCATCGATGCCTCGGAGGAGGATATTAAGGGGTATCTGCCACAGGTGGAGGCTATGATAGAGAAAATAATATCATTGATAAACAATAAATAAACATATATATGACACTCGAAGAATTCCAAAACGAACTGCGTGCAGGCATTCCCAATCCGTTGCCTGCACCTCAACCCTATGACACCACTGTCAACCACGCCCCCAAGCGTAAGGACATCCTCACCAAGGCCGAGAAGGAGTTGGCCATCCGCAACGCCCTCCGCTATTTCGACCCCAAGGACCACGCTATGCTGGCCCCCGAGTTTGCCGAGGAGTTGCGCAAATATGGCCGCATCTATATGTACCGTCTGCGCCCCACCTATCCCATGTACGCCCGCCCCATTGACGAGTACCCCGCCAAGTGCCGTCAGGCTGCCGCCATCATGCTGATGATTCAGAACAATCTCGACCCCGCAGTCGCCCAGCATCCCCACGAGCTCATCACCTACGGTGGCAATGGCGCCGTGTTCCAGAACTGGGCACAGTATCGCCTTGTGATGAAATACCTCAGCGAGATGACCGAGGAACAGACCTTGGCCATGTATAGCGGACATCCCATGGGACTCTTCCCCTCGCACAAGGATGCCCCCCGCGTGGTGGTCACCAACGGCATGATGATTCCCAACTACAGCAAGCCCGACGACTGGGAGCGATATAACGCCCTCGGTGTCACCCAGTACGGTCAGATGACCGCCGGCAGCTACATGTACATCGGTCCTCAAGGCATCGTGCACGGCACCACCATCACCGTCCTCAACGCTGCCCGCAAGCTGGGCGGCGGCACGGCTGGCAAACTCTTCATCACCGCCGGTCTGGGCGGCATGAGCGGCGCTCAGCCCAAGGCTGGCGACATTGCCGGAGTGGTCTCCATCACTGCCGAAATCAATCCCGCCGCCACTCAGAAACGTTTCGATCAAGGCTGGGTGGATGAAGTTCACGCCGACCTCGACGAACTCTTTGTGGCCGTCAACAAGGCACGCCAAGCCAAGATTGCCCGCAGCTTTGCCTATCAGGGCAATGTGGTGGATCTGTGGGAATACTGCGCCGAGAAAGGCATTCAGGTGGACCTCGGCAGCGATCAGACCTCCCTCCACAATCCGTGGGCCGGTGGCTACTATCCCGTAGGAGTCACCTTTGAGGATGCCAAGGTGATGATGGCCGACAAGCCCGAACTCTTCAAGGAGAAGGTGCAAGAGAGCTTGCGCCGCCATGTGGCCGCCATCAACAAGCTCACGGCCAAGGGCATGTATTTCTTCGACTATGGCAACGCCTTCCTGCTGGAGAGCAGCCGCGCCGGCGCCGACATCTGGAATGCCGACCACAGCGCCTTCCGCTATCCTTCCTATGTGCAGGACATTATGGGCCCCATGTGCTTCGACTATGGCTTCGGCCCCTTCCGTTGGGTATGCACCAGCGGCAAGCCCGAGGACCTCGACAAGAGCGACCATATTGCCATGGAAGTGCTGGCCGAGATAGCCGCCACGGCTCCTGCCGAAATCCAGCAGCAGATGCACGACAATATACAATGGATCAAAGGTGCCAAGGAGAACCACCTTGTGGTGGGCAGCCAGGCCCGTATCCTCTATGCCGACTGCGAAGGCCGCACCAAGATTGCCGCCCGTTTCAACGAAGCTATCCGCAAGGGCGAGATTTCTGCGCCCATCGTGCTGGGCCGCGACCACCACGATGTCAGCGGCACCGACAGCCCCTTCCGCGAGACCTCTAACATCTACGATGGTTCCAACCGCTGTGCCGACATGGCCGTGCAGAACGTTATTGGCGACAGTTTCCGCGGTGCCACCTGGGTCAGCATCCACAATGGTGGTGGTGTAGGCTGGGGCGAAGTGATCAATGGCGGCTTCGGCATGGTCCTCGATGGCTCTGCTGACTGCGACCGCCGTCTGCGCCTGATGCTCTACTGGGATGTCAACAACGGCATCAGCCGCCGCAGCTGGGCTCGCAACAAGGGAGCCATGTTTGCCATCCAACGTGCCATGGACAGCAACCCCGACCTCAAAGTCACTATGCCTAACTTGGTCGATGACAAGATTCTCGAAGGACTCTTTTAAATAAAGTATAATGTACAGTGTACAGTGAGGCGGTAGCCATCACTATACACTGTACATTACTCTATTTCAATTCCCAGTTCTCCATTCTCCATTCCGAGTTTTAAACGGGATGACAACCCATTCCATTCCCAATTCTCAATTCTCCATTCTCAAATCTCAATTCTCCATTCTCCAAGTTCCCATGTCTACCCACCCAAGATGGCTCATACTGAGTGCCTCCACCTTGTCAGCCATAGTCGTACTGTTTGCGGGCTACTGCCTCTGGCATTATTCCACCCCTATCCCCAATAGGCCAGAACAAGTTCAAAAGATAGTTCTCAGCCCCATGTCCCCCGTCAAGAACCAGGGGCGCACACAGTACTGCTGGGCCTATTCCATGCTGGCCGCCATCGAAACCGAGCACTTTCGGCAGGGAGACAGCCTCGACCTCCCTATACAGCCAGTGGTCGAAGCCCAAGCCGTCGAGACCGAAATGCCCCCCTCTGGCCGTGCCATGGGGCAGACACTGCTGAATTTCATCGAGCGACACGGCATCTACTGAGAACTGTGCAACCCCAAAGACTTCCTGCCACTCTGCACCACCAAACGTGAGCCATATAATCAGTGGATAGTCCCCGACCTGCCCGACAACTGGGAGCACAACCGTTTTCTCAACCTTCATCCAGACACCCTTCTTTCCCTAGCCCTCCTAGCGGTGAACCAGGGCAGAGGAGTCTGCTGGGAAGGCGACATCAGCGAACGCGGATACTCATTCACTCAGGGCATTGCCGTCACCACCCTCCCGCCGCTCCTGCTCTATGTCAAGTCACTCCTACGCCCGCCCACCGACGACCATTGCATGGCCATCGTCGGCCTTGTCCAGGGCGACGACGGCACCCGCTACTTCGTCATGAAAAACTCCTGGGGCACCCACAACCCCTATGGAGGCCTCATGCTCATGTCCTTCGACTACTTCCGCTGGAACACCGTGGCCCTCTACCTCCCGAATACAATGTACGATAATACTGTACAGTGAACAATGTACAATGGAGCGGCAATTGTAATTGTACACTAGTTTGCCATCTAAATTTCGTGGAAACCCGATGCTTTTTGATAAATGCCTATATGCTAGATATTTTTATGACCCTGGAATAATAGTTTTATCAACTGGGCACTTACTGTTTTGAACTGGGGCATGGTCTCGCCGATAGCGGCCCCGATATAGGTGGGGTCGCACACCGTATAGTTGCTGCCCTCCAGCTACATCTATTGTTGCTTTTTGTGCACATAATCCTTCTTCAAGGGTTCTTCTGTTCTTCTTCTGCACATTAGAGATTAGTAATTCACAATGTCAATGACATTGCCATTGTATTCTCCAGTGTTGTTCGTAATGACTTCTTTTTCAACAATAATTACCCATTAACCAATGCGAAGTTTTTTCAATTTAACATTCTTGGTTTAGCATACCAGTTTCCATTAATTGTTGCTCAATATGTGCAAAAATTTGTTTATATGCTGAGCAGAGATTTGTTTTGCTCTTAAAATCACCGTTGCGGAGAAAACCATCATGAAGGCAGCCACCATGACAGATCTTGAACCATTTACACTTGGCGCAACCACTTTCAGCTATATATTTGGCACGGTGGTATGGCTCACTTTGTTTGATTCGTGGCAATATCTCTGATAATGATTCTCGATGAAGATTCCCATAGGAGTATTGCCTCAAGCCTTCGTCGCAGAACCGTCCACATGGCATGACGTCACCTGTTGGGGCGATAGCTAAGAAGTTGTCTTGGCAATTGCGGCTGAACATGCAGCCTGTACTTTTACCAGTAACTATATTGCTAGCAATTTCCACAAAGTTAGATTCAGTCACCTTGCCTTGCTGGTCATCGAACCACAAGTCGAACAGTTCAATGCACATCTGAGCATACTCATTTGTTGTGATGCCATACTCGTCGCGGTTTTGTTCCGCCTCGCCAGATATGAAGAGAGGATTGAACTTGAAGTTTAGTCTACTCTCTTTCATAAATTGGTATAGTTCTGGAATATGCCCGATGTGTTTGCGACTGCCGACTACAATACATCCAGGATTCATACCATGTTCTCTGCACAAGGCAAGTTTTTCCATGATGGCGTCAAAAGTAGGATGTCCGCCTGCATCTACGCGTTGACTATCGTGAATGACCTTAAACCCATCAAGAGAGAACCCCAGTCTCACATTATATCGGGAGAGTATCTCCAAATATTCTTCATCAATCAGTGACAGGTTGGTTTGCATTGACAGATGTAGGTCGAAATCCGCCAACTCATCTTGCATAAATGGTAAAACTTCACGGTAATTCTCTTTGCCCCATAATAATGGTTCTCCACCATGCCAAATGATGGTTATTTTTCTTTTTGAAGGCAATGTGTTCTTGATTTGCAATACTATCCTTTTTGCAAAGTTGATGTCGAAAGTGTTAGTATGCGTTTTTGTTTCATCGCTTAAGTAGCAGTACTTACACCGGAAGTTGCAGGCGTAGGTGGGTTTTAATATCAAGACCATTACTCAAAGTCTACTTTCTTGTCAAATTGCTTGTTTATCGTTTTCTTAACGCCAAATTTGTTCTGATAGGTGATTGCAACAACCATTTTGCTCTTTTCGTCAATATTTTCAAAGAATCTGTTGGTATATATGTCTCCAGATAATGGTATAGCATACACGCCATTTTGGTGTTCAAGGAATGGTAGGGGAGAATCGGTTCTGCTATAAGAGTCGTTCTTCGAACCTTGCCAAAATTCCACTCTACAAACAACATCGTAGATGTTAAACCATGACTTGTTTTTTACCCGGATATACCTTTTGCGCCTTTTGTATTGAATGTTGTCGTCAATCTTTAGTGACGGTGTAAGTGCAATGTTTAATATCCACCATACTACAATTGACGATATACAGCCACTAATAATCCCGGTCACCATTATGTAAAAATTCTAAGTTAGTTTGCAACTTCGTAATCGTAATAATCCCCGTGACAATCGTTGTAGTCAGTGTACGCTTCGTAGTCTGTGTGTTCAGAGTAGTCCTGGAATGTTTCCTGCCAACTCTTTTTTTCGTCTATCCTTTTCCGGATGACATCTTGTGCATAAGTGATTTCCTTCATTTTATTGCAGTTTATAGGCTTTATATTTAACGTAATAATCTTGAATATAATCCCAACATATAGAAATACCGTCCGGGTGTGTCCCTTTCCTGAATGTACAATCGCCTTCTCTTTTATAAACATAGGTTTCATCTAGGTTCAATACAATTGATTTTGTGTCTATGAGTTTGTCTGGTTCATATTTGTTTCTCTTATATAATTCAATATCAACAGAAACTTTGATTGAATTTAAATTGTGGAACTCGAATCCATAGTATGTAGTGTACCACCTACCATCTTCCTCATATTGTGGTCCCTCATAAGTAACCCTTCGAGTCTCTATGCCTCGTACTTCTTGTGCAAAAGCACTTGTTGCAAACATGCTCAGTGTCAAACACACTATCAATAAAACTTTTTTCATCTGTTAACCCCTAATTCGTGTCGGGCACAACTTTTAAATGTTTATAATTGGATGAGTTAATAGTCATCGCGACGGTCCTTCTTGCGGGGCTCCCGACCCAGTTGTACTGTGACATATTTCTCATGTCCTGCAGGGACGGAATTAGGCCAAAAGTATACTGTGCGACTTTCTGTTTTGCGACATCGGATGGCTTCAGAATAATAGTCACTGACTCGTTTCCCTCTGTAGGAAAGATACCAATCGAAGGTATATGTATTCCGCTCACCACTATTACTGTAGTTGGTATTCATTAAAGTGACAGTGATAGATTTGTCCTTATTGACAATGGTTCCCTGAACCACGATGCCCTCTTTAGAATTGATAGTTACATTTTCACTCTCTTGAATGTTAAGCGGTATATAGGCCTGTGCATTTGCATAGGATATACTACTTAAAAACATCATAATCAAAAGTATTCTTTTCATTGTTTAATTTATTTTTCTAATTGCAAAAATACGACTAACATGGGATACATATGGTGTCCAATATGGACGCATGTCCACATTGGACATTGGGGAGGGGTGTATAAGTATAAAGAGGGGGGGCGTCATTGCTCACAACGCTGTGCTGAAAAAGGCAATTATTATTTAGCATTATTGCGCTATTTTGTAATATTCTATGGCTGTATTCAGCAAAATATTATAATTTTTTGCTGATTATAACCGCAGTAATTTGTATATTTGCATTGTGAGGTTGACTACATTGAGGAGTGTGATGGTAGGATGAAAGCATACGAGTTTAAATGGAATCCAGCAAAGAAGGCTAAAGTAAGCAAGACCTTTGTCAACGCATATCCTGGAGTGGAGGTGCTGACCATCACTCGTGAGAATTATATGGACTTTCTTTGATATTCTTGGAATAGCAGGCGAAGAGGTCGACGCCGAGAGCACGGCTGATGAGGAAGAGCTGCTGGGTGTCGATGGAGGGTTTGTTGAACAGTTTCTGGAGGGTGCGCGGGGTGATGCCGATGCGGTCGGCGAGCCATTGGTTGGTGTGGCCCGAGCGGCGCAGCTCGTCGCGGATGATGTAGCCGATGTGTATTTGCATAGTGGTTGCTGTTGCGCGCTTGACTACCGAATCCCATGCTGTACATTCACGACCACAGACAAAAAAGAAGGCGAGCAATTTCGTCTCCAGTCTGCGGCCGTGGAAAGTACCTTCAGGAATAGACAAAATGCTCGCTTATCGGCGAGCATTTGCACATTGTCTTTCCTGATTGACCTTGATTGAAATTTTCCACGTTTCAGACTGGTCGGGACAATAGCAAACGCTATGTTAATATGTCAGTTTGTTTGTTACTCTATTTTCAGTTTGTTTATCTTTGATTTAAAACGATGCAAAAATACAAATTTATTTTGGAATAATGGATTTTATATTCTGTGATGGCTGTGTTTGTGCCAGCCGATGTACTAAAGCGGGTAGTCGTCCGTTATCTAGAATATGGAGCAGAACTTTGTTTTTCGAAGCTGCGGTTTGAGGCAGTTGGGCGATATTTTGGACATGGAACACGAGGCGATTGTAAACCTTTCGCGGCCTGACTTGTTGAGGCGTAACAGTGTGGAGATGTGGAGGTCTTGCCTGCGGCCACCTCATCTGTGCCAGGGGGCATGGGTGGGGGAGGATTTAACGGCCCTTGCGGTGCTATATGTGCCACAGGAGGGCGGCGAAGAGGATTTGTCGGCTCTGTTGCACCATCAAGTGGCTTTGCCTTCAGCGAATTACAAGATTTGTATTGTGCGACCCGAGTGGAGGGGTCATCATTTGCAGGTGCTGCTGGGCAGGTGTCTCGAAGTGGAGGCGCGGCGCAGGGGCATCAGGGTGCTCTGTTCCACAGCCTCGCCCCATAATGAGGCCAGCATCAGGAGTTTGTTGCAATTAGGCTATGAATACGACCGCACGCTCAGCAAATATGGTTTCGAGCGCAATCTGTATTTTAAGGTGCTAGATAAGGGTTCTGAATTTGTAATAAAGTAAAAGGTAAAAACTAAAGGGGTGGGCGGCTACCACTCAGATGGGAATTGGGAATTGAGAATTGGGAATGGAGAATTGTAAATTGTGAATTGAGAGGGCGGGAGCCGCCATTACTATTAGCTAATCACTTAATTGGGGTTTGAGAACCGGGGATTGAGTTTGCAAGTGGTTTGCAAAAAATGATAATTGTGGCTTGGAAAGCCATAAACTCATCTTTTTTTACTATCTTTGCAACATCCATTGAGGAGGCTATTTGGGTGAGGGTGGCTACACAATGTGCATTGTATGAAGCATTTGACAGCTAAGATAAGTATTCTGATAGCATGTGCGATTATCATGCTGCATGCTGTTGTGCCTCATCACCACCACGATTGCGAGGAGGGAGCAGGCTTGGTCTTTGAGACCGAGTTATGCTGCCATTGCGATAGTGACTGCAGCCATCACGATTGCGACCATCGTCATTCTCATCATCCTTTTGACATTTGTTTGTTGCAAGAATTGCTGTCGCACCTAGTGTTTTCCACTAGTGACGACCACTTTTCGATGGCCAGTCTAATGAAGACCGTGGCCAATAACTATTGGATTCCGGCATTGGCGGCATTCTTTCCCACGCCCCAAGTTCCTATTTTACCCGAAATCAAAGTACATCAGCCCATCAGGGCGGTACTACTTGTTCCGGCGCCCTTGTTGGGTGTCGCTTCTTTGAGGGCTCCACCGTTCCTGTCATTCTGAATGTAAGGTAGTATCTGCTACTGCCCTTTTCTGTACTCTGTTCCTCGAACACTGTGCATTTACTATTCACATAATACTTTATTGAAAATGAAAAAAATAGCCTTTTTGTTAAGCATGGCGGTCATTTTGAGCATGGCCCCTGCCTGCCACCATGCTCATGAAGAACACGAACACGAGCATCATCATGATGCTGAGCAATATACCGCATATAACTCCGATTTTGAACTCTTTGCTGAAGCAGAGCCTTTTTTAGTAGGACAGGAGTCGAAAGTTGCGGCCCACCTTACTTATCTCTCCAATTTCAAACCGTTGGATTCTGTCCGAGTGAAAATCAGTCTCGTCGTGGACGGAGAGGCCGTCAGCCAGCTGATTGAGCAGCCCTCACAGCCAGGTATCTATAAATGTACGGTCAAGCCCACCAAAGCCGGCTGCGGACAGCTGAAGGTTGAAATTATGCAGCCTGCAGGGACCTCTGTGGTAACTCACCCCCACGTGCATGTCTATGCCTCTCATGAGGCGATGCACGAACACGGCCACGAACATGGTCACGAGCATGGTCACGAACACGGTCATGGCGCGGCCAACGCAGTTGCTTTCACCAAGGAGCAGAGTTGGAAGATAGACTTTGCTACCGACACTCTGAGAATGCAGCCTTTTAGCACGGTCATCAAGACCGCGGGGCAGGTGCTGCCATCGCAGGGCGACGAGCGCGAAGCCGTTGCCACGGCCTCGGGCGTTGTGGTCTTTAACAATGGCAGTCTGGTGCCGGGTGCCGCAGTGAAGGCTGGCCAGCAACTCTTTACCATCGAGAGCAGCGGCATGGCCGATGACAACATGAGCGTGCGCCTACAAGAAGCCACGGCAAGTTATTCTGCTGCCAAGGCCGAATATGAGCGCAAGCTGCAGCTGGCAGAAGACAAGATAGTCTCCCAGTCGGAACTCGGGCGTGCCAAGGCTGCCTATGAAACGGCCAAGGCTGCATACGACAACTTGCAGCGAAATTTCTCACAGAAGGGTGCCGTGGTGCGCGCACCGATTAGCGGCTATGTGCAGCGGATTAATGTCGGCAACGGCAGCTTTGTGGAGGCGGGTCAGTCGGTGATCACGGTGTCGCAAAATCGCGACCTCTTCATTCAAGCCGAGGTGCAGCCCCGCTACTATAGCCAGTTGAGTGCCATCGGTGATGTCAACATTATCATTCCTGGCGACGACCATGTCTATACCCTTGCCGAGCTGAACGGCAGTGTGGTTTCCTACGGCAAGTCCACCGACAAGGACTGTCCTTTAGTGCCGGTTACTTTCCGTGTGCGCAATCAGGCCAGGTTGCTCAGCGGCAGCTTCGTCACCCTTTATATCACCACCCGCTCAGACCAGCAGGCTTTGGCTATTCCCAATGAGGGTATCGTGGAGGAGATGGGCAACTACTTTGTGTTTGTGCAGCTGACACCTGAGTCGTTTGAGAAACGGTTGGTCAGGCTGGGCTCTACCGATGGCCGCTTCACCGAGATTCTCTCCGGCGTGAAGGCAGGCGAGCGTGTCGTCACCCGTGGGGCTTCTATGGTACGCCTGGCACAAAACGGTGCCGCCCTCGACCCCCATGCAGGCCATGTTCATTAATTGCTAAATCCTTCATGATATGAATAAGTCACTCATTTCGTGTATATCAATTTGTTTTTGTGTTCTTCTTTGCTCCTTGACGGCCATCGGGCAGCCCCATTACGCCCAGGTACTGAGGGATTTAGAAGCCAAGAATCCCACCCTCTTAGCCGCAGCAAAAATGGCCGAGGCCCAGAAAGAGGCCGCCCATGTGGGACTGCTGCTTGACGACCCAAGTGTTGAGGCAGCCTACTACTGGGGCGACCCGTCGGAAAATGGGGTCCGTTGGGATCTCAGGGTGTCTCAGACGTTTGAAATGCCGTCCGTGATGTTGCGCCGTGCCCGCCTGCGTGATTTGCAGGAGAATGCGGCAGGGCTCGACTATCAGGCCCTTCGAGTTGCCACCATGTTGGAGACCCAGCAACTCTGTGCCGACATCATCTACTATTGGAATGTGGCCTATATATATGAACGCCGCTGTACTGCCGCCATCAGACTTGCCCAACTTTATAGTCGCCGTTTTGAGGCAGGCGATTGTTCCATCTTGGAGTACAATCGTGCCCAGATGAATATGGCCGACATCCAGAATAAGGCTGCGCATGCCATTATGGAGGCCGACCATGTGATGGAGGATTTGCGCCAGTTGATGGGTGACGAAAATTACAACTTCACCCAGATGGAATATGATTCGGTGATGGGCGGACTACTTTTCGAAGATTGGTATGAGCAGTTGGAGATGCGCAATCCGGAACTTCAGCAACTCAACAATCAGCTGGCCATCAGCCAGCAGAAGGAGCAGCTCAGTCGTGCCAGTTGGCTGCCCAAGGTGGATGTAGGGTATGCTGCTGAGAATGTGGTTGGCAGCACTTGGCGTGGTGCCACAGTGGGGTTAAAACTCCCCTTGTGGAGCCAGCAAAGGGCAGTCCGTGCCGCCAAATTGCAGACCGCTGCTTCTCAAGACGCCCTTGCGGCCAAACGCTTTGAACGTTTCAGCAAACTCCGCTGCGTGTTTCATCGTCACGAGGCTTTGATTCTCAATCTCAACAACCTCAAGGCAGCCTACCGACAGAGCAACAGCCTTGAGCTGCTGGACAAAGCCTTGGAGGCAGGTGAAATCAACCTGGAGCAATATCTCCAACAAGTCAATTATTATTACGAGATCGAAATGGGAATATGGAACACTGCCCACCAGTTGGAACAGTTCCACTTACTCCTCTATTCGGTTGAATTATAATTCCAAATCCGATAAGAAGATGCTCAATATAATAATAAAATTCAGTTTAGACCACAAACTCTTCATCCTTGTGGCCGCCATCCTGTTGGTGGTGGCCGGATTGTGGTCGGCCAACCGTACCGACATTGATGTCTTCCCCGACCTGACAGCACCGCAGGTGGTGGTCATGACCGATGCCCACGGTATGGCTTCTGAAGAGGTTGAACGTCTGGTCACCTTCCCCATTGAGACGGCTGTCAACGGGGCCACCAATGTGCGCCGCGTCCGCTCCACCTCCATGGCGGGTGCCAGCTTTGTCTTTGTTGAGTTTGACTGGGGCATGGATGTCTTCCGTGCCCGCCAGATAGTCAGCGAAAAGATGGCCACCCTTGCCGAACAGCTTCCCGAAGGCATCACCCCAGTCTTGGCCCCCCAAAGCAGTGTGATGGGCGAGATATTCTTTGTGGGCCTTCAGATAGACGATTCTGCCCAAGTGGCCCAACCCACCTCGCAACAAGACTTGCGCACCCTGGCCGAATGGGTGGTCAAACCTGCCATCCTCGGCACCGGAGGTGTCTCGCAGGTCACCATCATCGGTGGTGAATATAAGCAATACCAGATATTGGCCGACCCCATTCGCATGCAGGCCTACGGTGTCAGCATGGCCGACATAGAGGCCTTGGGCAACAGCATCAGTGCCAACTCCACCGGAGGTGTCATTCGGGAATACGGCAACGAGTATGCCCTCCGCGGCATGGGGCGTTCCAGCGATGTTGACGAACTGGGAGCCTCTTTCGTCACCATGCATCAGGGCCATCCCGTTCGTCTCAGCGACATAGCCGAAGTGCGGGTGGGCAATGCGCCTAAGATGGGTTATGCTTCATGCAATGCCAAGCCTGCCGTCATTCTCTCCATCTCCAAACAGCCCAATATCAACACGCTCCGTGTCACCGAGAAAATTGAGGCCAATCTGCAGAATATAGCCAAGACCCTTCCAGCCGATGTGAAGATGAATACCCACATCTTCCGTCAGGCCGACTTCATTGAGTCCTCGGTGGGCAATGTGGGCAAGGCCTTGCTGGAAGGTGCCGTGTTTGTGATCATTGTGCTGTTCCTTTTCTTGGGCAGCTTCCGCACAACGCTGATATCTATCATCTCCATTCCCCTGTCCCTTTTGGCCACGGTGTTGTGTCTCTACCTATTGGGTTACGAAATCAACACCATGACCCTCGGCGGCATGTGCATAGCCATCGGCTCCCTGGTGGACGATGCCATCATCGACGTTGAAAATGTCTACAAACGGCTTCGACAAAACCACCAGTTGCCCTCCGGTCAGCGCGACTCGGCCTACAATGTGGTCTTCCACGGCTCGTCTGAAATACGCAGTTCCATCATCCATGCGACTTTCATTGTGATGATTACATTCGTGCCGCTCTTCTTCTTGAATGGACTGGAAGGACGTATGCTCAAACCACTTGGCATCGCTTACCTCATATCCCTCTTCATGTCCCTCTTGGTTGCCATGACCGTCACACCCCTCCTGTGCAAGCTACTCCTCTCCGACGAAGCCTATCTGAACCGTCGTCAGAAAGACAGCTGGCTGGCCACTTGGCTCTCTAAAGGTTACCGCCGCATGCTGCAATGGACGTTCGGCCATCGACGTCCGGTTGTTGTCACCACAGTGGCCCTGCTTTTGGTCGCCATCGGTCTTATGTTCACCATGGGGCGCGATTTCCTCCCGCCTTTCAACGAGGGTTCGCTCACCATCGCGGCGGTTGCCAAACCCGGCATTTCGCTTGAAGAGAGCAACAAACTGGGCAATCTGCTGGAGCAGGAACTCCTTGCCATTCCCGAGGTGACCTCCACTTCGCGTCGCACAGGCCGTGGTGAGCTGGACGAACATTCCCAGGCCACCAACGGGGCCGAGATTGATGTCAATTTCCGTCTCGCGGACCGCAGCAAAGAAGAGGTTATGACCGATGTGCGCACTCGCATGGCCTCCATTCCGGGAGTCGTCACCAGTGTGGGACAGCCCTTGGGCCACCGTATCGACCACATGGTTAGCGGCACCCAGGCCACCATCGCCATCAAGATCTTCGGCACCGACCTCAGTAGGCTCTTTATGCTGGGCAACCAAATCAAGGGAGCCGTGTCAGACATAGAAGGGCTGGTGGACGTGAATGTGGAGCAGCAGACCGAAACGCCCCAACTGCAAGTGAGGGCCAACCGCCACATGCTGGCACAATACGGCATCACCATGGAACAGTTCAACCGCTTTGTGGCCACGGCTTTCAATGGCGAAAAGATTGGCGACGTGTATGAGGGCCAGCGCAGTTTCGACCTCGTACTCAAGCAGCGTTTTGCCAACGACACTCTCACCATCGAGGACGTCAAAGATGCCCTTATAGACACCTACGACGGGGGCAAGGTCCCTCTGGGTGTGGTGGCCGACGTGGTTTCGGTGGGTGGTCCCAACACCATTTCACGTGAGAATGTGCAGCGCAAGCTAGTCGTTTCTGCCAATGTGAGCGAGCGAGACGCTATCGGTGTGGTGGAGGATATACAGAGGACCATCGACAGCGAAATACAGCTGCCCGAGGGTTACCGCATAGAGTATGGTGGACAGTTTGAGAGTGCCAAGAGTGCTACCCGCACACTCATTCTGGTGTTCATTGTGGCACTGATGGTCATATATCTGTTGCTCTATACCGAGTTCAAGAGTCTCAGCCTCTCACTCATCGTTCTGCTCAACCTCCCCTTGGCACTTATCGGTGGAGTGTTGGCCATCAAGCTGGGCTCCAACACCCTCAGCACCCCTGCCCTCATTGGCTTCATCACCCTCTTTGGCATTGCTACCCGCAACGGCATTCTGCTAGTGTCGCGCTACCAAACGCTTTTCAACCAGCAAACCTCTGCCGGTCCCCGCGACCTCATCATACAGGGTTCTTTGGACCGTTTCAATCCCATCCTCATGACTGCCCTCACGACTGCCCTCTCGTTAGTACCTATGATTTTGGCCGCCGACCATCCCGGCAACGAAATACAGGCCCCCATGGCCGTAGTTGTCTTGGGCGGACTGGTCACCTCCACACTACTGAACATCTTTGTGGTGCCTGTCGTTTTTGAGTGGTACCACAATTGGCAGAACAAGAGAACTTCTAAAACACAACCCCAATGAAACAGACCACCCTTTGCTATCTCGAGCGGGGCAGCCAGTACTTGATGCTCCATCGTGTGAAAAAAGAGAACGATGCCAGCCACGACAAGTGGATTGGCGTGGGCGGCAAGTGCGAGCCAGACGAAAGTCCGGACGAGTGCATGCTCCGCGAGGTAAAGGAGGAAACCGGCCTTGAAGTCCAAAAATGGCGTTATCGCGGCATCGTCACCTTCATCAGCGACGTATGGCCGTGCGAATACATGCATCTCTTCACCGCTTCGCAATGGAGCGGTGAGGAGATTGTTTGTGACGAGGGCGACCTTGAGTGGGTTGACAAGCAACACCTTTTTGACCTTACCCTTTGGGAAGGCGACAAGATATTTCTCCGGCTGCTGATGGATTCCGACCAGCCTTTCTTCTCCCTCAAGCTCGTCTACCACGGCGACGACCTAGTGGCGGCCAAACTTGACGGCCGCCCGTTGGAGTTGGAGGCATAGTCAGTCGTTCTTCTGCCCGTTCCAATCCATTCCCTCCGCCGCCATCAGTGATCGGTAATCCTCTTGGTCAAAGTGGCTGATAGACTCGTGGGGGACAAATTTGTTCTTCTTGAAGTTCTCTGCCTGTTCAAAGATAGCCTTGAATACTTCATCGCGTGTTGCATGCGGATATTTGTGCTTGGCAAGGGTGAGGATTATTTGTACTTTCAACTGAGCCTTGATGTCTGCTTTTTTGTCCCAGTCAATATATTTAGTATTGTCGTCTACTGTCTTGAACGGAATTAACTTGACACTTTTTTGCGCAAAAAAGCAAAAAAGAAA
>R25__coassemble_375_pt1 | contig 27131 bp, 18 predicted proteins | sample R25__metabat2_high_PE_017 | metagenome-assembled genome bin R25 | reverse complement strand
CGGTATAAGTGATAGGGAAAGGCTGAATGTGGCTTTTTAAGGATGGACTATATTACACCATAGGCATCGCGAATCTTATTATTATACGGCACATATCGATCATTACCAAGGTTTTTTGTACATGCAAAGAATGCAGCCACGTCTATGTCAGATGTGAAATCCAAAAGACCTGTCGTAAACCCATAGTGTTGACCAAGTCCGTAATAATTCATATTGAAATAAAAACGGTCCTTGTACCCATCAAGTTTTATTCCGTGGTCGAACATCATAAACACTGGATGTGAGCGGAGTAAGGCTATAAAATCTTCTACAAGCAAGTTCTGTTTCAGTTTCCCTTCGGAATTTTCTTGCTCAAACCCGCAAAGAATAGACGGATACTCTTTGTTCTGGCCCCGGTAAATAAACGGTTTGTTCCGCAGATTGGGCATTAATGTCATCCGTCCGCTCGCGGTTTTACTTGTCACAAACTGGTTATCTGCACCATTATTACAAAAAGAGTGGTGAGGACTTATAATTTCATCGCATGTAACCAACCGTCCACACAATGGAGAAATGTAATTCTCCCATCCTCCTATTTCAGACATTTTCTTGGTCTCTGTTTTCTTTAAGAAATCAACGAGTTGAACAATATTTGGCAATTTCGAAACATCCATTTCCCCAAGCAAAGATTTCAGTTAGATTTTTTTGACGAAAGAGGCAAAGTCAGGTTGGAGTAAGGCAACTATCGTTCCTCACAATAAGTATTTCAAACACTTGTTCTTATAAAACTTATTTTCCCACAAGCAAAGCTATTATTGATATTATTATTGCTACAATAGACACAACAAACCCTTTATCCTGAAATATACAAGGATTGAGCAACTTTGGATTATCATATAAGTACAATTCCCCTTTTTCTGTAAAATTAGGTACTAATAATCCTCCGTATTCATTCTCTTTACAAGTAACAAGACCCTCATATATTAACTTTTTCATAGGCATAATATCCTTCTCTTCTACAACTGAAGGATACGTTGACGCTCGCATCATTTGTAAAATTTCTTTTTCCCGTGCTGTCAATCTTATTCTGTCCATAATTATCTATTTTCTATTTTATTAAAGTGTTCATAAATTCTTGTAGTATTTAGAATTAAGAGCATGCAATCTTTGTTAATTCTTCGAGTTTTGAGAAACTTTTTAGTTTTTCTTTATTGGGTATTCCATACAGCAAACTATACAATGCACCTTGATATTCTTTGTCTATATCAGACTTCGTTTTTTCAATTTCTTCCTTCATAATTAAATAGTAATAATCAATCTGATGGTCAGCTTTTAGGAACATCTCTGCTTTTGCTAGTGAAGATATGGACGATATCATATTGATTAGCAAATGAAAGGACACCGAGGTTTTATGGAACCCCAATATGTGTCTATTTATTGAAACAACATTATCATATAGTTCGGCTTTGACAATATTTAAATTCTTTTCAGCGACTATTATGTCTCGATTAATTGTATTGCGAATAGCATTAATCTCATTTTGCATTACATGGATTTTATTATTGGCATCAATTGCCGAATAGATATTCCATGTTACAAGAACGGTTACTAATATAGCTAAAATTCCTACAATCACACCCATATAATCAATTTCCAAATCAGGTGTTCGACAAAACGAACGGCATACGGCGATAATACCAAAAATCAATGCAAATAATGAGGATAACTTCCACATTACATTCATCCATTTGCTATCTTTTATTGCTTTCATAATTAGTTTTTTGTCATAAACGAGTGATGAGGTCTTTTATTGTTCAATAATTGCGATTTCCTCGGGGGTTAGGTTGTAGATTTGGTGGACTTTTTATTCCCCGGCCATACGGAATTCTAATTCGTAGTTTTTGATGAAGTCTATTTCCTCTTGTGTCAAGCCATATAAGGGGCCTATGTAGTCGTCGATTTCATCAATGATAGATTTAGAACGGACTATTTTGTATTCTTTGAAAGAGTCAACCAAATACTTGGATTCGCCCGTTGTTTGTCTAACATTAGCCTTTTCTTCAATATCACATAAATATTTTTCATACAATTCTTCTAAATAATCTATATTTTCCTTAGATAAACAAGGAATTGTGAAATTTTCTATTTCGTACGTTTTCCAGTCTAGATTGTTTGAGTATATTTGATAGAACCAAAAAGACAAATTACTACTTAATATACATCCAATAGAACTTGCATATTTACTACTAAAAAATAGCGGTTTCTCTTTTGTAGAGCCTGTAGGATAGTTTGTGACAATCTTGAAGTACCGACCTCCTGTTGTACGATAATAAATTGGTGAACCATCGTGCTTATAATAATAAGATAATTTCTTGTGAGAATTCACTTTGTCTAAGATATTTTTTTCTATATCACTTCCAATTTTAGGAATTCTCCCCCAAAGCAGATACTCTTTTACGTCTGTAAATTGTAGGTTATCAATAAGATTTTGTAAGTTGAATGCTCCTTCATTGCGACGATGCATTTTAGTTGAGAATAAATTATGACATTTGGTTTCTGTTTTTGTGAATATCAGAATAGATGTGTTTACCACAGCTCTTTCAAAAACAGGTTTAGGTCGTACAGCATAAGAAGATATGCGAATATTATCGCATTTGTCTAACAAGATTCTGTGTACTCCTGTGAGTGAGTCACTTGATGTCAATGCAATTGGAACTATATTTGCCAAGTTACCATCTTTCTTCAGGATATTATAGCCGTGTTCTATAAAAAGAGTAAATGTATCAAGAGACCCCTTTTGTTTTCCTGGTATAGTTCTTGCAGTAATGTAATTTGTTTTGTAATAATGCTTACATTCATCTGAATACTTTGCCCCATACGGCGGATTGCCGATCACAATATCGAACCCGCCGTTGTCGAAGATTTCTTTGAACCAGGTGTGCCAGAGGAAGAAGTCTTGGTTAGCGGAGGGGTCGAGTTTGTCTAACTTGGCTTCGGCGGTCGGACCGATGCCTTGCTGCTTGATGTAGCTTTTCACACTGCTGTTGATCAGCTCCCGGTAGTGGGCTTTCTCTTTGTGGTCGGTGAGGGAGAAGTATTTCTTCAGCCAGATCCTTAGGTTCTGTCGGGTGTCGTCGGAGCTGAAGTCCATAGAGATTTGTATCTCTTCTTTCCCGTCAATCTTCCGTTGATAAGCTTGCTTCCCACCTCGCCCGGTTGGTCTCTTGTCCATGATATGGCTGAGGTCGTGGCCATCAAAGCTCTCGATAAGGCTGTTGCCTTGCATAAACTTGTAGTCGAAGTTGGGCAAGGGTTCAGCTTCCTCGGCATCGACAACGATGCTGAGCCAGAAGCGCAGGCGGGCGATGTCGATGGCACCGCGCTCGATGTCTACGCCGTAGATGTTATTCTCGATGATTTGCTTCTTGAGTTCAACACGGGACTGAGGTCGCGTACCTCCGGCACGCAGAGGTTTTTCTGTAGATGTCACCGCACTGCGCTTCGCTTGTACGGTGTTACTAAGATCACACCTCTCCGAGGTGTCTGCGGCATCCATCAATGCTTCGCGGCAGCGCCAGAGCTCGTTCAAGAGGCCCATCGGGAAGGCACCGGAGCCGATGGCGGGGTCGCAAATCTTCACGTTGCGGAGGGCGGCATCCAGCGTGTTGCGGTAGGGCTCAAGCTCGGGTTGCATCTCGTGGTGCTCGACGAAGGCTCGTATGGCTGTTTTGAGGTCGCGTGTCTCCGATACGCATTTCTCATCACTGTCGTTATCCCCACACTGCGTACCTTGTGTGGGGTTATTAGCACTTTGTGCGTTTTGTCTCTCCGAGGCATTCTGCACATCACAGCTGTTCTCCAACTTGCTATCAAGGTATGCGATAAGGCTTTCTTTGCACATATAGCGCACTATCTCTTTGGGAGTATAGAAGGCACCTTTGGCCTTGTTGTCCTCCAGCAGGCTCTCGAAGATTTTGCCCAGCATCTCGGGGTCGACACCCACCTCGGCATCGTCGGGGTCGTTCTCGTCAACGGTGAAGTTGTAGGAGGCCAGGAAAGTGAAGAGGTCTTCGAACAAGGAGCCCGGCAGCTTGATGTGCAGCTTGTCAACAGCGTCTTCCTCAAACAGCCCTCCGTTGAGGTAAGGAAGTGCACTCCAGTCTTCCAGTAGTTGCTTGTCCCAATGGCGGTCGGAGAACAGCCGCCCGCGTTGCCCTATCTCGGTATTGAAGATACCGAAGAAAAGCGGTTCCATTACTTTTTCGAGGAAGTCGGCCCGTCGGTCGAGCGGCTGCATAAAGAAGAGGTCGCGCAAGAAGGCTTGGTTGCCATCAAGCCAGCCTTTCTTTTGCAGGAAGTGCAGGAAGACAATACGGCCAAGCATCTTCTTTACGTAGTCATGATAGATGGTACCGCTATTTCCCTCCCGTTCCAGCTCTTTGACAATAATGTCGTAGTGGCGATGATACTCGTCGAAGAACTCCTTGCTGAGGGCGTCGACCGAGAATGCCTCTTTCAGGTCGTTGAGCACGAAACGTCCGGACTTGGATGCCACCTTGCCCAATCGTTCTATCGGGGTTTTGTACTGTCCTTGTGGGTCGCCGAGAATATAGGAGAAACGCTTGGCAGCGGTAGCGCCTTCTTTCATATCGCATATATAGGACAGACGCCAATGGATGCCGTCGTCGAAGACGGCAATGGCGGCATCGACCTCATATTTCAGATACGGTGCAATCAGCTTGCGCAGACCCACGCGCTTACGGCGCACATCGCTGCCTTCGGCCACACGGGTGTAGAAGAAGCCGAGTTCGCGGCTGTCGGCATCGGCCATACGGCCTATGAAGTAGTTCTGGTCGCCATCGGAGGAGGATGGAAGCTGTCCGGGACTTGTGGCGATGTCGTTGCAGCCAAAGATGTTGTGAACTATCTCGTTGCAGTAGGTCCTGTAGTCGAACTGCGACTGGAAGATGCGTTTGATGGTGTCGGTGTTCATATCTCTTTTTATTTGAGGTCGCGTGCCTCCGGCACGCTGGGTTGTTTCTTGTTCTGTCACCACACTGCGCTTTTAAAGGTGTTGTTCCCTTCGGGCGCAACACCACGCTTGTATGGTGTTATTAGCACCTTCGGTGCGTTACGTTTCTTCGAGACTGTTGGATGCTTAATCTATACAAATGTTTCGGAGAGGATGATTTCGGCGGTGGTGTTGGCGATGTGTGAAGTGGTGGGTTGCGACGGTTGAGGCTGGCTGTAGCGGGCGTCGAGGTCTTCCAGCTGCTCCACTATCTTGATGGTGGGGATAGGGTCTTTCTTGTGTTTGCGCGACATACGATTGAGGGCATCGGCCAGCTGGTTGTAGGTGCCGCGTTCCACCATCTGCTTCAGCCGGTCGGCTACGGCTCGGGCTTCGTCGTCGGGCATCGCGGGCCGCACCTCGCGCAGGAAGGAGGCGGCTTTCTTGGCGTCGTTGTCGCGACCGCCAATCTTGGGACGTTCCTCTTGGTGCTCGCGCTGCTGCTTGGCGGCATACACCGCCAAGGCACTGCGTACCTGGGCATAGTGGGTGGGCTCGGCATCGCCAAAAGGAACGGCCTTCTCAGTGGGCTCGGCACGGAAGATGTCGACGGCCTCAAGGAAAGAGAGCTCGCGCGTATGTTCGCCGACAAGGTAGAAGGATTTCTTGTTGGGAGAGGACAGGTAGGAGATTGTGTTGATGCTTGAGCCAGAATTCTCAATTTTCAATTCTGAATTCTCCATTCTACAACAGCGGCTCTTGGGCGGCAGTTGCTTGATGCGGCGGTAGAGGCTGGGATCGGTGTCGTGCAGGGCACGTACCTCGCCGATTAACTCGAAATTGCGGTCGGTGTCGTCACGCACGTCGCTGTTGAAAAGGTGGAACTCCTGTACTATCTCGTCATGTGAGTATATGCGTGTGTCTTCTCCGAGGGCGGAATGGAAGCTCTGCAGCTTGATGAGCGAGTTCTTTTTGAGGCTGATGATGGCATCGCCCGGGTCGGAGGGATAGAACATATAGTTGTAGATGGCTTTGGCGGTAGAGCCAATGCGGTTCACGCGGCCGATGCGCTGCATCAGACGCGTGGCATTCCATGGACTGTCGTAATTGACGATGACGTTGGCGCGGTGCAGGTTGATGCCCTCGGCCAGCACGTCGCTGGTGACGATGATATTGTAGTCGGTACTGTGTTCGCCCTTATAATTGGCGTCGAAGTTGGCGCGTATGTCCTCCCGCTTGCGGTTGCGGTCGCGGGCACAGACAGAGAGGATGTCGGTGCGATGCAGCCGCTGGCGCAGCTGTTCGGTCAGGTAGTTGACGGTGTCCACGCTCTCGCTGAAGACCACCAGCTTGCCCTCCTGGTTGTGTTGCGGGTCGAAGAGCTCGCCTTGCAGCATCTCGACAAAGAGGTCCAGCTTGGGGTCGGCATCCACCTTGTCCCATCGTTGGCAGAGTCCGCGCAGCAGGTCGGCGTCGTATTCCAGCATCGGCAGGAATTCGGTCTTGAAGTCGGCGGCGCGGAAGGTTATCTCGTCTGGGTCATAGCCCTTGGCCATCGCCAGCTCCAGTATCTCGTCCAGTTCCATCCCGTCGGCTTGCAGCTTCTTGATGTTCAGGTCTGGGGCGATAATCACCTTGTCCTCGCGGAACATCTTTATCATCCCTTCGGTGGCATCCAGCAGCGTGTGCAGCGACTTCTTGAAGGCATAGAAACTGCTCTCCAGACGCTTGACCATGTGGGTGCGATAGATGCCTGCCAGTGCCTCGGCCAACTGCGAAGCCCTCTGACCAGACGGCACATTGTATTTAGGACAGTATTCCACAGCGCGGTAGCGGGCATAGCGCAGGCCGCTGCCGTCGAACATATCGGGCTTTTCCTCGCGCAGGTTGGAAGTAGGGGTGTCTATCAACTTCTTGTAGGTTTCCACAAAGAGCATCAGCACTTCGGGCGACATCTGATAGGTGCGGTCCTCGGGGTCGAGCAGCTGCGGGAAGTGTATCTCGCCGCTGTAGCGTGGCTCGTGCTGGATGTTGCTGCGTGTGCGGCGCACCATCACCTTCTCCAGCACGGTGTGGCGGAGCTCCTGGTTGATGGCGTCGATGCGCGAAGTCAGCATCTCAGGTGTGAGCACACGGCGTTGCGACATCAGGCTCTTGAACTCTTTGATCCACGGGGCAAAGGTGTCGGCGATATTGCTCACGCCGTCCAGCGTGCAGCGGGCGGTGTCCTGAAACAGCAGCAACTGATTCTTGATGTCCTCGGGTGTGTTGTTTAGCGGTGTGGCCGAGAGCAGCAGCACCTTCTTGCCACCCTTGATGTTGCCCTTGTTCAGACGGGGCGACTTGGTGATGCGTTGCAGCAGGTCGTAGCCTGAGTTGCTGTCGTGGCGGAAGTTGTGCGCTTCGTCGACGATGACGAGGTCGTAGTAGGGCGGCGTGTCGTAGTTGTTGCCGTCGATAATCTTGTCGAGGCTGCCGTTGGTGACGAATCGTGTGTATTTGTTTTTGATGCGGAAATCGTTGAAGGTCTCTGTCCAGTTGCTCTGTACCGAGGGAGGGCAGATGACAAGAATGCGGGTGTTGTCGCCATTGGCGGCGATGAAACGCTGGGCAATCATGGCGGCCACCACCGTCTTGCCCAGACCCACCACGTCGGCGATGAAACAACCGTTGTGGCGCAGCATAATGTCGTAGCCCTGAACCACAGCGTCGCGCTGATAGGTGAGGTCAGAATAGCCCTCGGGCAGCAGCGGCACGAAGTCGTCCTCCACCTGGGTGCCGAAGTGGTCGATGAGCATCCGCATATAGAGCTCGTAAGGGGTGGGCTGCTGAGCGTCGGGAGCGAGGTGCGTCTTGCCCATCATACGCTCCACGTCGGCGAAGGTGATGGGCATTGCCTCGGCCCACAGCCTTTGGAACTCGCTTTCGCAGTAGGCAACATCGTCATAGTCTTTCATTGCCACGTTGAGCTCGTAGCGCGGCGGCTCGGAGGCGCCAAGCCCCTGGTCGCTGATGTTGCTGCTGCCCATAATGACCCAGCCGTCGCTGTGTTCGCTGTGTTGCTGGGGCAGACAGAGATAGAACTTGGCGTGGAGGTCGCGCGTGGGGTGGATGCGCATCTCTAGTCGCTTGGAGGCGATATCCTCGCAGAACTGGCGGATGCCATCGTCCACCTCGGCGCTATAGTCCGACTGGCGCACGTCGCGCATGAAGTCGTCGCAATACTGCTCCAACGAGGCCTCGCGGTCGCCGAAGAACATCTTGCCTGCAGCCTGCGCCTGACTGAACAGGTTGTCGATATTGATGCCGACAAGGATTTTGATTTCCTGCGCAGAGTCCAGTTCCCGGCGCAGTTTGAAATATCCTGAAGAACGAAAATAGCCAACCACGGCATGGAAGATGTCGAAGTTGGCCATTGCGGAGGCGATGCCGTGGAACTTGTCCAGCAGCGTCGCGTCGATATTGTTGAAAAACTTGGTGCTCATAAGGCTCGGCGTTACGGGCGCTTTGCCTTTCGAAATGAGTCAAAAAAAGAATCCGTGTTCTTAATTGCTAGTGCTGAGGCTCCGGAAATTGCCTATGCTATACAAGAAAGCCCACGGATAAACACCGTGAGCGTTCCGCTTTCTTGATAGCATGTACTTGAATTTTCCGGATTCCAGCACTACATAGAAAAGCAAAAACGCTTTATATTATGTCGTTATATTCTCTTTATTCTATTCTGTTTCTTATTCTTATTGTTGTTTTTGTTATTGTTTTTTTATTTGTTTCGTGCTGCAAAGATACTACTTTTATTTGACACTATTACTCTTTTTTGTGTCTTTGTCTTTTTTATTAACCGAAAAGGGCCAAACCGTTGCTTTTTTGTCAGTAGTGCAAAAAGTTATCTAGGCCATCTACAGCCAGAATGTTGCCAAAGAGCCCTTTACTATCTAGAATGTTTGAATGTGGAAATGTGTTATTGCTTTAATGTGGGAATCATTGACTAACAAATTATTACATTAACGAATTAACACATTCAAACATAATATCGCTCTCGGTCGCTAACGATGTCGTGGAGATTGTGGTAGGCCCAGTCCATTAGCTGCTGCATGACGGGCATAAAGGAGCGGCCTCTGTCGGTGAGGGCATACTCTACGCGTGGAGGCATCTCGGGGTAGACGGTGCGGCTGACGAGGCCGTCGGCCTCAAGGCCGCGAAGGGTTTGGGTGAGCATCTTCTGCGAGCAGTCGGGGTTGGCGGCCGCTATGTCGCGGAATCGCATCGGGACTCCCTACTTGTTGAGGGTGTAGAACGCCGCAAGGGTCCACTTGTTGCCTATACGGGCCAGCACATTTCGAATAGGGCACTCTGGAAATACGGGGTCTTGGATGAAGTCTTTTTGCATATTGCTTACACTTTGGCATTGTCGATGCAGGCGTGCAGGGGGTGCCAGCATCCGAGGCCCACGCTGTTGGCGGCGTTGACGATGGCATCGACATGCAAACGTGTGATGTCGCCCTGCCAGAGGTAAAGTTGAGCGTTTCGGGTGGAGCGTTTTGGGTTGCCCGACGCAGCAATTTCTTTCAGGCTCACCACGCCTTTGTCCTGCAGCTGTGCCTGCAATTCGGCATCCTGCGCCTGCAGAAATTGGCCGCTAAGCGGCTGTGGCTGCCACACGTTCATCAACGCACGCAGCAGTCGCTGCCTGCCTTCGAGCGTGGGAGGCACCTCGGCATGCGCATCGTCCTGCCGCAACAGATAGCGGATGCAGTAATCCAGATTCTCCAGTCAGTTCATAGGGTTTTGCTGTTATTTTGAGAAACGCGCACCAACAAAGCCGTCGTGACTCTCGCCAGAGGAGAGGTCGAACGATTTGAGTATGGGCGGTGTGGGCCGCAGGTCGTAATAGTCCATCCTTTCGATAGGGAGTTTGAAATAAGCCATCGTGTCGTAGCTTGGATAGAGGCGGCGCAGCACCTCGTTGTGGTTGTATATCCACTGCTTGTCGCTGTCGTCCACATCGAAGTCGGCCCGTCCTGAACAGCGCACCGACACACGGTCGTGCATCACGAGAAACTCCACATTGGGATTCTTTTGCAGCTGGCAGTAGACCTCCTTGCGCTCTGACGTGGCGAAAAAGAGGGTCGCCCCCTCCTGCTTCATAATCTGGAAAGCCCGCAGGCGGGGGTGGTCGCCATCTACTGTGGCCAACACGCCCTCGACATGGCTTTTTAGGAAATTTATGGCATGTTCAATCATAATGCAAAGATACGACTTTTTTAGAAAATAGGCAGGTTTTTTTAGTACCTGCCCATTTTAATTATACGAAAATAAAGAAGGTGTTCCTACTTTAGTCCATTGAATTTACCGTTCTGATGCTTCCATTCGCTTTCAGGAGCAATGGTTTCCATAACATCCCAATGCTCGGCAATCTTTCCGTTCTCAACGCGGAAGAGGTCATAATAGGAAGTGGGCTGGCCGGCGAAAGCACCCTCGCTGACGGCCAAAACAAAGTTGCCACAGCCTAACACAGTATGAATGGTAAAGTACTCCATCTTTATGCCTTGTTCGGCCATGGCGGCGAGGGCAGCACCGAGGCCATCAAGACCATCGGCTATGGAGACATTGTGCTGGATGTAATTGTTGCCATCGAAATAGTTTGTCTGGTTCTCGGGGTGTTGACCCATCAGTACATCCTGTACGAAATTGCGCACAAGGTCCTTGTTGGCAGCAGTTTTGTCAAGGTCTTTCACTTCGGTGGTGCCGTCGAAAGGTGTGTGGCCGCTAGGATTCTTGCTGCCGTCGTAGGGCATAAGATTGTCCCAATGCTCCACGATTTTGCCGTCCTCGAAGCGGAAGATGTCAAATCCAGCCTTAGGCCCATAGAAGTTGTAGTCCGTTTGGCAAACCACAAATTCGCCATCCTCGAAGGCACGGACGGTGTTGACGCGGGCCTTCTCGGGGAAGTCGGCCAACCCCGCTAGTGCGGCACCAAATCCGTCGAGACCGTCGGCCACTCCGAGGTTGTGCTGCTTGTAGTTCTGGGCATTGATGTAGGAAATGGGTTCGCTGGCACCTGTTTCGATGGCCTTAAGCACGGCCACTGCTTTTTCTTTGTTGTCCATTTCTTCTTTTGTTTGGGGGTTATTATTACTTTTGCAGCCTATGGCAAGGATGGCGGCTGCGGCCATCAGGATGATTGACTTTCTCATTTCTGATATTAATATAGGTTTTACCAATTCAGCGGATCGGGGAGTATGTTGCCGTCGGTCATCGGGCTGTCGGCCTCGGTGAAGTTGTTGGCCTTATACTGTATGCAGAGCATTGTGAGGTTTTCGTTGCCGGTGTTTTTCAGGGCACGGCGGCCGTCGGGGCTGACGCGTACGATGGTGCCTTCGCTAACGGGGAATTGCTCACCATCCACTTGGAAGGTGCCCTGGCCGCGCAGGATGATGTATAGCTCCTCGTGGGTTTTGTGGGTGTGGAGGAAACCGCTGTCCTGACCTGGGACGAGAGTCTGGAACGACAACTCGCTGCCCGTGGTGCCCACGGCCTGGCCTACGAAGACCTTGCCCTTGATGACATTCGGCCCCATCGGCAGCTCATGTTCGATAATTTGGTCGATGCTTCCCACGCTGACGGCCTTGTAGTTGCGACCACTCTTGATTGTTTCGGTTGTTCTCATTGTGTTGTTGTTTTATGGGTTTGTAAATTATTCTTGTCGTTTGGTATTTTACCTCTCGATTTTGGCTGCAAAAATACAACACTTTCTAAAACCTCACAAGAAGGTACCCGACAGTAAGCCACTTACCTTTTGGTAGGCATTGTTGCCATTTCGCCATTTCTACAATGGCATTTTTATGTTTTTTAACAATCCATTAGCTGTAGGGTGATGCCATCATCCCTGTATTATCCACTGCCTGTCCGATAGTTTTACATTGTTTTTCTGATGTTTTATGGGAGCTGTAGGTGTAAGTAGCTTGTATTTAATACTTATGTGATATAGAACAGCCTGTCGCACTCCGTTGGGTATTTCTGCCCGATTGTGGCCAAGTATCCGCAGTGGGTGAGGGTTGTATTGGCATATTGCACTTTGATGTTGAATCTATAAACATCTCACCATTGTCAAGTATGGTAGCAATGCGCTGGGGCGATACCATTTCTGCACCAAGCTGGTGCAGTTTTACAGGATTATGGTTCTCAAGGCTTTGTAATTCTGCACCCAGTTGGTGCAGTTTTTCCGACCGAACGGCGTCACCTCGATAAAAGAGGTACCATTGCTTCATATACCACAGGTTGTGCGACGAGAATCCTTTGACATCTGGATAGGCGGCACGTAAATCTAGACTAATCTGCTCTACGACGCCAGCCCCCCAATGCTGTTCAGCTTTTTTCTCCACAAGGTCGCGTCCAAGCAGCCAATTGAACTCCAAAGCCCCATAGTTTGTCTGCAATGCAATGCGGGAGCGAATACGCTGATAGCGAGTCTTTATCTCTTGTATCCACGCATTATATTCTGAATCACCATGAAAATCATGAGATTTGACAAAATGTGGCCTGTCTATATTTCCCTTTTCCATAAATATCACCTATCCCTTTCAATAAAACGCTTTATATTATGTCGTTATATTCTCTTTATTCTATTCTGTTTCTTATTTTTATCGCTGTTTTTTTATTGTTTTTTTATTTGTTTCGTACCACAAAGATACTACTTTTCTTCGGTACTTTCGTTCTCTTTCGATTCAGATTCTTCAGTGGGCGGCAGATAGTCAGAGGCTCGGTTGCGCGAGATGACGCTGTGGCCTATCTGCTTTTCAACCTCATCACGGGCCACTTTAGCAGCTTTTCCACCACTCTGTGCCACTTGCTTGTTTTCCTGCATTGTCTTCGGATTGCGGTTTCGCGAAATCTCGGTGGTGGCAGCCTCTGCCAAGGTGTTCAGCGCCAGTTCCAGAGTGGTCATATTGTCCCTCAAATACTCCTTTGTAAGCCCTTTGTACCGTTTGTATTCGCCAGTGTTCATACCACTCCACGCTTTTGTGTGGATGTTTGTCAGAATGGCGAAATCTTTCTGATCCCTCACCCCCGACCGTTCCCACTCGTCGGTCAATTCCTTGGGTGTGCGTATGGACTTGAGTCTATTCTCTATCCAACGTTCGCTATACCCCTGTCGACGATAATCCTCGACAGCCATCTGGAACGTCAATTCCGGGTCAATCATCTGGTCGATGCGCCCTGCGCCAACCTCGGAGAGCCACTGTTTGATGGGTTCCGCTTTCTTTGAGGGAACAGATTGCACGATGCGCAACATCTGCTGTAAATCAGCGACATCAGTCTTATAGTTCTTGCCGTCGGCAGCTGGCATTTTCAGTTGCTTACAATTTGTAAGCATCTCATCGGCACCTTCCTCTTTCAGGCGTTTCTTGAGTACAGCCCAGTAGGTACTCGCTTGGCGAGGTGTGGGTTGATCGGTCAATATCCGTATCACGTCGACAATAGAAAAATAATACTTTTCCTCTTCTTCATCCCATGCAATTCGAATCTGACTTCCTTCGAAGATTTGTATAGAGCTCTTTTGTGTCATTGATCAAATAAAAGCAAAATTGCTTTATGTTATGTCTATTTTACTAAATCTATTCTCTATATTTATTTATGTTTCTTTGCTTTATGTTATTGCCATTTCTTTTGTTGTCTGATGCAAAGATACAGTTTTTCTTCGACACTCCCGTTTTCTTTTTTTTCGCATTTGTCTCTTCACTTCCATCATTCCGTTAATCAGTTGCTGCTCTGTGGGGAAATACAATTGGAATTCAAAAGCCGGAATGGTTTGCTCGACTTTGGCCAAAGTTGTGCGTACATGAGTTTGTTCTTGCTGAGACCAGATCAATTGCGAATGCAGTGTGTTCGCAATTGGATGTGTGATAAAAAGGAGTGTCGGTTCAACCCAAATCGGTCATAAATAGACCTAAAAAAGAAAACGTCGGCCTAATGACCGATTTGGGGTCAAACTGGCGAACCCAAATCCGCTACCGTACGCTGGTTCTATGGTTTTTGCCAGATTTTGGATCAGATAATAGCCATTGTCGGCACGTGCTCTGCCTTGCAGTTCTTCTTCCAAAATTCATTTGCCCCCATGTCAATTTTTCCGGCTTTCTTAGAAGTTACTGTTGTGTAAGCAACCAAAAACAATTTTACACGATGCAACCCGATGGAGCGGGGGAGGGGCTGCCTTTTCGGTCAGCCTGCCATTGTGTTGACGGGGCGGTTTTCAGTCGGCTTGGTAGCCAAATTGTTTCAGAGCCTTGTCGCTGTTGCGCCAGTCTTTCATGACTTTGATGTAGAGGTTGAGGAAACATTTCTTGCCGGTGAATTCCTCGATGTCTTTGCGGGCTTCGATGCCGACTTTCTTGATGGATTTGCCTTGGTGACCAATGAGGATGGCCTTCTGCGACTCACGCTCAACGAAGATGATAGCGCGGATGTTGTCGACACCTTCTTTCTCTTCGTAGCTTTCGACAGCCACCTCGCAGCTGTAGGGGATTTCTTTTTGGTAGTAGAGCAGCAGTTTCTCGCGGATGATTTCGCTGACGAAGAAACGCATGGAGCGGTCGGTGAGTTCGTCTTTGGGGAAGTAAGGGGGATTCTCGGGCAGGAGGTCGAGGATGTGGTCGAAAATGGTGTCGACGTTGAACCGTTCGGTAGCGGAGCAGGGGACGATGATGGCACGCGGGATTTGGTTTTGCCAGTAGGCTATCTTGTCCTGGATGGTCTGCTGGTCGCTGAGGTCGATTTTGTTGATGGCCAAAATGACCGGAGTCTGGCTTTTGATGATTTTAGCGAGCACCTCTTGGTTTTTGAAGGTCTCGCCAATTTCGGTCACCAGCAAGAAGAGGTCGGCGTCTTCGAGGGCGCTGTTGACAAATCCCATCATTTGCTCGTGCAGCTTGTAGTGGGGATTGACGATGCCGGGGGTGTCGGTATAGACTATCTGGAAGTCTTCGCCATTGACGATGCCCATGATGCGGTGGCGGGTGGTTTGGGCCTTGCTGGTGATGATGCTGAGCCGTTCGCCCACGAGGGCGTTCATGAGGGTGGACTTACCCACGTTGGGGTTGCCGATAATGTTTACAAATCCTGATTTGTGCATGTTGTTCTGTTTGATGGTGGTTTAAGGTAGAAGGCGAGAGGTGCTGGCTACGTTTTTGAAAGAAAAAAGAGCCGCCGTTGGGGTTGGCCCATCTGCGGCTCTTTCTTTTGTTTTGTCGTGAACGGCTTATTCGGCAGCTTCGCCTGCAGCATCGTCAGCAACGGCGTTGCGGGTGCTGTTGACAACCACGACTTCGCTGCTCTGGGGATTCAGAATGTGATAGCTCTCCTGGGCGATGTCCTGCACTTTGCAGCGCTGGGCGATGTCCAGATTGGTGATGTCGATAAGAATCTCGCTGGGCATGTTGCCGGGCAGAGCCTTAACGTTGAGTCTTTTCTGTTTGTAAGCCAGTTTGCCGCCCTTCATCACGCCAACGGAGGTGCCGGTGGTATGGACGGGGATGGACATGACGATTTCTTTGTTGTCGCTCAACTCGTAGAAGTCGCAGTGGTAGACAATCTCGGTGACGGGGTGGAAGTCGATGTCTTTCAGCATGGCACGATGTTTGACACCGCCCAGGTCGATTTCGACGAAGCAGGGTTCGGGGTTGAACAGGATGCGCTGGAATTCGGTCTGGGGCACTGCAAACAGATACTGCTCGCCTTTACCATACATTACGCAAGGGACTTTGTCTTCGCGACGAAGAGCCTTAGCATCTTTTTTCCCTACGTTCTCACGAAGAGAACCGCTCAATGATACTATTCTCATTTTCTTTAGTTTGTTAAATTGTTAGTTATTTGTTATTGATGAAGGGCTTGGGGCCCTCAAAATTTCTTTAATTCATTCTTTTGATGACTCCTTTGTGGTGGAGGGTGGTCTCGTAGAGGTTGTCCAAGGATTCGAACTTCACCACACGACGGATGGCTTCGGCGAGGAGCCAGTCGCAGCTGAGCACGTGGATCTTGGGACTCTCACGCTTCAGCGGAATGGTGTCGGTGGTGACCAATTCTTCAAGCTGAGAGTTCTCTACTTTCTCGATGGCGTTGCCGCTGAGGACGGGGTGGGTAATCATGGCTCGGACGCTCTTGGCACCGTTTTCCATGATGATGCCGGCGGCCTTGCATATGGTGGAACCAGTGTCAATAATGTCGTCCAGCAGAATGACGTGTTTGTCCTTCACGTCGCCAATGAGGCGCATCTCACCAATCTCGTTGGGTTTGTTGCGGTGCTTGTAGCAGATGACGAAACTGTTGTTGAGGGTCTTGGCATACATGCCTGCGCGTTTGCTGCCGCCCATGTCGGGGCTGGCGAACATGACGTCCTCGATGTCAAATTTCTCGCGGATGTAGGGCATGAAGAGGGAGCTGCCATAGAGATGGTCCACGGGAATGTTGAAGAACCCCTGAATCTGGTCGGCGTGGAGATCCATGCATATGACGCGATTGACGCCAGCAGCAGTAATCATGTCGGCAATCAGCTTAGAGGCGATTGGCACATGTGGTTTGTCTTTGCGGTCCTGACGGGCAAAACCATAATAAGGTATTACGGCAATGATCTTTTCGGCTGAGGCACGCTTGGCAGCGTCAATCATCATCAGCAACTCGAAAAGGTTGTCGGTGGGAGGGGTGGTGGACTGGATGATGAAGACGATTCCGCCACGGATTGTTTCCTCATAAGAGGGTTGAAATTCGCCGTCGGCATACTGAAAAACTGTGGAATTTCCCAGTGGAATACCGTAAATGTCGGCCACTCTACGAGCCAAATTTTCGGTTGCACGGCCCGCAAAAATGAATACTTTATCAGAATTTTTTTCGCCCATTTTTAGTTGATTTAGAGACTGCAAAGATACGATTTTTTTGAGGATTTCTATCTTTTTTGAAAAAAATATTTGTCATGTCGAAAAAAATGAGTAATTTTGCACCCGATTTCGAGAGACAGAAATCATGCCCTGGTGGCGGAATGGTAGACGCGGTAGACTCAAAATCTGCTGTCAGCAATGGCGTGAGGGTTCAAGTCCCTCCCGGGGTACAATAAGGTGGTCTGGTGACCGCCTTTTTTGTTTTCTACATATTATCTTATGCGGTGACCGGTGCCCCATTCCTTAGCGTAAACTACATTTAGCCCAAATCGGTCATTATGCCGTCTACTGATTAAGTCTCTTTAATGCCATATCAGCATTTCCAGTATAAGCATAGTAACTGATTTGGGGTAAAAATAAAGGAGGGTGCCTTTTTAGACACCCTCCAAAGTATAAAGGTAAGAGAAAGACGGTTCTACCGCACAATCAGTTTCTTGACAATGTGAACCTTCGAGCCAGAAATCTGCACAAAGTACATGCCTTGTCGCAGGCCTTTCAGTTGCAACTGTATGTTGCAGCCTTCGTGGCACTGAGCTGGCAGTTGCATGACTGTGCGTCCGGCCATGTCCATGACCTGCACTGTCAGGTGGTCGTTGACACCTGCGAGGGTGAGTGTGGCAGACTCTTTGGCAGGGTTGGGGTACAGACGGGCGCTTAGACCTTCCTGTGCTCTGTCGATTGCCGTTGCGTTAAATGTTATCTTACACCGATCGCTCCAGATGCTGAAGGAGTTTTCGGCGCATTGTGTCCGCACATAGACATCGTATTCCTCTTCGGGGTTCAGCCCTTCGATGCGGTAGAAGTTGTCGGTGATGCCATCAACGGTGGTGCCGCCGTCGGTGTCGAAGTGCTGGAGGCCGTACTGAAGCTGATAGGGGCCGCCCTGTCCCTGCCACCGAATCATCGCCGCGCCTCTCTCTTGGTCCAATATTTCGCTTTCTACATCCCAGACGGGCTCACACGACATGGTGGTGAAGGTGATGATGTTTTGGCTCCAGTTGCCGGGCATTCCGTCACACAGGCTGCGTATCTTGGCTCGGTAGGTGACGTCAGGGTCGAGTCCTTCCACCGTGAAGGGGCTTTGGGTGACGGTGAAACTGCGGTTGTAGGCGAGGTTGAAGACGTTGATTTCCCACGCGCTGCCGTTGCCGCTCCAGCTGAAGGTGGCCGAGGTGTAGCCCTCCTGGTCAAGTGCAAAGTCGGTGGGGGCGGGGCAGCCCTCCGAGGCGGTCACCACTTGCTGGGTGGTCCAGTGCGAGTTGATGCCGCTGGCGCAATGGTTGCGCAGACCTATGGTGTACACGGTATTGGGCTGCAATCCGCTGAAGATGTGTTGGGTGCCGCTGGTGGTCACGCCAATCACGTTGTCGTTCCAGGCCTGGTCGGTGATATAGGCTTCCACGGTTCCTTCTGCAATGAAGTCCACCACGATGCGGTCGTTCTCCTCGCTCAGGTTGGCAATGATGGGAGCCTGGCAGTCGGCACTGGCCACCACGCCTATACGTAGGCTATCCACGAAGGCATAGTAACGCCAGTCGGAGCAGTAGTTGATGGCCAGGAACTTGGTTGAGGAGGGGAAGTCGCCGCTGAAGAGTTTCCAGGTGATGCCGTTGGTGGTCAGGGTGTCGGTCCAGACAAAGTCTTCGGGGCTGTTGCCGGTGACGGAGTAGCCCACCCGCATCTTTTCCTGTCCATACATCATGTCGCTGTAGCGGAAGCGGAAGGTGAGGCTGTCGGCCGAGTTGAGCATGGGAGAGATAAGGTACTGGTTGTAGTCGCCCGTGCGGTTGTAGGAACTGAAACAGAAGCTAGCACTGCCGGCGTAGGCCCTGTCGGTGCTGTGGCTCATACGGTTGGGGTTGCCCGGGGCTTTGAGTACTGTGAAACAGGAGGCGGGGAATTCGGCCGATTCAAAACTCTCTTCGATGGGTGCGCCTGCCTCGACGGTGTAGGCATCGCAAAGCGTGGTGAAGTTCACCTGGGTGCTGACCGGTGACGGTTGCCCGCCGGCGCAGTAGCCGTTCACAAACAGTTCATAGCGGGTGCCCGAGGCCAGACCTGTCAGTGTCAGGGGACTGGCATTGGCGTTGATGCGCTGCCAGGGGGCGGTGCCCACGGGGCGGTAGCTCACCTCATAGTCCAACGCCGAACCCGTCCACGACACGGTGGCCGATGTGGGCGAGGTGACATTGACCGTCACGTTGCGGGGCCGCTGGCAAGGCGAGGCCCCCACACAGGCGGTGAACAGCTCGTAGCCGCTTGCGGACAAGCCGCTATGCGCCACAAACTGAATGGTCATGGCTCCTGTCTCTGAGGTCAGGGCCACACCCAGAGACTCGGGGCCGTAGGTGGAACTGACCGAGTAGAGGAGGGTGCCGCTAGTGCCTTCGCCCTCATAGATGCGCAGGGTGTCGCCGCCCCATGGGCAGAGGTCCACGGTGCCGCCCACTATCTGCAAGGCATGGGTGCTGTCGGTGGGACGGATGACGAGGGTTGAGTTGGCCATGTGGTTGTAGTCGTGATGCATTCCGCCGTGGTCGTAGACTATCAGTCCGCATCCCGTCACGGTGTCGGAGCCCACAAAGGGCATCACTACGCTGCCTGCCGCAAAGTCCAACGAGCGCCAAGCACTCTCACCCATGTCGCACAGGGTTTTCACATATATCGTGTACTTCCCGCCTGTGGTCAGTGGGGGCAGGGAGTAGAAGGTGTCGGTCACCACGGCGTTGCCAGTGGCCATAGACACGTTGGTGCCCACGGTGTCCCAGGCCAACTGCCAACGGCTGGCATGGCTGGGATTGTTCCAGCTGACCACTATATTGGAGGCATTCAGGAGGTTGTGGGCCACTATTTGGGTGGCTGGCAGGCAGCCCACGGCTTCACCCACCGTGATGTCGTCCACCACGGCTTCCAGTCCCACCGCCTTATGGGCCAAAACAATGTGGTTGCCATAGCCACTGTAGTCTCTGAAGTCATATCTCAGCCATACGTAGCGCGAAAGCGACTGCTGCTCGTCGGTGAGGGTGTCCAGCCAGTCAATGAAGGTGCCGCCATCGTCAGTCACGCCCACCATGATGCCTTCGCCCTCGCCAATGGGGCTCATGAGGGCCCGCAGGTTGATTTCGAGGCGGTTGACAGGATATTCAAATTCGGGCAGCACGGCGGCGCGAATGCCGCTGGTGGGCTGCCAGTAGAGGCCGCCGAAGCGGTGGTCCACCACCCCACGGCTGTAGTTCCAGCAGGGAGGCATCACCCCGTTGGCATAGCTGTCGAAATTCTCTGTATAGGGCACTTGTACCCGGCCACAGTTCGTCACGGCATTAGTCTCCTCCCAGAGGGTGTCACCCTGGCACAGGGCTCCCACGCGAATCGCATAGTGGGTGGCGGGGCTAAGGCCGGCAATGGTGTGACTGGTACCGGTGGTGCTGCCAGCCGAGATGTAGGTTGAGGCAGTGAGGGGGCGATACTGCACCAGATAGCCCGTGGCGGGCAGCCCCTCTTCTATCCAAGTGAGCGTAAGGCTGGTAGAGTCGGCTTCCACATCCACCACCATCGGGGCCAGGCAGTCGGCCACTTGGCAGTCGGCCAAGAAACGAACATCCACAGCCCCTTGCAGCACCGTGGAGCCGAACATGGAACTGGGGTTGGCCGGCGAGATGGGGGCAAAGCTGTACCACATCACCGTGGCGTCATAGGGTGTCGAGTGGTAGTACCATTCGGCTGGACTCAGGGAGAACTGCGAACTGCTGTGGTTCACCGCCACCACCAGGTTGCTCAGCGTGTCGCGCACAAAGGGAGTGTCGAAACGAATGATTTGCCATCCTGCCTCGCCAGGGTTGACCACATAGTCCGTCGCCATGGCCGTCAGCCCGCTCAGTGGAACATAGCTCGTCCCGCTCAGGCTGTTCAGGGCGGTGTTGCCCATGTAAAGAGTGATTCCTAGCGGTTCGTTCACACCCGTCGAAGTGCGGTATGCAACGCCCCGGATGGTGTCGATGTTGGGCATTTCGCTTGTGCGGTATAAAGTCTGGGCATAGCTGCAGTTGAGGTTCGTGTTGACGAAATAGACCGAACTGGCCGTGCTGCCGTCGCCCGCCACCTCGCTGCACGAGTTGGTCATGAAGGTATAGGCTGCGCTGTTGGCCGTGTCGTTCTGGTCGTCGGTCAGGCATATGCTGTTGATGTAGGCCGTGTAGCTGTGGCCGGGGGTCAGACCGGTCAGCACCACACTGCTGGCATTCACCAGGGTGTCAAACATCGCAATGGTGGGCCCCTCTTGGTCATACAGCCGCACCCATGCCCCTTGGGCGGGGCTGCCGTTCAGGTTGTCGTACTGCCAGCCCAGCAGGGCCGCAGTGTAATGGACGTTCTCCAGCCGCACATCCGTCACGCGGGCACAGGTCATGGCCGTGGTGAAGGGGGCAGAAGCCTTGTAGCTCGAAGTGTCCTGATTGCATGCCGACCGCACCCAGGCATAATAGGTAGTGCCCTGGTCCAGGCCGCGCAGCACTACCGTGGTGTCGCCCACCATGTCGTAGAAAGTGGCACCAAAAGCGTTGTTCTCGCGCGAGTAATAGACATAGTAGCCCTGTGCCGAATCGCCTGCCGAAGGCCATGAGAGGCGTGCCCAGCGTGAGCCCACGCTGTCCACATCGACCCGCTCGGGTCGGCGGCAGCCGTTGTCGTGCGTAATGCTCAGGTCGTCCACAAAACCGTTGCCCATCATCACATCGGTGCCCTTGAAGAAGAAGGCCACATAGTAGGAGGCCGTGGGGTCGAGGTTGGCAGTGCTGAACTCATAGTCGCGCCAGACATTGTCCATCGTGCGCACGTCCACCATCGGTATGAAGGTGGAAGTGTCGTGGAGGTCGGTCATAACGCCCACCCGTAGGCGGGCGGCAAACAGATAGAAACCGCCCAAGTCCACGCCGTTCTCCAGCTTGGCACGGAAGTTCACAATGATTTCGTTGCCCGGCACCGGCACCAAAGGGGTGGTCACGATGTTCCAACCCGCGGCGCCGAAGACCAGGTCCAGCGAGTCGGAGTAAGCCTCCTCGTCCAACACCTGCGGATAGTTGCCGAAAGTGGTGATAGCATTCCAGCACGCGGGCAGCTCGCCGGGAGACTCGCGGTCGAAAGTGTTGTAGTAGGGCAGCTGCAATGGCGGACACGAGGTGCGGAAACTACTCTCCGTCACGTCCGATGTGTCGCCCGAGCCGCACAGTGCGCGCACGCCCACCGTGTAGTCGTTGTTCATTGAGAGTCCGGCGAAATAGTAGCTGGGCACGTTTGTCGTTGCCACCATCGCGCCGTTCAGATAGACCAGCCAGTACGACTCGTCGCCCACCGGCGTCCAGGTCACCATGGCATAAGTGCTGTCGGGCTGGCAGGTTAGGCCAATAGGGTGCACACAACTGGGGCACGCAGGGAAACCCTCTGCCACCACCGTGCCGCTGGTCACGCCACCCGGCATCACCGAGGCAATCTCGCTCCCGTCGCCATTGATAATGCTAAAGGAAATTTCGTAGTCCAGCGGGCCGGCAATCCACACGAAGCGCATGGTGTCTCCCGTGCATACAGGCACATTATAGCTACCCTCGTAACCCGACGAGAGCGATACCGTGCCGCGCAGCACCGTGTCCTGCCACACCTGCAGCGATCCCCCGTTCCAGCCGTCGCCGAACATGTCGCCGCACACCACAGTCACCAGGCAGGCCGATTCGCCCGGTGGGCACTGGGCTTCGACCTGCCCACAGAACATCAGCAATGCCATCCATAGTGGCATCCACTTAAGTCTAAAATTACTTTTTCTCATAATCAGTTTACTATTATATCTATATTATTCGTCAATCATTAAAAAGTTTCCGCCTTACTGGGCGTTCTATAATCATTATGCATTCTTTACTGTAATAACGAAATAAACTGTCAAAAAACTACATCCGAACCTTTTTTTATTCTTTCCATCAGAAAGTGTGTGTTGTATAGTAAAAATTGAAAGACTTTTGCCCACCCGAAGTCGAGTATTCATTCATGCACTCCATTCTTTTCCCTACTATAATAACGGTGGGTTCCATCTATTCACTATTTTAGGGGTTCATCAGACAGACAGAACCCATTTATCTGCCAGACGACCGTTATGCAAAGTTCGGTTTTCGGGTGCAAAGATACAACTTTTATCTCATTATGAAAATGAATTAGTTGCAATATTTTTAGGTGGGGGCAACTATTTGATATTCCGATATCTGTACTTTAAATAAATTTTGATTGGTATTCCTAGATTTGCACCTTTCGACACATAATATAGATGTGGTTTGTCAATGGAGTTTGGTCTTTGCCCTTATCATTCCGACGACGTGGAATGTCGAACAGCGACTGTGGCTTTGCAAACCACCCATCGTCTGCTCCAAGCATCCGATGTCATGCACCATATGGCTGTGCTTCTTTGACTTCTGTCGGTTGTGTACCTTCTGCTCCTTCGTCAATGGATGGCCTCTTCGGCCTTTCTAGCAACTTGTCGGTGTCCTGTGTTTCGCTATCACGCCAACCCTCTATCCTGGCATATCCTGCATCAAAACCTGCCTGTCCCCACCCGAGAGTCTGTTAGGGCGACTCCGTCTCTATTGTCTACCCTTCGAGGAATATTATTCCGAGTGAGGCCAGAAGCCTCCCCCATGCACACCATTACGAAGCCTACAAAAAAGCAGAAAATCCGAAGTGCTACTTCGAATTTTCACCGAATTTCTGAAGTAGTACTTCCGATTTTCTGATAATTTTTTTGTGCTATATCAATCTTTTTTAGTATTTTTGCATTGACAAATATGGCTGAATGATGCTTGATAGAATTTTAAAACTCGATGAGGTAAAGGATGATAGCCTTTTTTTGTGGGGTAGTCGTCAAACTGGGAAGAGCACATTGCTGAAAGCACTTTTTCCTCATGCGCATTTGTATGACTTGCTACAGACGGATGTGCGCACAGCATTCCAATTGAGGCCGGCACAACTGCGAGAGGAGTGCCAATTGCTAGACGAGGGGGAGCTTGTAATTATCGACGAGGTACAGAAAGTACCTGGCTTGCTTGACGAGGTCCATTGGCTGATTGAGAACAGAGGACTGCATTTTATCCTCAGTGGCTCCAGCGCTAGAAAACTGCGTAGGAGTGGGGCAAATCTGTTGGGCGGTAGAGCTTTGCGGCGTGTGTTGTTTCCATTGGTTAGTGCAGAGATACCAGATTTCGAACTCGACCGAGCGTTGAACAACGGTATGCTGCCCCGCCACTATTTGGCAGCAAATCCGTCGAGACGCATTCAGTCCTATATAGGAGACTATCTACAGCAAGAAATAATCGAGGAGTCTGTGGTTAGGCAGTTAGACGCTTTCACACGCTTTTTGCAGGTGGCAGCTATTTGCAATACCGAACTTGTAAACTATACCAACGTGGCCCAAGACTGCGGGGTGTCGGCAAAAACAGTCAAAGAGTATTTCTCCATACTGGAAGAAACAATGTTGGGCTTTTTTGTACCGGCTTACGCTAAAGTGATAAAACGTAAACTTATTCAGTCGCCTAAGTTCTACTTCTTTGATGTGGCAATCCCCAACCACTTACTCAAGCGAGTGCCTCTGCAAAGAGGCACTGATACCTATGGCCATGCATTAGAACATTTTGTCATTCAGGAACTGCGAGCATTCCTTTCCTATTATTTCAACGAAGAAAAGGCACTGAGCTATTGGCACACCCTTGACAACAATTATGAGGTGGATGCCGTCGTGGGTGATGCTGAGGTGGCCATCGAGATCAAATCTTCAGACAAGGTTGTATCCAATGACACCAAAGGCCTGAAAGCTTTTGGGGAAGAACATCCAGGTGCAAAGTTGATCTTGCTTTCGTTGGAAGAGAGACCTCGCTTGCTGAACGGAGTGGAGGTTTGGCCAGTAACGCAGTTTCTTAAAAGGCTCTGGGAGAGGAAGGTAATCTGACCACTGGCTCTTCAGGCGGGAAAGGTCTGCCTCCCTAATCAGTAATGATTAGGTGGGAGTGCTTTTCTAGATTCATAGGCTGGTTATTATTTTATTTCTGTCTCTTCAAGATACAGGCCATCAACGCTTTTCTCTTACATAATAAGGTGAAATTATCTATAGATGTGAAAAATCTACTCACCATATCAATTATTATTCGTATTTTTGCAACGGATTTTTGGACATGAATATTAACGAAAATAGTTGCCAATGAAACATAGCGCATAGTATTATATGCACATCATAGAATAGAAAAAAGTTAAGTAGCTTATCTGGATGCTTTGAAACTTCGACACTTTCAGAATTATCCCCAGAACAGGCGACGGCTTTCACGCTTTTGGCGTGGACTTGTACGTTGTAGTTGGGGATAATAGGTAGTCGAAGACCTCAAGCATCCAATGAAGACTAAAAGTGCCACGCTCTTTTTATGTGCATATCTTTCCGGCACAAAGATTTTTTTATCAACAAATACCGATGTGTCGATGGGGTATAACAGACAGCAAATAAATGATTAGTAAAAAGAATAAATTAAGCTTAGGTATGCTTGCTTTGGTTGTCAGTTTGGTCCTGTGTTCGTGCGAGGCCGCGAATCACGGACTTAACAAAAGCCTAATCGAAAATGATTACAAGAATTGTTTGGCAAGAGCCCAAACTGCTGAAGACTCTGCTGCTTGTCGTGAAAGTTATAATAAAAGAATGGAAGAAGAAAACCAGAGTCATGAAGAAGCCAAGAATGCAAAAAAAGAAATTGACGTATGCGAAAGTTTCCAAGAGACTATTCTTTTGACCTGGGGTTATTCTGAGAAAGATTCTAAAACAATAGCAAAAGAACTCCGTAAACAATCAATACAAAATGAGTATTTGTCAGATTATCCTAAGAGAAATGACTACTCATTTGATTGTAGTGATGCTATTAAAGAACTATTATTAAAAGGCTGTGCTGACAAAAATGGTGTCAAGGTATTTGCGTCCGAACTGCCAAAGTTTGGATTACCCAGCTCGGCTGCGGATAATGCAATTAATACATACTATAAGGAAGAGCTGTATATTAATAGTCAAGCCCCAACGATGTATAAAAATCCTCTTGACAATTGTCTGGCTCAAATGAGAACAGGAAAAGGTATCATAGTGACGAAAGAACTGTTGATTGAAATGGGGCTGCTGGATGATGACGAAAATGATGAATTGGATGAAGTGGACGGTAATGATGTTGTTGAAGAGAAAACTCCCGAACCCGAGAAGAATATTGTTGACCCAACTACTCATAATACTGATAGGGAGGAGAACGGCAATACTGTTCAAGGCAGGTATCAAATTGAATCAGTTGCTATTTCGAATATGGCTATCTCAAAGTATAGACTTAATGAGTATAAGCTATCTCCTCAGCAAATGCAAGAGTTAGGTGCTATCATCGCTTTCATGAAGGAGTGGCCCAATTCACAAATCACGATATTTGGACACACATGTTCGATAGGAAGCGATGCTGCAAACGAAGTCATCGGAAAGTTGCGCGCTCATCAAGCAAAAAAATATTTGGTGTCTCAAGGCATTGAAGATGCACGTATCGAAGAGATTAGTAAAGCCGCTTCTGAGCCTTGTGCAAGCAATGAGTCAGAAAGTGGCCGTTTGCAAAATAGAAGAATCACTTTTGTTGTGAAATAATAATCACTAATATTGAAATTTAATAATTTAAAACCGAAATGCCGATGGTATATAATTGGCTCAATTATTATGAAAAAAATCTTCTCGCTAATTGTAATGATTGGAATGTTCATAGGCGCAAATGCACAAATGTGTAAAACTACTGGTGGAGTGGATCCGACTATTAAAAGTTGCAGTAATTGCACTGGTTGCAGCTATGTAGAAGTTAGTTTGGAAAACACCAATTCATATAAAGTAACGGTATACGTAGATGCTACCATTGTTGACGATGAAGGCAACGAGGTCCAGCGGCAGAAAACAGTTGTGATAAGTGCAAATAAAACTAAGACCATTACCTTCCGAACCAAAAATGTGAAAGGAGAAACAAAATGTGCTGATGTACCGGAATGTTCTGTATCACTAAGGGTAGAAACCTGTAATGATTAAGGCCATTAAAAGACAGTACTTATTCGGTATGGAATGATAATTGCAAAGGAATAGTACTTAGTCCATCCTTAAAAATACATTAAATACTTAGTATTCATTATAATAAAATCAT
>R25__coassemble_355_pt1 | contig 28136 bp, 35 predicted proteins | sample R25__metabat2_high_PE_017 | metagenome-assembled genome bin R25 | reverse complement strand
GTGTTCTGGTGGGGGGTGCTGGGGCCGAAGGCACCGATGCTGCTGGGGGTGAAGACGGCGCAGCCGAAGAGGCGGGCCACCTCAAGGCAGTTGACCAGTGAGCCAATGCCGACATTCCAACCCAGCATGGGGTTCAGTTCGGCGGTGGCACTCAGGATGGCAGCCAGATTATAGATGGTGTCGATGTTGTACTTCTTCACAGCGGCGGCAATCTGCATCACCTGTGTGGAGTCGATGCGCTCGATGGGTCCGCGCTCGTAGTCGCCGCCCTTCAGCGGACGGAGGTCGCTGCAGACTACATTGTTGTCACCATAAATGTCTCTCAGATTGCGGGTCAGCTCTGAACCTATCTGTCCGCCGGCACCAACTATTAGAATTCTTTTCATTGCTATAGATATTTTATAAACTATTATTAAATATTCTTTTCTTGATAATAAACGTAGGTTCAGATTATTGTGCGCATACTGCGCCATAATTTGAACAAGCAAATATACAAAATTATTCTGAAATGGCGCAACCACGGGGAGACAAAAATGAGAAACACATTTTTTTTTCGTAACTTTGCTCCCCCAACTGTGGGGAGTTTATTATGTTTAAAGATTGTAATAACAATATATTAGATTTCCATCCGCTGACCCTTGCCGACTGCGAAACGGTCCGCGCCGTCAGCCTTGCCGCCGGGCATAGGAACTGCAACTATACTTTCGCCAACCTCATCGGGTGGCAGTTTTGGTTCCATACCGAGGTGTGCATCTGCCATCAGTGCGTTGTCTTCCGCTTCAATATCGAGGGTCGCCGGGCCTATATGCTCTGCTCCGCTGCCCTGCCCACCCTGGCCCTGATGGAGCTGCTCTGTGCCGATGCCGCCGCCGTCGGGGCCGACATCCTCATCACGGGGCTGGAAGACGAGGTGGCCGCCCACCTCAAGACTCTCCTGCCCGCTTATGCCACCGTCGAACCTCGGCGGGAGCAGTACGATTACATCTACCTGCGGCAGGAACTGGCCGAGATGAAAGGCAAGAACCTCAAGGCCAAGCGCAACCATGTCAACAAATTCCTCTCTGAGCACCCCCAGTTCGAATACCGCGAACTTGTGCCCGACCTTTTTGACGAGTGTCGCCAGCTCTCTCTGCTTTGGCGCAACGAGGTCCATCAGGACACACCTTTCTACAACGAGACCGTGCGGGCCGAGCAGAAGAGCATGGAGCGTGTGCTGGCCCACTGGGAGGAGCTGGACATGCGGGGCGGGTGCATCTATGACGGGGGCCGGATGATTGCCTTCACCTATGGGTCTGCGGTCACTCACGACACCTTCGACGTTATGGTGGAGAAGGCCGACCGCACCGTTGACGGGGCTTTCAACATCATCAACCAGCAGTTTGCCTCCCACCTGCCCGAGCAGTATGTCTACCTCAATCGTGAGGAGGACATGGGGCTGGAGGGGCTGCGCAAGTCCAAACTCTCCTATCACCCCCATATATTGCTCAGCTACAATAATGTGTTGATTCAATGCCGATGAACTACAGTTTGCAACGAATGACCTCGGCCGACGCGTCCCTCACGGTGCAGTGGATGGTGCGCCAGTATGGTTTCGACCCCGCCGAGGTGGAGGAATGGGTGGCGCACCTGCATTTCAACTGGCCTATGAGTGTGAAGGCCGTGGATGCCGAGGGGGTGCCCATTGGGCTTCTCAACATGAGCGACTACCGCATAGAGGAAGAGACTCAACTGATTGTGGCCGAGCGACCCCAACTGTTGGCCCGCCTCAACGGGCTCAAGTATATAGCCGTTTTCTCCTTCATCGTGGCCGAACCCTATCGCGGAACCCGCCTCAACTATGACATGATTCAGTCACTCATGCCCGACCTGCAGGGTTACGACTTCGTGTTCATTCCCGTCATGCACCACCTGAAGACCCACCGCTACTGGCAACGGTGGGGGGCGGTGGAGTTCTACCGCGACCCCATGTCGGTCTATTACATGCTCCCCATCTCCTCAGAAGCAAAGGCCATAGCACCGGCGGCATCCAGACCCGCGCCTCACCACCTCTGCTGATGGCTTACAGAAAAATGAGGGTTTTGTGTAGTTTTCTGTTCTCATGTTACGTTATTATACATATGTTTAACTCAATCATTTTTTTACATGGGAACAAGAATATTTATAGCATTAGTTTCATTGGCCTTGGGCTGTTCGCTTCAGGCCCAGACACTTTTTAGTGAAGATTTCGATGGCATCACCGTAGTCAATGAGGTAGGCCCCCTACCCGACGGCTGGCTGATGTATGGTGACCAAAACACCAATGTGAGCAATCTTGCCCTTTTTGGCAGCGGATGGGTGGTCTCTGATGTAGAGTCTCCCAACCAAGCCGCCGCCTCGGTGTCGGCCATCAACGAGTCAGGCAACTGCGACCGATGGCTGGTGACTCCCGCCATCCAAATCCCCGCCACGGGCTATGCCCTCACATTCAGGGCCTACGTCCCAGAGGCCAACGGCAACGAGAAACTGCGCGTGATGGTCTCCACCACGGGTACCGAAAAAGCCGATTTCGGCACTACCCTGCGCGACATTATCTTCGACGGCACTAACGGTACCACCGCCGGATGGTGCAACTTCAACCTGCCGCTGAGCGACTTTGCCGGACAGCAGGTGCATGTGGCATTCGTCAATCACGGGCACAACTATTTCATCTTCATCGACAATGTGACGGTGAACATCCCCTACAACAATTTCCACATGGCCTTGCTGGAGAACTTTACCTCGCAGTACTGCGGCAACTGCCCCGAAGGACACGAGGCCATAGCCGATGCCTATGCCGGTTTAGAGAACCGGGTGGCCTGGGTGTCGCACCACAGTGGTTTCCAGAACGACATGATGACCAGCAACGCCTCGCTTGCCATGGAGGCACTCTATAACACGAGCAGCACCTATGCACCCGCCATCAGCATCGACCGCGACATGCGCTACTCCACCTCCAGCGACCCCGGTCCTGTGCACTTTGTGAGTTCTTCGGCCGATATGCACGACCAGCTGGCCCGAGCCACCTCTTTGCAAGACAACATCGTGCTGGGATTCACTGACATTTCTTATACCGCTGCCACACGGCAGCTGGAGGTCACCGTGGACGGCTATTTCATGTCAGACTGCACGATAACGGAGCCCCACTTGACCGTCTACCTCATCGAGGACAGCATCATAGCCTTTCAGCAGGGTGCGTCGGGGTCCGACAATTACCGCCACGACCACGTGGTCAGAGGCAGCCTCACCGATAATTGGGGCGATGCCGATGCCTTCACCACCACCACCGCCAACACCAATTTCGGCAAGACCCTCAGCTACACCCTCCCGGCCACCGTGCGCCCGGAGAAGTGCAGTTTAGTGGCCTTCGTCACCACCCACGGCAGCGATGTCCGCCACCGTCAGGTGCTCAATACTGCCAAGAGTGGCTACATCACGCAGGACTCCGGCCACCAGTTGGGCATCTCACAGGTGCCACTGGACTTGGCCGTCAGTGTGTATCCCAACCCCGCCTCCGACAGAGTGAATATCTCTTCCAACAGCACCATCCTCGACCTCACGATAGTCAACTGCATGGGACAGGTGGTCAGTAGGCATGGACGGGTCAATGCCGATGTGGCCGAACTGGACATATCACATTTAGCCTCTGGGGTCTACATCGTCAAGGCCACCACAAAGAATGGCTCTGCCGTAGAGAAACTGTGCATAACGGAATAAGGTAAAACTTAATCAAAAACTAAGGCAAAGGAGCAAAGACATTACTGCCTGCCCAAGGTCTGTAATACTGAAACCCCGCAATATGTGGGGTTTCGGTGTATCTGGCCATAAGCGTTTGCATGATTCTTTAGATGTCCTCTCAATACTTGTAACTCAGGCCGTACTTCTCATGCAGCCGTCGAAGGGAGCCGTCGGATTTCATCTTGGCGATAATGTCATTTATGTATTGTAGCAGGTCGTCCTGCCCTTGGCGCATGAGCACACCTATCTCGCCGTGGGTGAAAGGCTGGTCGAGCAGCGGTGCCGCCAGACGGCTGTCGTGCTGCACATAGTAGGGGGCCTCGGTTATTTCGGTAATCATGATGTCGGCCATGCCGGTAGCAATGAGGGATGGGATTTCTTCATTGCGAGGATGGACGATGATGGTGGCATGGGTAAGGTGCTGGCGGGCAAACTGCTCGTTCAGGCCGCCAGGGTTCACCATCACCCGCACTCCAGGTTGGTCCACATCGGCCAAGGAGTGGAAGCGGGCCGTGTCGGCACTTCGGCAGAGGATGGTTTTGCCGTTGGCCAGATAGCCTTCGCTCATGGCCATAGACTCCTGACGGGCGGCAGTGATGGTAATGCCGCCTATGGCAAAGTCAAACAGCGGCGGCTGGGCCAGCACATCGGCAGAGAGGGTGGGCCAGGAGGTGGGCACAAAGGTAGTCGTTACGCCCAAGTATAAATCGCAAAACGAAATGTACATAAAATCACGACAATTTGTCAGGGGTCGAAAACGAAATGTACATTTTTTGAGCCACACACACAAACACAAAAAAGGCGTTGCAAAATGGTTGCAACGCCTTTTTAATTGCCTTTTGAATGACTTTTAAGCAGCTTTCACAAGCATCACATCATCATAGTTCAGGCAGATGCCACCAACGTGCAGACGGTGGACTTTTGCACCCTCGAATGGGTTGCCAATGGTCGGGTTTCGACCCATCCAATCGGCCAGCTCGACAATGGTTGACTTGCTGCTGGTGAAATAGACGAATTTCGTTCCTTGGAGGCATTTCAGCACATCTAAATAGTCGGACAGTTTCCAGTAATTGTCGCTCTTGTATGTGCCACAATCGGTTGACAGATACGGAGGGTCGAGGATGAATATAACGTCGGGTACCAGCCGGAACTGGTCGAACAGCCTGCGGTAGTCCATAGACACCACCTCGACACCCTCCAGATAGCCATCCACATCATAGTCGTCCTGGCGCATCCTGTTATAGAGCGTCTGCTTGCTGAATTCCTCGAAGTTGTGGGAGTAATTCATCGTAAAGTGTAGGTTGCTCGATATGGAGAACCAGTCAACATAGCCGGTCTTTGTCCATCGCTCGACCTCGGCCACCACTTGTGACTTCACAGGCTCATCAATACGCATCTTGTGCGGCACGCTGGCCACGATAGGACGCAGGGCACGCAGCATTGCATTGGTGCGCCCTGCGTTGGCCAGACGCTCGCTGTAGTGGTCGAAATCGTTGTACACCACCCTGCAGTCAGGGCGTGCGCGCTTGATGGTGTGGCTCACGAGGCCGCTGCCGCCGAATAAATCGACGAATACGGCCTCTTTCTTCTGTTCCTTGGCCATTTCCTCCAGCTGCTTCACAAAGCGGCGTTTCTGCCCCTGAAATGGCAACGGGGCGCTCACAAACTTTTTCACTTGGTTACGGTTTGTTGGTTAGACATTAAGTTCAAATTTCACGCCATCCTCGCCGTTGAGCAAGGCGCGTGTTTTTTCTAAATTATTCTCGTAGATATGGACATTGCCAAGAAATAAGGTGATGCTATGCAGGGGCAAGTCCACCTGCCGGCTGATTAGGTAGAGGTGATAGATGTCCGAGGGCAGCCCCAGGGAAGCGTCGCTGCTGCGCTGGTAGGCCGTCAGCAGCAGCCGTCCGTCCTCAATCTGGAACTGCACCAGGCTCAGGCACGGTGCCTGGTTGCTTTCCGCGTTGGTCTCACCGAGGAACAGGACGTAGTTCTTGCTGTTGCGCTTCTCACGGTTGATACGCTCGATCAGCCGGGGCAGTTTCTCAAAGTAGGTCGGGTAACTGTTGACCAATATTGGGCCGCAGTAGTCCCACCACGATATGCCGGCTTCCCGGTAGGCCTCCGTATTGCGCTCACCCCGGCAGAACAGTTCCAGCTCACTACGGAGCTTCTTCCTGGCGATGCCGTGGCTCTCGAAAATGTCGAGCAAATCGCCCGCGTCCATCCGCATCACCTCGTTGGTCAGATAGCGGATATTTCCCTTTTTGTTCCTTTGCTCACGCCCGTTTTTGAGGACGTTGTCGAGCATTGCATAATACTTATTCATAATCGGTTATGGTTAATGGTTTGGTCAGTTCAAAAAATATTCGTACTTTTGCAATCTCTTACCTCGTGGCAATATGCCATAAAATAACACCCTGTGAAGGCTGAGGAAATTAGTCCCCAGCTGCCTTCACAGGGCGTTATGTATATAAAGAGGTAAGAGGCTTTATTAACAGGCTGGGGGCTTTTTTATGCCCGCCCCCGAGGGCAATGGGCTCACTCGCGCAGATAGGGTTCCACGTCGAAAGCATCCTTCTCAACCCATCCCTCGTCGAGGCACCTTTGGACATGGTTGCCGACGGCTTTCTGGAAGGCTGTCAGTTTGCTTGCCGATGTGAATTCGTAATAGACGGGGCTGCCGTCGGCAGCCTCTCCCAGCTTCAGACGCACCGGGCAGGTCATGCTGTTGCGGAACGTCACCTGGTTCTCCATGGAGAGGTACACAGGGCAGCCTTCATAGACAAACCCGGTGAGGATGCTCTGCTGCACCCGCTCGTTGACCAACTCGACGAAGAGACTGCGCACCTCGTCGGCTGTGGGCCGATGGTCGAAGTCGTGCTCCATCCACTCGGCGCCATCCTCGGTCTCGGTGATTGCCAGGCGTACACGCCACAGCCCTTTCACAGGGTTGAGGCATACGATAGGTTCGGGGTTTCTGCCCCCTTCTGCGCGTTTCATATTTAGGTGAATATATATTTGGTTTTACCTTTGCCGAAGGTCTCGGCCTTGATTGCCGTCTCGAATGGGAATCCGTCCGGCACCTCCTTGATTTGCTCCAGGATGTTGCGCATCTCGATTGACGATGTGAAGAACTTGAACGGCTCGCCGTTCTTTTCGATGGCCACCAGTGTGCGGTCGTCGCCCTGGTCGGTCTTGATGCCAGTCTCGTAGTCCTTGACCACGATGGGGAGGTTTACCAGCTCACGGATGCTGATACTCGGTCCGGGGAAGCGTTTCTTCCCGTCTGCGGGCGCGTAGCTTACGCCCAAGTCTTTGAAACTTTTCATTGATTTACCTGTTAATGTTTGAAATAAGTTATTACAGTCGGCGTGCTTGGCCACCCCGTAAAGGCTGGCCTCCAGCACGTCTTTCCTTTTCCTTGATTTTACTCTGGCGAGTCTCCTTGCCGCGTTCTGCTTGATGCGCTTGCGCAGCTCCACATGGTCGCCGTCGTAGATGACGTAGCCGAGGAAGTCTATCCCCTCTTTGCTGGGGAACACCCGCTCATTGGGCTTTATCTCCAGCCCCACGGTATCTATCCACTCCTTTACGATATTCAGAAAACTTTTTTGAAGAAAAATTTGGCCATATCAAAAAAAATCCTATTTTTGCACCGTGGAACTAAAAAAACAGGTTATGGAAAAGTTAAATGGAGGACAAGATGAACAATTTGCAGCAGGTGCAGTTGTTGGAGGTTCGGCCTCACTTATCGGCCCCACCGCTGTTGGCGCAGCAAAAGCGTTTGCTCTTAAGTATTTAGGAGTATCCAGTGCTGCAAAACTAGGCTTGGGGATTGGTGTTATTAACCCCATTGTGGGAGGATTGGCTCTTGTTGGTGGAGCTGGTTATCTTATATATAAAGCCTTAAAGTAAATGTAATCTGTACAATATTTCATGGCAATATTGTATTGAGGATTCAGCAAAATCCATCCTGAGTATCTATCGGAAATAAACAATTCTGGCAGACACAGAGAGGTGTTTTTTACTATGTTTCTTGGAATATGGCAAGCGAGCGGCCTTCGGAAGATACCGAGGCCGCTTGCTACGAAAACGAAGAAAGAAAAACAGAGAAGAGAACGGTTAAGCTGCGGTGAGGTAGAGGATGTTGACGGTGTCGCCTTTGGCGTAGTGGCTGGGGTCTTTGAAGGTGAGTTTGTTGTCGGAGAGGGTGTAGTCGGTGGGCGGCTGCATCAATCCGTTGACAAAGACGGCCACGGCGCTCTCGGCATAGGGCGGCTTGGTGAGGGTGATTTCGGCGGTGAAGTCCACGCTGTCGATGGTGAGGACAGGGGGATTGGGAAAGGCGATGCTTTTCTCGGTGGCCACGATCTTTCCATTGGAGAGGGCGAGGCTGACAACGGCCTTGGTGGTGGTGCCGCTGCCTGCGGTGTTGGTGGTGTTCACACCAGTTACAGGAAGGGCGGTCTTGGCGACCTTGACGGCGGTGCCGTCCTTGGTGACGGATGACACATATTTGCCACTTTCGGCGCTGCCGCCGGTAACACTCTGGAGTGCACCGCCCATAGCATCGGAAACGGCGTTGTTGATTTTCTCGCTGGTGGAGGCAGCGGTTGCAAGGTTTTCGGTCAGTTGTGACCAGTCGTCGGTTGCGGCGGGCGATACCACGCCGTCGAGTTGCTTAATCTTGAGTTTTTGCATAATCTTGGTTGGTTTTAGGGTTGGTGTTGCAATGATATTGCAACATACACATCTTGGTTTTAACGGTTTTTGATTGCCTCGGTTACTGCCCTGCCGGGATTGCTTTCAGCACAATGGAGTCGTCGCTGTCGATGCCTTGGATTTCGATGCCATAGGAGAGATTAGTGTCGGCGTTGGTGAGTTCGCGATAGTCGTTGGTGAGTTCGTTGCGGAGGCCGTTGATAAAGAGTTCGGAAGAGCTGACGACAAAGGGCTGGACAGTGAAACAGAGGCCGGTGGTGTAGTCCACACGCGCAAGTTTCAGCGGTTGCGGCTTCAAGTCGGAGAAGCGGACTTGGGCGGCGTTGGCCTGGTCGTCGTAGCCAAGGGTTTTCATCTTGGCTACCGTTTGGGCTTCGGCAATTGGCAGGGCGGTAATTTCGAGGTCTTGCATTTGGTTAATGGTTGCTTTTCATTTGGTTGCAACACTGTTGCAACATACTTAACAGGTTAGGGTTGCCGTGAGCCTGCTGCTGCCGAGGGTCAGGGAATGACCCCCGACAAGCAGACGGGCAAGGGGCAGTCACGGGTTGAGAGTGGCGTCGAGGTCGGGCTGGAGATAGACGGCTGCCTGATTGATACCGCCGTAACTGTTGGCCGAGGCGATGATGGCGGAGTCGGTCTGATAGGTGGCCAGCGAGGAGTTCTCGACATAAAGGAACTGGGTGCTGACTTTGAGGATGCCAGCGGCCTCATTCTCGCGACTGTGCACCCAGGCGATTGCGCCGTCGCGGACTACGCTGGAAGTGCCGATACAGCCCTCGACGGTGGAGAATCCGAACCTGTCGACGACATCCCAAAGGACGGTGGTGTCGTTGGTGTCGAGGACAATCTTGCTGCCCTTGATGGTGGCGCGAGGGGTGCGGGTCACGCTGTCGACAGACTGTGAGCCGATGAAACAGGTGAGCTGGTCGTACTCCTCAAAGCCCTCGTTGTTGGCGAGGATGGCGGTAGCAAGCTGTCCGACGGTGGTTGTGGCATCGATGGCAAGGGTGCCGATGTTGACGCTGCTCTTGGTGAGGCGCGTGGAGGTCTGCGACATCACGATGCTGGGAAGGGAACCGCGTGTAATCTGATAGGGTGCGAGGATTGCACCGCCATTGAGGCGCGTGGTGCGGGTGATGTAAACCCTCACACGGCCGAGGTTGGCCTGGATGAAAGCGTTGTAAACGCTCATCTTGGCGGGCAGCCCCTCAAAGCCCTTGCGGAGCATGCCGCTGAAGAGTTTGAAGATGGCACCGAGGTTGGCCCACTGGGTGCGGATGTTCATCTGTCGGCGGGTGCGGAGAGGAGTTACAGGTTTGACAGGTGCCTCGCTCACGACGGTGCCAACGCGGGTCTGACGGTAGATGTACTCGCCGACTTTGCCGCTGATTTTAGTGTTGATTCCGAAGATTTTTGCCATAGTTGTGTTGAGTTAATGGGGTTAATGGGTTAAATGGGGTTAATGGGCTGTCTTTTGTCGGGGTCGGGTTGGCATGTGCACCTGCTACGCCTTGCCTTTGAAAGACGGTGCAAAAGTACTATGGCTGCGAGGAATGGGGTTGCGGTTTGTCCGCTTCCGGGGTGGAATGAGGTCAGATTGGAGTACGAAAAAGCCCCTGCGAGGGGCAGGGGCAATAAAGCAAAAGCACGACCTAAAGGCCGTGCCACTCGACAAATTGTTGCAATGGTGTTGCTTGTTAAACTAATTCTGTGTCGTTCTTAAACTACAATTGCAGCCGATATGACAAGGTACCTTGGGAGGCTTGTTTCTGGGGAATTTTTGCTTTTCCATATCTTTAGCGCACTTGCATTGATCATTACTTGCGGATACCCGGAAAACATAGGGGTCATTGCCATGGTAATCCCTAGCTTGCTTCATGTCAGTTGCAGAGTATTGAGCATGACCATAAGTAAGGAGTAAGATTCTGGCCTCTTCACGGTGGCAATCCCACATCATACGCACTTGATCCAAATCAAGGTTGGCATATTTTTCTGGCAATGGTAACAGCTTGAATAACTCGCGGTACGAGATATATTCGCCTAAATGTTCTTTCTTTTCAGGGTTGGCAATGATAAACTCGATTGCTTGATTCTTCCTTTTGAACTCTTTATCGGGGTTGTCGGCTATGGCATTGAGTGTTTTGAGAGTTTGCGATGCTAAAAGTTCTTCAAGCGGTATGTCTTTGCCTCGGAGAGCCAATCCTGTTTCGGCCATCTTCTCGAAAGCGGCGCGACAGTAGTTGTCTTTCCCAATCACAGCCACTTTCCCTACCTTATTTGCATAGGAGAAATACGCATTAAGGACATCGAAACCATATTCTTGGAGGAATTCGTCATCAATAGTCATATCATAGGAGCAGAACAATTTGTAGGCATCATAGGATGCGAGTTCGTAGAGGCAGTCTTGCGCTTGTTGGAAAAATTCCTCGTCCATATCGGCTCGGTCTTGTGGGTCTGCGTTTTGATATTCTACAGACTCTCTTTTTAGTTGTTCGTATCGGTCGAAGAATGTTTTATGATATTTTTGCTTATACTCTTCTATCTCTTTGACTTTGATGTTATAAGTGGCGAACAGCACAAGCATTTCTTTCTCCGCCTTATAGTAGCCTTCTTCGCACAAGTCTTTAATTCTCTGGGCAAGTTCTTGGGTGCAATCCAATATTGTCAATTCAAAAGGCATACCCGAATTGATAACCCATCCATCGGGAACTTTTCGCAAACCGCCTGTTGCCTTTTTGGGGGCGGGACTCTCGGACATGTCAAAATTGAACTGCACTTTTGGAAAATCAGCGAGATTCTGCTTTTCTTCCGATGGCGTTAATTTGCCTTTCTGTTCTTTCTGTCGCTTATGGGTTTTTCGCGCCATATAGAAACAGAAAACAATTAAACCGAATAGTATAATAAGACCTGTTGCCATTTGAGAAGGTTATTTGATTACTACAATTTTGCGGGCGGGATTGTTGCCGACTTTGACGAGGTAAACGCCTGATGAAGGAATATCTATCGTGCTGGTTAAAGATTCTGAAATCATTCGCCCATACATATCATATACACTAATGGTGCCGTCTATACTGCCGTCGATTTGAATTTTGCCGTGAGATGAGTATATAACGGTGCTACTGTTGGGAATATCGTTAATACCGACCGAACTATTTGTGGCAATGTTTGAGAGACTAACACTTGATGATTTCATGGCAGCGGTTTCTTCGGGAGAAGAACAAGGTGTACTCATCACAATTCCAACTTGGTAGTATACATCCCCAGAAGTAGCCGTTTCATCAGTGTAGCTGGTATTCCCATCAGCTGGCATAATGTCTATTTGCTGTAAGTTAGACGCGTTTGTACCTCTATAGATGATGTAAGTTGTGTAATCGGCCCCTTCATATGGAGCCCATTGAAGATTCCACCGTCCACCCAATCCTTGATTGATTGTCAAGTGCATTGTTTTATGCTCCACACTCAACGAGGATTCCTCAGCATATTCACCTACACCGCTTATTTTGTAACGATAACTTCTAATTGAAGGATGTGATAACGAATCAATATACATTGGCATTGAGTCGGCTGATATTTCAGCAAATACTTCATATATGCCAGAAACATTGCTTTCTCTGTACAAACGATAATACAAGATAGCTTCATCAGTATTCCATTTCAACATGTTATGGTTGTTTTCAACACTAACCATACATAATTGTGGTGTGTCTATTATCTGTACGAAAATAGCGGTAATGGATGTGTCTTGTGATAGAGATATTATGCGAGAAGTCTCATTGTTACCGTCTTCCCATCGTAAAAAACGAAATCCCTCATATTCTTGCACGGATATAGTCTGGTTTGAAAGATATGGAAATATTCCACCCCCTATTACCCTGCCTCTTGAATCGTTATTTGAAGCAACTATTATCTGACATCCAAAAATCGCAGTCAAAATTGAGTCTTGGGTTACGACAATTTGCCGAGGATTGTCAGTTACCCCATCGCTCCATTCGATGAAATGAAAACCTTCTGACGCTGATGCTGTTAGTATTACAGTATCTAAATAATTCACAGTATCACTTCCGATTACATACCCGCATGAATTGTAGTTGGCAAAGCCTGAAACGCTATACTGATTGATGTCAAACAATGCCATTATCGTGGTATCACCAACCAATTGAATAGTGTCAGGATTAGATATGCTGCCGTTGCTCCATGCATAAAAATGGTATCCAGTATTATTGATTGCCTCAACAATGATTGAATCACATCCCATATTACCAATCATTGATGCATTGCCATACAAAGGATTATTTGTTGTTATATGAATATTAATATCCGTTAGCGGATCGTCGAAGAGAAAGCGATATGTTCCCCATGAAGACTGATAAGCAGAAAGAGTTCCACAAGGAATATGTACCAAGGTGGTACGATTAAACGAACTGTTGCTAACAGTCGGAGGCGTTGTCGGTAACATAAACAATTCCAAACTATCGCAATTACTGAAGCATCCTACCCCGATAGAGGTAATACTGCTGGGAATTATTAAGGAATCCAAGTGATTACATGAAGAAAAAGCAGAATTACCAATCGAAGTTATTCCTTCTGGAATTACAACTGTTTTAAGCAGATTGCAATTGAGAAATGTATGGTTTGATATTGTTGAAAGAGAGTTTGAGAGAGTAGCAGATGTCATATTGGTGCAACCTTGAAAAACGTCTGTTCCCAAAAAAGAAACAGAGTTCGGAAGAACTATTGATGTGAGAGTGCTACATGCCGCGAATGCCATTGTTTGAATTGTCGATACACCATTGCCTAATGATACGGATTCTAATCCTGTACAATACGAAAATGCCCTATCCCCAATGGTTTGGATTGTATTTGGTAAAACTACGGAGGTCAGTCCTTGACAAAAAAGGTAGAATGCTCTTTCTCCTATCTCTGTAACAGGGTATTTCATTCCATTATATGTAATGCTATCGGGAATTATTAGCGTATCTGTAGGGGCTGTATAGTCCGACCATGTAAATTCTGACGATGAGGCGGGATGAACGACTTTTGCAGTGCCAGAAGATAAAACATTGTAGTACAAAGTTTGTCCACTCGGAGCCATTTCAGAATGGTTATATGATTGTGCTTTACACAAGACATTTAGACACAATAGTGCGATAGTTAGTATTGTTGTTTTCTTCATGTGATTTATAAATAAAGGCGTGAATACTCTCTAAATCTTATCCTCATAGTGGGTGCTGGTACAACCTTTGGATGAATAAGACAGAATAATTCACGCCGTTGGCGCGAACTTTCCGTCATCTTATTCTTATCCAGTGTTAAGTTACCAGCTTTACTATTAAAGAACAAGAGCGTAAAGCTCATTGGGTTATTATTTCATTTTTTCTTGTGTATCTTTCGTCAGTTTACTACTATTATTTTGTTCAACAATTCTTCTGCGGGCATTTCCAATTTTGAAAAGGCGAACCACTTTTTGCCAAGGTCTTTGAGCGATGCACCGATATGGTACACGGTGTTGTCAATGCAGAGGAAACGGTCGTGGGTGCGGTCGAATACCGTCACGGTGATTGGGCGGTATTGGGCGTTGTGCTTGGTGATGTCGAGCGACAACTGCGGAGAAACAGCCTTTGTGAATATCTCTGCTGCAACGTCCTTTTTACGTTTGTCGAGAAGAGTCAGCACGGTGTCATCAATATAGTTATCAAACAGGGCAATGCGTTTCTTGGCAGAGCGTATGAGGTCGGAAACGAAAGTGTGGGCATCGAAGATTTGGCCGTCGAAGAAGATGCCTTGAGTCGGTTGCTGGCCAGCTTCGAGCAACTGGAAAACGCGGTCAATGCGTTGGTCGGTGGCAATTTGGTGTTGCTCGAGGGTGTCAATCCGTTGGAATATACCAGCATTGGATACGAGAAAGTGGCGCATAGCGACAAAGGCATTCATAATCTGGATGCTTACCTCGATAGCAGTATCGCTATGTAAGACTGAGGATAACTGCGAGACCCCCTGCTCGGTAAATACGTATGGAAGAGAAGGATTGTATTTGAGAGATTGTAGGTTGTTGCAAATTGCAATAACCTCGTCACGCTCTTCTGCCGTTATTTGGAAACGGAATGCTTCAGGAAATCTGCGGATATTTCGGTTGACCTGCTGGTTTAGTCGACTCGTTGTCACGCCATAAAGCAAGGCCAAGTCGCGGTCGAACATCACCTGCACACCGCGAATGGTGAATATCATTCGCTCTATGTTCGCTACGACAGGAAGGTTATCGCATTTTGCAACAACCTCTTTACCGGCCATAACAATTGACTTTATATCAGCATTTTTCCTTTTTGCCATTGTAATTCTGCCTTTCCAAAATCAAATGCAAAAGTACACATTTTCTGCGACATGGCAAAATAAAAATGCTACGGCTCCCCGAGATATTGGAAAATCAGTTGGACTTGGCGAGGGGTGAGGCGTTTCTGTGTGAGACGGTAGTCGGCATCATGCAATGCTTGCCAAAGTCCGCGATTGTGTTGGAGTTCGCGACGGAAGAGACGTTGAGCGGTACGCGGACTGACCGTCGGGAAATAGGCGACGGCGAGGTCGAATTTGAAAAGGTATCCTGTCATGGTAAAATGGGTATTTGGTTATGGCTGATTTTCAGTTAATTGTGCTTTTTTGTGTCGATTTTTCGTAAAATACTGGTTTCTAAAGGGATGAAAGAAGGCGCAAAGAAGGCACATAGAACCCACGAAGAAGGGGGCAGTTTTCTTTGTCCGACAGCTGTTGTTGCACCCATGACTGGGTGGCTCTGTCCTGCAAAGCCATGTTCAGTGCTTCCGTGGTCACGTAGTTCGCCAACACCGTCCGCAACAACCCTGGCAGGACTTCGGCTATCGCTTGGCTCATCGCAGCCCGCAACTCCTGTTGCATTGCTGCTATTGCCTGGGCTACGGCATGTCCGCTCACCGGGTGTTCGTCCCCCTGAGCAACCTGACCCATCTCGGCCTTGTGCCAGTAGCTGTCGTGCAATTCAAGAAACACCTCGGCTGTCAAAACATCGCCATTCTCAAGATGGCTTGCTAACCATTCTTTTGTTTTCATCGTATTATGTCTCTACCAATTCCAAATTGTCCTATAGGTACTATGCGGTCACGTCTGGGCGTTCCGTCGGTGGCGGGCTTGGCGTCGCTGGCGGCCATTTCTGCCGCCGTGTCGCGGTCGCCGCCATCGGTAGGCACGTCAAGCTCGGCATTGCCGGGAATGTCGGTCAGCCCGAAGCCGCTGCGCACGGCTATGTCCCATGCCAGCTCCGCGCTGCCGCACACCTGCGCCGCCACGTCTATCAGTGTCTGTCTATGCCCGGCTCTCATATCTCAAAATAAGTGTCAATTTTGATAGTGTCGCCAATCTCAGGGTCGCGGTCCAGCGTGAGGACACCGTCGCTGTCGACGATGGCACACGCAGGGGAGTCATTGTAAAGCACCGGCACCAGCACGTCGCCCGCCGGACGGTAGCCCGAAGGCAGCTTCATGGTGTTGCCGACAAAACTCAGTTCAAAGGACTGCTTCACCTCACTGAGCACACCCACTTGATTGTAGATAGACTTGGCCGCCGTTGCCTGTACCAGTGTGCCGACAGCCGGAACTTGTGCTGCACCGGCAAAATAGCCGGTGTCTATCAGTCTCTGCGTAACGCGCAGGTACGGCTGGTATGTCAGCTGTCCGGCCAGATGCACACGCCCGCCGGCATAGGACACACGCAGCACATTGCCAGATATGCCGGCGTTCCAGTTGGTACCGTTGGTGCAGTTTCTCCAGTTGCTGTCATCCTGACGGGCTTTCTTCACCCATAGCCGCTTCATGTCGGCATAGGTGCGCGCCGGGGCGTTGGTGTTGTCCTGGTTCGTTCCCCATTCGAGGTAACGTTCTGTCCGCACCAGGACATTCTCACCGTTGCCGTTTTGGGCATAGACAGGGCTGGTCTGAAGGTTGAGGTAGGTGTTGGTACCGCCGGAAGAGGCACGAACCTCCAGCACCTCGTAAACAGTGCCGTCGTTGCCGTCGGAAAGGCCGAGGATGGCATAGCCGGGATCACCGGCACTGGCGCAGCCGGCAACAATGCAGTCCTCCAGCGGTAGCATGGTGGCCAGCAGCTGGAGAGGGGCTTGGATGTCGCTTTGCAGCTCTGCCATCCTTGTCTTCGAGAGGGGGAATTTCACCGCGCTCTCGGGGTTAAAATTCTCGTGGTTCATATCTTCTAATAATAGTTAATCGTGTAACTGCTCCCCGCCATTTTCCAGCGGTCGAGTATTGCTTCCACTTCGGGCTGGTTGACGCGGTAGGCACTCGGAAGGCTCACCGTGAACTCCCGGTTCCACCATATCATGTCGTCGCTCCACAGGGTCAGCGGTTCCTCCACCTCCGGGCCGTCGGCTACGGGTTCGTTGTCCAGTTTCGGAGCCATGTCCCAGCCGTCGCTCTCGCGTGGGAGGTCGACGGTCTCGCGGTCTTCCACCTCTCCGAATTGCACCAGGTTCACGCCGATACAGAGGTGGTCGGCTATGGCTTGGCGCAGCTGCTTGACGGTGGGGCCGTAGATGCGCTCCTGCTCCTCCTTGGCTGCATAGGCTGTGAAGTCGGCATAGATGCGCTTCAAGGGCACGAAAGCCGTGCGGAACAACGCCTCCAGCAGCCCGCCCTGGCGCAGGACATGCGGCATCAGGATGATGCGCAGTTTGTCAAGATCGATGTTCATCATAACAGGGTGCCTCGGGTATAGCGTTCATAGACTACGGTAATATTGGCGTCGGGCACGTTCCAGTAGCCACTCTCGGCCTGTTCCTGTTCCCCGAACTCGTGCCAGGTGTTCTGCGCATAGCGCGTCAGCAGCTGGTCGATGCGCACCATTTCCACGCCCGGCACCTTGCGCAGCTCATCGACGATGGCGTTACGGCTCAACAGGCCGTCGAAGTCAAGGTTGCTGACGTATTCCTTCAGGGCTGCCTCCACCGGCTTATCGCTCGGCACCAGCTCCAGAGGACTGTACCAAACAGTGAGTCGCACGGACATTTCGTCGCCGGGCAGATTGACGATGTCTATCTTCAGCCCCGCGTCTTTCTCCTGGGCCATCCATGTGTCGAGGGCGTCTGCCTCGGCCTGGGTCAGCTGGGTACGGCTGCCGGGGTTCCCCTTGGCGACCTTTATCTTCAGCTTCGCGCCCCGGTCATCCACCGAGCAGTATTTCACCGGCGGTTCCTCTTGACCGTTGGGGACCATTGAAAGCACCCGGTTACGGTACCAGCGTGTGGTGTGCGGCGTGAGGTCGGCCAGCATCGTGCTTACCTCTTCCTTGTGGGTGTCGAAGAGTTTCTCCAGCACCCAGATACCGAAGGCCACCACGTAGAGCAGCAGCCCCTCGATGCTCACTTTCGAGAACTTGCCCTCGAAAGTGTCCGAGGCCGTGAAGCCGTATTTGTCGCGCACCGCGCTCTCTGCCATGAAGGCGGTGGTCATTTCCTGTTTTATCTCTGCTATCGTTCGTGCCATAGGTCTTTATCTTTTCCGCAGTCTCACGAAAATGATGGCTGCGATTGTCAATACTAATCCTGTTAATACACCCCAAAGAAAAGGCCTTATCGGGCAAGCTTTTTTTGCCTGCTCCACTACCGTCTCTTTTTTGTCGTCAGTAGTCTCTATCTCGTGGCTCTCCTGATGGGACACCTCACGTACATTCTCGGCCTTCTGTTGTCTGGTGCGGTCGGTGATATGCTCACTCTTTGTGTCCTTGCGCGTTGTGTCCCCGTCGGCGTTCAATTGCACGATGGTGGTCTCGCGCACCGTGTCGTGGACCACAAGGGTGTCGGCAGTGTGAATGTACACTACCAGTGTGTCACCCGTCGAGTCAGTTTGCCGCTCCGTTGTCTTCTGTTCCGTCATCTGCCTGCTGCTTCTGCAGCTCATCATACACAGGGCAGTCAGCAGCATGAGGACAATCGTTAATCTTTTGTATTGCATCTCTAAGGTGTTTTACTTCTCTACGCAATCCCCCGACTTCACGCCGCAGGGGGTCGGCTATCTCCTTGCGGAAAGACTCAACATAGTCCTTCGACAGGTCGAGGTCTTTCTGCCTGTTGTCGGCCTTGATGCTCTCCACTTCTTGGCGGTGGCGTTTCCTGTCGAACAACCACCCACCGCCGGCGGCCAGCGTCAGGACGGACAATACCCAGTTCAGCCAGTCATTCATAGGTCTATATGCTTATTGGTTCATATTTCTTTGTTCCTTTCACCATGCGCAGCACCTGGCGCCGGTTCTCGCCCACGCGCTTCCAGCTGACGTGGAGCCATTCTGCCATAGTGCATTCTCTGTTGCTGTTCTCGAATATCACTTGGTCGAAGCACCCCATCTGCACCAGCAGACGCCCCAACTTCGCTGTTTCCTTCGGGTTGGCTGCACAAATGTCAGCGGCTTCGCCCTTCAGGTGCTGGCTGGTGGCCACGCCACCCACGGCACGGTTCAGTTTTGGGCAGCGGTACCCGCTATTCACTTTGATAGGCTTGCCCCACTTCTCACGCAGGGGGTCAAGAACTACAGCCACAAGAGCTACCAGGTTCTGCTCTATTTCGGGAGTCGTCTCGTTCTTTATCCCCAGCTTTACAGCCGTCTGGCTGTAGGTCAGTTCATGGATTGTAAAATGTTTCATTGCCTATAACTTGCTTTTATGTTCAGTTTTTCCGTTGTTAGTTCAAGTTTTTCTATTGTCTGCCCGTCTTGTTCCAAGGCTTCACTGATGGCGCGTTTCCATTTTGGCAGGTCGTTGTCGTTTACAATGTCGCCGATACCCACACCAACCAACGGGAATTCTTTCCACTCTCCTTGGTGGGTAATCAGCAGTAGGTATTGGTTCTGTTCCAATACCTCGCCAACGGCCATTGTACCGCCAGCCAGTTCCAGGTCCACCGACCCGCTTTCGTCTTGTATCAATCTCAATGCATTCATCAGTGTGTTATCTTATCGTCTTCCAAGTCGGACACCTGGGTCTGCACCAGCTGCTGGGCTGCCCACGAAGCCACACCACTCTTCAAACTCGCACCACCGTCCTGCGGTACTGGAACCCATGTAGTGAAGGCTTGTTTCAGTTTGTTGATGTCCTTCTCTATGTTGTTTATCTTATCCGTCAACGCTTCGATTTTTACCAGACCGCCATTGTCGCCGCCATTCAGTTCTATGCTGTCGGCGGTAAGGCTTATCTTTTCCACCTCTCCCCAATGCACCACGGCCAGTTGCCGCAGTTCCCCACCACTCAGGTCAGCAACCGTCACTTGGCTCCCCACCTTGGGCGTGATCACCAGTTTGCCATCAGCACCTTCGTCCGCAGGGGTCAACAACACATCCGGCACCTCAAGCTCCCCGACGAGCACGGTACACGTCTCGCCCTCGACACTTTTCACCTCGGCTGTGAAAAGTGCGGTACCGCCGTTGCCGCCGGTCATTGCCTTGATGGCTCTCGCTATTTCCGCGTATGTGTCCATTATATCTTTTTCCCGATTGTTACTTTCCGTTTGCCCCCACCGCTCGAGAATTCCACCTCTGTACTCACGCAGTAGTATTCACCCTCGCGGTCGGGGTGTTCGCTGTCTTTCAGCCTTACCCTGTAGGTCGGTTCGCAATAGGGTGTCAACCACCCGTCTATGCTGCCCTCGTAGCCGGTATAGACCAGCATCGTCAATTCCTCTTTGGCTCTCGCCTTCAGGCTCTCCTTGTCCGTCACGCCATACACCTTCACACTTCGTTTGTCGCCACCGGTTCGACCCTCTGTTACTGTGATACGTTTGCCGTCTTTGCCTATCCCCTCCACCTCAATCAGGTAGCTCCTCTCATCCACCCGCCGCCATTTCAGACTGCTGCTCTCGATGTTCACCCCGGTGTCGTACACCACCTTCTCCCCATACTCTTTGTATTGCGGATGCACATGCAATGTTCCGCCCTTGAAATAGATGTTGGCTTTCGTCTCATCCTGTACCTTTTTCAGCACATCGTAGGCCGTTGCCCCTTTCACTGTGAAGGTATCCCACTTGAACGAGTAGTCGCAACTGATGGGGCAGCCACACACCTCCTTAAGCAACGCCTCGCAGTCGATGTTCTTATACACCTTGTCAGGCACATCCTTGCGCATCTGCCATAGTTCATCCTCGCATTCGATGGTCGTTGTGCCGTCATCGCTTCGGATGGCCTTCACATATCCCTCGAACTCTGTCTTCAGTTTTTTGCCATAGCCCAATTTGATGCTCACCTGGTCGCCCATCTTCAAAACATCCTCCACGTCCAGAACCTCCCCGGCATAACGACCGGGCAGCACCACCGTCGCCTCATCGCAGAGTCGCTCCACACTCTTACGGATCTTCACTTCCGCAACAGTGCCTACGCGGTACTTGCCAACCCTTATGTCGTGCTCCATCGATAGCATCTTTAATCTGTGTTTATTCGGCTATTAAAAGGCTCTCTTTATAAAAATCGTCGCTGCTGCATGTCAACGAATACATCTGGTTTTCCATTCCTGCGGTGTGGGGGAACTCAAAGCTCTCAATTGCCAGACGCCGTATGCCGAACAGTGTCAGCAGTGGGCTGCTCACCTCGATACTCTCTCTACCTTCACAGTAGTTGCGCAGCTTACGGATGGCTTCTTCTGGGAGCTCCCCATCTTTGCCGCTCTGGAACGTCCCGGCAATACTGACTTCGTAATCGCCTTGGCTCCATAATTCTTTGACGGTACCGCGTCGTTCCTTGTCGCCGGTCTTCACCTTCAGAACGCTCCGCTTCACAATCTCGTTCTGCCCGCGTACCGACACAACTGGGTCAAGAGGCAACTGCCACCATTCGCCCTCGCTCTCCCATTTCAGACTTACAGGGCAAAAGCACTGCACACCCAAAAGAGCGTCCTGTTTCAGGTCGTCGGGAACACTGGCAATCTGCTGTTCCACCTGCCGCCAGTACGGCGGTACTGCTGTTCCAAATACGAATTCTAACATATCAACTGACGCTTGCTTGTGCCATATTCAGAACCTGTAGCAGGGCCTCGCTCACCTGGCGCTGCATATCGCCACGGTTCTCACCGAAGCTACCCTCAAACACTATCTTCTCCACCAGGCTCTTCAGGTTTATTGTTATACTCGTACTTCTGCTGCCGCCAGTGGCCACACTCTTTGTGCTGGCATCCGTGGCTCCGGTGGTACCGCCCGTGGTACCGCTGCCGGTACCACCGCCACCGGCCATTGCCATCAACTGCTCACCGACACCACCGCTCTTCACTTTGTCGCTGGCTTTGTCGCCCTTTTTCCAAGACATCTCGATACTCCCCAAGCTGTCCTTTGCCGCCATAAAGTCTTGCTGGACTTTCTTGGCACCATCGGCAATGGCTTTCTTTCGGTCATCGATGTCTTTATTGATTTTGGCTATGGCTGCCTGGTTCTCGCTGCTGTCACCCAGACCGACGGCTTCCTTGAACTTGTACCACCCCAGCTTGATATTGTCAAGTCCAATCATTATGCCGTTCACCAAGGTGGTGAAGTATAGTTTGACACTGTCCACGAACCCAATAAAGCTATTCTTCATAAAGCCGACGATGCCCTTCCACAGGGAACCCCAGCCGGTAATTTTGGTGCAGCATACATAGATGGCTGCTATAAGGGCAACAATGCCCACAACTATCCAAGTAATGGGACACGCCAGGAGTGCAAGGTTGAAGCCCACTTGTATTTTAGTCCACAAGGCGGTTGCCCCAGCACAGATGCCGTCCCACATAGCTTTCAGTTTGGCCGCGACTGCGGACGCTTTCAGAACTGCCACAAGGGTCAGCAACGCCGCCCCAAGGGGAATGGTTACTATCCGGAACCGGTCAGCCCAGCCGACAACGGCCTTGAACCCACGCACAAGTCCACCGGCCACACTGCTTAATACGTTGATGCAGCCTGACGCGAAGTTCACCGCCCAACTGAGTACTGGTTCCAAAGTGTTGAACACTTTGACGCCGAGCTCGGCCAAAGAGTCTTTCATTTGCCCGAGTTTGCCGGCAAAAGTCTGGCCGGCTTTCTCCGCACCATTGTAGAATAAGCCTCCTTCCTCGGTGGCCCACTGGAAAGCCTTTGCCAGGTCGTCGGCTGTAATCTTGCCCTTCGCCATTTCATCCTTCAGCTGTGCCATGCTTTTGCCTGTATGCTTGCTGATCTCGTTTAATGGGTTGAACCCGGCGTTTATCATCTGCATAAGGTCTTGGCCTTGCAGTTTGCCGGCGCTGGTAGCCTGACTGAATGCCAGGGCAAGGCTCTGCATCTTCTGTTTGTCGCCCATGGCAACATCGCCGATGCGCTTCAACATACCAAAGGCCTGCTCGCCCTCAATGCCGAAGCTCATCATTGTCTTCTGCGCCTCGATTAGTCCGGCTTTGTCATACACGGTGTTCTTGCCGTATTGGGCTATCTTGCTGAACAAGGCGTCCGCACCAGCTGTATCGCCGCCCATCAAGGTGGTTATGTTCTGCCGCTGAAGCTGGTCTTCCATACCGAGGCTGATGCTCTTACCAAGACCAACCATCGCAGCACTCAATGGGTTCACCAATGCAGGGATGCCCGCCTTGATGTCCCTGAACCACTTTTTCATCAGACCGCCGTCAAGGCTCTCCAGCTTCCGAACCTCTCTTTCAAGACGCTGTATTTCGTGGTTTGTCGCACGGATGGCTTCGCGGTTGCTTGCTGGGATCCATTCCCGCTGGGCACGCAAGGCAGCAATGCGCTCATTCATACTCCCGATGCTACGTCCCATATTCTGCATGGTTTGGGTTGCCCCATTAACCTGGCGCTGCACTTTTGCCCACGTATCAAGCTGCTGCTCGTTGTTTATTCCAATCCGCTTCAGCTTGTCGGAGATATTATCTTGCAAATTTAATACGTATGTCAAAATATTTTCGGCCATTCTGCGTTATCTATAAAAATTCACATCGGTATGACTGTTGTCTGGTTGATTATTGCTTTGTTGGCTATCTGTCTTGTGGTCGTGGCTTTCGGCTCGGTTCTGCTGCATTTTTTTGCCGCCGCCGCTGCTGTGGTGTCCACTCCTGTCCGCGAAATTGCCCGGCTATACAAAAGCAACCAGAAAAAGAAGGCTTACACCTTGGCGGCCTCCATGGCCTTTGTCCTTGTTGTCCTACCCCTCCTTCTCTGGCTGCTTTCAATCATTGTCCCATGAGTTTTGCGGCCCACGCCTGGTTCGTTTTCTCTTCCTCTTTCCTTACCCACTCCAGTTCACGCTGTCGCATTGCCCACTCTTCGTCGGTCAGGCTGTCGGGGTCGGCTATGTGCATGTAGTACCGTAGTTGGGCATTGACCCGTCTGATATGGTCCCCGTAATGCTCCCCGTCGCCGACCTCGGCAGCCGCTACAATTCCTCCAGCTCGGCCTCCTTGGTCTGGATGATGTTGGCCAGCTGGGAACTGACGCTGAGGAACAGCACGTCGTCCGTGCGGAGTTCCTCGTCGCCGCCAAGCCAGCAGTCGCGGAGGATGACTTCGTTGAACTTCAGCGGATCATCCTTGCCGGCCACACTGGCATAGCCCAGCGTCTTGCGCGAAGGCGGCTTCAGGTAGCAGGACTTGCCGTCGCAGCTAATCTTGAACACTTTGCCGTGTTTCTTTTTCCATTCCTGGATCTGTTCTTTCGTAACTTCCATTTTAATCACTGTTTAAAGGTTCGTTAAATGGCCTTGTTAGGCGTTCCATTCGATGTCGGTGCAGATGAACGGCAAATCGACTTCCATCTTTTTGTCGCCCTGGTTGACACCCTTCTTCTGCTCGGTGAACTGCACGTTGTACAGTTTGTCTGTGCGCATAGGCTCTCCCTTGGAAGGGTCGCCGTAGCTCACAGACAGGTTGATTTCCAAGTCGAGGATGCTGTGGCTTGGGCTCAAGTCTTCCAAGCCCTCCAGTTCGCTTTGGCGCACCTTCAGCGAGCCTTCGCTGCTCTTGTTGCCTTTCTGCGTCCCTGTGGGCTTATTACCCTTGCCGTACAGATGCTCCTTTTCCTGTTTTTCGGTGTACTCGATGCCGAGCAAACCCACGATGTCACGACCGGCACCAATGACGGTGACGTCGGCCCACTCGTATTCTCTTCCGTTGATTAAGTAGCTCATCGTTTCTCGGTTTTAGGTTTAACTCTGGATTGCGGTGAAGCCCAGCGTGGCTTCGATGTACTTGGCATAGCCGTAAGGCTTCACGGCGATGCCCACCTTCACCTTGCTTGTGCTGATCACGTTCTGTTCGCGGTCCACCTCGCACTTCACGCCTTTGTCTTTGCTGTCGGACGGGTCGGTGCCAAGCTCGCCGTTTGCCGTCATTTGGTTGGCAATGTCGGCCACCACATCGGCCTCCCACGACTTGGCCACGGCTGCCACAATGGTTCCGTCGCCGTTGCAGTCCACCTCATCTTTGAGGTAGTTGAGCAACGTCCCGTAGGCAATGCGGTAGGCTTTGTCCACCACACGGCGGCGCGCCAGCGAGTGGTAGTCGTCGCTTACGGCGGTGGCAAGATGGTCGTCACAGACGAAGTAGCCACTGCGCCCCACATGAGTGGTCAGCGTGATATAGCCTTTGTCGTTCACGGTGTCGATGTCTGCATCAGCAATCTCCACTGTTCCGTCGATGGTGGCGCTCTGTATCTTCAGGGCTCCGTCTCTCACTCGCCCGATATGGCGCTGCACGGGTATCTTGGCTATGCGTCCGGCAATGACAGCTGCCAAGCTGCCCACAGCCGTATCACCGTCCATTACCTGGCCAATCACCACGCCCACGCGGTTGTCCGTGCCTTCCGTCAGGTCGGGCAGTGCAACAGCAGCAGCGTCAGTGTAGCCCTTGCCCTCGATAAGCACCAGAACCGGGGCATAGAGAGTGTCGGCTGCCCACTCACCAAGTGCCTGGCCTTTGGTAATGGCTGTGGCCACGTCGCTGCCCAAGGCGGCATTCTCCGCAACGGTAGCAGTGGCCGAGGTCAGTGCCAGAACTGTGCGCACACGCCCTTTGCTGGCGCGGATAAGTTTCTTGGCGTTGTCGAGGTTCGGGTCGAGCATTGCGCTGGGCAATGTGGCACTTGCCACTACCATCACCCACAGTTCGGCACCCTTGCCGGCTTCGGCGTAGAAAAGTTCTACGCACTGGTAGAGGTATTTGTTCGCGTCAGTGGCCGCACCTGTTACGCCCAGGGCTGCCAGGCCGTCAAGGTCGCGCAGCACATAGGGCTTTCCAAGCTCCAGCTTGCCGGCAACGGCAGAACCGTTCACCACCATGCCGACAACTCCGTCGGCACTTGCAGGAACGCTGCCAAGCGCACCATTCGCGAATCGTATCTTTACATTAGGTTTTGCCATATTCTTGCTTTTTAATATAGGGGCGCATCGAGCTTTCACACCATGCGCCCCCCGGTTGATTGGTTATGGTTGCTTAGGAAACGAGGTCGCTAATCAGGGCACCCATTGCCTCGTTCTTCAGAGGCAGGCAGATGAAGTAGTGACGCAGGTTGTAGAGCCAACGCTGGTAGGTCGGCTCGGGTTCGCCGATGTAGGCCTTGGTCTCACCGGTGGCCTTCATCATGCGCGGGGCATAGAAGGCAACACTGGCCATCTGCATCGCACTGGTGGCGGTGGTACCCCAATTGACTTTGGCCTTGGTCGAGACGGTGTACAGCGGGCAGTCCACGTACTCGTAGATCTCGAAGCCGTACTGGTTGCTAATGGCACCTGAGGTGTGGTTGTTGTAGCGCTGGGCGAAGGTGGTGTCCTGGGCGAGCAGGTCGGCCACGTGGTCCGGGTTCAACACCAGGATACGGCCCTGCTGGGGTATCTTCTGTTTGTCGAAGGCGGCCTTCAGGTCGATGATGTCCTGAACTCTCAGTCGCTTTCTGCCGTCCACCGTTTCACCAGTGGTTTTCAGCACGGGGTGCTTGGCAGCGTGATCGGCGGGGGCAAGGGCATGGAGAGCCTTCGAAATCTTCTTTTCGTCCACAACGAGACGGTGGCGCTCAATGACGGTGGCCATCTTGTCGTAGGACAGGCCTTTTAATTCATCGTCCGTAATCGGGGTTGCCTGAGTCTGGTACTTGTCAAGCCCGATGGCTTTGTCAGCGTCCGTTATGGCCACAATGTCGATGGGGTAGGTGGTGTTGTTAATCAGTACTTCAGGGTCACCGCCAAGGTCAACAAAGTGGATAGTGTTGTTTTTCGCCACATGACTGTCAAAGCTGCGGATGCGGTTCAGCCATCCGATACTCTCCAGGGAGTTGCGGAAAGCCTTAATGGTCTCTCCCGTCCACAGTTCCTGATAGAGGCCGGCGCGCAATGCACCTTCCGGCATAAACAGGGGTGAAACAGCGGCCACGCCGTTCAGGGCGACGGCACCAATCCAGGGTTCAACGCCTACACAGTCGGCGACCATGCCGCCAGCCATAGCGTTCATCGCGATTGCGCCCAGCATCAGGGCAATGCTCAAAATGTGCTTCATACTCGTTGAGTGTTTTTGGTTAATCGTTCATTTCAGGTTCCACACCGTACTCGGCCAGATAGAGCTTTCGGTACTCTGCCGGCTGCTCCTTGCGGAGTTTTTCCAGCCCCGCCACCGGCACCTCGCTCAGCTTTTTGTAGCCTTCGCCACCGGCAGGGGCTGCCTGTTGGATTACGTCAGTCGGTCGCACCGGGCCGCTCATCAGGTTCAGGGTCTCGGTCAGGCTCTCCAAGCCAACCTTCTTACCCAGCTCCACGAAGTGCTGCTTTTTGTCGGCGGCAATCTTGCCGGCACTCACGGCCTGGTCAACGGCCAGTTCGATGCTCTTCACACCGGCGGCTTCTTTCTCGGCCTTAAGGGTTCTGTTCTGTTCCTGCAAACCACCAATGGCAGTCAGGATCTGTTCCTGGGTCGCGTTCTCGGGCAGACCCAACTTCAATGCAATTTCTTTCATTGGCATACTAATATTAATGGGTTCAACTGTTATTTCTTTGGGGTTGCTTACTAATGACAAGACTTTCGACAGCTCTCCGTCTTGCTTCATGTTCACTATCTGGTCGTCGCTGTAGAGAGCCAGTGCGTCGTCGTTGGCTCCAATATCCACAATCGATACCTCGCGCAGCTTGCTTCGAGTCACTGTGGCGTATCGTTGGCCTTCCACGATATGCTCAGGGGCATTGCTCTCTTCCAGCATCACCAGTCCGGCGCTGGCCATCTTCAAGATGCCCTGCTCCCATTTGTCGGCAATCTTCTTTGCGAAGGGGTCGCTCATGTCGAACACGGGCGTTCCTATTAGTTTGTCCCCTTCCACTCTCAGGTTCTCCATCCGTCCGATGGGCAGAACCTCATCTACGGTGCCGCGCATCGGGCGGTTGTGCATCCACAACAGCACCGGGTTCTTACTGTACTGGTCCGTGTCTATTCCTTCGGTCAAGACCCGGAACCCGTAGCAGTTCAGTCGGCTTGTGCTTATGATTACATCCTTTGCCATGTCGCTTGAAATTTTTTGCAAAATTACTACGCCTACACCGAACAAAAGCCGAAAAGTCCAACCCTTCGCACGATTGTACGAACCCTTACAACTCTACGAGGGTGTCCCATAAGTTTTGGGGCACTCTCTTTTTTTTGCAAAAAGTTGCAG
>R25__coassemble_353_pt1 | contig 28229 bp, 27 predicted proteins | sample R25__metabat2_high_PE_017 | metagenome-assembled genome bin R25 | reverse complement strand
CAACTCTCAATTCCCAACTCTCAATTCTCCATTCTCAACTCTCAATTCCCAACTCCCCACCCCGTCCACCCTTTTAGTTTTTAGTTTTTACCTTTTACCTTATCAAAAAATCCTCCACTACAGCCTTTTAATCACCCGCTCAAACAGTTCGGTCATCTTCTCCGCAGCCAGATTAGCCTGTAGCACCACATCGTCGCCACTATTGAGGCAAGTGTCGCTGAGGTCGTTGGACTGGTTGGTGATGATGCTCATGCCAAAGATCTCCAAGCCGCAATGGCGTGCCACAATAACCTCGGGAACGGTGGACATACCGGCCGCGTCGCCTCCGATAGTTTTGTAGAATCTGTATTCGGCAGGAGTTTCATAAGTGGGACCCGTGCCGGCCACATACACCCCCTGCTGCAGGCGTTCGCCCATCCTCGAAGCCTCCTCCATGGCCAACTGGCGGATACGTTTGCTATAGACCGTGGTCATGTCGGGGAATCGAGGGCCGAACTCCTCAATATTAGGCCCAATCAAGGGGTTGGGGAGCAGGTTGACATGGTCGGTGATAACCATCATGTCGCCCACGCGAAAAGTGGGATTGACCGCACCGGCGGCGTTGCTCACAAAAAGAATTTTCACCCCCAGACGCGCCATGACGCGCACCGGGAAAGTGACCTCCTGCATAGAGTAGCCCTCATAATAGTGGAACCGCCCCTGCATGGCCATCACACACTTACCCCCCAGCGTGCCGAAGATGAGGTTGCCCTTGTGCCCAACGGCAGTGGAGCGCTTGAAATGGGGAATGCCCGCATAGGGTATCACCAGCGGATCCTCAATACGGTCGGCCATGAGGCCCAATCCGCTGCCCAGGATAACGGCAATCTGAGGCACTGGGCGATCGCCCAAGCACTGGCGGACATATGTAGTCGTTTCGTCAATTGTCTGTAACATATTCATCAATATTTAAAAAACCAAAAGTGTTATTGCATACCATTTTTGACCAATCACCTCTAGTCACCACCCTCCTTCAACTCGTTGATCTTTCTCAAAATTTCGGCAGCCTGCTCATAATCCTCATCCTCCTCGCACCGGCGCAGCCTCTCCTCCAGCACCTCCAGCGACTCAGCGTCCGTCCTAGCCGAAGGGCCGGGCAGATTGCCCTCCAAAGCCCCCGGCTCCATGCTGGTCTCCTCCAGCACCTCCAGACTCATCAGAATGGGACAATGCTGCAGCAGCGCCAAAACCACGGCATCGCTGGTCCGGCTGTCTATCCTCTTCACCGTAAAACCGTCGCCGACATACAGCGTGGAATAAAAAACCCCCTCCTCAAAGCGGTCGATAGTCACCAGCTCCAGGGTCAGCATATACTCCTCCATAATGTTGCAAATGAGATTGTGCGTGAGGGGGCGGCGGGCCTGCCGCTGCTCAATGGCCATGACGATAGCCTGAGCCTCGGCCTCGCCGATCAGCACCGGCACATGCCTGCCCGTCTCCGGCGCGTCCAGCACCAGAATATATGAGTCGCTCATAGACATCGTCTGCGAAATCTGCAGAGGAAAGACAGTCGTGTATTTCATAGCAAACTAAAAAAACATAAACCCATTAAACCATAAAAAGACCGGACAAAAGCCCTGCCAAAAAACCCTTTTAGTTATTAGTTTTCACCTTTTACTTAAAAAAAATTCTCCATTCTCAATTCTCAACTCTCAACTCACCACCCCGTCCACCCTTTTAGTTTTTAGTTTTTACCTTTTACCTTAAAAAAAATTCTCCACTCTCAATTCCCAATTCTCAACTCTCCATTCACTACCCCGTCCACCCTTTTAGTTTTTAGTTTTTACCTTTTACTTTAAAAAAAATCTCCATTCCTCAAATAGTCCACCAATTTGGCCACGGCAAGGCCCCTGTGGCTGATCCGATTCTTCACCTCCAAAGGCATCTCGGCAAAACTAACGGCAAAACGGTCGGGCATAAACACCGGGTCATAACCGAACCCCCCAGAGCCGCAACGTTCGGTGAGGATCTGACCCTCCACGCGCCCCTCGAAAAACCTGGGCGCCCCCTGCTCCATCAGGCAAATCACCGTGCGGAAATCGGCCTTGCGGTCAGACTTGCCCTCCATGGCGGCAAGCAGCTTGTCCACATTGTCGTCAAAACTGCACTGGGGCCCGGCATAGCGGGCGCTGAAAACCCCCGGGGCCCCGTTCAGGGCCTCCACCTCCAGCCCCGTGTCGTCGGCAAAACAATCCATGTGCGTGCGTTCCCACACCCACGCAGCCTTCAGCAAAGCGTTGCCCTCAAGCGTGTCGGCCGTCTCGGGAATCTCCCCCGACAGCCCCACTTCGCCCAAACCCACAACCTCCACCACACCGTCAAGCAACTCCCTGACCTCCTGAAGCTTGTAACCGTTATTCGTAGCAAAAACCAATCTTCTCATAAACTGCAAAGATACAAATTTTCTGAAAACTAAAAACAAAAAACTATTTTAAACTAAAAACTAGATTCAAACTAAAAACAAAAAAATAAAATAAGATCATAGAATTTGCATCGCCGCACAATAACAAAGCCAAAAAAGCGTTATACAAAACTAGAGAAACAAAAAAATACCCTATGAAAAGAACAATATCCATCCTGCTCGCCGTCCTGCTGGCCACGACGCTCCCCGCAGCCGAGAAGCACCTCTCTGCCCTTTTTGGCTACTCCACCTTCTACCTACCCAGCAGCAATAAGTCCTATGTCGAGACCTACCTCGACTTCCGCGCCTGGACGCTCCACTTCGTCCCCACCGGCGACCACGAATACCGTGCCACCGTAGAAGTGGCCATCGTGGTCCGTAGTGGCGACTCCATCGTCTATCTCAAAAAACGCGACCTCTTGAGCCCTAGAACCTCTAGCGACACAGCCACCAACTTCACCTTCATGGACCTCCACCGCTTTTCCCTACCCAACGGCATCTACGACCTGCAGCTGATCCTACACGACAAAGCCTCCAAGGACGACCCATTCATCTACAACGACAAACTGGTGGTCTTCTTTGAGAACAACAAGCCCAACATGTCCAACATACAGCTCATGAGCTCCGCCACCCCCACCCTCAACGAGAACATGCTCTCGCGCAACGGCTACGACATGGTGCCTTACATTGACGATTTTGTCCCTGCCTCGGTGACCGTCCTCAACCCCTATTTCGAAATTTACAATCTTGACCAAGAGTTGGGCAGCCAAGGATTCAGCGTCAATATTTCAATCAAAAAGAAAGAAACCAACCGCACCATCCCCGGATTCCGCCAAACCCGCGCGTACCCACAGGCCAAGGAAGTGTGTCCCATCTATGCCCCCATCGACATCTCCAAGCTGCCCTCGGGCAACTATAATCTCGTGGCTGAAATATGCAACACAGCCGGTGAGGTGCTCCTACAACGCGAAATGACCTTCATGCGGTCCAATCCCCAAGCGGCGGACGACGACGAAGTGACCGAGGACGAGGTGGCCTCCTCCTTTGCCCACCACCTCAAGGACCGGGACCAGCTGAACTACTACATCGACGCCCTCTACCCCATCGCCTCCAACCAGGAGATAGAGATAGGCAAGACCGTCGTGGCCGACACCAGCCTGGCTACCAAGCAGACCTTCTTCTATTATTTTTGGCACCGTCGCAGTGCTGCCGACCCCGAAGGCGAGTGGCTCGACTATCGCGCCCGACTGGACTATGTGGCCGCGAACTTCACCTATCCCAAGACTCCCGGCTACCGCACCGACCGTGGTCGAGTCTATCTTCAGTACGGACCTCCAGACCATATTCGCGACGAAAAAAACTTTGTTAGTGTCCGCTATCTAAACAACGAAAAGCCAAGCCAGATGGGCAATCGCGTTTTGGGCACCACCATAGGCAGCGACCAGGGCACTGTGCACTACCTGCCATATCAAATCTGGCGTTACAACCAGCTGCCCAACGACTTCTCCAACCGTGTGTTCCTTTTCTGGGACGAGTTCCGCAGCGGCTACTACAAGCTTCTCAACTCCAACGCCCGCGGCGAAGTGCAAACGGCCAATTGGGAACGCGACCTCAGCCAGAAACAGTTGGATGAGAATGTCATTGGCGAAGTGGGCGAACAATTTGAGCGTGGTTATTAACAGTGCGATGATTTGAAACTGCTAGCTGACATACTTTATTTCATTGTTTATTACTTAGTGCGCTATCGCCGCAAGGTGACGCGTACCAATCTTCGCAACTCTTTCCCCGACCGCAGTGACGCCGAGCTTTTGCGGTTGGAGAAGGACTATTACCGCCACATCAGCGACCTGCTTGTCGAAGGGCTGCATAATCTTTATGCCTCGCCCCAGGGCATCCTCAAACGCTATCGTTTTGTCAACCGCGAGTTGGTCAATGCCTATTACGAACAGGGTCAAAGCGTCATTCTGATGTCCTCTCACTACAACAACTGGGAGTATATGATTACCTCGCTCAACTTCCAGATACGTCTCCTCGCCATCGGTGTGGGCAAACCGCTTAACGACAAGTCTGTGGCGAGCTATATCACCCGTCGGCGCGCCCGCTTTGGCACCGAAATTGTCGACCAGACCACCGTGCGGCAAACCATAGCATACTACCAGCAGCACCACGTGCCCTGCGCCTACATGATGCTCAGCGACCAGTCGCCAAGCAACGAGCATAAGTCCTACTGGACTCGCTTCCTCAATCAGGAAACGCCCTTCCTATATGGAGCCGAATATTTTGCTCGGAAATACAACCTCCCCGTGCTCTACTACGATGTCACCAAAGTCAGCCGCGGGCACTACGAAGTTCGGTTCACGCCCCTGTGCGAACATCCTGACGAGGTGCCCCAGTACTACATCACAGCCCGCTATGTCCAGCTCCTCACCGACACCATCAACCGTGCCCCCCAGTATTGGCTTTGGTCTCACCGCCGCTGGAAACGCACCCGCCCCTCCGACATGCCGCTGATGGAACCCAACAACTAATAACTACAAAAAACACTCACACAACAAATGCAAACAGCAGTAGTCATTCTCAACTGGAACGGCCGCCACATGATGGAGAAATTCCTCCCCTCCGTCACTGCCTACACCACGGGCGATGCCGAGGTGGTCATAGCCGACAACGGCTCCACCGATGATTCCATTGAGTTTCTCCATACACACTATCCCTCCCTCCGCATCATCCAGCTCGACCACAACTACGGCTTTGCCGAGGGCTACAACCGTGCCCTTGCCCAACTGGATGCCGACTACTTTGTGCTACTGAATGACGATGTCGAGGTAACCCCTGGCTGGATTGAGCCTATCATTGCCCAGATGCGGCAAAACCCGCAGACGGCCATCTGCCAGCCCAAACTGCTCATGTACGACCAGCGCGACACTTTTGAGTATGCCGGAGCCGCAGGCGGTTTCATCGACTCCTACGGCTACCCCTTCTGCCGCGGTCGGCTTTTCGACGTGGTGGAGCAGGACCACGGTCAGTACAACGACCCACATGAAATATTTTGGGCTTCGGGGGCTGCCATGTTTGTCCGTGCCGACGTATGGCGCGAGATGGGCGGCCTCGATGCCGACTTCTTTGCCCACATGGAAGAAATCGACTTCTGCTGGCGGGTCAAAAACAGAGGCTATCGTGTCGAATATTGCCCCCACTCAGTCGTGTATCATGTTGGCGGCGGCACCCTCCCCAAGTCCAATCCCCGCAAGACTTACCTCAACTTCCGCAACAACCTCTCTATGCTTTACAAGAACCTGCCCCAAGAACGGCTGGGCCGGGTGATGGGCTTGCGCATACTGCTCGACTATGTGGCCGCCCTCAAGTTCCTTCTCGAACGTAAACCTAAAGAGTTTCAAGCCGTCTTTGAGGCCCACCGCGACTATCGCAAGCGCAAGTCAGTCCTCCGGCAGCAACGCTCCGAACTCCGCCCCCATCCGGTATCCTGCATCTATCACGGCCACCTCCTGCTCGACTTCTACCTTCGTGGCAAAAAGCACTTCTCCTCCCTTAACCTTTCAAATCAATAATCCCTTTTGAAACAAAAAAATAGTCTATATATGAAAAAAATTCGCGTCCGTTTCGCACCCAGCCCCACCGGCCCGCTCCACATTGGCGGTGTCCGCACCGCATTGTACAACTATCTCTTCGCCCGTCAGAACGGCGGCGATATGATTCTCCGCATCGAAGACACCGACCAAACCCGCTTTGTGCCCGGTGCCGAAGAGTATATCATTGAAGCCCTCGACTGGCTGGGCATCAAATTTGACGAAGGAGTCCATATCGGCGGTAACTACGGCCCCTATCGCCAAAGCGACCGCAAGCCCCTCTATCGCCAATATGCCGACCAACTCCTGCGCGACGGCTGGGCCTATTACGCTTTCGACAAGCCAGAAGCCCTCGATGCCAAACGCAAGGAATACGAAGCCCAAAAGAAGACCTTCCAATACGACTGCAACACACGCAGCAGCATGGAGAACAGTCTTTCGCTCCCTGCCGACGAAGTGCAGCGCCGCATCGCTGGCGGCGAGCCCTACGTCGTCCGCTTCAAATTCCCCGACAACATCGACATCACCGTCCACGACCTCATCCGTGGCGATGTCACCATGAACAGCCGCCTTCTGGACGACAAAGTGCTCTTCAAGTCCGACGACATGCCCACCTACCACCTAGCCAACATCGTCGACGACCACCTCATGGAGGTCTCCCATGTCATCCGCGGCGAGGAATGGCTGCCCTCAGCCCCCCTGCATGTGATGCTGTACAAGGCCTTTGGATGGGAGGACACCATGCCCCAGTTCGCCCACCTGCCCCTGCTGCTCAAGCCCGACGGCAACGGCAAGCTGAGCAAGCGCGACGGCGACCGTCTTGGTTTCCCCGTGTTCCCCCTCGACTGGAAAAATCCGCAGACCGGCGAAACCGCCAGCGGCTATCGCGAGCAGGGCTACCTGCCCGAGGCCGTAGTCAACATGCTGGCCCTTCTGGGCTGGAATCCTGGCAACGACCAGGAACTGATGTCCATGGACCAGCTCATCAGCCTCTTCAGCATCGAGCATATCAGCAAAAGCGGAGCCAAATTCAACGTCGAAAAAGCCAAATGGTTCAACCACGAGTACCTGCAGAAATGCAGCGACGAGCGTCTGGCCGATATGTTCCTGCCCCAACTTCGCGAACATGGGATTGAAGCACCCCGCGACTATGTGGTCAAGGTAGTGGGCATGATGAAAGAGCGACTCAACTTCCCCCAAGAACTCTGGGAACAAACCCACTATTTCTTTGTCGCCCCCACCGAGTACGACCCCAAGGCCGTCAGCAAACGTTGGAAACCCGGCATGACCCGCCACATGGCCAAGGTCATTGAAATCCTCAACACCGTCCCCTTCGAGTACGACGCCATCCATAAAGCCCTGCTTGAGGACTACATCAAGGGCAACGAGCTCAATATGGGTCAGATTATGAATTCTCTGCGCCTGGCGGTGGTTGGCACCACCGTCGGCCCCGACATGCTCACCTTGGTCATGACCATCGGCAAGGATGAAACCATCGCCCGTGTGCAGCGTGCCATCAACGTCATCGGCGAGGTGGGAGAAGAGAATTGTTAAAAGTAAAAGGTAAAAACTAAAAACTAAAAATTTTATTGGTTTAATAGTTTAGTAGTTTATTGTCATGTTGACTAATCACATTTAGTTTTTAGTTTTTACTATATAGTTTAAAATAATCAACATCGAATAAACAAAACACATCATGGAAATCATTCAAGATTTGAACAAACCCGTCGATGACAACAGCCTCGACACCATCAAGATGGAACAAGAAAACCAAGAGCAGCGTCCCGCCAAACCCGAGCCTCCACAACCACAGAATCAGCCTACCACCAATGCCTCACAGGCACCCGCACAGCAGCCTGCCAACAAGGCGGGCAAAGGCCTGCTCTTCTGCAACATAGTGCTTCTCATCGGACTGGTCCTGATATACATCTTCCACTTCACCGGCATCGGTGCCAAGAACCCCAACCGTGTCAACCCCAACGCCTCCATGCCCGTCATAGCCGAAGACGGCCAGCTCAAGATAGCCTTTGTCGACAGCGACTCGCTCCTGGCCAAATACCAGTACGCCATTGACCTACAGGAAGAACTGAACAAATATAAAGATGCTCAGGAGAAAAGCTACCAACAGCAGATGACCAAGTTCCAGACCGACTACCAGAACTACCTCAAGACCGGCGAGAACATGACCCTCAGCCAGCAGCAAGCCACCGAGGCCGAACTCAAACAGCGTGCCGACAAACTGGCCACCCTTGAGCAGGAACTGGCCGCCAAAGTCATGCAAAAGCAGATGGACTCCAACATCGAACTTCTCAACCGCATCTTTGCCTTCGTACGCGAATACAATGCCGACAACCAGCAGTTCGACATCATCCTCCGCAAGACATTCAACGACAGTCCCTCACTCTACATGAACCCCGCCATGGACATCACCGATGAGATTATCGAAGGCCTCAACAACGAGTACAAAGAAGTCAAGGCCAAAAGAAAATAACCACACATATTGAATTGAGAATTGTTAAAAGTAAAAGGTAAAAACTAAAAACTAAAAATCATAGGCTCTAGTTTGATAAAAGACTGATTTTTAGCAGTCTCGAAGAGGCTGAATCTCAATAACCCCATACTAAGCGACCAACGGGAGCGCAGTGTGGGGATAGCGAAACCCCTACTACTCAGCGTGTCGAAGACACGCCACATTGAGAAATACGAGCAAGAATCAGTCATACTTTGTACTAGAGCGAAATCATATTGGTTCAATAGCATAAAAGTTAGTTGCCATGGCATCTGTCTAACCACTTTTAGTTTTTAGTTTTTACTTTATTGTTTAAAATATGACCCTTACCGAATTCCAGCAGCTCATTGCCGACGGTCAACCCCTCAACCGGCCCGACATCGTTGCCTTTATGCGGGAGCAGACCCTCGAAGCACAGCGCATCACCTGCCAGTACAACTCCGGCTTCCACACCCCCGAAGAGCGCAACCAAATGCTAAGTCAGCTCTTTGGCTACCCCTTGGATCCAACTGTGAATATCAACCCTCCCTTCAGCACCGACTTTGGGCGAAACCTTCACATCGCTCCAAAGGTATTCATCAATGCCGGCTGCCAGTTTCAAGACCAAGGGGGCATCTGGATAGGTGAAGGCTGCCTCATCGGCCCTCAAGTGGTCTTCGCCACGCTCAACCACGGACTTGTCCCATCCGACCGTCAAAGCCTCTACCACAAACCTATCCATGTGGGCAGAAATGTGTGGATTGGGGCCCATGCCACCATCCTGCAAGGGGTAACCATTGGTGACAACGCCGTGGTGGCCGCCGGAGCCGTCGTCTCTAAAGACGTGCCCGCAGACACCATCGTGGGCGGCATACCGGCCAAGATCATCAAAGAAATACCCGCCGACCAACCCCCTATTTGAGATTTGAGATTTGAGAATTGAGAATTGAGAATTGAGAATTAAGATTTGAAAATTGAGAATTGAGAAGCCATGAAACAGATACTTCCTCTAATCCTCACTGCAATAGTATCCATCGGCATTGCTTCCTGCAACGGTAACGGCGGCGGCAGCAGCGAAGAGTCCATCCCTTTCACAAATGCCAACAACGACCCGCCCACCCGTGAGCGAGTAACCCAACTAATTGAAGCCCTCCCCGACCACGAAATCATGGCTGGAAGCCAGTCGGCCTTTGCACCCGACTACTACGACCTACTGCAACAGGCATGGGCCGTTCCCAGCGACGGCATCGGCGAGATTGGTTCCGACGAATGGCTCTACTACTTCATTAGCGGAAATGCGGGCCGTGACCCCAACCGCACCGTCAACATCGAGGACATAAAAGCCCAAGGTGACGGAGCCGAAGTCATATTCCTCGTGACCAACTACGACGAAAGCCGAGAACATAAACTCTGCCTAATGAGACTAGACAGCCAGTGGGTCATAGCCGACTTCGACGACACCAAAAGCAAGCTGGAAGAATACATCCAACGCCAACGCCAGTTCTTCCAATCGCCAGAATGGCAGGACTACCTGGGCCCCATACTGGCCCCTGATGACGAATTCAGCCAGCAAGCCCGAGAACGCATCCAAGAAGTCGAACGCTGGTTGAAAAAATAGCCCAACCACTAAAAACCTCTCTCTTCAGACAAAACAGTCTTTTCCAACACATTACCCAGACACCGTATACAAAATCCATCTTAAACCCACACCTCCTCCGCTACAAAAACGATACCCCACCGATGCCGACCCGCAAAATAAACGGGCCAGAAACGAACCTATAAAGAATCGTTTGCATTGATCAGACTTTGATGAATTATGAGTTGAGAATTGTGAGTTGAGAACGAATGAAGGATAAGACATGAATGCATTTGTCAATAAGAAAAAAAATGATTATCCGCATTTGCCGTTAAGAAGCCTCGATGAGGCTTAATATTAATAAGTAATTGCTCAAATATACCTTACATATAATTACAATCATGACTACCCAGCTTATCTGATGCTGGCGTGCCGGAGGCACGCGCTCTCAATAACCCCTGACAAGAAAATCTCTGATTTTCGCAGTCTGGGGATAGAAAAACAAATACCTCTCTCAGACTGGGACGCTTGCCTCATACCCCACACTGCGCCCTGACGGGCTTGTGCGGGGTTTCTTTGAGACGTTGCTTGGTCTCGGCAAAAGAAGCGAGCTTCCTTTGCTCTCGACTTTGCAACGTTATTGAGAGTGAGCTCCTCCGGAGCTCTAGTCAGGCTGAGTAGTTAATTGCCATTTGATTGACAATAATTAATGGATAATTAATGGTAATTCGTGTTTATAAATATGCACATTAATTTTGACTACTTACTGATTATTTGTACATTTCAATAAGATTGAAAATACACTCTACATGTGGTTCTATGGGTCTTGACTCTGGTCTATCTGTAATAATATATAGCCTACCATCCATTTTATATAGTGTTGCCGTGCAATCCTTATGATTCTTTTGATTTTTTTCCGCGGCTAACCATACCTTGCTGCATATTTTATATTTCTCTTCCTCACAATCTTTAAAGAATGGACCATCCCACCGTGCACCAGCCGTATTACCCGTAATAACTATAACTATATGAGGTTGCAGAACTTTTAGCTCCGCTCTAATAATATCACACATATACTTATATTGAGTGTACCATAGAGCATTGCTTGGGTTCTTACCGCCATTCCATGGTATAATCTTACAGACATTGCTCCAAGCTATATGGGAATACCATTCTTGTGCATAGTATTTCTCCGTTATACTTTTTATTAAATAAAAAAAAGGTCGAAAAGATTGTTGGGACAATTCGTCCATTGAATGCTCTACTTCAGGATCCCATCCATTATTTGCTCTTCCATAAAAAACAATTCCAGTATTGTATTCTTTCGGATAATTATCTCCACATTGTGCAATAAACCAAGTTAATTCTCCGTCTGGACATTCCTTTTCCATTTTAGGAAGTTTGTCCTTTATTTCAGAATAATACATACTGGTCTTTTTGTTTATTTCTTCTTGCAATACATTCATGATGTGTCTTTTAATATTATTTGCGCTGCAAAAATACACATTTTTTCTGATACCGACGCTCATTTTATTATTTACCCTTCAAGCGGTACAACATCCACGGGCATACTTAGCTGGTAGTTGAAGGCGTAGGTGGTCATGCGGAGGAGGTCGGGGATGGAGTAGTTCATGTGGGTGCAGAGGGCATGGACGGCGTAGCAGACACAGAGGTGGTCAAGCTGGGGGATGCGGAGGGGACCTTCGGCCCAAGTCTGGCCATCGTCGAGATTGCAGACATGATTTCCACAGCACCAGCAGATATCGTCTAGCCGCGAATTCTCCCCAATAACCCACAGCATCTCGCTCCACCGCGAGCCATAGAAAGCATCCTCCTCCATCGTGAAGAGGTGCGGATCATCATTGTTGTGACTATAGATGAGCGTGGTCTCCAACTCAAAAGGTTCGCCACCGAGGGTGTGGATGGCGGACATCTGCTCCTGCAGCGTGCGGTGGTGTTCGTTCAGCTGCTTCGTCAGCGCCAGCAACCGCTCGTTGACCACCTCGAAGCGCCGCACCTCGACCTCGGTGGCGTGCTTTTCAAACATTTCGTCAAGTATCCATTTCCGCGTACCCAGATGGTCGGCAATCACCTCCTCTGTCGCCTTGTCCCAATAGCCGTCAAAAGGCTTTGCTATACGCAGGATATAATCCTCGCAATCCTGCAGCCGCTTGCGCAGCTGGCCAATGTCGTCTTTATCTTTTTGCATATCGCTCTAGTTTGATTTAGGACTGATTATTTACCAGAAGAGGTACAGCTGGTCTCAAAAAGAGAGCCGAGCAGGTCTCCTCAAAAATTGCTGATGCCACCTGTTGGAGTACGGCTACTGCCTTTTCCGCAAAACCATTCTTTCTTCGTTCCACTTCGTTGTTCCATACGAGGTGGTTGTTCAAGTACTTGGACGATATTCCTTTGAATTGCCCGATATAGTTCTTAAGGTTGGAATGATATGCGTTGAGGTGTTGTATGTGGTATATGCCTTTCACCGTCCCCTTGCCACCTTTAATCTGGACAAGGGCATTACCGTTCTCATTCGCGAATTTGCGATATGAGGCTTCCTCGTCGGTACACAGGGTGGCCTCATGGTTCACATGGCCGCCAAGAACCTCCCTCACGGCCTTGGTCGAGCATTTCCCGAGCTTGGCCACTCTGCTTACGGCATTGCCCTTGCGGTCTATGGCACATGGGATGATAGGCAGACTGTTTATCAGCTCCAGGACGCTTTCTGCTGTGTGTTTTCGGTCTTCCATAACGAGATAACGAAAAAATCAATCCATTATTGTACTAGAGCGACTAAAAAACAGGAAGGCCCGCTGCAGAGCCTTCCTGTTTTTTACAATGTGTTATTTCAAAAAACCTAGCTGGAATTACTTGTCTATTATATAAAGGGGGAATCATTCACCCTTGCCCCACTTGATATATTCGAGGTCGCACTCGGTGAAGTCGGAGGGGTCGTCGACATAGTTGGGGTCGGGCATATACCACCAGAGCGACTCGAAATATTTTTGGAGTTCAGGGGATTTGAACACACGGCCACGGTGGGCAAAGGGTAGGTTGCGGGCGATGCGGCGACGAAAGGCCTCGTCACGCGGGAGCATGCTGGCCTGGTACCAAAGGCCTAGACAACTGGATCTATCGTAAGCGAAACCAAAAGGCAGGTCGATATGGTCGGCATAAAAGTCTTGAAAGGCAAGACAGTTGTCGGCGGAGACGATACTCAACTCCCTGCAGGGTTTAAAATGGCGCACGTGGAGTGTGTACGAACCATTGCGTAAGGAGAACTCGTGGCCAGGTTGCTGCCAGAAACAGGTGGCCGTGTGGCGGTGTTTACCAGTGCCTTCGGTGAGGGAGAACTGAGGATTGGGGAAGATGCTGTCGGCGATGACAAAATGCTTGGCCGTATGGTGGGCCCGCACCACGAGGGTGAAGTCGTCTATCTGCCCATTGGCCCAGCGGGCTGCCGGGGTGAGCTTGTAGTCTACGGAAAAGCTACTTGCGTTGCTATTGGCGGGACGAAAAGTGTAGGTATGGTGCACACGGTTGAGCCCTGGCTGGAAGACGGCATCGAAGTAGTAAACAAAGGCAACATCGGGGTATCGTTCTGTGGCTTTCTCAAAAATAAAACCACTCTCGTCTAGTTGATATTTATCGCCCAAGGTGATGGTGTCTAGTTTACGGCTGCCTAGCAAGCAGATGCCGTTGCGGAAAGAGAGTGTGCGACCATTCATCTCGACAGTGAAACCGCCGATGAACGGGTGTCCCCCACCCCAGCTGAATTGTGGGTAATCGCCCGACGGCGGGTCGGCCTCAAAGCCCATGAGGACCGTCTTGGCAGTAGCATTGGGGTTGAAAAACTCATAGTAGACATCCACCAAGGCAACCGAACTATCCAAGAGGGTGATGGTGAGGACCTCCTTACGCACGCTGACATCGGTTTCCTGCATAGGCACCAGCTGGTTGCCCGAGGTGTAGTAGACACCGTCGTTGGCCCAGGAGGGCATGGAGATGAGTAGCAGGAAGAGGAAAGAAAAGGAGATTTTTTTCATAATGTAATATTGTGTTGAATTGATAATTGACTAGTGCCTATCCTGCGCATTTCGCCCGGGTAGAAACGGCTTTTGATGAATCGAATAGTATGGGTTCCGGGACGGATGATGTGCCAGGGGTTGCGAATGGGATTAAGGTTGCGAACCACGTGTTTCTGTCGTGCAGGGGTGTTGCCCTCGATACAAAGGATGGCTATATCTCCACGACGGTTGCAAGCCACGTCGGCCACAACGACAGCATGTCCGTAGCGGTCGCCAGGTCGTGTAAGATGGACCAAAACATCGCCGGGCATAACTTCCATGAAGGCTATGGAGTCGGTCTCCTCATAAAGGCTTCTGGTATTGCACCATTCAAAAACACCCATAAGATATTTCTCAAAATCGGCACGGGAGTCGCCACCCAGATAGGTTCTTCGATTGCCGCACACATCGGTGTGAGTGATGTTTTCATAGTCTCGTTGCAACCAGAGGTATTCGTCGTGCAGGCGCATGGCCACATCGGCGCACTGTTCGTTTTTGCCTAGCAATGGCTGCTCAACTATGGCAGCGGAGAGTATTTGCCGTTTGGCCACCTGCCCACTATAGAGGTGGAGCTTGCTGCCCTTGGGCTGCAAGGGAAGAGATCGCAAATAGGCCCCGTAGCTGCCCTTCGGAACTGGGACACGCTCATAGCCTCGGGGCGGCGGTATGGCGCCCACCGTGGCCGCATTCATTGGGTTGCTGGTGGTATAATAGCTGCGAAGACAAATTGTCAAGACTGACAGAATGGCCAAAGCAAGCAACAGGAGGATTGGTAATTTATGCAATTTCAATTCTTTATTCTGAGTCTATAATTTTTTAATTCTCAACTCCGAGCGATTCCCGCCCTCTCAATTCTCAACTCTCAACTCTCAACCTCGCCCACCTTTTTAGTTTTTAGTTTTTACCTTTTACTTTATCACAAATTTTCAACTCGTGGGACTGTCGTATGATGGCATCGAAGACCTTTTGCATCTTGCCGGGGTCGGTGAGGGTGCCTTTAGGGCAGAGGGTGACGCCCATGATGTCGGCCACCTGAGCCAGATGATGGTCGTGGTCGTTCTTGAGAGTGAAGATGTAGGAGCGGCTGGAGAGACCCAGGAATGTCTCCTTAAGGGCACAGGCTTTGTAGACTATCTCATTGAAGAGGTGGTCAGTGGCCACACCTGTCTTGCACTCCACCACAAAGAGGGTGTTGGCCTTGATGAAGACCACATCGAGTTCGTTGTTGTGCTGGTGGCTGACAGGACGGGAGATGCGAACCCCGATGGCGGCCTGTTGGGGATGGACATGGCGCACAATGATATAATAGACATACTCTTCGAACCAGCCACCGGTGAGATAATCAAGTTCGTCTGGCGAGAGGCGGTCGGGGTCGTGAGGTACAAAGCCCAGCTGTCCAAGCATGTGGGAGATGCCGGGGGCAGGTTCCTTGCTGCGCGAAGCCCCTTTGGCAATGGCGGCAAGAGGCACGGCACGACGCGAGCCACGATAGTGAATGCGGAGCAACTCAAGCGTATGGTAGGCTTCTGAGGTCAGCCGGCGCGCCTTGAAACACTCGAAGAAGCGGAGACAGTCTTCAAAGCTGCGGATGGGGGTGTGCCGACGGGTGTCGGCATCGTGAAGGAGGCCATGTAGCTGTAGATACTCGCCAATGGTCATGCGGTAGGTGATGGGCTCGATGGTGTCGTCGTTGTCGTAGATGCTGTCGTCGAAGACTGAGCTCACGATAAGGTTTTCGCGCGTCTGGACATAAAAGAATCGGGCATGAAAGTTTTCGAAGACATGCTGTATTGCCAAAGCCGAATAACGCGAACCTCCGGCCAGATTGACCCAATACTCCATTTCCTTATTGAGCTGCGACCGCATACGACGGCAGATGCGCTCGTAGACGTAGCTGTCCTCGCTGCGCCGGAAGGAGATGATGGTGATTTGCTCCTGCGGAATGCGGAAGAGGGCGGCATAGGGGGCCACGTCCTCTTTTTGGTCGCGGGTGGAGACAAAAAGCAGGCGGTCGCCCGCTGTGTAGTACTGTTTCAGGAAGAGATAGGCGGCCAGGGGCTCGTCGGGGTCAAATATGTTGACAAGTGTTTTCATCGTAGCAGTTCTATGCAGCCTTGGTGTTGGGTGGAGTGTTCAAGACCGCGACCGACAAAGCGGTAGAAGTAAGTGCCTGCAGGCATATGGCGGTCGGCAGGATTCCAAAACTGGTCGTCGCGGCTGATGTTATAGGCATGGAACACCAAGCGGCCAGTGCGGTCATATATGAAAAGGGCATTGTAGGGGTAGCACTGGTTTTCGACCAGTCCCACAATGACAAAGCGGTCATTTTGGCCGTCACCATTGGGCGTAACCATGTTGGGAAACTGCAACAGGCTGTCGCAGTGGTCGCCATTCCAAAAGATGTAGAGGTTGTAGTATATGGTGCTGTCGCAGCCCTCTTCGTTGGGGATGACGATGGGATAGTTGCTGGCTGTGTCGGTGAAGACAGACCCCAGAAACGCCCACGGCAACTGTTCGTCGGTGATGGTGTCGTAGAGGGTTGTGTCGCTGTCGTAGTTGACAAAGAGATAGTGGCTGACCGTGCTGTCTTGTCCTAAGGAGCCCTGCAAGGTGAGGTTGATGAGTGTGTCGCCGGTCACCGTTTCGCCCGCAAGGGTATAGGGCAGCTCACTGGGGCAGATATAGGTGTAGGTGGTATCGAACACGTTGGGGATGACCGTCAGGCTGTAATAAAGCAGTGTGTCGCAGGCGGGCAGCACGCCCGAAACGGGCAGGGTGTCGAGCCCCGAGGCATGATAGATGTGGCCATGATAGTTCCAAGGGAGCGAGTTTTCCACAATGGTGTCGGAGAGCGAAAGGGTGTCGTCGGGAAGCAAAGAGAGCTGCAGGATGCGGAAGGTGTCGCAAAGGGATGATTGTATTAGCAACGAATCGGTACCAGGATGCTCAAAGGTGATCCCTTGCCATGTGTATGGCATCTGACTTCGGCAAACCGAACGATCCATCGTGTCGCGCACCTGACAACCACAAGGGGAAACCGCCAGCAGCAGGCTGTCGGAAGCCCAGCAGTCGCCCAACATCTCCAGTCGGTTGATGCAAACGTAAGGCGCGGTGCGATAGTAGGGTGTGGGAGTCTCGTACAAACGGAAAACTGCGATGCCATGGGGCCGAGGCGTGGAGTTGAAGTAATGCGTATGCATGTTGCTTTGTGAGGGACTAACCCCCGTACGGGGCAACTCCACATTTCCATAGAAGAAAGTGGTGTCGCACATGCGGACATTGTGACCCACAGAGAAGAAGATGCGTGCCGTGTCGTCTATCTCCCACGAATAGCAAAGGGAGGGCAGTGCGGCCAACGTGTCGCCATTGAGCTGATAGTTATAGTAGTTGAGGTTGAACACAAAGGTGTGGCTGCGCATGGGATTCCACATTTCGATAGTATCTACATAGAAAGGAACATAGTTACTGTCGGAGGGCAGTTGCCGAAGGCTGCCTAACAGCGTGGTGAAAGTCTCGGTACGGCGGTTGGAATCATAGTCAAAAAAGACTGGAACCGAATCGCCATACGGGCGGAGGGTATCAGTGCGCAGGACGATAGCGTTCTGGTAGTTGTTCATGGTCAAATCTTGGCAGAGCTGGCCAAGATTGGTCTCTGTGGTGATACTGCGCGGCAGGCAGAGGCTGCCGTCGTCAGGCGTGGCAACATAGTTGTAACCCGTATGGCTGCGGACGAAGCCCGGCTGCTGCCAGTGGAAGAGGTTGACATTGCGGAAATAGCCGGTGAGGCCCACCATCAGAGTGTCTCCACACCCCAGCGTAATCCATTGTTCGGAAGCTCCCACATCAGAGAACAGTGCCGCGGGCGACCAGAAAAGGCTGTCTGCCTCAACCGAAGCCCGCAGATGGAAACGCACAGAGTCGTTCTCAGGCCTAGCACCCGGCAGAAGCAACGTGTCCTCCACAGTGAAAGAGATGTTACAACGCGGCGTTATCTGAGCCTGTGCCACAGCAGAGATGACAATCAAGAGCGATATAAGAATCGAACGGCAATATCGCATAGCAGTAATCTAAACTAATAATATTAACGTTAAGTAAGAAAAAAAATTGTGTCGGCCACTTTTTTTAGATATTACAGAAGCAATTCCTCACCCACCCCCCTTTGGCTGGCAATAAAAAAGGGTGCACCCCTTTACGGATGCACCCTTTGGAAGGTCATAGGCTGTCCAGCGATTAGTGCAGGAAAGCCAGCAGAATACCTGCTGCGACGGCAGAGCCGACCACACCGGCCACATTGGGGCCCATGGCGTGCTGCAGCAGATAGTTGGTTTTGTCATATTCGAGACCCACGTTGTTGGACACGCGGGCAGCATCGGGCACGGCACTCACACCGGAGTTACCGATAAGCGGGTTGATCTTGTTGCCTTCCTTGAGGAAAAGGTTGAGGAACTTGACGAACAGAACACCGCAGAAAGTAGCGATGACGAACGACAGAGCACCCAGAGCAAAAATCAAGACGGAACGACCCGTGAGGAAGGTGGTTGCCTGAGTAGAAGCACCCACGGTGAGACCGATAAGAAGGGTGCAGATGTTGACGACAGCATTGCTGGCCACATCGCTCAAACGCTTGGTGACACCACTTTCCTTGAGGAGGTTACCAAAGAAGAGCATTCCCAGCAGCGGCAATCCCGAAGGCACCACAAAAGCACAAAACAGGAATCCAACGATGGGGAAAATAATCTTCTCCAGCTGTGATACCTGACGAGGAGGTTTCATGCGGATACGACGTTCCTTATCGGTGGTGCAAAGACGCATGATGGGGGGCTGGATGACGGGGACAAGGGCCATGTAGGAATATGCCGACACGGCGATGGCACCCATCAGGTCAGGAGCCAACTGGGAGGAGATAAAGATGGCGGTAGGACCATCGGCACCGCCGATGATACCAATAGCACCGGCCTCATTGGGGGCAAAGCCGAGAAGCAATGCCAACATGTAGGCTCCAAAAATGCCGAACTGTGCTGCTGCTCCAATCAAGAAGAGCTTGGGGTTGGACAGCAGCGCCGAGAAATCGGTCATGGCACCGATACCTAGGAAAATTAGCGGCGGATACCAACCGTTTTGGACACCGTGGTACAAAATATTCAGAACCGACCCCTGCTCATAAATGCCTATCTTCAGACCTGGATAGAAAGGAATGTTGCCCACCAGCATACCAAATCCAATGGGCACAAGAAGCAGAGGTTCAAACTCGAACTTGATGCCCAGAAAGATGAACGTCAAGCCGATAAGAATCATGATAATGTGGCCCAGCGTGACATTGGCATATCCAGTGTACTGCAAAAACTGCACCATCTGGGTGGACAAGAAGTCAGTGAAACCACCTGTTGCTAATAAGCTAAACATTGTTTATACTTTTTTATACTGAATGCGGAAGGAAAAGTACTGCCACATTCACAATTCAACATTAATTAACCAATGACTACAAGAGTCTGCCCTTCGAGGACTGCATCGCCCTTGCGGACTTCGACAGCGGTGACGGTACCGTCGGTGTCGGCCTCGATGTTGTTCTCCATCTTCATGGCCTCAAGCAGCACAACACGCTGGCCAGCCTTTACCTGGTCGCCCACATTGACGAAAACGTCAAGGATGGTGCCGGGCAGAGGAGTGGTCACCTTGCTGCCTGTTGAGGGAGCTGAAGCGCGCTGAACATTGCCGGAAGCAGCAGCAGCAACGCGGGGAGCAGCCTGAGTCTTGACAACACTGGTGCGCGGTTTCTGAGCACGCATCTCTTTGTCAACAGTCACGGTGTAGGAGGTACCGTTGACATCCAATTTGATTTCTTGGCCTTCGACTTCGTTAATATTAACCTTATAGTCTGCGCCGTTGATTTTGAATTTATATTCTTTCATTGTGTTTGTTCGTTTTTAAAAGGTATTTGCGTTGAAAACCAATACTATCTGTTGGAGAAATAGTGGTTCATATTGTAGAACTTGGCATTCCAAGGAGTCCATGCGCGCTCCACTTTCTGGATGGTGATGATGGTGTCCTCCTCGTCGTGGAGATCCTGCTCATAAGCGTAAATAGCGGCCGCAATGGCAGCATAAACCTCACCGTCAACGCCACTTGCTATGGCACCGATAGAGGGTCCTTTGGCTACAGCAGGTTTGCCGGCATTCTTTTCTGTAGACTTCCGGATGATGGAACTAAAGAGCATCATAATCAGCCAGATGCAGATAAGAGCGACAAAGACGACACAGATAGCGACGAGGCCCAGTCCGAAACCGTGAGGGTCGGAAGCCAGGATACGCTCGGACTGCATGGGAACATGATAGTGGAAGTCGGTCTTTGAAACAACATTCTCCAGTCCACCACTAATGTCGAGGATATGGATGTCATAGCCGACGGCGTTCTTGCCGACAACGATAATCTCATCGGCAATATGGTTGGCAGAGAAAGCATAGGCATTACTGCGGAAACCAACAGTTTTAAGTACCTGGAACTCGCCATTCTCGTTAGGAGTCATGTTGAGGACAGCGATGTAGGAGGAATCCTTCTGCGAACTGGCCAACACAATGATTTTGCCATCCATGACGGAGACCGACTTAGGACGGACAATATTCTTAAGGTCGTGGCGTTTGTAGATGTCATCAGTAACAAAACGACCAATGCGGCACATAGAGTCGGCGTCGCGGATCAACAAATCGACGGCACAGTCGATACTGTCGACTACCACGAAAGCCTCCTGGCCAGGCAGATAGCAAACCTCGGTGGGGGTGATGTTCAACGAACCAGCGCTGAGGGGGCATCCAACGGGGGCACCTGGCTGACCCTCTGGAGCGGTTCCTTGAGGGGCAGGGCCGGGCTGTCCGGGTTGAGCCACAACACTGCCGGCAAAGAACAGCACGCCAACGAATATTGCAACTAATTGTTTAGCTATTTTATTCATTTTATTTCAAATATAACGATCAAAATGTTAGTTTGGACGATGGGATGAAGGGGACGGGCCATGGCCAATCCACTTTTCTCATACTCTTAGTGCTTACTTGGCCTTGTTGCAGCACTCACCTTCCTTGGCACCTTCCTTCTGGCAGCATGCGCCGTCTTTCTTGCAGCATTCTTTCTTGCAGCAATTGGTGTCGGTGCAGTTAGCGCAGTTGTTGAGAGCGCAAGTGGTGTCGGCGCAGGCGCACTCATGCTGATGTTCGCAGCACTCATGATTCTCTGTGCAGACGGCGGTGGTGGTGTCAGCGACCTCCTCAGTAGCGGCGTTGTTGTTGCAAGAAGCCATACCGAAAGCGAAGGCAGCGGCGATGAAAGCAGTTAAGAAAACTTTCTTCATTTTGTTGTTGTTGTTTTTATGGGGTGAAGAACCCCTGGTTAATATAATAATTGATACAATAAATGATGCAAGACTAAAAGAAATCTCGCACCAGTCTATTACAGCGGGATGTTACCATGCTTCTTGATGGGCAGGCTGTCCTTCTTGGTCTGCAGGACCTGAAGGGCACGGATGACGCGGAAACGAGTGTTGCGGGGCTCGATGACGTCGTCGATGTAGCCATACTTAGCAGCATTGTAGGGGTTGGCAAACTGATCGTTATATTCTTTTTCTTTTTCAGCGATGAACTTAGCCTTCTCCTCGGGGTCGGTGATTTCCTTCAGGGCACGACCGTGCAGCACCTCGGTGGCACCGCTGGCGCCCATCACGGCAATCTGGGCGGTGGGCCAAGCATAGTTCATGTCGCTGCGAAGCTGTTTGCAGCTCATAACGATATGGGCACCGCCATAAGATTTGCGCAAGGTGACGGTCACCTTGGGCACCGTGGCCTCGCCATAGGCATAGAGGAACTTGGCACCGTGGGCAATCACGCCCGCATACTCCTGACCCGTGCCGGGCAGGAAGCCGGGAACGTCGACCAGCGTGACCAAAGGAATATTGAAGGCATCGCAGAAGCGGACGAAACGACCGCCCTTACGCGAAGCATTGCAGTCCAGCACACCGGCCATGGCCTTGGGCTGGTTGGCCACCACGCCCACGCTCATGCCGCCCATGCGGGCAAAGCCCACAACCAGGTTGGGGGCGAACTTCTCATGCACTTCGAGGAACTTGCCGTCGTCGACGATAGCATGGATAATTTCCTTCACGTCGTAGGGCTCGTTGGGGTTCTCGGGGATAATCTCGTTGAGGGCATCTTCCAGACGGTCCACGGGGTCCTGTGTTTCCATATAGGGAGCCTCCTCAAAATTGTTGGAGGGGATGTAGCTGACCAGATCGCGAATCATGGCGATGGTCTCTTCCTCGGTCTCACCCACGAAATGGGCCACACCGCTCTTCGAGGCATGCACCATAGCACCGCCCAGTTTGTCAACGCTGACATCCTCGCCGGTAACGGTCTTCACCACCTTGGGACCGGTGAGGAACATGTAGCTGTTCTGCTTGGTCATGAGGATGAAGTCGGTCAGTGCGGGGCTATAGACGGCACCACCTGCGCAGGGACCAAAGATAGCACTAATCTGAGGCACCACACCGCTGGTCAGGATATTGCGCTCAAAAATCTCGGCATAACCTGCCAGAGCGTTGCAACCCTCCTGAATACGGGCACCACCGGAGTCATTCATTCCAATGACGGGGGCGCCAGTCTTCATGGCCTGGTCCATAATCTTGCAAATCTTCAGCGACATGGTCTCGCTCAAACTACCGGCAAAAACGGTGAAATCCTGAGCAAAAACATACACCGGACGGCCGTCAATGGTACCGTAGCCGGTCACCACGCCATCACCCAAGAAAGACTGCTTCTGCATGTCGAAATTGGTGCAACGGTGAGTGAGGAACATGTCAAACTCCTCGAAAGAACCCTCGTCGAGGAGGAGGGCGATACGCTCGCGGGCAGTCAGTTTGCCCTGCTCGTGCTGTTTGTCGATGCGCTTTTGGCCACCGCCCATTTTGGCTTCACTTCTTTTGTCAAGAAGCTCTTTTATTTTTTCTTCAAATGCCATATTTGAAAGTTTTTAGGTTATTAATGTGGGGGTCAGTCATGGCCTTAGCGGCCAATTCCTCGTCCCTAAAAAAAATCTTTATTTCGGCCTCGGGCCACAACGTGCGGGGCCGAGGATTGAGAACACTGGTTTTATTTGCAGCAGTACTCGGTTAAAACGCCCAAAGTGCTCTTGGGGTGGAGAAAACCAATGTGGAGTTTCTCGGCTCCAAGGCGGCTCTGCTCGTCAATCAGGCGGCAGCCTTTGGCCTTTGCGTCGGCCAGTGCCTGGTCGGTGTTCTCTACTGCGAAAGCGATGTGGTGCATACCGCCACGGCCGCCATTCTTCTCGATGAATTTAGCCACGGTGCTCTCGGGGCAAGTGGGGAGCAGCAGCTCAATCTTGGTTTCGCCGCATTTCAGGAAAGCGGTCTTAACTTTCTGGTCAGTAACTTCTTCAATGGCGTAGCATTTCAGGCCCATGACATTCTCCCAGTACTGGAGAGCTTCGTCCAGGTCAGTCACTGCAATAGCGATGTGTTCAATATGCGAAGGGGTCATTTTGAAAAAAATTTAAGTTGTTTATACTATTATTTTACTACTATTATTCTTTAATGCATTGTCTCTCAGGGCAAAAAACTTTTACTCTGAAAATACAAAAATACAAAAAAAAATTAATATAGCAAAAAAACAATATGAATTCTGAATTAAGAGTGAAGGAGAACAGCCGCTGTGGACTCCGCACCTCCATATTGACTATTAGAGATGTCATATTCCCTCATGGCGATAGCAATAATCTTGTTTACAATCTTTTCAGCACTGCATTACACACTCATTTTCTTATGCAAATATATAATAAAGAATTCGTTTGTACACATAAACTGCCGGCTCTCTCTGATTGCAATGTTGATACTTACGTAGTCACAGAATATAAGTACACGTTTATCATTCTATACCAAATGCTGATATAACTATCGCTCTAGTACAAAGTATGACTGATTCTTGCTAGTATTTTTCAATGTGGCGTGTCTTCGACACGCTGAGTAGTAGGGGTTTCGCTATCCCCACACTGCGCTCCCGTTGGTCGCTTAGTATGGGGTTTCTGCGAGACGTTGCTAGGTCTCGGCAAAGCAAGCAAGCTTTCTTTGCGCTCAACCTTTCGCAACGTTATTGAGATTCAGCATCTTCGAGGCTGCTAAAAAATCATTCTTTTATCAAACTAGAGCCATAACTATCAACCAATAACTGCCCTGACTATTCCGTCCACGTCGATGCCGCAGTCTTTGTGGAGTTGGGGAATGGAGCCGTGGGTGACAAAGCTGTCGGGGAGGCCGAGGAGGATGATGGGCAGCTGCTTGCCCACAGAGGCATAATATTCCAGTACGGCGCTGCCGAAACCGCCTTTCTTCACGCCGTCTTCGAGGGTGATGATGCGGCGGAAGCCGCGGGCGGCCACCTCGTCGAGCAGCTGGGTATCGAGGGGTTTGAGATAGCGCATGTCGTACACCGCAGCACTCACGCCCTCCCCTTCTAACCGCTCGGCAGCAGCAAGGGCGGCGTTGCCAATGTGACCCAGCGAAAGGATGGCCACGTCGGTGCCTTGGCGCACACATCGGCCGCGTCCCACCTCTAGTTTCTGGAAGGGGCAGCACCAGTCGGTATGGATGCTGAGCCCACGGGGATAGCGGATGACCACGGCCCCCTGGGCGGGCAGCTGGGCGGTGTACATCATGTGGCGCAGTTCGTGCTCGTCCATGGGGGCGCAGATGGTTAGCTGCGGGATGGGGCGCAGACAGGCGAGGTCGAACGCACCGTGGTGGGTGGGGCCGTCGTCGCCAACGAGTCCGGCGCGGTCCAAGCAGAGGACCACGGGCAGTCGCTGCAATGCCACGTCGTGGATAATCTGGTCGTAGGCACGCTGCATGAATGAGGAATAGATATTGCAGAAGGGGAGCATGCCCTGCGCGGCCAGTCCGGCGGCAAAGGTGACAGCGTGTTGCTCGGCAATGCCCACGTCGAAGGCGCGGGTGGGCATCTGGGCCATCATCAGGTTGAGCGAACTGCCGGTGGCCATGGCGGGCGTAATGCCCACAATGGCAGGGTTTTTCTCGGCCAGTTCGATGATGGTGCGGCCGAAGACCTCCTGGTATCGAAGCGGGCTGCCGCTGGTGCCGGTTTTAATCTGGTCGCCGGTCTCGGCGTTGAACTTGCCGGGGGCATGATAGGTGACAGGGTGCCGCTCGGCCGAGCGGAGGCCCTTGCCTTTCTTGGTGACCACATGCAGCAACTTGGGTCCTTTGATTTCCTTGAGCTGACGGAGCACCTCCACCAACTGGTCGACATTGTGCCCGTCGATGGGGCCAAAATAACGCAGTCCCAAGGACTCGAAGAGATTGGGTGCCCCCAAGGCTGCCGTCTTGGCCAAGAAGGTCAGATGCTGGAAGAAATTGATGGAGTGCTCGGCATACTTGTCGCGCTTCTCGGCATTGCCGCCCAGTCTGGTCCACACCTTCTCTTTCAGTTGGTTATACTTGGGCGACGCGGTGATGCGGGTGAGGTACTTGTTCAGACCTCCCACAGCCTTGTCGATGCTGATGCCGTTGTCGTTGAGGACCACCAGTATGTTGGACTTAGAGACACCCGCGTTGTTCAGGGCCTCAAAGGCCTCGCCGCCCGTCATGGCACCGTCGCCGATGACGGCAATGTGCTGGCGCTTGGTGTTGTTCTGCAGGTTGGAGGCCGTAGCCATGCCCAAGGCGGCACTGATGGAGGTGGAGCTGTGGCCGGTGCCGAAGGCATCGAAGGGCGACTCGTCCATGCGGGGGAAGCCACTAAGGCCGCCATAGGTGCGGATGGTGGCAAAGCGGTCGCGCCGACCAGTGATAATCTTGTGGGCGTAGGCCTGATGGCCAACGTCCCAAATCAGCTTGTCGTCGGGGGTGTTGAAGACGTAATGCAGTGCCAAGGTCAGTTCCACCGTGCCCAGGCTGGAGGCCAGATGGCCTGGATGCTCGGAAAGGGTGCTGATAATATATTGTCGCAACTCGATGGCCAACTCCTTCAAGTCGCCTGTCGAAAGCCTGCGTAAATCCTCTATGCTGTTGATACTATCTAATATAACTCCAGTCATTTCTAATCTAAAAAACTATAAAGTAAAAACTTAAAAGCTTATCGCTCAAGTATAAAATACGACTGATTTTTTTTGCATATAGGCTCAATGTCGCGTCTCTCCGAGGCAGCTGAAAAATCAGTCAAATACGAAACTCGAGCCAAGTTTATCTGCATAGCATTTGTCCAATCACTTTTAGTTTTTCCTTTTCCAAATCACTTTTAGTTTTAGTTTTTACCTTTAACTTTTATCTTATTCTCTATTCTCGACTCGATAGGCTGGGGCCTTCTTCTCCATGGGCTTGTCGAAGTCCTGATTGAGCCGTTTGTTGTTCACGCGGCCCTGGGCACCTTCGCGCAGCTCCCAGCGGCCATTGACAAACACATAGGCCAGTTCCACACCGGAGGGGACATAATACTGGAACAGGCCTTCCATGCCCGCAATCTGTGGAGCCACCTCGTCGAAGATAATCATGCGGTACTTCTTGTCGGTGGTCTTGGTGGAGGGGCCGGAAGTGACGCGCTCGTTCTGAGCTGCGGCCGTGCGTGCCGCCGTGGCCACCACGCGGCTGGGCCTGCCCTTGCCACGCCTTGCCGACCGACGGGTGCGGCCATAGCTGCTGCGCCCACCGGTGCCGGTCCGCTTGGCACGGATGTGCTCGACGGTGCGGATGAACTGCTCCTCGTAGCTGAGCGACACCATGGCCTTGGTGGTATACTCCAGCACCACACGGCGGATGTTGCGCTCCTTGCGGAAGAGGTTCTGCCCGAACTGGGGCTGGCTGTGGGTGGACTTGAAGCAGATGGGTTCTATCACCTTGCGCTGCGTGAGGGCATCCACCACACAGGAACCCAGCAGCGTATAGTAGGTTCTGCCTTCGTAGGTGGTGGTGATAAGTTCCTGGTAGACAGTGCCGAACCAATTGTCATGCGTCAGCAGGTCTTCCTGCCGGTTGACAATCTCTTGTGACTTGTCGTACAGCGGATAGACATCGTATTCGTTCTTCTTCTCGTCCAGCGACTGCACGAAGCCGAAGCACTCATACTCGCCGTCGTCGTTGACCACGGGCCAGGTGAAGATGCGGAACTTCTTGTCAGGTGCGGTGAGCACCGAGACGCGGCTGCCGAAGTCCCACTGCCACTTGATAGAGTTTTCCTGGTCGAGGGCCTCGGCCAAGAGTTGCAGGGCCGACTCGTTGGCATGGTAGCGCTCATTGTCCGTTGGGGCGGTATAGACCTGCTCAAAAAGAGCCTGCAACTGCGACTGGTAGTCGGCCATCAAGGCCTTATCCTGTGCCAAACACCTAGGGGCCAGCGCCACAAGCACGGCCATTATGACGAATATCTTGCGCATTACACCTATGTTTATTATTTTTTTTAACGCAACAATGCATTGTTTATTATACCAACCCCAAAAAAAACTTTCGCTACGGCATAAAACATACTTTTTCCTCCACGACAACACCCCACTTTGGGCCTAGGCTTTCCACCGGAGAGCTAAAGGCGCGGCATTTCGTCACCTATTCGCCGCTAAGTAAGCGGTGAGGGTGCGAATAGGAAGTGTGAGGGAAGCGTTTGGGTAGCGGGTTTTCAGCGAATCAACTACAGAGTGAGGGGCATGGTAAATTGCGAGAAAAGTTTTCTTGGTTCACGATTTGGCTGTCAGGCCGGGACTTTTAGCGTTGAAAAACAGCCTTTGGGGCCGGAGGGATGTAAAGGGCGGGTGACGACCCTCTGTTTTCAATGCAGCACGGCTCTGGGTGGCAACTGTTTCTTTTGTGATTTCAACGGGCTGCACTTGTTTGCGGCCTCAATGGCCGCAGCGCGGCGATGATGTGATTAACAAAATAAAGCAGAAATACTAAGTAAACAATCAAAAATAATGAGCATGTTTTTTACCATGGATTATCCATTAGATGGGTTCTATAATTTGTTTCGCTCTAGTACAAAGTATGACTGATTCTTGCTCGTATTTCTCAATGTGGCGT
>R25__coassemble_348_pt1 | contig 28400 bp, 16 predicted proteins | sample R25__metabat2_high_PE_017 | metagenome-assembled genome bin R25 | reverse complement strand
TGCTGAGGCGAGAAAACGTCTGTTTCAAAGAGACAAACGTTTTCGATAAGCCGAAAGCAGAGGGCAAATAGCGCAGCTTTTGCACTATACCGAGGCGAGAAGAAGGAACATGACAGGCTGGAGACGCTATTTTTCTAAAACATAGTTAATGTATGTTAAATAATGTGGCAGTAGGGGTAACTAATCGGGCACTACCGACTCTATTAGGTGAAGAGAGTTTCAATTAGGCATGGGACGGCACCTATCAAAGCCACCTGAACACGTCCGACAAAAGCAGCCTCACCGAGGCTGTGGCAGCAGCCGAAATGAAAAGAAAACAAGCAAACTAACACCATTGCTTGCGGCAAAAAGCAAAAGGAAAGACATTAAATTGAGAAATCCATTTCATAACATAGAAAAACACAATGAAAATGAAAAAGAAACTATTCCTAATCCTCCTCACTCTGGCAATAATACCCCTGACGGCCAGAGCGCAAAGTCCGGGTGCTGGCATGGTGCAGATCGGCGACACGACAAGCATGAACCTGAGCACCTACAACCACATGCCCTACGACCAATATAGCTCCAGCTACACACAGCAACTGGTGCTGCGCAGCGAGCTGAGCGGGGCGGCCATGATTACAGGCATCGACCTCTACTGCGGTTCGGCAGATGCCTCTGGGCGCCCAGGCACAACCCTTTATCTGGCCAACACCTACGCCGACAACCTGCAAGGAGGCATGGTGCCCTTCGGGGTCTCCTTCCAGCAGGTGATGGTCGACTCGCTGGTGTGCACCACGGGGTGGAACCACTACGACTTCGACACACCGTTCTACTACAATGGTTTGGGCAACCTGATTGTAGCTTTCGAGAGTCCTTTCAGTGACTGGATGTTTAGCGGAGGACAATTCTACTGCAACTTCCGGCAGGGCATGTCGCGCTATGCCGCCATACCCCTAGCCTACCTAACGCCCAACACCAGCACCACGCTGGTGCACTACCGCAACGTGATGCGGCTGCACACACAGCCCGCGCCCACTGCCGCCAGCACCTGCCCACCTCCTACGTTGCGCATCGACTCGGTGGGAGCCACAGCCATTAGGCTCAACTGGTCGCCCGGTTATCAAGACACCTCGTGGACCGTGGAGGCACTAACCGACGGCGACACGTCCTGGTTGAGCAGCGGCCTGCTGTGGGGCGACACCGCCTACACCCTGGGCGGCCTACAGCCCAACACGCACTATACCCTGCGCCTGACGGCCTTCTGCAGCGATACCTTCACCTGTGTGCTGCGCCATGTGTTGACCAACTGCGTGCCCGCCCCGCTGCCCTACAGCGAGAATTTCGATGCCACTTGGAACATGCCCTCCTGCTGGCTGTCCACCGAGGGGTGGAACGGTAACTATCCAGTGGTTTCAAGTTCCTACAGCCATAGCGGGGGACACTCGCTGCACCTGAATGGCGGCAGCGTGGTGCTGCCCGCCTTCGATGCCCCGGCCGACAGTCTGGAGATCTCTTTCTGGGCGCGCAACGGCTCGGTCAACAGTTCGCTGAACCTGTTGGTAGGCATGGTTTCTGACCCGCTGGACATGAGTACCTTTGTGCCAATGGACACCTTGGTGCTCACAGCAGGATGGACTCCGGCAGTGGTTCGCTTCGACAGCTACACGCGTCCCTCGGGCCGCATAGCCATTAGGTCCACCATCTCCTATATCTATATCGACGACATCGAGGTGAACCGCACTTAGCTTTGCCACACCATCATGGACGTGAATGTGGACCAGGTGACTGACACCGGGGCCGTGGTGCACTGGACGGACTCAAATGCGGTATACTACGAAGTGGCCTACGGCCCAACGGGTTTCACTATCGACTCGACCCGCATAGTGACCGACATACGCACCGACTCGCTGCAACTGACGGGGTTGCTGCCATTCACGCAGTACGACGTGTATGTGCGCCCCTACTGCGGGAGCACACCGCCCAACTGGTCGCTGGTGCGCACGTTCCGCACCCTGTGCGGACTGCTGGACACCCTGCCCTACACCGTGGACTTTGAAGCCGCAACACTCTACTCCCTGCCCCACCAGCTGCCCTGCTGGCAGGGCTACGCCGACCTCAACACCCTGGTGACGTCGGCCAGCGACGCCCACTCGGGCAGCAAGGAACTGCGCTGGTGGTGGACCCCTTCGGGCGGCAACCAACTGGCCGTACTGCCAGGAGTGAACACCTCTGCCAACCCTATCAACACCTTGCAGCTGACCTTCTGGGCACAGAACATGCTGAACACCTATAACCTCTATTCGGAAGCACGGCTGCTGGTGGGCGTAATGACAGACCCCGAGGCGGACAGCACCTTCCAGGTGGTGGACACGGTGAGGGTGATTGGCAACGAGTGGCGCCGCTACGACGTACCGCTGAGCAACTACAGCGGCAGCGGCCTCTACGTGGCCCTCAGAGACTGCGCCCACGAGAGTGACCCGCGGCAGTGGATTGCCTTTATAGACGACCTTAAATTGGATATAGCACCCTCTTGCCTCAGCGTGACGGGCATGAAACTGACGGGGTTGACAGCCACAACAGTGACGGTGGCTTGGGACGAAGGTGACAGCAACATGCAGTGGCAGGCCTACATTGACAGCAGCTCCACGGCCAGGCCACTGGACGGCGGCAGTCGGCTGACCACGCCCACCTGCACCTTTGCTGGGCTGACAGCCGAAGAGCAGTACTACGTGTGGGTGAGGGCATTCTGCCCCAAAGGCGACACCTCGGGCTGGGAGGGCCCGCTGGCTGTGATGCCAGGCACGTGGAACATGCGTTCCAACCGTCACGACACACTGACGATGTGCGGGGTGCAACTGCACGACAACGGCGGGCCGAACGGCAACTTTGCCGCACAGTCCTCCTCGTTGGCCATTCTGCCCGCCGAGCCCGGCTCGCTGGTGACGGTGAGCGGCAGCATCGACATCAACAACATCTCATCCCTCATCATCTACGACAGCATAGGCACTGCGGGTCATGTGCTTTGGGCACGGGCAGATGAGATTTATCCTGAAACTTTCGGCCCCATCACCTCTGAGTCGGGAGCCTTGACCCTGATATTCGACGGCAGCATTGCAGGCTATGCCTCCAGCGGTTTCGACCTAACGGTGGACTGCGTGGCCGACAGCTGCAGGGTGAAAAAACTGCGCCTAGACCCTGCCATCGCGCCCAGCGACACCCTGTTGGTACTGACATGGGAGTGCAACGGGGCAGCAAGCTACCAAGTGGAATACGGTCCTGTGGGCTTTGCCCAAGGCAGTGGCACGACGGACAGCACCACAGGCACCACCTACGTCCTCAGGGGGCTGAAAAGCATGGAGCACAGAGACGTGTACGTGCGCCCCATTTGCGGCACAGGCGACACGGGCAGCTGGGTGCGCGGCACCTTCGGCACCGAGGCCTGCCCTGACGCAACCTTCCGCGAAAACTACGACTCCACCCTGGCCCCGAGTACTGCAAGCATGGTGCCCATCGGAGCCAACAACGTGAACTACAGCTATACGCAGACCATTATTGACTCAGCCTTCCTGTCGGGACTGGAGGGTGGCATCACTGCCTTGGCTTTCCACCCTTCAAGCCTTACCGAAGGCGATCACCTGACACACATAACGGTCTATCTGGCCAATGTGCCCGAAGAGGACCTCAGTGCCGGCCCCATCCTGCCCGACAGCGGACACCGTTTCGTGCAGGTGATCGACTCGGCCAACTTCTATCACAACCTCTTGGACAGCTGGCAGCTGCACCGCTTCGACCACCCCTTTATGTGGGACGGACACCAGAACCTGCTGGTGGCCGTAAAGCGCGACGACGGCGGCACCGGCAAGCCGACACGCTACTACGGGCACTACCCCTACGGCCTCAGCCCGCTAAGGACATACACCATCGCTGACTACGCCCCCATAGACATAGACAGCGCGGACACATACGCCTACGGATACCCTTTATGGGTGACAGGCGACCTGCGCCTTTACACCAACACTTGCGATCTGCCCCTATGCGCCAGCCCCACGGTGGACTCGGTGACGGCAGACTATGAGAGTGTCACCGTGTCATGGAGCGGTTCCAGTGCCTCATACCAACTGAAGATTACGCCCGACGAGGGCGGCATTGGCACCGTGAGCGTGGTTGGCAACAGCCATACCTTCACCACCTTGCAACCAGGCCGCACCTATTGCATCGCCCTGCGGCAGGACTGCACGGCGGACAGTCTGGGACTCTCGGAATGGGTGTCAGTGGAGGCCACCACAGACACGTTTGTATGTGCGGCACCCGAAAACGTCACCGTCAGCGACATCACGTACAACTCAGCTCTCATCGACTGGGACGCCTCTGGCTCCGACTCCCTCTGGCAACTCGACGTTTGGGCCATCGGCGACCGGCACAATTCCATACTTGCCACCTCCCACCCCTACCAAGTGGAGAACCTGAGCCCCGGCACCACCTATGCGGCCTATGTCCATGCCTTCTGCGGACAGGCCAGCCAAATAGCTGGACTCTGGAGCGACACCCTCTTCTTCAGCACTCCATCATGCCCTGCCGTAACGGGTTTGGACACTTCGGAGGTCACCACCTCAAGCATTACCCTGCAGTGGAATGCAGAACCAATGGCGCAAAGCTATATAGTAGAATACGGCACGGCAGGCTTCCCCCTTGGCACAGGCACCGAAGCCACTGTTGCCACAAACAGTTTTACGGCCACAGGTTTAGAACCTGGCCAATCCTACGACTTCTATGTGCGTACACGCTGTGCCGACAACTGGTATGCCGATGCGTATGACACGCTGCTTCAGGTTTCCACCCATCGTCCCTTGGGCATCGACACCGCCACGGGTGAGAGAAATCAACTCGGCATGGTCCTCAAGCCCACCCCTGCACACAAAAGCACCACACTCTGGCTCAGCGGTCTGCCCGAGGCATTTGCCGAGCGAATTGATGTGTCGATCGTCGACCTGACTGGACGCGCAGTGCTCACACGCAGACTCAAATGCAACGGTCGCGGTCCGGTGGAACTTGACGTGACCGGCCTGCCCTGCGGGGCCTACTTTGTGCACCTCCAAATCGAACAGAAAACCTTGGTCCGCAAACTCATCATCCAATAGGCCTATTCATCCGCAATAGGGTTTACACATAACATTATTAAACAGGGTGGGGTTCAGCCTCACCCCTTTTTGGATTAACCCAAATCGGTCATTAGGCCGACATTTCAATCTATTTCACTTTTCCAGGTCAGTTTATGACAGATTTGGGATTAAGCGAGCAATGTCGATAGCGCTTTTTCTAGCCCTGAGTGCTATATAATGAAAAATATTTTGTATCTTTGTTTTTGGAATTATTTATATATTGTAGCACTAAATTATTCATTAACAATTTAATAATATGAAACAAATTCGTCTTATCCTCTGTTTTGTGGCCTTAGCAGTGCTTTCTTGCGGCACCTCTATGGCACAAAAAACTTACCACTACAAGACCTATCCCAACGACCCGCTGAACGTGCGCGAGTATACGCTGGACAATGGTCTGAAAGTGTTTATGAGCGTCTACAAAGACGCGCCCAAAGTGCAAACCTACATCGCTGTGCGTGCCGGTTCCCGCAACGACCCCCACGAGACCACTGGTCTGGCCCACTATCTGGAGCACATGATGTTCAAAGGTACTCAGAAATTGGGAACCACCGACTGGGAGAAAGAAAAGGTGCTCATCCAAAAGATTGAGGACCTTTTTGAAGCCTACCGTATGTTCGACGACCCCACAACCCGCGCCGCCATCTACCATAAGATTGACAGCCTGAGCTATGAGGCCTCCAAGATTGCCGTGGCCAACGAGTACGACAAAGCCATGACCGCCATCGGTTCCACCGGCACCAATGCCTTTACCAGCAATGACTACACCATGTATGTGGAAAACATTCCCAACAACCAGATTGAGACCTGGTGCGAGATTCAGGCCGACCGCTTCCAAAACCTGGTGCTGCGCCTGTTCCATACCGAGCTGGAGACCATCTATGAAGAGAAGAATATGAGCCTGACCAAGGACAACCGCAAGGTGAACGACGCCATGTTCGCCGCCCTCTTCCCCCACCACCCCTACGGCAATCAGACCACCCTGGGCAGTCAGGAGCATCTGAAGAACCCCTCGATGCGCAACATCCGCAACTTTGTGGCCACCTACTATGTGCCCAACAACATCTGCATCAGCATGGCCGGTGACTTCGACCCCGACGAGGCTATCAAAATCATTGACAAGTACTGGGGCAACATGAAGCCCGGCAATGTGCCCGAACTAAAGTTTGAGCGCGAAAAGCCCATCACCAGTGTCATCACCAAGACTGTTTCTGGCCTTGACGCAGAGAACACCGTGCGCGCCTACCGCCTCGACAGCGGCAACGGCAGCCACGACGCCATGCTGGCCGACCTGCTGGAGAGCGTGCTCAACAACGGCAAGTGCGGCCTCATCGACCTTAACATCAACCAACAGCAGCGCTGCATGGGCGCCTATGCAGGCACCTATACCCTCAACGACTACGGTGCTTTCATGTTCGGCGGCCAGCCCATTCAGGGACAAACCTTGGAGCAGGTGCAGGCCCTCTTCGACGAGCAGATTGCACTGGTGAAACAGGGCAAATTCGACGACTGGATGCTCGAAGCAGCCATCAACAACATGAAACTGGCCATCATGAAACGCGCCGAAAGCAACAACAGCCGCGCTAGCCAGATGGCCTATGCCTTCGTCGAACACCGCTCCTGGGGCGATGTCTGCAACGAGGTGAACGAACTCTCCAAGATTACCAAAAAGGAAATTGTAGACTTTGCCAACCGTCTGTTTAAGGACAACAACTACGTCATCATCAACAAACTGAAAGGCGAACCCGAACCCATCCTGAAAGTTTCCAAGCCCCCCATCACCCCCATCGAAGTGGGTCGCGACAAGGAGAGTGCTTTCCTGAAAGAAATCAAAGCCCGCCAAGTGAAACCCATCGAGCCCGTTTTTGTGGACTTCAGCAAAGACCTGACCAAGTCCAAACTGAAAAACGGTGCCGAAGTGCTCTATGTACAGAACACCGAGAACAAGACCTTCAACCTCGTCTACCGTTTCGACTTTGGCTACCGCGCCGGACAAACGGGTAAGACCTTCGACCTTGCCGCCGACGTGCTGGAATACCTCGGCACCTCCAAACACACCCCCGAGCAGCTGCAGCAGGAATTCTACAAACTGGCCTGCAACTACAGTGTGAACGTGGGAACTGAGAACATCAACATCAGCATCAGCGGTCTGAGCGAAAACATGACCAAAGCCATGGCCCTGATGGACGAGATTCTTTGCGAAACACAGCCCAACGAGCAGGCCCTTCAGTTGTTGGTGGCCCGTATACTCAAAGGCCGTGAGAACGCCAAGCACAACCAGCAGAGCTGCTTCCGCGCCTTGGGCAACTACGGTGTCTACGGCAGCGACTCACCCTCGCTCGACCAACTCAGCGAGGCTCAACTGAAATCCATGACCTGCAACCAGCTCACCGATGCCCTCCACAGCCTCATGAGCTACAAGCACCGCGTGCTGTACTACGGCCCCGAGAGTCTCGATAACTTCAAGGCCCTTGCCAACCAGTACACCCACCCCATGAACAAGAAGGCCCCGGCCAACAAGAAGATTACCCCCAAGGCCGTCAACGAGAACACCGTTTACTTTGTCGACTACAACGCCAACCAGACCTATATGCGTGAACACTTCCGCGGCGAGAAATTCAACACCAAGAACGAAGCCGTCATGGATGTCTTCAACGAATACTTCGGCGGTTCGATGAACGCCATCGTCTTCCAAGAGATGCGCGAGAAACGCTCCCTTGCCTACAGCGCACAGAGCTATTATGCCACTCCTGGCGACAAGGACGGCTACTTCACTAACGCCGCCATCATCGCCACCCAGAACGACAAGCTCATCGATGCCATGAATGCCTTCAACGAACTCTTCGACCAGATGCCCGAAGCCCCGGCCAACTTCCAAATGGCCAAGGATGCACAAATCAGTGCCATCCGCACCGCCCGCACCACCAAGATGGGCATCATCAACAGCTACCTCTACTACGAGCGCATGGGCTTCAACCCCAAGAAGAACCACGCCAAGATGCTCTTCGAGGCCTACCCCAACGTCACCATGCAGGACATCGTCAACTTCAACCACAAGTACATCCGTGGCCAGAAGAAGGTCTACATGTGCCTCGGCAAGGAAGCCGACATGGACTTCAACGCCCTCGCCAAATTCGGCAAGGTGAAGAAGCTGAAACTCGAAGACATCTTCGGATACTAAACTAATTGAGATTTGAGAATTGAGAATTGAGAAATATCCGGATACGGCCACTTTTTCTCAATTCTCAATTCTCTAATCATAATTTTCTATACTATGAATATCAAGCGTCACATCAACCGATTCCGTGCTTGGCAGCGCAAACCCATCCAGTTCTCCGACCAAGGACTGGAAGAGCATTGTTGCGCCAACTGCGGACATACATATTCGGGCAACTACTGCCCCGTGTGCGGACAGAAGGCGGGTGACAAACGTATCACATGGCGGTTGGTAGGACAGAACTTTTTAAATGCCTGGGGCTTAGATTCTCACTCGCTGCCCAGCACGTTGATGCAGCTGATGCTCCGCCCCGGACACCTTATCGGCGACTACCTCGACGGCCGCCGCCGGGCAAGTTTCCCACCTGTGAACATGCTCTTCGTGGTGACAGTAGTCTACCTCATCATCGCACAATTGTTCGACATCAGTCGCACCGAACACCTTACCTATTCTGATACGCCCGAGAAATATGCCATTGCTATCGACATAATGAATTGGTTTATAGATAACCCTGCCTGGGGGTTGCTAACCTTCACGCTGATGTTTTGCATACCAACATGGTTCTTCTTCCGTTTTGCACCACGGCACACACAACACACACTGGCTGAAGGTGTTTTCATCCAAATCTATATGGCGACCATCAGCATTATCTGTACATTCATCTCGAATATATTCTCAAATGTGTTAGGGCTGTTCATCATCTTGATAACTGCATACTATTATGTCACCTATCGCCAACTGTTTGGCTACCGTTTTTGGGGGACGTTATGGCGCATGTTGCTGGCTATTGCCGTGGCCTTCTGGCTGTTTGTTCTTGCCATAGTAATTACAGTAATTGTGTGGAGGGGAGAAAAACAAGGAATGGTACCAAGACTTTTCAGACCCATTTTATTCATAACTGTCCTTCTGGCGGCGGGTTATTTTATCAGCCGACGGACAGCTGAGAAACGGCGGACTGCCAAGGACAATAAAAGTTGACGTGGATAACTTTTAAAGCAATCGGATGAAGCGAGTTGTATTGGCCATAGTATTGATTCTATCGTCGGTGTGCCACGCACAGACCGACACAGCCTTCTGGTTTGCACCGCCCGACCTGTCCAATTTTGCCTACACCAACTACGGGGAAACCCCTGTCCGTTTGGTCTTTCACTCTTACGGCCAGCCCGCCACCGTCGCTGTGGAGCAACCCGCCAACCCCTACTTCCCCACCACGCGCATCATGCTGCATCCCTATGATGTGGACACCCTAGGGCTGTCGTCATGGGTCGATAGTATCGAGACCAAACCCGTCAACACCGTCCTGAACCGGGGTTTCTACATCCATTCCTCTGCCCCAATCACCTGCTATTACCAATGCACCTCCACCAATCGCGAGACCTACACACTGAAAGGGCGCAATGCGCTTGGCACCGACTTTCAAGTGCTGATTCCCAAATGGCATGTGGAATGGGGTATTCCTCACGAAGGCGAAAGTTTTGAAATGATTGCCACCGAGGACAGCACGCATGTCTGGATAATGCCGCCCGCGCACTTGGGTGGCGGCACCGTCGTATTCGAAGGGGGCATCACGGCTAACGACACCGTTTCTATCACCTTGAATCGAGGGCAGAGCTACTCTATGCGGGCAAATAGTGCTTCTGCCGACTTAATGAAAACCATTATCCGCTCCTCCAAGCCCATAACGGTGGGCACCACCCACTCACAACCCTCCACTGTTCCCTACCGATACCTGAACGTGGGTGACCAGATTCTCCCTACCTCCTTTTGGGGGACACGCTACGTGCCATTTTTGGAATTCCCTACTGGCATTGGTTATAGCTATGGAGCCTTGGACTATATAGACACCGGCATCTACCATTATACTGTCTCGGGCATAAGAACCGACAGTATCAATGGCGGCTCAGTTTGGTCGAAATGGTGGATGGAATTGCTCAGCCCCTCCGCCAGCCTCATGTCGTGCGACACTGCCCTTTTCCTTGAGTTTGACCGTCCCGTTGGGCTGATACAGGAGTCGAACAAGCCCGCATGCGGAGTGGGTTGCACGGTGCTGCCCGACGTTGAGCACTCCGGTTCTCATCAAATATCCTATCTGCGCACCGACAGTTTGTCCATTAAAATACAGATGGTGGTGAACAGCCGGGCCGTAAACCACATTCTTTTTAATTGGGACCCCACAGTGCTCACAGCCGCCGACTTCCAACCACTTGCAGGCTATCCCTCCCTATCGTGGTGCAGCAAAGAGGTGGGGCAATACCTCTCGGCCGGAGGTGTGATGCACATACAGTGCGACAGCAGCCTGTTCATATTAGGCGTGATAGAATACGACACCAATACAGGTGCCTCATATACCATCCTGACTGACTATGCCACACCCGCTACAGTTCGATTCAACATGAACGACACCTTCTGCCAAGGCGACAGCATATACTTCTCGTTTACCTCACACAATGTTGCCTACACCCGACTGCAAAGCCCCGACGGAGCCATGCACGACATGCCCTATTCCATCCCCAACGCCGACACCTCCATGAGCGGACGGTATTGGCTCTATGGATACGACACCTTAGGCACCGTCCCCATAGCCATGGACTACATTGACATCACCATCAACCCACGTCACACCGCCGAACTGCACGACGCCATCCTTCAGGAGCAACTGCCATGGAGCCGCTTTGGCTTAATTTTTTATGCCGAGACCGACACGGCAATATACCGGCCCGACCCCACGTCGATGTGCGACAGTCTGATAAACTACCACCTGCACATCTATGACACCATCTTCGACACCGTCCTTTACTACACTTGTGAGAACGACCTGCCTGTCCAATACGGCGACTCCCTGTTCTATCATGAAGGATCGGGCACTTTCCACTTCTACGGCAGCCACGGCGAGGACAGCATCGTCACCTTCATCCTACACGTCATCCCCAACAGCGACACCACCATCCGCGACAGCATTACCGAAGAGCAGCTGCCATGGTTTGCCTTCGACAGCGTGTTCACCGACTCGGTGGCCGACTATGTCTACCACACCTTCAACGAGGCAGGCTGCGACAGCACCATCCACTACTACCTCCATGTCTTCTGGAACGGCGATCACTGCGACACCAACCTCTCCTTCCCCAACCTCGTCACCCCCAACGGCGACGGCACCAACGACCGTTTTGTCATCGTGGGGCTGCTGGAGAACAACTGCTTCAAGTACAGCGAGCTTTCTATCTACGACCGCACGGGCCGCCGCGTCTACCATAAAGTCAACATCGCCGACGAAGGCGACTGGTGGGACCCCGCCGCCCAGCGCATCCCCGCCGGCACCTACTTCTATTACTTCAAGGCCCACGGGGTCGCCATCCACACCCAGCACACCGGAGTAATCGAGGTGCTGACCGATAAATAAAAGTAAAAGGTAAAAACTAAAAACTAAAAGGGTGGACGGGGCCGTTGAGAATGGAGAATTGAGAATGGAGAATTTTTAAAAAGTAAAAGGTAAAAACTAAAAACTAAAAGGGTGGGCGGGGCCGTTGAGAATGGAGAATTGAGAGTTGAGAATGGAGAATTTTTAAAAAGAAAAAGGTAAAAACTAAAAACTAAAAAGGTGGACGGGGCCGTTGAGAATGGAGAATTGAGAGTTGAGAATTGAGAATGGAGAATTGAGAATTGAGAGTTGAGAATTGAGAATTGAGAATTGCAATCCCATGCAATAATTTTCTTCTTCGCGCGTTATTTTTAAAAAACATAATATACGTATGGATAAATGAAGCGGTTATTGTTATTAGCTTTTGTGTTTCTTTCTTCAGTCTGCCACGCGCAGACCGACACGGTATTTTGGTTTGCCGCACCCGACCTCTCCAGACTCAACAGCGATCCGTCGGAGCCGGTGGCCCGACTCGTCTTCCACACCTACGACCAACCTGCCACCATCACCATCGAGCAGCCAGCCAACAGCCTCTTCCCCACCCATACCATCACCCTGCCTGCCAACGGACAGACCATCGACGACTTCATGCCTCTCTACTACAACGGCTTTCTTGCCACCTCCCCCTCCAACACCATCCTAGACCGCGGTCTGCGCGTCTCTTCCTCCGCTCCCATCACCTGTTACTTCCAAATCACCTCCTCCCACCGCGAAACCTACACCCTCAAAGGTCGCCATGCCTTGGGGACGACCTTCTATCTGCTCTCGCCTTTGCCTTACCAGGACACCCCTTGGTTTGAAAATGGGCAAAGCATCGAAATTGTCGCTACCGAGGACAGCACCCTTGTCCTCATCACCGCACCCAACTACGTCGACACTTTTGGGTACGACAATATATGGTGGCACTACAACCATGGCACCGCCGTGTTCGAAGACAACGTGATGCCCGACAGTACCATCAGCATCATGCTCCACCGTGGCCAGAGCTACTGCTTGCGTGCCAAGCACCACGACACCGAAATCATCCGCACCATCATCCAGGCCTCACACCCCATCGCCGTCAACACCACCTCTATCGACTGCATGTCCCGCGCCGTCGAGGGCGACACCACGCGGCATTCCGACGTAGCCGGTGAGCAGCTGGTGCCTATTGAATATTGGGGTAATGAATACCTCCTCTTCAACACCCATTCCCATTCCGAGGTCTTCAAGGAACTCTTCCGCAGCTACACTTACCCATCCGTCCATGGGTGGTTCAACATCATCTTCAACGACGTCTATTACTTCATCGACGACCGCTGGTCGTTCAACGGCACCGGCTTCCTCCATCAGATTGACCCCAATCTACGCATGGGTGCCACCATCCTCCCCCAATTAGATTGTTCCGGCTCCCATCAAATCTCCTATCGCAGATCCGACAGCACCTCCCTCACCATCCACATGGTCATCCCCACCTCTGCCACCGGCCACATCCTCTTCAACGGTGACTCCACTATTATCACCGCAGCAGACTTCAGCCCAGCCCCACGCAACCCCCAGCTCTCCTTCTGCGTCAAAGAGGTCACCCCTTTCCTCACCCCCTTGGGCTCCCTCACCACTGCCAGCGTGATGAACATCCGCTGCGACTCGGCCAAATTCCTCTTAGCCGTCATTGAATCCGACAGCACCCACGGCACCTCTTACACCTACCTCACCGACTACGCCCCCTCCCCTAAGCTGTTCTTCAACATGGACTCCGATTACTGTGCCGGGGACGACATAATCTTCTCTTTCGACAATTACAACATCGACAGCCTTCGCATCCTCTGCCCCGACGGCAGCGTTCTGTCCGCCCCTCCCTACATCCTCTCCAATGCCGACACCTCCATGAGCGGAGCTTACATCGTCGAAGGCATCACCCACAACGACTGTCACCCCATCGTATCCGACACCATCAACATCCACATCTTCGAAGCCCCCCATGCGCACATCTATGACACCGCCACCTCCAATGCCTTGCCATTGAGCCGCTTCGGTATGCTCTTCTTCCACACAACCGACACTGTCATCCTGCGTCCCAACTCCGCAGCACCCTGCGACAGCGTCCTGCACTACCACCTTTTTGTCCTGCCCGAAGTCTCCGACACAGTCCTCTACTATGCTTGTGAAAGCGACCTGCCTGTACAATACGGCGACTCCCTGTTCTATCATGAAGGATCGAGCACTTTCCACTTCTACGGCAGCCACGGCGAGGACAGCCTTGTCACCTTCATCCTCCACGTCATCCCCGGTAGCGACACCACCATCTATGACACCATCACCGAGGACCAGCTGCCATGGTTTGCCCTCGACACCGTGTTCACCGACTCGGTGGCCGACTATATCTACCACACCAACAACGAGGCAGGCTGCGACAGCCTCGTCCACTACAACCTGTATGTCTTTTGGAACGGCGACCACTGCGACACCAACCTCTCCTTCCCCAACCTGGTCACGCCCAACGGCGACGGCACCAACGACCGCTTCGTCATCGTGGGGCTGCTGGAGAACAACTGCTTCAAGTACAACGAACTCTCCATCTACGACCGCACCGGCCGCCGCGTCTACCACAAAGTCAACATCGCCGACGAAGGCGACTGGTGGGACCCCGCCGCTCAGCGCATCCCGGCCGGCACCTATTTCTATTACTTCAAGGCCCACGGTGTCACCATCCACACCCAACACACAGGAGTCATAGAAGTACTACACGACAAATGAATAATGAGATGAAGAAACTTCTCATAATAATCACGCTGACACTCACGTTCCGCAGCATGGCTCAAACGGATACAGTTTTCTGGTATACTGTGCCACATGAGTTCTCCAATGCGCATTCGTCATACCTGCACGTTTTCACCACCGACCAACCTGCAGTAGTTACTATTAGCATCCCAGCTGCATCCCAGCTGCTATATCCCCCCATTATAGACACCATAGCTGCCAACAGCTTTTCCAGATACCAACTACGTTACTTATGGGCTGGTCGCAATATTGGGACGGTTCCCGACATAATCAACAATTTGGGAATCTTGATTACCTCCACAGCTCCCATCTCATGCTATACAGATTATACTCACACGATTGGGGACATCACTGCCTTGAAGGGAAGCCATGCCCTAGGCACCGACTTTGTGGTTCCTATGCAAAACATAATAGGCTGCCAGCCCAATGGGTACGACAGGGGCCACATACAGGTCGTGGCCACAGAGGATAGCACGGTGGTCCAAATGGCACCACCACCTGGGCGGGCATTTAGTGGGCTAAATATTGACGAGTCGGTGTCAGTGATTTTAAACAGGGGTCAAAGTTATGGCAGAGAATGTGCCGGTCTTACAGCCCATGACCGATTAGGAGGCACCACCATCCATGCCTCGCGGCCTATTGTGGTCAGTTTCTCCGACTACGATCTAGCTTTATGCGCTCCTCCCCATCCTTTAGAAAATGAACCCTATAACGTGATGGGCGACCAAATTCTACCCACTGACAAAACGGGCACACGTTACGTAGCAATACGTTCACAGAATGCCGACTCTGACTATTATGAACAAGTATGGATTTTCCCCAACCACCCGGACGACACGGTGGAAGTATACTTCAATGGCATCCTCAAGGACATCGTTCATCAACAGCATAATGGACCTATTCTCCTAGAAGACACCGCCACACTGATTACCCTTGACAAGGCAGCAGTAGTACTGCAAATGACATCTCTGGTGTCGAGCTACGGCGGGGTGGGGACAACCATGTTGCCACCTATTGACTGCACGGGAACACACAAAGTGTCATACGTGCGCTATTCATGGAACACCATGCTCCACATACTGACCAAAAGAGCCTTTGTGTCGGACTTCTTGTTTAATGGGGACTCTACCTTTATTACAGCCAACGACTTCCACACCTTCCCATCCGACACCTCGCTGGCGTGGTGTTGCAAAGAGATTGTAACCCCCATAAGCATTCCTTTCTTTACGATTGACAGCCTAATAACCCTTGAAAACCAATCCGGAGCGTTCCATTTAGGTGTCCTTGAGCATAGGGGTGGTGCTAACGACAATGCAAATTACCACTACGATTGTGTGCTTGGCTATTTCTACGACTACAACCAGATGTCGCGGGTCCATCTCTCTCTCGATACCGCTTATTGCAAGGGCGACAGCATCATCTTCGCATATGAGGCTCCCCATATCGACGGTTTAGAACTTAGGGGTCCCAATGGCCTGCACCTAACCCACCCCCCTTTCGTGCTGCGCAATGTCGACAGCAACGCCACTGGGCGATATTATTTAGAAGGTGTCGATACCACCAGCTGCCACCAGCTGCGCATCGACTCGATTGACATAGTGGTGAGGGGTGGCCACATCAGTTTACTGACGGACACAACATTCTGTACAGGCGACAGCATCTGTATCAATTATTCGGCATCTGCCGATGTGGTGGACATTAGGCTGCATTGTCCTAACGGACAAGTGATAGAGTCGCTCCCCTTAGTTTTCACCGAGGCAGACACCTCTATGAGCGGCCTCTATTGGATAGAGGGGAGAGATACGGGCCGTTGCCAGATAACCGTGACAGACAGTTGCTATATACGAATAGTCAACAACCACTATGCACAAGTATATGACACTATTGCCGAAAATCAACTACCATACACTCGCTACGGAACGATCTTCAATGGGGATGGCGACACCGTTTTGGTGGTGCCCAGTTCCTCATCGGTATGCGACAGCATTATAGACTATCATCTGAAAGTGTATTATAATACGGAAGACACTGTGCACTACTATACCTGCGAAAGCAATCTTCCAATTCAATACGAAAGTGAATGGTTTGACCTCGAACACCAGCAAGGCCTATTCCACTTCACTGGCCATCATGGCGAAGACAGTCTCGTCACCTTTATACTGCACGTCATACCCAGTAGCGACACCGCCATCTACGACACCATTGCAGAAGACCAGCTGCCATGGTTCGCCCTCGACACCGTGTTCACCGACTCGGTGGCCGACTATATTTACCACACCTTCAACGAGGCAGGGTGTGACAGCACTATACACTACAACCTATATGTCTACTGGAACGGCGACCACTGCGACACCAACCTCTCCTTCCCCAACATGGTCACGCCCAACGGCGACGGCTCCAACGACCGCTTTGTCATCGTGGGACTGTTGGAGAACAACTGCTTCAAGTACAGCGAGCTCTCCATCTACGACCGCACTGGTCGCCGTGTCTACCACAAAGTCAACATCGCCGACGAAAACGACTGGTGGGACCCCGCCGCTCAGCGCATCCCGGCCGGCACCTATTTCTACTACTTCAAGGCCCACGGGGTCACTATCCACACCCAGCATTTGGGTGTCATTGAGGTGCTGAGATAGAAATACATCCATACAGGAAAGCCCCCACTCCGTCGGAACGGTTTGGGGGCTTTCTTTTTTTGATTGATCTACTATTTGCTCACAATCTTGCGGGTCACTTTGCCCGAAGGGGTAATGGCCTGCAACAGGAAGACGCCTTTTGAGGGCAGTTGCAGTCTAAGGCTACCCCCAGTGCTTTGCACGGTCTGCAGCAAACGGCCGTCATGGCTGAACAGCTGCAGCTCGGCAGGTTCGTCCGACGAAAGGCTCACCTCGCAGCTGCCCATAGCGGGATTGGGATAGACCGAGAGGTGCAAGACCTGAACTTGCTGGATTCCGATGGTGGTCGTGGTGAAAAGAATCCACTTCAACTCACCAGTGTTATTCTCCCCACAATAGGGGACAACTTCGACATAGTACTGGCGATTAGGTTCGAGCTTAGGCAGGTGCCAGAGGGGCTCAGAAACTTCCTCGCCAGGATTCCAATGGTCGGGTATGGGATTGGAGGGGTCGCCTACAGAGACATACCACCGTGTGTTGTTCGTATCGGTCCATGTGGCCCTATAGCCTTCCAATCGGTTGTCCGAAGTGACGGTGACACTGTCATCCCACACCACAATAGACTCCACTTGGGCGCAGGGGGTGAGGTACTCCACAAACTCCCAGTCACCATAGACATCGTCCTCGCACACCGACCGCACTCCGAAGTAGTATAGGGTATTGGGGGCCAGCGCGCCAGCCTCTTCCAACTCATAGATATTAAAACTACGCTCATTGGTGGTCACCACCGTTCCTTGCGCCAGATCAGTGCCCTGAACGCCGTATGCCACCTCCCAGTGGTCGGGCGTTGAATAGCTCCACCACTCCATTACATACTGTGGCGGAGCATCAAAAACGATGGTATTAATTTCCAAGTTCAGCACCTGTGCACAAGTGTCGGGCAGCGTGGTAAACTGCAGCGAGCCCCAGTCGCCATAGATGGTGTCGTTGCAGACGGTGCGCACATACACATCATAGGAACTGTTGGCATCCAAATTGGACAACGAATAGGTGTTGTTGGCCAAGGTCACATAGGTACCAGAGCCTTGGGCGAAACCCGCTGCGCCATACTCCAACTCATAGCTCCCCACCGTGCCGATGGTGCTCCAGTTAATTACAGCCTCGTGTATGTCGGGCGTGGCGGTCAGCCCCACAATGGAGGCACAGGTGTCCGGCTCGTCCACCACCACACTGTCATGCCATAGGAGCAGATTGTCCACACACAGATATGAACCCTGCTGAATATTGCTGCTGGCCGAAGAAAGAATCAGCACCACCAGCGAGTCGGGAGCCACCTCGGGATAGGAGGGCTCCAACTGATGCAGTGAGACATAATCCACCGTAAAGGGCGTGTAGTTGGCAATATCGGTGAGGCCAATATTGGCACCGCCGCCCACCACATCGCGCTGGTGGGTGATGGGGTTGTAGCGCGTGCCCAGAAGCAACACACCGCCATTGTCGCCCGTGGTGGCCGACTGGTACTTGTAGCTGCCCGTCAGCCGCGAAGGCTCGAAAGCGCCCAAAGCAATACCGCCCGAAATCAAGTAGTTGACATCCATTGTGGCCAGCGATGCCAACAAGGACTCAATGCTGTCCATATTGGTCAGCAGGCTGCTCATCAGGGGCATAAAGTGGTCGAGGTCGATCTCTCCGGTGGAAAGGATGCTGGGAAAGACTGTCTGGGTGAGGGTCGAATCCAACGCTCCCTGGGCCAAAGTGTATACTGTGGGGCTTACAATGTCCTCCAGCATAAAGGTTTCCAACTTCAAGGCACTGCTGCCTGCCGGCACTGTGCCTGTCTCTTGGCTCACCTTGACCAAAGGCAAATCGGTATTAATGTTGATCGAGATACCAAAAAAGCTAATGCTTTCATTGACCGGATAGGTAAGATAGTCCCAACCCGTGGGTGTGGGGAAGCTGTCGTAAACGAGTATCGGGCTTCCGAACAGTGAGACACTGTAACCCGAATGAGTGGTCCAGAGTTCGAAACTGCCATTTGGCATCGACATACTGGTTTGTGCCTTGGTGGGCAGGCAGAAGAATGCCACAAGCACAAAAAGCATAATAATTTTCCTCATCATAATATAATGTATTTAACGGTTAATAATCAGGGTGCAAAGATACAATTTTTTTTTATTCCACAAAAAAAACACTGCATTTTTTTTCGTACCGTTCCCAAGATTTGCCCGAATAACGTTGCCAATATACTATTTTCACGGTATCTCACCGCTATACAAACGAGGAGAAAACGAGGCAGAAGTGGTGGGGATGCGGAACTACTTCGGGTTGGAAGAGAAGTCAGGTGAGGGATGCTGCCTTCAGCCTCCTATCTGCGGTCGATGTATTTGAGGATGAGTTCGGCAAGGCCGATTTTGTAGCCAGTGCTGTGGAAGAGGATAGTGCCGTCATGGTCCACCAGGGCTACTAGGGGGTACTCGTAGCGCTCCAGCCGCAGGGCATTGGCCAGGGCCACTTCTAGGGGGTCTTTCTGCCCTGTGGGCAGGGGCACGATGTCAATGTTCTGCAGCTGCAGTAGGTCGCGGTTGTCGGGCTGGGTGGTAGTCAGATAGGTCATGCCGCCCCAGCGCTTGAACTCTTGCTGGTGCTGAAGCATCTCTTTGACCAGGTGCTTGGCTGGTTCACGGTGGTCGCCCATGAAGGCCAGAAGCATGCCGGTGTTGTCGGCGTAGTCCTCAAGGGTTACGCCTTCGGCAATGGTCAGTTGGTTGGAAATCTGGGCACCGGAGGCCTGCTGCCGCTCCACAAGGGGGCGGATGATGATTTCCTTGGTTACATGCTGGCCCTCACCGACTGTGAAGAACTCCATGCGGCTGAGCACGTCGCCCTCGGGATAGCGATTGCCGGTGCTGAGGCAGTAGGTGCCGGGTTCGAGGTCGATGGTGGCAGGGAAGGTGGCCATGCGGGGATCGCCCTCGAAGTCGAAGGTGCGGAAATCACCGTTTTCGAGCTTTTGGATGGTGAAGTGGGGGTAGTAGATGGGGGTGGCAGGCTCTTTGCCATGGTAGGTGAGGGTGAGTTGGGTTGTCTGAGGGAGCGGAGTTTTAGGGGTTTTCTGAGTATTCGGAATATTCTGATTATTCTGATTACTCAGGGATATTGGATGCCATTGGCCGTCCCAGACGTAGATGGTGTTGGTGGCGTTGTCGAGGTAAGCGGGGATGTCTAAGGCGCGGCAGGCAGCCACAAAGAAGATGTCGCGGCTGTGGGCATCGGCATGGCGCAGGCGGTACACGCCCATCGGAGAGATGGGGCAGTTGTAGTAGTTGCCGGTGTCGTCCACGGCAATGTTCTCCAACGTCCATTGTTTCAATGCTTCAAAGTCTTGCTTATACTCTTCGGGCTGTTGCCGGTACCAAATAGGATAGGTGGTATCGGCTTTGCAGATGCAAGGCGACAGCTCCTTTAACAGGGGCTTCCGCCAGTCGCGTACCAGCTCGTTGCTGATGCGGGCAGGGAGGATACCTTTCTTATAGACATCGTAGGTATAGAGGGCTGTGGTGCAGGTGCCTTTGACGCGGTCCAGCCAGTCGAAGCCGGTTTCTTGGGCCTGAAGGACATCGGCAGTGATGTCGCGGAGGTCTTTGTCGGAGTAGGACTTTAGGTAGTCGTATATGTGTTCGCCACTGCGGTACTGGCCGCTCCAGTGCTCGAAGTATTTGTATATCTCGGCATAGTTGCCTTCGGATTTCTGGATGATTTCCCACACTTGCTCGTCGGAGAAGAGGTCTTGATTCCAGATCCAGTCCTTGGGGAGGTAGCTCTTGAAGTTATCCTTGGTGGGGAAGGTGGCAGTGTAGGCACTGCGGAGGGAGTCCTCGTAGGCTATGCGGCGGGCGTTGGCGGCAGCGGCCTCGTCGGAGGGGGTCACCTTGGCCTGACCAGCCACGGGGGGCACGATGTCGAGGAGGACGACTTTGTGGGAGCTATCGGAGGGGGTGGAGTAATCTGAGTACTCTGAGTTTTCTGAGAGGGTGAGGGTTAGGGTGCTGTCTTTTCTTACGTCGAGTTTGCTGAAGGTGTAGCGGGTGCCGTCGGTGGCCCATACTAGGATGTCGCCGAGGCCGGTGGTGAGGCCTGCCTGACCGTTGGCATCGGTCTCATAGTCGGCCAGGGTGTAGTACTCGGCATAGTTGTACATCTTGAATTTCACGTGGGTGCCGGGCAGCGACTTGCCGTCCTGGTCGCACACGGTGACAGTGACGTGGCGGGTGGGGGCATAATGGCTGAGGAGATTGAGCTCGCTGTAGAGGGCGGTCTGCTTGACCACCTCTTCGTCGCCATGGTAGCGGCCAAAGGCCTTGCTGTGGACCATGAGGCAGCGGGTGCTGGGCACGGCAAACCAGCCCATGTTGAGTTCGGGGTCGGGTTCGCAGGCACCGAGGAACTTCCACTCACCGCCTTTGCCCTTGGGGTCGGCAATCCACACCTCGACCCATGCGTGGTTGTCGTCGCAGTGGGCCCAGCGGGGGGTGTAGCACTGGCGGGCGGGGATGCCCACAGCACGCAGGGCCGTGACGGCAAAGGTACTCTCCTCACCGCAGCGGCCGAGGGAGGTGCGCATGGTGGCCAGGGGGGCACTGGTGCGGCTGTCAGCAGCACGATAGGCCACATGCTCGTGGCACCAGTGGTTGACCTCTAGGGCGGCCTGTTCCATGGTCATGCCTTTGACACGGTCTTTGAGTGTGCGGAACATGAACATGCGGGCAGTGTCGAGGTTTTCGTTGTTGACTCGATAGACCAACACAAAGTGGCGGAAGATGTCTTCTGGAACCGACTTGCCCCAGTTGAAAGTGCCTTGGGCGGCAAAGGCCGTGCGCACCTGAGCGAGATAGAAATCGCCGTCGTAGTCGGCGAGGTCGCTATAGGGCATGTAGGCATAGAGGAATTCGAGGGCCTCACGCTCGCGGTTGCAGAGCGTGTCCATGCCAGTGAAGAGGGCCTCTGCCCTACCCTGCGCAAGCTGTTGGCGCTGTAGGAAGTCGGCATGCACTTGAGCTCGGTACTGCCGGTCGGTGATGAAATGGGGGTCGCGACTGCATCCGGCCATGACAAGCACAGCGGCCAAGGCGACAATGGTTTTGAAAAGGGGCTTCATATCCAGTTTTTAGTTAATCGTTATGAGTTAATTTATCGGGGGTAAGGTTGCCAACAGTTCTTTGACAATCTGGGGGTCGGTCTCAATGGTGCCGTCGGGCAGGGTGTGCTTGCAGGAGCCGTGGATTTCGGTCACGCCTGTTTCGCACACTATGCGGGCGGCATTCTGCGGGGTGATGCCTGCACCGGCCAAGATGGTGATGCGGCCACCAGCCTGCTGCACCAATTGGCGAAGGGTGCCGATGCCCTCTTCGGCTGTGGGGCAGCAGCCAGAGGTAAGAATGCGGTGGCAACCACAGTCAATCACCTTTTCCAATGCAACCAAGGGGGATTCGGTCATCTCGTCGAAAGCACGGTGGAAAGTGACCTCCATGGGAGCAGCTAGTTCCACAATATGACGTGTGCGAAGGGTATCGATATGGCCGTCGGGGGTGAGGAATCCCACCACCACGGCATGGGCACCGGCCTGCTTGCACATCTCCACCTGCTCGCAGATGAGGGCAAACTCGGCGTTGCTATAGGTGAAATGGCCCTCGCGGGGACGCACCAGCACATGGGTGCGCAACTGCAACTGCCGCACACAATAGACAATGTCTTCTTGGCTGGGGGTGGTGCCGCCCACCTCAAGACGGCTGCACAGTTCAATGCGATTGGCACCGCCTGCCTTGGCATGTTCGGCTGAGCGACGCGAGTTAGAACAAATCTCTACTTTCATACTTTTCCTTTTTCATCAGCGGGGTAGTCTTCATTTTGTCTTGAAAGAGATTATTGTCCAGGACTATCTTTTGCACCGTCTCGTCAAAGTCGTACTCCTTGTTGGGATGGATATAGACGGTGATGGGCAGGTAGTAGAAGGGGAGTCCGGCCATGGCCTCCTTGTCGGCCAACTGGCGCAGACGCACGGCATCTTTCTCGGTGGTGACGATGATACGGCGGTCGCCCTTTACCTGCAGTTCAAAAGTCTTTCTAATATGCTTCAAATCTGAAACTGAATAGCGGTGATGGTCGGGATATTTCAGCAGAGAGGTCTGGCAATGGCCCGACACATACTGCACCATGGGATCGGGATTGGCAATGCCAGCCAGCACCAATGCCCCGTCGAGCGTGTTCAGCGGCAGAGGGTTGCCACCCATCAGTGGGAGCGGGTCGCTGTAATGGATGCTGCTGAAGAAGACCTTCTGGTAGGGTTGCAGTTTGAGGCTGGTGACGATATTGTGGCGTTCGATGGGGTTGATGTTCTCGGGTGACTTGGTCACCACGATGATATTGGCGCGGTAGTGGGCACTACGGGGCTCGCGGAGGTCACCAAAGGGAAGTATGCGGTCGCGGAAGTAAGGTTTGCCATACTCGGTTAGGAGGATATTGATGGTGGGCTTGATATAGCGGTGCTGGAAAGAGTCGTCGAGCACCACCAACTGTGGAGGATTGTCGCTTTCCAATAATTTTTTTACACCCGCCAGTCTTTTCTCACATACAGCCACCGTCACCTGGGGGAACTTTTGTGCCATCATGGCAGGCTCGTCGCCCAAGAGGGAGGTGCTGTGGCTGCCGTCGTCAACCACATAGCCACGAGACTTGCGCCGATAGCCACGGCTGAGCACTGCCGTGCGGCACTGATCGGAAAACAGGCGCAAGAGGTACTCCACATGGGGTGTCTTGCCACAACCGCCCACTCGTATGTTGCCCACCCCAATGGTGGTCACAGGGGGCGTTTCCTGGTGTTTTACACCTACATTGAACAATAGATTACGAAACCATACGCCTACGGTATACCACATAGTCAGCGGTAATAGGCACCAAGAGATAATTTTGCGAAACGACATGCAAATACTAGTTAAATGTATATTATACCTCTCTTATCCACAACACATTTCATGATTGCAAAAATACTAAAAAAAAACGACCTAACGAGAAAAAAAATATTTTGCTGAAAAAAAGTTTGCCCTTTTCTAAAAATAATTCGTATCTTTGCAGTTGGTTTTGATAATTAATCACACGCAATAAATTCACATGCAGAACTCTATTAGAATAACCAACGACCTGTTTTATGTCGGCGCCAGCGACCGCAAACTCGCACTTTTTGAAAACATCTACCCCATTCCCCGCGGGGTTTCATACAACAGCTACCTGCTTATGGACGAAAAGACTGTCCTATTTGACACCACCGATGCTTCAGTCAGCGGACAGTTTTTTGAGAACGTCGGAGCCGTGCTCGGCCAGCGCAAACTGAACTATATAGTTGTCCACCACATGGAACCCGACCATGCGGCCACGTTGCAGGACTTGCTCCTGCGCCACCCGGAAGCAACGGTTGTCACCACTGCCAAAGCCGCCCAGATGATTGAGCAGTTCTTCGGCCAGAAACCCGCTGCCTTGCAGCTGGTGAAAGAGGGCGAGACCCTTGGGACCGGCAACCACACCCTATGCTTCACCATGGCACCCATGGTACACTGGCCCGAGGTGATGATGACCTACGACACCACCGCCAAGACCCTTTTCAGTGCCGATGCTTTCGGCACCTTTGGAGCGCTGAGCGGCAACCTTTTTGCCGACGAGGTGAACTTTGAGGCCGAATGGCTCAACGATGCCCGCCGCTACTACATCAACATCGTGGGCAAATATGGCATTCAGGTGCAGAACGTGCTGAAGAAAGCCGCCGCACTGGACATACAGATGATTTGCCCGCTGCACGGCCCTGTGTGGCGTGAAAACCTCGGCTTCTTTATCGGCAAACACGACACTTGGAGCAAATATGAACCCGAGGACAAAGGCGTGGTCATCATCTACGGCAGCATCTATGGCCACACCGAGGCGGCCGCCCTGCGTTTGGGCACCCTGCTGGGCGAGCGCGGCGTGAAAGGCATCAAGGCCTATGATGCCAGCCACACCCATGCCAGCAAACTGGTGGCCGAATGTTTCCGTGCCAGCCACATTGTCTTTGCCTCCAGCACATACAACAACGGCCTCTTCACCCCCATTGAAAGTCTGCTACTCGACCTCAAGGCCCACGCCTGGCAGAAACGCTCCGTGGCCCTCATCGAGAATGGCAGCTGGGCACCGCAAAGCGGCAAACTGATGCGTGCCGAACTGGAGCAGATGAAGGACATTACCATAGTAGGCGAAACACTCAGTCTCAAGAGTTCCATGCAACCTCTGCAGGAGGAGCAACTGGCAAATCTGGCCGACCAGATAGTTCAGAGCCTCTAGTTCCGCCGCTTACCGCTAGCGACAAGCACATCAAATACAAATATCAACCCATAAAATACCGTATAGAAAATGGAAAAATACGAATGCACTGTTTGCGGGTATGTCTATGACCCCGCAGTTGGCGACCCCGACAACGGCATCGCCCCCGGAACCAAATTTGAAGACCTGCCTGCAGACTGGACCTGTCCTCTCTGCTCGGTAGACAAAACTCACATTGAGAAAAAGTAATAATCATTAACCCCACAGAAAAAAGAAATGTTAAACAAAAAAGTATCTGATTTGCTCAATCAGCAAATAAACAAGGAGCTCTACTCTGCCTACCTTTACCTGGACATGAACAACTATTTCCAGAGCCGCGGCCTCAACGGTTTCGCCAACTGGTATATGATCCAAGCCCAAGAAGAACGCGACCACGCCATGCTCTTCTACCAGTATATGCAGAACAACGACTGCCACGTCACCCTCGATGCCATTGCCAAGCCCGACAAGAACTTTACGTCCGACATGGAAGTGCTGAAAGAGGGTCTCGCCCATGAAGAGTATGTCACCTCCCTCATCAACAACATCTATGCTGCTGCCTATGAGGTCAAGGACTTCCGCACTATGCAGTTCCTCGACTGGTTCATCAAAGAGCAAGGCGAAGAAGAAACCAATGCCCGCGACATGATCACCAAGATGGAGCTTTTCGGCACCGACCCCAAGAGCCTCTACATGCTCAACCAGGAGCTCGCCGGCCGCACATACAGTGCCCCCAGCCTGGTACTCGACTAAATCTTACCCCATCGATAAAAGGTGTGCAGGAGCATCTCTTGCACACCTTTTCTAACACCGAAGTCCCTCATGATAAAAAAAAAACGGCAATCGCCCCACGGCCATATATAAAACCAAAGTCAGCATCGTGCTCCATCTAATCCTTTACGGAGCAGCCATCGCAGTGTTCATCCTCCCCATCATCAAGACAGATGTGCTTTGGGCCAAGATACTCTGCGGAGGGGTAATTGCATGCATTCTCTGGGGAGCCTGCAACATCTTGCGCTTCTGGAACGACCGCATCATCGTCGCCCCCACTCACCTCTCCATCTCGCATGTGGCCAAGAAAACACTTAACGGCAAATGGACTGTGGTGAGCAAAGCAGTCATTAACTGGAACGACATCCGAGACATCTCATCGCAATTCGACATAAGCATCACGAATCATGTGCACATCCAAAAAGAAGTATTCATCCGCCTACGAGGGGGGACACAATACTGCATCGAGTCCGACCTTTATGACGTCAACCTACTCGAACACAAACTAAAAAAATACTGGCAGCAATACGCCAAAGGCCAATCGCTGAAGAAAGCAGAGTCTGCCAGAAAGGACTCCTGACCGTCTATTCCATCGGCAGAGCAACGGCAGGCCAACCATAGTCCTGAAGCCATGCAGCCTTCAGCCCATGCTCGCGCACATACTCGGCAGTCATAAGCAACCGGGCATCCTCGCGGGCATCCTGATTACCCAACGAATTCATTAGCAAGTCATACTTGACGCCGAAAATCTCTCGGGCCGTGGGCTCAAACGATGAGCCGTCCTCCACGGCATCAAAAGCCGTCACCTCATAACTGTCGGCAGTCTGGCGCAAGTGAAACCGACCCGGATGGTCGCCGCCCGACACCATCTTCAGCGTGTCGCCGACCAGATTATAGTGGAACACCCAAAAATCGCCCCAAACCAGAATATCTTCCGGATTGTCCTCGTTGGCACTGAGGATATATGCATATGGGATACAAATTTCGCCCTGCAAATATTCCGGACCCAACTCCTTAACCAAGTAGTCGTCTATGACGCCCAGATAGCCCGACTCGGCCTCCTGGACAGTATCCACCGCCTCTTCGGCAGCACCAGTGGAGTTGCCTCCGCAGGCAGCAAACAACAGACTCCCCATCCACACCAGGGCAGCCATCAAAAAATAATAATTCCTTTTCATTTCCGTATCAATTTAAATATCAACGTAACGATAAAAACGAGTTTTTATTGTACCCTCATGCGTTGGAAAAGATAAGTGCACACCCTTCATTCCATTAATTTCTTGTACATTTGCACCACAAAAGAAAAGGCTCCATGACACCGCACTATCCTTCGTTTCGTTGAAAAACTAAAACCTTTTTTAATTCCCCACACAATAAAAACACCTCCCCCACGTTTCAAATTAGTTATTAATCCTAAAAACAAACGAATACATTATGAGCAAAAAATTCATCTGCCCCGTTTGTGGCTATGTGTATGAAGGCGACGAAATGCCCGAGAAATGCCCCATCTGCGGCAAACCCATGCAAGAAGTGAAAGAAGAAATCAAAACGTGGGCTGCCGAGCACATCGTAGGCGTGGCCAAAGATGCCCCCGAAGACATCAAAGCCGACCTGCGCATGAACTTTGAAGGCGAATGCAAAGAGGTAGGCATGTACCTGGCCATGGCCCGTGTGGCCCATCGCGAGGGCTATCCCGAAATCGGGCTCTACTGGGAGAAGGCCGCCTACGAAGAGGCCGAACACGCTGCCAAATTCGCCGAACTCCTGGGCGAAGTGCTCACCAACAGCACCGCTCAGAACCTCAAGATGCGTGTCGAAGCCGAGTACGGCGCCACCGCCGGCAAGACCGACCTCGCCAAACGCGCCAAAGCCCTCAACCTCGATGCCATCCACGACACCGTCCACGAAATGGCCCGTGACGAAGCCCGCCACGGCAAAGCCCTCGACGGCCTCTACAAACGCTACTTCGAAAACAAATAAAACTCGGGCCGCGACCTAACAAGCTGAGAGTCGCCGCGGGCGGGGGGCGGGGGGGGGGGGCGGGGGGTGGGCGCGGAGCCCGGCGGGGTGGTGTGTTTTGTGTGTGGGGTGTGGGCGGGGGG
>R25__coassemble_331_pt1 | contig 29060 bp, 24 predicted proteins | sample R25__metabat2_high_PE_017 | metagenome-assembled genome bin R25 | reverse complement strand
CTATACACCGTTCCTTTCATATCCGGAAGCGGACGACATTTTTTTAAGTCGGCTCCATCATTATTTTTTATAATTATAGGTTGTAAAAAAGGATTCCGAATCTTACAATTATACGTTTAATTATAGAGTAATAACCTATTCATTATGAAATATTTATTTTTTATCAAGCAACATTTTTCCTCCAAGTTGCCATTATTCATCGTACTAATAACTTTATGTTTAATAGCCACGAGCTGTGGACGAAAAAGCCCTGTCAATTGGTTTAACGGTCCGAGGGAAATCAGCTATGAGGCACAGACTATAGAATATACATTAGTCCATGAAACTGAAATGTGGTTGCGCGATGCCGAATATTGGATTTATGAGACGGTAGACGGGAATCGAGACTCAGTTATATACAAAAGTGACAAGATAACCCCAGCCGATGGAAAAATTGTTGGCGACTGGTTCGTTGCAACCGCCAAAGACTGCACTGTCACCCTTCAGGTAGATGAGAACAACACAACCCACAAACGTGCAGTCAAAGTTATAGTACAGGACAGCTATTCTGAACTCGGAAGTTCCATAATTGATTGCATACAAAACTGTAAAACAGAGGAGTAAAAAGTTCTGAATTATATATTTTGAATTCTGAGTGGCTGCCGCCGTTGTAATTCTGAGTTCTAAGTGATGATAAAAAAATAAGGTGATACAATTAAACCCCATAGGGGTCTACTCTTAATAACCCCGCACAAAGTGTGGGGCACAGTAAATCAATACTATATTGCGTCTCGGTGAGACGCGCTCTAATACATAACATCATTTTACCTTTTTTTTTTAACGATTACTTAATTCTGAATTCTGTGTGGCTCCCGCCGTTGTAATTCTGAGTTCTGAATTCTAAGTGGATCCCGCCCCACTTAGAATTCAGAACTCAGTTTTTAGAATTCTCTTTTATTCGTTTTTTTTGTGTACTTTTGCAAAATAAAAGATACACGATACACTGCTAAGACATGATTTATTTCGACAGCGACTATATGGAAGGGGCTCACCCCGAGGTGATGCACCGCCTGATGAAAACCAATCTCGAACACACCGTAGGCTACGGCGAGGACCCACACAGCGCCAACGCCCGCCAGCTGATACGCCAGGCCTGCCAGGCACCCAATGCCCTAGTGCAATTCCTCGTTGGCGGCACACAGACCAACGCTACCGTCATCGACGCCCTACTGCTGCGACACCAAGGGGTGCTGGCCGCCGAGACGGCCCACATCAACGTGCACGAAAGCGGTGCCGTGGAACACAGCGGACACAAAGTGCTCACCCTTCCCTCCCACGGCGGCAAAGTACATGCCGACGACGTGGAGCAGTACATTGCCACCTTCTACAGCGACGACACCTACCCCCACATGGTAGCCCCGGGCCTGCTCTACATCACCCAACCCACCGAGCTGGGCTCCATATACAGCCTTGCCGAACTCGAAACCCTCAGCGCCGTCTGCCGCCGACACCAAATCCCCCTCTACCTCGACGGGGCGCGCCTCGGCTACGGCCTCATGGCCGAAGGGGCCGACTTCACCCTGGCCGACATTGCGCGGCTGTGCGATGTCTTTTACATCGGTGGCACCAAGGTAGGAGCCCTCTTTGGCGAAGCCGTCGTGGCCCCCCATCCCGAACGGCTCTCCTACTTCTTCGAGCTGGTCAAACAGCACGGAGCTCTCCTGGCCAAAGGCCGCCTGCAAGGCATCCAGTTCGAAACCCTCTTCACCGACGGTCTCTACCAGCGCATTGCCCGTCATGCCGTCGAGCAGGCCCTGCGCATCCGTGACGCTTTCGTGGCTCGCGGCATCCGCGTGGCATTCCCCTCTCCCACCAACCAGCAGTTCTTCGTCCTGCCCAACACACTCATCGACCGCCTGCGCCAAGAAGTCTCTTTCGAGAACTGGGGTCCCCGCGGCACAGAGGAAACCACCGTGCGCTTCGTCACCAGCTGGGCCACCACCCCTGAGGACGTGGACCACTTGATAGATTTAATTTAGTTATTAGAAAAAGTGGATTGTCTCGGCAGCCCTTCGCATGGGGTGAAAGAGGTCATTTGTCGACAACGCCGCCCTAGGTGGCATGGTCGTCAACATCGCTACCGGTCTCCTATGCGACTTCGGTGTGCGTGAATACGATGCCACAAAATACCACGAATACCACGATGGCCACTAATCCTTCAAAGAAGTGACAATCAGCTGATGAGGCGAAATACAGTCTTTAGTCCAGCGAGCCTGCCAACTACCCCCCTATTACAACAGCATTGGATACGACATCGTATGCACCGTTCAAGGTCCCATCATATTAGAGATCAACACCGGTGCCAGCGTCTGCATTTCCCAAATGGGGCGCGAGTGGGGTATTGCCGATGCATTCGTCAAAAGCTAGATTTCTCTTTCTAAATTGAACTAAAGGCCAATGGGGTGAACCAAGTATCGTGCCAAGATGGTGCAGTCAGCTAAAACAAAGCCCCGTCAGTACCTGCCGTCGGAGACAAGGGTGACGGAGCCTAAAGAGGCCTGATAACTACCAGCAAACCGCTTGCTAGCGGATAACCTTGACGAATTCGGCTTTGCCCGAAACGGGCTTGACCACATAGATGAGGGCAGACGAGGTGTCGCCACCAGGGCGCACGGTCTCAGTAACAAAGCAGACCATGTTTGTGTCAGGTTCTACTGACTTAGCCACGGACACAGGAGTTCCCAGGGGCATAGGATAATCGCCGCAGGCCTCATCAAAGAGTGCCTTTGTCTCAGCGGTGATCGGTTCCATATTATCAAACTCAGGCATGGGCACAAACTCGCCCGGAAGGGCACCTATACGAATCAGCCAAGGAACGATTTCCTCAGAAGCAGCAGCCATGCGGGCAGCCCGAACGCCATAACCCTCCAACGTGATATTCTCTGGCAGATGTGCCATCAGGCTGTCGCGGCTGGCCTCTATGCCGCCGCTGCCAAAGGTGCAGAAAGGCACGAGGACCTTGCCTGTGAAGTCGACCTGCTCTAGCAGCGAGGCAATGGGGAGAGCATACGTGCCGAACCAAATAGGATAGCCGATATAGATAGTGTCGTAGTCGGCCAAAGAACTCTTTATTGGGTTGATTTCGGGCAGAACGCCTTGTTCACGCTCCTGCAGGCTGCGTTCAATGGTTTTCTGATAGTTGGTGTCGTAAGGGTTGACCAGAGTGATTTCCTCCATATCGGCACCCACCTGCTGTTGAATGAGCTGCGCCAACTGGCGGGTGGAACCCTGATGTGAATAATAGAGAATCAGCGACTTGGTGGCAGGCACCTCCTTGACATTGCGCGAATTGCAGGCTCCAAAGACAAGGGCCACACAGAGTAAAAGTACGATTTTCTTCATAATATAAGTTTCTATTAACTGACCAAATATTTAGGTTGCAAAAGTACAACTATTTTCACAATATAGAGAAAAAAAAATCATCCCGCCAGATGACAAGCGGCAAAATGGGCAAGAAGAGAGGCAATTGGGGTGACGAAATATGGAAAAAAGATTGTATTTTTGCAAAATGAAAAACAAGGCTAACAACACACACAAAAAACACTGGAATAAAAACAATTAAATAATACTCTTTATGAACGATTTCATTTATGATATACCTACTAAGGTATATTTTGGCAAAGACCAATTGAAGAACCTAGGATCCGAACTGAAGAAATACGGTCAGCGCGTGCTGATGGTGTACGGAGGCGGCTCCATCAAGCGCATCGGCCTGTACGACAAGGTGATGAACGAGATAAAGAAAAGCGGTCTGGAAGTGTTTGAACTGAGCGGCGTAAAGCCCAATCCCAGCATCGAGTCGGTGCGCGAGGGCGCCCGTATCTGCAAGGAAAAGCAGGTGGATGTAGTATTGGCCGTAGGCGGTGGCTCCACACTCGACTGCACCAAGTTCATCGCAGCCGGTGCCAAGGTGGACTTCGACCCCTGGGACTTCTTCAACGACAAATGGGCACCGCTGACCGAGGCACTGCCCATCCTTGACGTGCTCACGCTGAGTGCCACTGGCTCCGAGATGGACTGCGGTGGCGTCATCTCCAACCCCGCCACCAACGACAAGATTGGCCGCCTGGAACCCGTGTTGCAGCCCAAAGCCTCCTTCCTCGACCCAACCACCACCTTCACCGTCAGCCCCTACCAAACCGCCTGCGGGTCGGCCGACATGATGAGCCATATTATAGAAGTCTATTTCAACATGAACGAAGACTTCGACATGCTGGACGGCTTCATGGAGGCCCTGATGCGCAACATTGTCAAGTACGCCCCCATCGCCATGAAGGAGCCGGAGAACTATAAAGCCCGTGCCGAGCTGATGTGGACAGGCACCTGGGCCATCAACGGCTTCATCGACGGCGGCAAACGCCAAGCCTGGAGCTGCCACCCCATGGAGCACGAGCTGAGCGCCGTCTACGACATCACACACGGCCTGGGGCTGGCCATCCTCACACCCCGCTGGATGGAATACTGTCTGGACGAAAGCAACGTGGACAAGTACGTGCAATACGCCCAGAACGTCTTCGGCATTCACGGCACCGACAAGATGGAGGTGGCCCGCAAGGGCATCGAAGCCCTCCGCAACTTCCTCTTCGGCCAACTAGGGCTGAAATCCACCCTGCCCGAGGTGGGCATCGACGAAACCCACTTCGACTCCATGGCCGAGAAAGCCGTGAAGAACGGCGGCACCCAGCACGCCTTCAAACCCCTTGCCAAGGAAGACGTAAAGAACATCTACAAGATGTGCATGGAATAAGGCAATAATTCCGACTGCCCCACCCCGGACGGCAACCGCCCGGGGTGGAACCTAAAGTTCCTATCCTGAATTCTAACAGGGTTCCTCCCCATTTAGAATTCAGAATCACCGCCGGGTGGCTCAACGGGCGGCCAGCCAATGGACACGCCCACGTGCGGCCAAAACAGGTGACCACACCTCAATAGATACTTCGCCATCTGATGAAGGCCTTCTTCGCCTTAGGGGCGGTTTATTTAATCACTATGGTGTTCTTGTCGGGGAAGGCTTTCCAGCGTTTGCCGTAGGCGTCGTAGGCGTCGGTGACGACGACAAAGGCGTCAGGGTCGAGGCTGCGGATGGCGGCGGTGACGGTTTCGACCTGGCGCATGGGCAGCACCATGAAAAAGGTACTGTTGGGCTCCAACGAGTAGAGTCCCTGGCTATTGAGGATGGTGGCAGTACGGTCGATGTTCTTCAATATAAACTGGCGCAACTCAGCGTTCTCTTTCTTGGTGATGATAAAGACCAACTTGTCGTTTTTGGAGCCTGAGACCACGTAGGCAAGGGTCTTGGTCATGAGGAAGATGCAAAGGAGGGAATACAAAGAGAGGATGCAGGAGGAGCCGCCCTCGGGACCGTGACCGGTGCCAACGCCGAAACCAATGACCAGCAGTCCCAGCAGCACGATGATGCCGTCGGTGCAGAGGAGGGCATTGGAAAACTTTACACGGAGATATTTGTTCAGTATCATGGCTATGATGTCGGTGCCTCCGGTGGTGGCCTTGCGGCCGACGATGAAGGCCGAACCCACCCCCACCAGCACAGGTCCAATGATGGCGGCCACGATGAGGTGGTCCGAAAGATTCAAAATGCCGCCGCAGAGCTGCGCGGGGTCCAACTGCTGCAGGGCCTCTTTGTTGGGATAGACCAGCGACGAGAGGCCGTTCATGATGAGGGGCGTGATGAGGGTGGCAAAAAGGGTCTTCACCCCGATGCCTTTGCCCAGTAGGAAGTAGGAAAGGATGAGCAGTGGGATGCTGATCATGTAGCTGAAAGTACCCACCTGCAACTGCGGGAAGAGGTTGTGTAGCACGATGCTGGCTCCGAACACGCCCCCAGGCACAAACTTGTAGGGGTTGATGAAAAGGACGAATCCCACGCTGACAATGCAGCTGCCGAGTATGATGCTGAGATAGTCAGAAACAACTGATTTTGTATTATTTGTATTCATCGTGATTTCGATTGTGCTTTTGATTTGAGTTTGCAAATTTACATAAAAAATATGACTTGTGCGTCGACTGATGAAAACCAGTTTTTATCGAACAAGGATTATCACGAATTTGCCGTTAATTTTTTTTGGGACGATTTATGACATTTCATCTTTTTTTCGGGGGGAATGAACGAAAAAAAATCTGAAAGACCGAATTCCGCATTTATCACATCCCCTTCGCCGTGCCTTCGCTCTGCCTTCGCCATTTCGTCTATAGTTGGTCTATACATCTTCTATTGTTCTTCGAGCTCCAGAATGGACAAGTAAGGACGAAGAGATATTAATCCGAATGATATACAACATATTATGGCTGGGGGAACAGCATAGTTTCTTTCCCCCATTTTTGTTTCTTGACGGAGATGGGCGCGACCGAACGGCGGTAGATATAAAAAACCGCACTGCCCTAGAGGGTGCAGTGCGGCCCAGACCCCGCTGTGAGGCGGGGGCATCGGACAATAGTTAGAACCTGAAGAGTTGTTTGTATTTGTATTCGGTGGCGGAAACGGTGGGACCGAGCAGGCTGGCCACTTCCTTGGGGTTGAATTTCTTGGCGTTGCCGGAGATGAGCACTAGGAGGGGACGGCCTTTGATGTACTTGGCATGGAAGGCCTTGAGGTCGTCCATGGTGAGGCGGCTGATTTGCTGGGTGATTTCGTTGGTGCGGTCGCGCTGCCACCCATAGTCTTCCATGCAGGTCTGGACAAAGCTGGGCAGGGTGCGGAAAGTGCTGTAGTTGCTGTTGCGCGCCACCACCTGATGTTCGATGGCCGGGGTCAGCTTGTCGGGGCGGTCGGGAAGGGCGAGGAGGAGGTCGCGCATGGCTTCGACGCCGTCGCGGGTCTTGTCGCACTGGGTGCCGAGGAAGGCATACATGAAGGCGGGGTTGCGGTTGAAGAGGTCGAAACGGAAGCGGCCATAGGTGCTGTAGCCCAGGGAGCGGAATTCGCGTATTTCCTGAAAGACGACGCTGTTCATGCCTCCGCCGAAGTATTCGTTGAAGAGGAGAGCGGCGGCGCGGTCGGCGGTATCAAAGTCGATGCTGGGCATGAGGAAGGCGATGTCGGACTGGAGGAACTTTTTGTTGGATACGAAGAGAACCTGCGACTGGGTGTGGGGCTGTTTTTTGAAAGCGCGGTTGGGGACTACTTCCACCTCGTTGCGGACAAGGCCGTAGGCGTGTATCTTCTGGCAGATGTCGCCGGGGTCGGTGTTGCCGGAGAAGGTGGCATGGCCGTTGCGGGAGAAGATGCGCGCCACCTCGTCGTGGAGCTGCTGGCCGGTGCGTTTGCCCCACTCCTTGTAGGGTGTTTTGCGCAGGAAGGAGGACTGGCTGCCATAGTCGACATACTCGCTGAGGGCGGAGAACCAAGAGTCGGAGGCGTTTTTGGAGGCTTTTTCTTCGGCCTTGATGGCATCGACGAGGAGTTTGATTTGCCTTGGGTCGTGGGTGGGGCGGGCAATCCAGCGCGCCACGAGGCTGAGGATGCTGTCGAGGTTCTGTTCCAATCCGCTGATGGTGAGGGTGCTTTCGTCATCGCTGCAGCCGAGGTAGCAGGAGCCGCCGAGGCGGTCGAGAGCCATATTGAACTGCTGGCGGTCCATGCCGTCGGCGCCGACGGAGTGCATGTAGTACATGGCACGTTCAAGGTCGTGGTTGTCCAACTCGCCATATTTGAAGGTGAGGGTGAGCTGGAAGACATCGTTCTTGGGGTTGGGTGCGCTGTAGAGCATGCAGTTGGGGGTGAGGGGGGTGATGGCGACGTCGGTTTTGAAGTCGACCTCTTGGGGTTTGATGGGGTCGGGCTGCTGGGAGGCTATCATCTGGGCGAAGGGGGAGTGGAGGTTTTGGTTTTGGGCTTCGAGGTGTTCCCAGTCGGGTTTGACGGCGCCGTCGTGGCGAGGGAAGCCCATCTTGGAGCGCACCAGGGTGCAGTGGTCAGGGTCAAAATAACGTTTGGCCACCTCGGAAATTTCTTCGCGGGTCAGATTCATCCAACGTTTGTTGTCTTTCACCCATTGGGCGTAGCTGCTGTTTTCCAATTCGAGCTGGAGGAGCAGCTGGGCGAGGCTTTGGTAATCCTCCACTTGCCGCTGGCGTTCCACGAGGCTGGAAATCTTGATGCTCTCCAGCAGTTCTTCGCTGAAGTTGCCCTGCTTGATGCTGTCGAGGCAGTCCCAAATGACTTGTTCGGCGGCTTGGTGTTTCTGCCCGATGATGTTGGGGACGTACATGATGACGTTGGTGCCTGCATCTTGGAGCGAGAGGGGGAGGAACTGTGCCTCCATGATGCGGCCGTCGGTGGTGGCTTTGTCGAGCAGGCCGCTGCCGCCGTCGAGGAGGCTGGCCAGCATTTGCAGGGGGAGGTAGTCGGGGTGGCCGCAGGGCACACCGGGGAAGACCATGAGTCCCATCTTAATGGGGGTTTGGCGGACGTCGACCACTTTGCGCCCGGCGAACTGGGGAAGGCTGTGGGCTGGCTGGGGGGGAAGTGTGCCGCTGCGCCAGTCGGAGAATTTCATTTTGACGAGTTGGCGGGCTTCGGCGGCGTTGAAATCGCCCACCAAGATCAGGGTCATGTTGTTGGCCACGTAGTAGGTATCGAAAAACCACTGCATCTGGCTGGGCTGCGGGTTTTTGAGATGGTCGGCCAGGCCGATGACTTCGCGGCTGTAGGGGTGGTCGCCGAAAGATTCGGTGAAGAGGTTGCGGCCGAAGTCGTGTACCATTTGGTTGTCATACATGTTCTTTTCCTCGTAGATGGCCTCCAGCTCGGACTGGAAGAGGCGGAAGACGGGGTTGCGGAAACGTTCGGCGTAAACATCCATCCAGTTGCTCAGCTGGTTGGAGGGGAGGGTGTTGTAGTAGACGGTGTAGTCGTAGCTGGTGCCGGCATTGAGGCCAGTGCAGCCCATCTGCTGCAGGATGGCATCGACCTCGTTGGGGATGGCATACTTGGAGGCAGCGATATTCAGGCGGTTGATTTCGAGCTGGATGTCGTGGCGCTGCTTGGGGTCTTGGGTGGCGTGGAGGCGGTCGTAGGCCTGGTTGATGCTGTCGAGATAGGGTTTCTCGGCGGCCCAGTCGGTGGTGCCAATGCGGTCGGTGCCCTTGAACATGATGTGTTCGAAGTAGTGGGCCACGCCGGTGGCAGAGGGGTTTTCGTTCTTGCTGCCGGCATGGACCACCACGCAGCCGTATATCTTGGGCTGGCTGTGTTCTTCGCAGAGGATTACCTTGAGTCCGTTGTCGAGATGGAAAGTCTCAACCTTCACGGGTTGTTGGGCATGGAGGGCTGCAACTAAGAGAAGCAGCATCGAGAGGGAAAGGATTCTTTTCATAACCCAGGGGTGTTATTTCTTTATTATACGCTTAACGATGGTGTCGTGCGCAGTGGTGATGCGCACAAAATAGGCTTGGGCAGGCAGGTTGCCAAGTTGTAGCTGGTGATCGGCGGTGGTGCGAACTATACGGCCGCTCATGTCCATCAGTTCTACTTTTTGCAAGCCGTCGGCACTGATGTTCAGTACTGTGGTGGCCGGATTGGGATAGACCTCCACAGGGGCGGGTGCGGGGGTGTCGGGGGTGCCCACATGGGCACAAGGCCACTGGATGTGGTGGGTGCCACCATTGCGGTAGGCATACGCCACCGACACAAAGTCTTCGCCATACTGGTTGCGGACATAATAATTGACATAGCGGTCGGTGCCGCCTCCGGAGTGCCACACGGAGTAAACCTCGTCGGGGCTCACCAAGATTACCACCGAGTCCTTCTCACCGCCTTGCAGTCGGGCCGTGCCATAGACATAGCCCGAAGGCGACTCCAAGGTCAGATTGGCACAGCCCTGCCAGCCATCGCCGTGTGTGCTCTCCATGACCACCGTCAAGTGACACATCTCTTCGGGGTCGTGGGCTGCCTGGGCTACACGAACGGTGCAGGTTTCGTTTCCTTGGACGAAGGTGAGCGATGCCACACGTTCCTGCCCACTATTGTTCTCTTGGGCCACAAATCGAACCCATCCGGCAGGGTCTAAAGTGTCGGCCGTGACCGTTATCCAGTCGGCGTCCACATTCATCGACCATGCGGCATAATTGCTCCTGTTGACAGCTACCAGAAAAGAATCACACTCACCCAAACGGCTGACCGAGAAGGCCGAGTCGCTGACTCGCAGGCGATAGTCGGGCACCAAGCCCAGGAGGGCTGAGTTGTTCATATTGAAGGTGTAGGTGCCGTTGCCACCCGCACCGCCCACACCAGGGCTGATGGAGTCGACCGGGAAGTAGCCGTCGCCCACGCCGCTCCAGCCAAAGTTGAAGTGCAGGTAGCCGCGATGGTCATAGCCGTCGCAGACAAAGCCGTGGCCGCCTTGGGCGGCGGCTCCTGTGTAGACGACGGGACGGCGCTGGTCAAGTTCGGCAATAAGCTGGTCGCGCCAACGCTCGTTGGTGTAGCCATTGTCTTTGAAAACCACGCGCATGTCGGGGCTGTAGCAGAAATAGTCTTTCAGCGAGTTGTCGATGCTTGCAAAGCCCGGCATGCCGGCCAGGCCGGCGGCCATGCTGCCTCCTTGGGCAGCAGTGCCGTAGCCCATTTCGAGACTCACGCCACAATGGTACATCAGCACGGCCACGGCCTCTTTCTGTTCCATGGGTGTGGACGAAGTGGCTTGGTCGGGCATGTTGTTCCAGTCATAGAGGGTATGGGCGAAGTCGGCCTGCTGTAGGCCATAGGTGGCGTGGGTGTAACTGTGGCTGCCCTGACCAAAGGCGGGGTGCTGCCAGTAGTTCATGATTTGGGCCTGAGCGGTGGCTGCACAGCCGGTGACTGTGCCGCGGGGACAATAGCCGTTGTAGGGATAGTCTTGGTCCCAGTGGGTGGTCAGCAGGGGCTCCACGCCGCCAAAAACGCTGTCCTTGGGCATAAGGTTGTTCTCAAGGGCATACCATTCGGGGGCATAAGCCGCACAGGGCGTACTTTTGGCCTCGCGGAGGGCGTTTATTTCCTGCTGGTAGGCCTGCAGCCACTGCTGCAAGGGGGTGGGAAGATTCTGAGGGTCGAGGGAGCCGCTGGGCGAATAGCCCAGGATGGGGCGGGCTGCATCGTCGGCAGCGACCAGCACAAAGCCCCCTTGGCTGCCCACGAAAAGATACATTCCGTCATAAGGCCACTCTTTGCTGAGGTCTTGCAGGGTGCTTTTGGCCCCGCAGAGGGAGCCGAAGAAATTGTGTGCCACCGCAGCAGCGCGTTTCGGCGACACGGGAGAAGCCATGGCGGCACTGGTGAGCAACACCGCCATGGCTGTCAGGGTTATTGTCCTTATGGTTTTCATCAGGAGTCTCTTTTGTGTCTGTCGTTACTTCTCAATGGCTGCGGCAATCTTGTCCATCAGTTTCTGCCAACGGTTGCGGCTGTTGAGGGTGCCGTTGCCGATGATGCTGTTCTTGGACGCTGCATTTGCACGAGGGGTGAAGACGATGGTGTCGGTCCCCATGATATCGCGCATGTCGGCATCGTCCAACACCATGGTCAGGGTGTTGGCCACCTTGTCGTGGGTCATGTCGTATTTGTAATCAACGGTGTCGCCGTTCTCCTCATCGACATAGGTGCCGTAAAGCACCACTGTGTCGCCAAAGAACTCGTAGGTGAGGCTCTCTGTCTCATTATCGCCTTGCGAATAGGAAGGGTACTGGGGTAGGTAGACATAGATGTCGTGGAACAGTTCGGCATTGACGGAATCAAGGAAATCCAGTGTCACGTCATAGGTGACGTCTTCTTCAATGCCTTGATAGAAGAACTGGTTCTCCAGATGGGATTCCCACGAGGTGCCGATGTAGATGTTCTCGATGGGGTCGTCGCCCGGGTTGTCGGGATTGTCGGGGGTGATGGGGTTGACGTCGTCTTTTTTGCAACCGGCAAAGACCAGCGTTGCGGCCACGGCGAGGGTGGCGAGGGTTCTAATTGTTGCGTTCATTGTTGGATATTTTTGGATATTTGTTGTATTTATCAATAACTATGTTTTATTTGTTTTATTGTATAGACTTCTCTCCTTGGGCATTTATATGATGTCACTGGGCAGGAGGGGCTTAGAATCTAATGCCGTAGTTCAGCTGGAGGGTACAGCCGGAGAACATGATTCTGGAATTGGGTGTGAGGCCTTCGGGCAACCCAGCGTGGGCATCCATGAGGGTTCCGAACTGGGGAATCATGGCGCGGATGCCCAGGTAGTGACCCTCTTTGAAGAGGTAATTGAGGCCCAGGGTCAGGTGCCCCTCATAGCCCAGGCGCGTGGGGGAATAGTGCTGGTCCATGTAGTCGAAGGAGTTTTTGTGCATCAGCAGGCCTCCTGCCACGCCGACTTCCAGTTCCATCTTGTCGGTTAGCTTGAAGTAGTCGCGGATGTCCAGCAGGAAGCTAAAGTCTGCGAAATTCTCATTGAGGTTCTGAAAGACGGTATTTCCGCTTCTCACTCCTAACGTTAGTCCATAGAACCAGCCGTTGCCATTGTAGTAGCCAGCCGAGATGTGTTCGGCGGGGAGGAAGTCATAGCCCTCGGTGGGGTCGGCAAAGGCCGACAGGGCTGAGTAGTTGCCAAACTGGGATTGTCCCAATCCTAATTCAAGGGCGAAACCGCCTTTCTTTTCTTGTGCGGAGGCCGCAAAAGTGGTCAGCAGGGCGACCAAAACAACGATAACTTTTTTCAACTCTTTCATGTTTTTATGTTTATTATTATGTAATCGTTTGTGGGTGGGTGTTTCTTACACCCGGGTGATTATTTTTTTAGTTTCTGTTCCAGTTTCTGACGGATGGAGGCTTCGAGGGGGATGAAGTTGTACTGCTGCCAGAAGGCTTCGTCATACTGCTTGTGGTCGGCATGGCGGTTGGTGACCAGCACTCCGCCGGGTTCCTGTATGACGTTGTTATGCAGGAACGAGGCTCCTTCTTTGTGCTGGCCAGTGAGCACGCAGGTGCAGCGTTTTTCCATGTGCTGGCGACGGGCACCCAAAGGGCTGTTCTCGGCACAGAAGAGGTAGGTGTGTTCGTGGCGGGTGTAGGAGGTGAGGGTGTAGCGGCCACCCACCTGCCCGTAGTGGTAGGTGTTGTGGGTCTCGTAGGCTATGGAGTCGACGCCGGCTTGCTTGAAGACCTGCTTGAGCGGGAAGTAGGGGTGCATCATGAAGTATTGCGACTCCTCGTAGCTGACGATGGCCAGGTTGCTCTTGGCAATGGTGATGCGCACGGATTGGCGGAGCGTTATCATGTTCTTTTGGGCCATATCTAGGTCTTTGGTGATGACGTAGTACTCCTTGCCGTCGGCATCGACGATCTCGTGCATCTGTAGGTTTTTAGCCTTCTTGACATAACGGTCGGCCAAATTGGCCTGGGTGTTGGGCACCTCCACAGGGTCGAAGAGAACCTCGTGCTCGGAGTAGGCAATGTAATTGTCGGCCATGCCATTGGTGACACGGCTAACATAGCCGGTGTCGCAGAGCAGCAGGCGGTCGTGGCGGATGGTAGTGTAGTTGCTCTCGATGGGCCGCTTATAGTCTATCAACACCGCGCCGTAGGGGCCCTTGCGGTTGTTCAACTTCTTCAGCTTGTGATGCTTGTCGTAGCCCACGCGCAGGGCGTCGAAGACCATCTCGTCGAAGAGGAAGAGCTCGCCGTTCATCAGGCGCACGTCGCGATAGAACCAAGTGCCCACCATGCTGTCGGTCTCGTAGTTCTGCGGAATGCGGTCCACGGCATCCATCAGCAGCTTGCGCACCGCTTTGGGCGAGTACTCGGTGACGGAGACCTCCCTCAGCCAGCGGCCGCCGTCGGACCGCAAAGCCCGATTGGGTTTCAGTTGGGCCGCCGCAAGCAGCACAGTGTCGCGGTGGTAGCCCATGAGGGCATAGACCACGCTGCCCTGAGCAAGGCTGTCTGGCACCTTCAGCACATACTGGCCGTCGCTGTTGGTCTGGGTGTAGACGGCCTGACTGGCCAGGTAGACGGTCACGGCAGGCAGCCCCTCTTTGGTCTCGGCATCGGTCACGCGCCCACGCAGGGTCAGGTAGTTCTCTTGAGCCTGTGCAAAACTAAAAACTAAAAGGTAAAAACTAAAAGCTAATGCTATCTTTCTCATAATATGCAGATATAGTTTAGTGTACTAACGAATTCAAATCTGCGGGGTTCCCATACTTTCGGTGGCACCTTGGCGGGCTTTGCTTTCCAGCTCCATCTTGCCCATACGCCAGGTGAGGCCGAGGCTGACAAATCGCGAGTCGTAACGCTGACTGCCGGTGGTCTGATAGCTGGGAGCCGTGGTGTTGTTACCCCACTGTGCCATGCCGAAAATGTCGCGGACGTTGAGGTTCACGCTCAGCTGGCGGTTGAAGAAGTCGCTGCTCACACCAAAGTCCACACCTTTGTTGGCAACACTCATGCTGTAGAGACCCAGACGGGGGGAGCTGTAATGGGCGTTGGCAAACACCTCGAGCCAGCCCCACAGCTTGGCCCACACATTGAGGCGGGCGCTCCAGCTCACCTTGCTGTCGGAGAAGTCTTTGTAGTTGTAGCCATAGTTGAACACCGAGGCATTCAGGCGCACATTGAAGAAACCCGTGGGGCGGTAGGTGATGTTAGCCTCCAAGCCCTCGGTATGGCTGCTGCCGATATTCTCCGGCACGGTGTAGTTGACCAGCACCGGACCGAAATACTCAGGCGCATAGCCAGCGTATGCCATGGTGCCAATCTCGTCGGTGTTGGCGCGGTAATAGGCGTTGAGGCCGATGTTGCCGAAGCCCATGATGTACTTGTTAAAAGCCGCCTCCAGGTTGTGGGTATAGCTGATAAGCAGGTTGGGGTTGCCCGTCTCGTAGCTGTAGTCGTCAAAACGGCGGAAGGGGGACAACTGCGTCATGCCGGGCGTTGTGTGACGGCGGGTGTAGCTGAGGCTGTAGCTGGTAAAAGTCTTGGTTTGATAGCTCAGGTGCAGGCTGGGAACAAGGCCGAAGAAGGCGGTGTCCACCACGGTGGTACCGGTGCCGTTCAGATAGTTCCATGTACTCTTTTTCCACTCCTGCTCGCCACGCAAACCCATCTTGGCGGTGAAGCCGCCCCAGCGTTTCTGCAAAGTAACATAGCCACTGAGACCCGTGCCACGTTCCACACCTTCGCGAGAGCGCAGCAGCACCTGCTCATAGACGGAACCATTGAGGGTGTCAAGACATACATACTCTGTGCCGCCACCAAACTCCGCCTCCGCACCCACCTGCAGTTCGAACTGGTTCTTCAGCGGGTGAGTATAATCCAGCGACAAGCTGCCCGACGGATTGCTGCTATGGTCGTTGGTACGGCGCTGAAGGGTGTCGCGTGCGGGGTCGTAGTAGGCAAAGGTCTCGCTGCCAGTACCGCGGTTGCTCCAGGTGTTGCCATTGAAGCTAAAGGAGAGCTTGCGGCCTGTGGTGTCGAAACGATGCTCCAGCCATGCACCTGCATAGCCGCCCCAGCCAAAGCCATCGCCGTTGTTCATCGTGTAGTGATAGCCCAAGTTGCGCAGCGTGGGGAAATACTCGCGATACTGGAGGTCAAGGTCGGTGTGGTTGCGACCCCAATAAGGATAGATGCCCATCCAGGTGGAGAGGTTTGTCTTATCTGAGATGTTCCAGTTGAGGTTAAGCCCAGTGTAGCCACCGAGATTGTTAGCCTCGGTCTTCCGGTTACTGCTTTGGAAGCGGCTGGTGTCGCCATTGTCGTTGTACAGGGTGTTGGTACCGTCGCCCTCCATGCGGTGGCGAGAATAGTCGGCATTGATGTAGAAGTTGAAATCCACCTTCTCGTTGGCCCACACATACGAAGCCCACGGCGACACGCTGGGCGATGTCCTTGCCCGCACACCCACGCAGAGCAACTCGTTGCGGGTCACCTTCTGGTTGGTGACGATATTGATGACACCGCCCGAGGTAGAGTAGCGTGCCGAGGGATTGGTGATGACCTCGATGCGCTCGATGGCATTGGCGGGCAGCTGCTTGATATACTGTTTCAACGCCTCCTCGTTCATGTGCGAGGGGCGGTCGTTGACCCATATCTCCACGCTGCTCACACCGCGCAGGGTGATGTTGCCCTCGGCGTCCACCTCCACTCCGGGCGCATTCTGCAGGGCGTCGCTGGCGGTACCCGTCTGGATGGAGGCATCCTCCTTGGTGTTGTACATGTTCTTCTCGCCGTCCATCACATAGAGGGGCTTTTCGGCCACCACCTGCAAAGTTTCCAGGGTAGTGGCCCCAGGCTTGAGCGCGACGGCCAGGTTGCTGACATTCTTTTTCACCTCCACCAGCTGGGTATATCTCTCATAGCCCACATAACTGGCCTGGAGCAGATAGCTGCCGGGTTTCACATCCTTAATTTCGAAAGTGCCATCGAAGTCGGTGGCGGCTCCGCGCATAAACACGGTGTCGGTCGTGCGCATCAGGCCCACGTTGACCAAGGGCAGCGGCTCGCCACTCTTGGTGTCTTGCACCTTGCCCTTAACGGTTAAATTCTGAGCCTCGGCCAAGGCTGTCATGGCCACAAAAGCCAACAGCAATAGAAACAATCTTTTCATTTTATATTTACTCCTATTTGGTTACTTGCATCAGGTCTTCCCAGGTGAGGCCCAGCATGTTCATGCGTTGGACGATGTATGGCAGCTCGTCGTGCATGAAGTCCTGTCGATGCAGTTTGAGGATAAGCTCGCTGGCCTTGGGGGCCACAAAGTAGCCCACACCGCGCCGGTTGTATATGACCTCGGCGGTTTGTAGGTACTCGTAGGTGCGCATGACGGTGTTGGGGTTGACACCCAGCTCGGCGGCCACGTCGCGCACCGAGGGTATCCGCTCATCGTCGCCCCATTGGCCTGTCATGATGCGCTCACAAAGCGTGTCGGCTATCTGGAGGTATATCGGTTTCTGTTTCTTGAAGTCCATGGCTCGGTTATTTTACTTTTGAATCTTTCTTTTTGATGCTCAAGGAGCCGCTGACGGCGTTGCACTCTATCTGGCAGGCTCCGTCGCCGATGACATGTTTCTTGCCCTTCTTGCCGATGGGCAGCTCGGAGGAGAGCTTGCGGTTCATGCCCTCCATGTCCACGGTCATGCCTGCATCCTCGGGCACATATAAGGTCACTACGCATCCCATACTGTTTATCTCTATCTCGTTCGGCATACGGCTGAAGGTGGCATCCACAAAGGGCGAGGTGCCTGAGTTGAGTTCCCAAGTGCCCAGCTCGCATTCGTTCAGCGCGATGCTGCCCGAAAGGAGGTTCATCTCCAAATCGCTGCAGCGGATGCTGTCCATAACGAGCTTGGCCGTACCGTCTATCTCCACTTCTGCCAGCCGCAGGGTGCGGGGGACAAGCACCAGGAGGTACTTGTGAGGTAGGCCGTCACCGGACACCCGCAGGCCTGGTTTCTGTGAGGTGATGGTCAGCTCGCCATCATCGTCCAGATAGTAATGCATAGTGGTGGTGTCGGTCAGCAGGGTGTCGGCTACCTCGCTGATGACCACCTGGTTGCCGTCGTAGGCTCTCAGCAAGATGGAGTCGCCCACCCAGTCGATGCTGAGGTACCGCACCTGTGCGGCCTCGAAGGTGGCACCGCCTTTCAGGTAGCGGTCGGCCCGCTCGCCTCTGTACATTCCGTCCTCGCCGAACGAGGTCTTCATGCTGTAGAGGGAATCTATCTCTTCGGGGGTGCGATGATTGGTCAATTTGCAGCCGCTCATAGCCGCCATGCTCAGTACGACCACGGCCATTGCCATTAATGTTCTTATGCGTGTCATATTGTTAGTCTTTTGGGGTTCCATATTAATATTTCATGTGTTTCAGGCGATAGCTGGCCCACCAGAAGAAGAGGGTGGTCAGCACCAGGCTCCAAGCCACAGTCACACTGTAGGCAATATTCATGCTGCGGATGGGGTCGGCGAAGGCCGTCATCTCATCCATCAGATTGCCGTTGAGCATCATGGCGGTCGTAATGGGGAGGAAGATCAGCTCCAGCACAAAGGTGATAAGAAAGGTCCAGAGGAGGGTTTGCAGCACCTTGTGCTTCTTGAAGATGGTGGTGGTGAAAAGATAGAGCGAGACGGTGTGCAGATAGCCTATTACAACATACAGCAACATCTTGCCGGGAGTAAAGGTCTGCGCCACGATTAGGGTGTCTTCAGTGACATTGGGAAAGACGCCAGCCGTCAACTGATGGTAAGAATCGAGCATATCGGCCAGATGGTCGGTCTGCCACAGCCACTTGCTGTAGGGGCCGAAGGGCAGCAGGGCGAGGAAATAGTCGAGCACGATGCTGCCAAAGAGGCACAGCAGCGGGCAGACAATGATGGTATAGAGCAACATGCTGAGGTATTTCTCTAACTTGGAGGCGGGCAGCATGGCAAAGTAGATGCCCTCCTTGGGCAGGTTACAGGTACGGTACATGCGCGAGGGGCTGACCATGGAGGCCAGAACCACCACTCCGTAGATAAAGCACCAGCGCACTTCGGGCGCGATGGCGGGCACATCGTCTATGCCGCTGAAGGCCCACACCAGCAGCCATGCGGCCAGGGGCAGCAGGGTGATGATGAGGAGGGAAGTGCCGGCATTCTGCCAGATATTGTTGAAATCTTTGCGGACCACTTTGCAGAAACGGGTCCATTCAAAATTCTTGTTCATATCTTTAGTTTTATCTTGTGATACTTCGTTGTGTTTTCGATTTTTTAGTTGGCCTTGGCAAAAAGGTCTTTGATGGCGCTCTTGTTGCGCAGCACGGCATTGAAGAGGCCTTCGATGTTCAGCTGGCTCTCGCTGCCGTCGCGGTTGATGCACACGTTGAGGCAGCCGCCGGGCATCTGCTCGCTATAGAGAGCCTCGGGACGTGGCGCCATGTCGTAGGTGAAGAGCAGCTTGCGGGTGACAGTCTGCACGTCGGCGTTGAGCAGCACGTCGTCGTGCGTGAGGATAATGATGGGGTCGATGAGGTTCTCCACATCCTTCACCTGGTGGGTGGAAATGATGATGGTGGAACCCTCGGTGGCACGCTTGGAGAGAATGGTGCGGAAGTCGGCCTTGGAGGGAATGTCGAGGCCGTTGGTGGGCTCGTCCAGCAGCACATAGTCGGTGCCCAGCGAGAGGGTGCAGGCAATCATCGACTTCTTCTGCTGGCCGTAGCTCATCTCCTTAAAGGGGCATTCGGGGTCCACCCCCAAGTCCTGCATCAGGTGCAGGAAGTAGCCGTAGGCATACTTGGGATAGAAGGGGGCCAAGGCCCGGACATACTTGACCGGCGTGGCATCTTCGGGCACCACCACCTCGTCGGGCAGGAAGACGATGTTCTGGAGGAAGTCAGGCTCGCGGTCGAAACTTACGTGCCCGTCCAAGGTGCAGCTGCCCTGCTGGGGACACTGCAGGCCGCTGATGATTTTCAAGAGGGTGGTCTTGCCCACTCCGTTTTCGCCCAGCAGACCATAAATGTTGCCCGGCTCGAAACTGAGGCTGATGTTGTGAAACACCGGCGTTTTCTTGTAGCTGAAGTCTAAATTCTTAATTTCTATCATAACTTAGTGTTTTAATGTTTTCGTTTAATTTGCTGTATTTCTGTCTATAAACCGATTTATTGTTCTGGTGTATTAGTTTACTAGTACACTGCAAAGGTACGACACTTTTCGGAACCAGCAAGAAAATTATTCTGATTTAACAATATTTAACCTTTAAACATTCATGCAGAGCCACTGCTCACGCTTTTTCTCACCCTCGCTACCGCTTCGCTCCCCCCTCGCATCTCATTCTCTCCACCTCCGCTCTACAATTGAGGAGAGAGGGTACAGGATATGTCTGGCGAGAAAAGTGATGGAGAAGAGGTGGAAGAGAAACAAAGAGGGCGCATAACAAACCAAAAAAACATCAAGCGGAACGGCTCTGCACATATATATCCGCACAAGAACCATGCCACTGGCAGCCGCGCCGCGAGTGGAAAAACAGCACACCGATGCACCTGCCCCTCAAAAACCAGAAAAAATGCCCCTCGCGGGCAATAATAAACAGAGAATGGCGTTAACAAAGATTATAAATGCCGAACACGGGTTCTGACATTTTACAATAAAGAAACATTTAAAAGGAATAAAATAACGACATTATGGCAGACAAAACTTTTGGCAACGACTTCGACCACAATATCACCATACGCTTTTTCCGCCGTTGGTGGAAACTGCTCATCTGGGTATTCGTCATAGCTCTGGCGGCATCAGTGGCCATATCGCTGCTCATCACTCCCCGGTATAAATCCACGGCCACCCTGTTCCCCACCAATTCCAACCGACTGAGCAAGGCCATCATGGACTACCACTACAGCCTCGACTTCATGGACTACGGCATCGAACGCGACTGCGAGTACTGCATACAGATTCTCTCCTCGGAGTCGATGGAGCGCGACGTGTGCAAGCGGTTCAACCTCATGGAGCACTACGGCATCAGCCCCGAAGACCCGCACAAGTTGTTCAAACTGCACGAACAGTACCGCGGCAACGTCAATGTCAAGCGCACCGAATATTTGGGCGTAGAGGTGTCGGTGCTGGACGTGGACCCGCAGTGGGCTGCCGATATGGCCAACTTTATAGCCACCAACTACGACTCTGTCTGCCACCGCATACACCACGACCGCGCCGTTAATGCAGCCGAGATTATGGACGGCGTGTGCCAGAAACTGGGCAACGAGATAGCCCTGCTGCAAGACAGCCTGCGCCACCACCCCGAGCAGTCTCTCGGCCTCACGCAACTCATCAACGAGAAGTGCAAGCAACTGGCCGACCTGCAAACCCGTGCCGCCCAAACCGAGGTGGACATGAACGAGAACGTAAGCTACAAGTTCATGCTTGACCAAGCCGTGGCCGCCGACAAAAAGGCCTACCCCAAGCGCAGCATCATCGTGATGCTGGGTACATTTGGCTCGGTCGTCATGTGCATCCTGGTGCTCCTTTTGCTGGATGCCACCAAGAAAGAAGAAGCCCTTGAACCCAAAGAAGACAAGGCATAACACCACTAACGGATGGAATTGTTCCGCATGAAGTCCTGGCTGCAAAGAAATAAGACCGCTGTCATTGCCGTGGCGGTGACACTGCTCTTTGCCGTGGGCAATTCTTTCATGCTGCTTAAGGACTTCTACTATCTTTCGCTCATACCGCTGGCGGGGCTGGTGTTGCTCCTTTTTGTCACCAAATTTGAGACCGCCCTGCTCTGCATGGCCCTGCTCACCCCTTTTGCCATCGACTTTGCTTTCTTCCCCAAGATGGAACTGTCCATGCCGGTGGAGCCCATGATGATACTCTTCACGCTGATGTTCTTCTTCCGCGTGCTGGCCAGCAAAAGCTACGACCCGCGGCTGCTGCGCCATCCGGTCAGCATCAGCCTCCTGGCCTCACTGGCGTGGATGATTATAACCTCCTGCACCTCTGCCCTACCCTTGGTATCGTTCAAATACTTTCTGGCACGCCTATGGTTTGTGGTGCCCTTCTTTTTTGCCGCCGCCCAGATTTTCCGCGACAAGGTGCGCATCCGCCAGTTCTTCTGGTGCTATGCCATCGGGCTCATCTGTGTCATTGCCATTGCCACGGCCAAGACCCTCGGCAATTTCAGCGACTTGCAGACCCTGCACCGTGTGATGAAGCCCTTCTATAACGACCACACCGCCTACGGCTGTGCCATTGCCCTCTTCCTGCCCGCCGCCTTCTATTTCATATTTAGCCGAGGCAGCAAGGGCTGGATGCGGCTGCTCTTTCTGGCCATGTTCGCCCTGCTCATCGTGGGCCTCTTCTTCTCCTACTGCCGTGCCGCATGGCTCAGCGTGCTGGGGGCCATTGGGGTCTACGTACTCATCCGCATGGGCATGAAGGTCAAGTGGATGGTGCTGCTCTTCGGCCTGGGCGTGGGGGTGTTTTTCGTCTACCAGAGCGACGTCCTCTACAAACTGGGCAAAAACCATCAAGACAGCTCTTATGACCTCTCCGGACAGATAAAGTCTATCTCCAATATCTCCACCGATGCCAGCAATCTGGAGCGTCTCAACCGCTGGGCCTCGGCCATCCGCATGTGGAAGGAAAGCCCCGTCATGGGCTGCGGCCCTGGCACCTACCAGTTCCTCTATGCCAGCTACCAGCGCAGCTATCAGCTCTCCACCATCAGCACCAATGCCGGCAATCTGGGCAACGCCCACAGCGAGTATATCGGACCCCTCACCGAACAGGGCGTGCCGGGCGTGGCACTTGTCGTCTGCATCTTCCTGACCACCTTCGCCACCGGCGTGCGTATCTACCGCACCGCACAGGACAAACAGGTGGCCAACATGGCCTTGGCTTTCACCCTCAGCCTGCTCACCTACTATATCCACGGCGTATTCAACAACTTCCTTGACACCGACAAACTCTCAGTCCCCTTCTGGGCTTTCACCGCCGTCATCGTATCGCTTGACGTTTACAGCCAGAAGAAAGAGATATGATGCGCCGGTTAGTCATAATCATCCTATTGTTCGCCTGCTGCCGCCAGTTGCAGGCACAGGAGGCAGACTCCTATTTGGCCCCATGGAACCGCACCCGCTGGGTGGGTGAAGAAATCCTCATCCCTCCTTTGCGAAGGCAGGCAAGGGAGGCCAGCAGCCAGCCCGACACCGCCGATCTCATCATTGAGGAGGCTGTCAAGCACCTGGGCAAACCCTACCGCTATGGAGCCAAAGGACCCAAAGCCTTCGACTGCGCGGGATTTGCGCGCTACGTATACCTCAAGTTTGGCATCGAGTTGCCCGGCGGCAGCCGCCCGCAGTATACCAAGGGGCGCAAAATCAACGATACCAAGAAACTTCAACGCGGCGACCTAGTCTTCTGGCAGGGGCGTGAGGCCAGCGGCCACATAGGCCACACGGGCATAGTTGTGGACGTGGACACCCTCACCGGCCGGTTCCGCTTCATCCATGCAGCCACATCCACCGGAGTGATATTCTCCTATTCCAGCGAAGCCTACTACGCCCGCCGCTACGTGGGGGCCTGCCGCCTCATAGGCGACCGCAAGAAACCCAGCACCCCCCTTCCCCCCAAGGAGCGCAAGAAACGAATACGACAATAGAAAAGTCCTGAACCATCCAGATCAAGCCAATTTTTCAATTCCAGTTATTGGAGAAATAATTGATTTACATAATAAATAAGGAGAGCCCACGTTATCTAAAAAAAACAGCCATGTCGAACAAAAGAACTTTTTCTGTCAACAAAAATGACACAGAAAAATGGAAAGAGGACGTTTTTAAATCGGTCAAATGTTACAACGACTGGTTTATGAACTTCGCACCAACAACCTATGTGCAGGCAAGAAAAGAGGCCATAGCACGCGTAAACGACGTACTCCAGACAACACATTATTTCAGCACATTGACATCCCAATTATTAGTAGAAGTCCCGAAATCCCTCGGTATTCTGAGAATGTCAACAACACCACCACTAGCAATAGACCGACTCTCCGGCCTAGCCGATGTGCCGCGTTCGTTCATCAAAAAAATGGAGCAAGGAAAAGTCACCTCACGTATGAATAGGCAAACGGTCGCTCTAAATCTAGATAATCTGTTGTCAGTTGTCTCCAAATTACTTGACAGGGGAATAATGCCGTGGCTGAACCGCAATGAATTGCCCAGTTCAAAGGAGCGAATTTTGGCAGCTTCTGTAATTGCCGACAGGCTGTGCGGAACACTTGCAGATCCCATCATCAGGAATGAGCAGGAACGTAGGCAACTGGAAAACATCAACCTTTATCTGACATCTAAGGGATATAACTATGTTGAGACAAAAGATATAGACCGTGTTGAGGATATGCAGCCAGGAACGTTTTCCTACCATTTCAATGTTCCAGTTACCGTTGGCGAGACGAAGAAAGTGAATATGCCAATAGATGTAGTATTGAAAAGGCGAAATGCTAAGAAGAATGAGATGCCCATCCTGATTGAATGTAAGTCAGCGGGCGATTTTACAAATACGAACAAACGCCGTAAAGAAGAGGCAACCAAGATTGAACAGCTGCGCAACACATACGGCATGGACGTAGAATTTGTATTGTTCCTATGTGGCTATTTCGACACAGGATATTTAGGGTATGAGGCAGCAGAAGGAATTGATTGGATATGGGAACACCGCATCGCTGACTTTGACAAACTAGCAATATAGGTTATGCTTGAAATAGAGAACAGGCGCAAGGCTCTTCAGGACAACCTCGATGCTCAAAAGAAGCAACGAGAAAGAAACATCATGGGGCAGTTCTCAACCCCCTATCCTCTGGCATTGGACATAATGCAGCATATGAAGTCTCTTATAAAAGGCAACAATGTCTCGCTATTTGAGCCCTCCATCGGAACAGGGGTGTTTTATTCCGTATTTGCCGAGGTATTTGGAACAGACAAGAAGGCATTCGGCATAGAGCTGGACAACCATTATTTTTCACCTGCCAAACAATTATGGGAGGGTTTCCCATTAGAAATAGTCCAAGCGGATTTTTTCAACATCACTCCCGACAGGCATTTTCCCCTACTAGTAGCCAACCCTCCCTACATAAGACATCACCATATTGAAAACAGCCAAAAGCAGGAACTACAGCTACGCACATATGAGCAAACGGGTATAAAGACTTCTGGTCTTACCGGCATGTACTGCTATTTTTTAATGCTTTCAGAACAATGGCTTGAGGACGGAGGGATTTCTTGCTGGCTGATACCAAGCGAGTTTATGGATGTGAACTATGGCAAAGCCCTGAAACATTATCTGCTGAACAATGTAGAGCTATTGCAGATCCACCGATTTAATGCCACCGACCTTCAATTTGCTGATGCGCTCGTAAGTTCTTGCATCGTCATATTCAGAAAAGCAAAACCTCAATCCAATAGTCCAATACGTTTCACTCTTGGTGGCAGTATTTCAAAACCAGAAAAAGAAATATTAATTGATAGACAAGAAATTGCAGACAGCCAAAAATGGACCAACCTATTCGAAAACGGAATAGTCCAAACAAACGAAACTGAAAAACTCGGCGACTACTTCATTGTAAAACGAGGTGTGGTGACAGGCGACAACAATTTCTTCATCGTGGACGACAACAAAATCGAACAATACGGCATCGACAAGAAGTTTCTATATCCAATATTACCAAGTCCGCGATATATTAAAGGAGACATTATCGAAGCGACAGGAGAACTGCCAGACATTGAAAGGCAAGAATACCTATTCAGTTGCAACCTTTCTGAAAGCATATTGAAACAACAATATCCAGGTACTTGGAGCTACATTCAAGAAGGCGAACGTCAAGGAGTTCGAGATGGGTACATTTGTAGCAGAAGGACCCCCTGGTATTCATGTGAAGAGCGCCCCCCCGCATCTATTATAGTCCCCTACATGGGACGCTCCGACACCAACAAGCGCATGTTCAGATTTATCTTAAACAAATCAAAGGCCATAACAACTAACGTATACCTCCTCCTTTACCCCAAGCCACAATATGCTCGTAGTTTAAGCGACTTAACCATTTTGACACAAGTATGGCACGCCCTGAACTCCATTCCCCAAGAAAGAATGATAAAAGGAGGCCGTTTCTATGGCGGAGGGCTAAGAAAGATGGAGCCAAATGAATTAATGAACATCCCTTTATCAGAAATAAGTGGCCTACTTGAAGAAGATAATAAACAATTATCTCTGTTCCAATGATCATACGTTAAAGTGCTACCTTGACAGTCCTCATAGAACAGCCACAAATTTCTTGACCATAATATTTTTACTTGCAATAAAAACAGCCACAAGAAATTTGTTTATTAATGATTAGGTTCACTTGATGAGTGAGTCCTGCAAATGACCACTAAAAAAAATATCATCTAGCGTGTAAGATTCCGCACCCATTTGCGACTACTAAGCATGATGAACGAAACAAAACAATTCGAATCCGACTATCTGCCATTGCAGCCCGCCATGCAGCGCATGGCCGAAAGCCTTCTCGGCGACGAGGAGGATGCAGCCGACGTGGTGCAGGATTGCTTTGTCACTCTCTGGAACGACCGCAGCAAGCTGAGCCGAGTGGTCAATCGCGAGGCCTTCTGCATCACGCTTGTCAAACGCCGCTGTGTCGACCAGCTGCGCCGCCGCCGTCCAACTGTCGATATCGAAACACTTACCTCCCTGGCCGACGAGCCAGCCGAAGACGATGACGATCGCCTAGAGCTGGCCCTTCGGTTTATTGACCGCCTACCCGAACAGCAGTCTCGTGTGGTGCGGCTGCGCCATTTCGACGACGCCGACACCAAAACCATGGCTGCCACCCTTCACACCACCGAGGGCAACATATACACCCTCCTCTCACGTGCCTACAAGTCACTAAAACAAATGATTTTGGATTATGAAAAAAGACAATAACACCCCAACTCTAGAGCAGCTCTTAGCCTCAGTAGAACATGCCGGACGCGATGCCCGCCGCCAGAAGCAACTGGCCGAGATGATAGAGCGCATGGCTGCCGAAGAGGCTGCCCAAAAGGCTGCCCATCGCCATACAGTCAGGATGTGGACCACCCGCATCGCCGTGGCCGCCACTGTGACCCTATTTGTCACCACCTCTATATGGCGTTGGGACAACCGTGAGGTGACCTCCGAAGCCCCGCTGGTGGCACAGGCCCCCATGGTGCGGCCCACGGTGATGCCCCTTCCCCAGACGGCACCCATCACCCGCATCCCTCAGTCCACGCCTGCCAGCAATAGGCACAACGCCACACCCCAAGTCATTGCTACTACTACCACCCAAGACATGCCTGAGCAGCTGGAGCCAATCACCTTCGAAGAGATATTTGAAAGCCTGCGGCTCGAAAACAACGCTCCCGAATTAGGCGACCAGCTGGCCGACCTCATGCCCGAGTCCACTTTGGACAGCCTCCTGTTGGAACCAGGCCAGCCCATGCCCCAGGACCTAGCCCAAAGCGAATCCGCCCCCCAATCCAGCAGCCGCAAAAGGAGCATCTTCAGCTTCATGCAGGCCGAACCTAGCATGATGGATGGCACCACACTGGCATTAAATCTTTTATAAGACAAACAAAAAAAAGAAAAAACATCATGAAACGAACAATAATCATCCTCAGCATTCTAAGCCTGGCACTTTTTAGCCACGCCCAAAACACCCCCCAAGCCGACAGCACGGCCGCGCCGAACTTCAAAATCGACCTGGGCATTTCGGCCGGAGCCACCCTCTTCAACAATGGCAACGAAGGCTCGCCCTATTACAGCAAATATGGCTTCTTCGTACAGATACCCCTGTGGTTGCACTGGCAGTTGGCCCCCAAATGGGAGTTGGCTACCGGCCTGCGCTATGACTTCAACATCGACCCCATGTACTACACTATCGAGAGTACCCCCGACGACGGCATCGCCTTCCCCACCGAACCCAGCATCAGAACCCAACATGCCTTTCATGCCAGCAGCTATGTGGGAATTCCCCTCTCGGTTACTTTCCACCCCTGGCCAAAACGCAAAAACCAACTGGGCCTCTCACTCGACCTCTTTGCCGGCTATGCCGTAACCAATGCCGTTGACATCAAAGACCGCTTTACCACCAGACGTTTGCAACCCGACGGGTCTGAGAGGATAACAAGTAGCTGGGAGGAAGGTGGCAGCTGGGCAGGCACTCAACCTTGGAAAATAGAGCTGGGCATGACCCTCTCCACCAGCGTGATAGGACTGGTGCACGGGGTACGGCTCTTCGCCAACCTGCTGCCCACCTACGTAGACCCCACCACGGGCGAACGCATCTACACCTCCGGCATATCACTTTTCCTATAACAAAAACAACAAACAGCAAAAACAAACAAAAAAATGAAACACATTTGTAAACACATCAGTAAGTCATCTTTCCTTGCCATTCTCTTTTTCGGCATCATGACTGCCATTGGCTGCAATGCCGCCAACGCACAAGACACCATCAACCCCCTGATTTCCACCACCGGTCCCAACGTGCTGGGCGCTGGCCGCATACAATGGAACAGCAATCTGGAATGGTTCCATGCCGACGAACAATCAACTATAACTAGCATGCGTTACAATATTCTGGGCGCCAACACAGAAGTCCGCTTCGGCGTAGGCAGCAAGGCCGAACTCACCGTTGGCCTGGGAGGCAACCATGCCCTCCACCGCAGCACCTACATCCATTTGGACGGCGAAGAGCCCATAGAAGCTGACCCAAACAACATCAGCTTTGCCCCGTCGGTGGGAGCCAAACTGCTCCTCTACGAAGGCAAGGGGTGGCTGCCCCAAGTGGCTTTCAACACAAACATCGCACTAGCCAGCACCTCTGGCAACACCCTCCAGCCACACAACTATACCGCCGTGCAGCCCACACTCGGACTCAGTTTCCGCAACACCCTGGGCAAGCGTTGGATGCTGGACTACTCACTGGGCATGACCTGGAACAAACGATACCCCATCCCTACCTATCAGGTGCTCAGCGGCTCGCTCTATGCCCGCTGGCTGGCCACCGACAGGCTCTTGCTGGGCGCAGGCTTCAGCAGCGGCAACTGGGCCGAACCCTTCTGCGGCGACTTCGAAGTGCGCTACCTGGCCAACCCCAACCTACAGCTCACCCTGCAAGGCGGCTTTTCGGGCGGCATACAGACCGAGAGCAGCATCGGCACCACCCGAGCCCACCTCCTCACAGGCGTCAGCTGGACCATCCGATAGGTCTTTCCCTCTATATTCACCAGAAAGGGGTTGCCAGTTTGGCAACCCCTTTCTGCTTTTTGTTTCACCGTTCACGATGGCAAATCTATCATGGGCAAGCTTTTCTGAAGCTAACGTCTATCAAAATCAAAACTACTAATCAACCACTCATTCAGGCTCCTGCGCCTCTCATGTCCCTTGCCTCTACGTTCCGCACGACTTCAAATTCTCTTAACCTACCTACGCAATTTTATGATGAACCAAATGTTTCCATTGTCGCGTCCCGTCGGGACGCAGTTTACTGACGTCTGAGTATCAC